>Ga0116167_1004266_pt1 | contig 10613 bp, 7 predicted proteins | sample AD_JPNMR3_MetaG_FD_89794 | JGI IMG/M metagenome (GOLD analysis project Ga0116167, IMG submission 89794) | Active sludge microbial communities of municipal wastewater-treating anaerobic digesters from Japan - AD_JPNMR3_MetaG | ecosystem: Engineered > Bioreactor > Anaerobic > Digestate | place... | reverse complement strand
GCTCATAGTTCAAGCCGCGGTCCGGATCGGCAATCATCTGATACTCGTCAACCACGAGAAGGTCCGGGCCGTCGCCCCTGATCAAACGGTTCTTCTGCGTTTCCAGCGTCGCGACCAAAACCGGCGCATCGAGGTTCTCGGACAAATCCCCTGTGGCAATTCCAACGTTCCATCCACGCGCGCGCCATTCCGCCAGCTTGTCATTTGCAAGCGCACGGGTCGGCACAGTGTAAATGGCTTGCCCGCGGTTTCGACCTCCGTTGGACCACAATTCGAAAATCAACGTTTTGCCGGCGCCTGTCGGCGCCTGGACAACAACATCCTGGCCATTGCGCAGGGCGCTAACGGCCTGCTGCTGCCACAGGTCCGGCACAACGACCTTGTTTAGCTGCGAGGCCGACAGTTGTTCGGCAATCGTTTGCACGGGACAAAGATAACCGCAGTTTGTCATTCTGACATGGCAAAACTTCATCCCGTTCAAGGAGAGGTTGCCACGGCCCCACAAATCAACCATCATGCCAATGCAACCTGTTATCATCGAAATGAATAGAATGCTGCTCCATCTGTTCGTCTCCGCCGCAGTCCTCACAGCGCCAGTCCTCAGCGCGCAACTGCCAAAGCTGCGTGTTAGTGAGAATCGCCGATTCCTTGTAAGAGAAGACGGCAAACCGTTCTTCTGGCTGGGAGACACCGCGTGGGAGCTGTTCCACAGGCTCAACCGCGAAGAAGCCATTCAATACCTTGACAATCGCGCGCAGCTTGGATTCACCGTCGTTCAAGCTGTCGCCCTTGCCGAACTGGACGGACTCAACACGCCAAACCCTTACGGCCATCGTCCACTTATCGATAACGATCCCACACGGCCCGATGTGAAAGACGGACCCGAAAATGATTACTGGGATCATGTTGATTTCATCGTCCGCGAGGCAAACAAACGCGGCATCTACATCGGGTTCCTCCCCACATGGGGAGATAAATGGAACAAGAAATGGGGCACAGGCCCCGAGATTTTTACACCGGCAAACGCCATGACTTACGGTGAATGGCTGGGCCGACGCTATCGTGACGCAGGCATCGTCTGGGTGCTCGGAGGCGATCGGCCGGTCGAAAACAACACACACAAGGAAATTATCCGTGCGATGGCACGCGGTTTGCGCGCAGGAGACAGCGGCAACCACCTTATTACTTTGCATCCAACAGGCGGACAGAGTTCTGCACAGTACTTTCACAATGAAGACTGGCTCGATTTCAACATGCGCCAGAACGGGCACGTCGCCGAATACACCAGCCGATACGACCAGACACGCGCAGATTATGATCGCACACCGGCCAAACCGGTGATCGATGGCGAGCCCATTTACGAGGATCACCCGGTTTCATTCGACCCCAAAAAGCTGGGGCATTCAATCGCTGCCGATGTGCGCCGACCGCTTTACTGGGACTTGTTCAATGGCGCGTTTGGCCACACATACGGTCATCATTCCGTTTGGCAGATGTGGGCGCCGCCGCGCAACCCCATTAACAACCCGTTGATGCCATGGTCTGCCGCAATCAATCAACCCGGCGCAGCCCAAATGCAGTTCGGCCGGCGGTTGATCGAATCAAGACCGTTCCTGACGCGCATCCCTGACCAGTCGATAATCGTGACGGATCGCGTCCCCACTTCGGTCCCCGGCGCAGGCCGGTACGCGTTTGTGGCAACCCGCGATCTAAATGGAACCTACGCTATGGTCTATGCGCCGGTGGGCAGAAGCTTCAGAGTGCGCATGCCAGTCATCAAAGGACCCAAAGTCAAAGCATCGTGGTACAACCCCCGCACCGGTGACACCACAGCGATCGGCGAGTTCCCAAACTCAGGCGACCGCGAGTTTGCCCCGCCCAACAACGGCGAGATGCTCGATTGGGTCCTGGTTCTTGATGATGAATCAAAGCAATATCCACCACCCTAAACCTGATCATGCTTGAAAGAAGGCGCCAGATTGCTACCATCCCGCCCAGTGAAAACGAGGCAAGTCCTGCCGATTGTTTTGATGATTGTTTTCGCGCTGACACGGATTCCCGGTGTATTGCCGGAGAACTTCAGCGCAGTGTACGGTTTGTTGTTTTGTTGCGGCGTGTACATGACCGGACGAATGGCATGGTGGCTCCCATTGGCCACCATGGCTGTCACCGACATCGGATTGAATCTTTATTATCAATTGGCACTGGATGTCGATGCATTCAAGCCTTACCTGCTGTTCAACTACGCCGCGTACGTGGTCCTGATCTGGCTGGGACGCAGGTTCACCGCCAGAGCATCGTGGCTTGCCCTCCTTGGCGGCGGAATCATGGGCGCAATCCTCTTTTATCTGATCACAAACACAGCGGCGTGGTTCTTCAATCCATTCGGTAATCCTGAGTACACCAAGGACCTCACGGGATGGATCATCGCACTCACCCGTGGTACAGCCGGTTACCCGGCTACTGTCGAGTTCTTCCGCAATACCCTGCTCAGCGGAGGTCTGTTCACGGGCCTGTTCGCCGGCGCAATGAAACTCTTCGCTGCTCCCGAGGAACAGGAAAGCGAAGAGGAAGAACCCGCTGAAGAACCGGCGGAATCACCCGCACCCGAACCGACCGACGCGAACGGCTGATAGACCCTGTCGGCCAACACTGCCGCAGAGACAAGGTCCAAACGCACATGAGCAATCAACGTTCACTGGGACTGATTGCTGATACGCACGGTTTTGTGGACCCGCGGATTCCAGCCATTTTCTCAGGCGTCGGCCATATCCTGCACGCCGGCGACGTTGGCCCCGAATCGGTCCTGCTCGAATTGCAACGTCTGGCACCAACAACGGCGGTCATCGGTAACACGGACAACTTGTTGGCCCTGCCACACACTGTTGTCATTGACCTTTTTGGCCGCCGGTTTCTGCTTCAGCACATCGTCGATCCACTGCATCCCACGCCCGAGTTCTCACAATGCATCGAGACCGCGCGCCCCGACATCGTCGTTTTTGGCCATACACATCGGCCGTTCATCGACTGGGTCAATGGTAAGCTTTTTGTCAACCCGGGCTCGGCCGGAAAACGTCGCTGGGACACCCAAAGGTCGGTTGCCGTCCTGCACCTGCTGGATCAAGGACCACACGTGGAACTCCACACCCTGCCGGACTGAAAAACTCCCAACCCGCATATTTCGCAGCCGGGCGTGGCCGGAACCAAAGTTGCCCGACGGGCACTCCCCCCGGCTGCTGCCCCCTGGACCTTCAGTCACGCCGGGTTCGGAAATACCTGCTGCCACCCCGTCGCAAGGAAGAGCGCGCTGATCCCAGTGGTTTCTCACGCGCTACCGCACATGGAGTGCGCGCTTGTAGGCGCGAAGCGCTTGGAGTGCGGCAGCTTGCTGCCGCTTTGTCTTTCTGCCCAAACAACGTGCCTGTCCCCATATGGCCCCAGCGGATGCAGTGGGCGCTGGTAGGCGCGAAGCGTTTGGAGTGCGGCAGCTTGCTGCCGCTTTGTCTTTCTGCCCAAACAAAGTGCCTGTCCCCATATCGGCATCCCATGCGACTCCGTCGCTGGGAAAAGGGCCCCGATCAAGCCCCACTGGACGTACCGCTGCCAGACTAACTCCCAACCACATCCAACTCGTCCGCCTCGAGGCGGGACTCTAACGGCCGCGGGGGGACAACGCCACTCGGTTGGCAAACCCGCGGCCCAGTTGAACGTTGCAAGTTAAACGTTGTACGTTGAACGTTGAAAGTGTCGATAGCTTGATCAGTTTGGTCTTCTGTTGGAGAACGTTGAACGTCCAACGCTCAACGTGCAACGTTCAGAGGTATTACTGCTCGACGAGTGCTCCTTTCAAAGCCGCCGAAAGGCGGGACTCAACAGCGGCGGACGCGACATCGCCGTATGCGCAGGGCAACCCGTAGCCGTCATAGTTCCCAGTTTGCGCGGCAATGAGTGTTTCGTCCGTCAAACAAGGACTTGTAACACAACGGGGTGGGCGCATACTCGCTCCGTTCAGGGCGACGAAGCCAGGCGCATTCCCTGTGGCTAAACCGCCTGAACTGCATTTGGCGCCTATGACTCGTGCCGATATTCCGTGGCGCGGACGTTCGTGTTTGAATTTGATTGCCACGCAATTGCTTGTGGCAGGGCTCGCAATTGGCAGCTTTTCCGCTTGTGTTCGGTTCGAACACAGACCATTGGCTGCCTCCAAAGCAGCCGCAGACTTCGAATCCCGCTCATTGAGCGATTCCGGTTTGCGAGCGTTTCTCGAAACAAACGGCATCTCCGGAGAATGGCCGCGCCTTACATGGGACTTGAAGGCGCTCACGCTCGCCGCATTCTACTTCTCGCCGGAGCTGGACCTTGCGCGAGCGCAATGGGGCACGGCCCAATCAGCGGTTCGCACCGCCGCTCAGCGCAAGAACCCCACACTCTCAATCTCCCCCCAGTACAATACCACCACTTTCACGCCATCGCCCTGGATCGCGGCGGTCAATCTGGACCTCCCGCTTGAAACCGCCGGCAAGCGTGGCCGCCGCATCGCCCAAGCCCGCCATCTCTCCGACGCCGCGAAGTTGAACATCGCCACCGCCGCCTGGCGCGTGCGCGGAAAACTGCGGCAGACCTTGGTCGAGTTGAATGCGGCGACCGAACAAGAACAACTGCTAGGCGCACAACAGGCTGCTCAGGAAGAAAACGTCAAATTGCTCGAAGCGCAACTGGCTGCCGGAGCGGTGTCTGCCGCCGAAGTCACACGCGAACGCATCGCCCTCGACACCACCATGCTTATGCTGCAAGAAGCCAGACGCCTGCGATCTGAGAGTCGCGTGACCCTGGCCGAGGTCATCGGCGTGCCAACCCACGCGCTGGACGGATTGGAGATTTCATTTGCCGGTCTGGACCGTTTGCCGCCCGACTTGGACCTGCAGACAGCACGCCGTCAGGCATTGCTCAGCCGGGCGGACATCTTGGCGGCACTGTCCGAATACGCGGCCAGCGAAGCGGCGTTGCGCTTGGAAATCGCCAAGCAGTATCCTGACATCCATCTAAGTCCGGGGTACGAGTATGATCAGGGCGACAACAAATGGGGCGTTGGACTGGCCCTGGAGTTACCGATTCTGAACCTGAACAAGGGCTCGATTGCTGAAGCAGAAGCGCACCGCGCCGAGTGCGCAGCAAGATTCAATGCAATTCAGGCTCGTGTCCTGGCGGAAATCGATCGCACCTTTGCGGGCTACAGCGCGGCCATCGAAAAATCCGCCGCAGCGGCATCGCTTGTGGCGAACCTGGAAAAACAGGAGCGTCTGGCCCGCGGGCGGTATGAAGCCGGCGAAGTATCGCGCAGCGAGGTGATCGCCGCTCAGGTCGAGTTGGCTGCCGCGCGTCTCGCAAATGCCGCGGCCACTGCCAGCGCACAGCAAGCGCTCACCCGGTTGGAGGAAGCGTTGCAAAACCCGGTAATGCTCCCTGCGGACCCGCTCGAGCCGCCTGCAATCTCCAGGACTTCTCAAAGACCACCTCCAGCACCATGAAAACCAGACTGGTTCAGTTCACATTCTTTACTGTTTCGGCGTTTGCTTTTCTGTGCGGATGCGTTAACCAAAGCAGAGACGAGGAGGAACCCTCCACTGAAGTGGCGGTCCAGGTTGGTAGGGTCGTCCGCGTGACAATGCGCGCCCGCGTGGATGCTTATGGCATGGTCGAAGCTGAACCGGCGGGCGGTGGCAAACCCGCTGGCGCAGCGCGGCTTTCCACACCCACAGCCAACATCGTAGTGGCCGTGCCACTGAAAGAAGGCGAGCGAGTGGAGCCTGGCACGGTTGTGGTAAAGCTGGACGACCGGGTGGCGCTTGCGCAGGTCGAAAAGGCCAAACACGCCGTCGAGTTTGCCGAGCAAAACATGGCGCGGCAGAGACAACTCAAAGCCATCGAAGGCACATCAGAAAAGGCACTGCAAGAGGCCGCCCAGCAGTTCGCCGCAGCAAAAGCCGACCTCGCAGCTGCACAAGCCCAGCTCGCCCAAGTGCAGTTGGCTTCACCAATCACCGGCATTGTAGCACGCATCAACGTGCAACCCGGTCAGACAGTCGAACCCGGAACTGTGGTCGCCGAAATCATCGATCCAACCCGGCTGGTGGCCACAGTGCACGTGCCCGTCGCCGAAGCAATGCAAGTCAAGCCTGGCCAGCCCGCGGAATTGTTTCCGGGACAGAATAGTAGCATCACAGCCGAAGGCAGGGTTGTTTACATAAGCCCCCAAGCGGACGATAAAACCGCCACAGTGCTGGTGCGCGTGTCTGTGCCCGCCAAAACTGGGTTGCTTCCCGGACAATTCGTTCACGCACGAATCGTTACAGAGGAACGCACCGGGCGACTTGCCGTGCCACGCGAATCGGTTTACACGGACCACGACGGTCAAAGCACGCTGTCCATTGTTGATGGTGACGTGGCAAAACAACTGGTCGTCAAGGTCGGCCTGCGCGATGGAGACCTTGTCGAAGTCGAGGGCGAAGGCGTGACCGAGGGGGCGATGGTGGTGACGGCTGGCTCTTACGCTTTGCCGAAGGAAACGAAGGCGCGGATTCTCGATTTGCACGAGGGAACGAAATGAGCGAGGCAACTGCCAGTCACTCAGCCCCATCCAACTGGTCGGGCGTCGGTGCGTTTGCCATCCGGCACCGGTTGGCCGTCATTTTCATCACCCTGGCTGTTTGTCTGGGCGGCGTCTATTGCGCGCTGCGGATGCCATCTTCGGTCTTCCCCGAAACCGAATTCCCGCGCTGCGTCGTTCTCGTGGATTGCGGCGTCATGCCCGCCGATGAAATGATGGCCACCGTCACCCGGCCCATCGAAGAGGCAATGAAAGACATCCCGGGCGTCGTTCAGGTGCGCTCAGCCACGGGCCGTGGCAGCGCAGAGGTGAATGTGTTCTTCAATTGGCGGGTGAACATGGTCGTAAGCGAGCTTTACGTGCTGAACCGCATTTCGCAGCTCAAAGCCAGCCTGCCTGCCAATGCAAAGACCACCGTGTGGCGCCTCACTTTCAATGCCTTCCCGATAATCGGCATCAGCCTGACAAGCCCGAAACGCGACGTCATGGAGTTGTGGGAAATCGCTCGCTATGATCTCAAGCCGCGTTTTCTGCGAATTCCCGGCGTGGCGCGGGTGGACATGGTTGGCGGGCGTACCCCGGAGTTTCATGTCGTGGTTGACCCGCTCAAACTGGCGGCCGCCAATCTGGCCTTGACGGACGTCACCGCCGCGCTCGAGAAAAACAACATCGTCGCCCCCGCCGGTTTTCACAGCGAGAACTACACAATCTACCTTGCTCTGGTGGATGGCCGCGCCAAAAACATCAAGGACATCGAAGATTTCGTGGTGGCCATGCGGAACAACCAACCAGTCCGCATCCGCGACTTCGCCAGCGTCGAGCGCGGACCTGAGCCAGTTTTCAACATCGTCAATGCCCAAGGTCGCCGCGCCGTATTGATGAATATCCGCGCCCAACCGACCGGCAGCAGCATCCTGCAAATTGCCCGCGACCTAAAAGCCCAGCTCGCCGAATTGGGGAAAACTTTGCCGCCAGACCTCGAACTGGCCTTCTATTACGACCAGTCGTTGCTGGTCAAAGAATCGGTCGGCAGCGTTTGGGAAAGCATTATCGTTGGCCTGTTGCTGGCGATCGTAATCCTTTACCTTTTCTTGAAAAACTGGGGCAGCGTCCTCACCGCCATCGTGGTCATTCCCGTGTCTGTGTTGGCGACGGTGGTGGCGATGTTCGCTGCAAGGCTGACGTTCAACTTAATGACCTTGGGCGGGATCGCCGCGGCCATCGGCCTGATCATCGACGATGCTATTGTGGTCGTGGAAGCAATCTACACAAAGGTGGCTCACGGCGAATCGCGCCTGCAAGCCATCAAGTCCGGCCTTGGCGAAATCCTGCACCCGCTCATAGGCTCAACACTGACGCCAGTGGTGGTCTTCATCCCGTTAGCTTTCCTGGACGGCTTGCCTGGCGTGTTCTTCCGATCGCTGGCACTTACAATGGTGGTGGCATTGCTGACGTCGCTGGTGCTGGCCGTCACTCTCACGCCATCACTGGCGTCCGTTTTCATGCGCGACCGCGAGCATTTGGAACATGGCCACAAACCCAAGACCGAGGATGGCGGCTTCGCCATGCGCCCCCTCACCGGTCTCTTTGAAGCGACCCTGGCAAGAGCCCTGCGTCGGCGATGGATCACCTTCCTCGCGTGCCTCGCAATCGGATGCACCGCATGGCTGGTTTACAATCGTCTCCCCACCGGATTCATGCCCGACATGGACGAGGGCGGGTTTGTTATCGATTACTTTATGCCCTGGGGCACAAGTCTCGAGGAAACCGACCGGATCATGCAACAAGCCGAAGCAATCCTGCGCGCCACGCCCGACGTCGAAGGTTACTCCCGCCGCACCGGCGCGCGTCTCGCATTGGCTGTGGCCGAGCCGGATCACGGCGATTTTCTCGTCAAATTGCGTCCCGACCGCAAACGCAGCACTGAAGAGGTCAAACAGGAGCTTCGCCGCAAGTTCAACACCGCATTCCCACAATCACGATGGGAATTCCCCGGCATCCTCGGCGATTTGATCGGCGACCTGACATGGTCGCCCAAGCCGATTGAAATCAAGCTGTTCTCCACCGACACAGCATGGCTGATGAAAAAGGCGCCCGAGGTGAAACAGGCCATCGAAAAAGTCCGCGGTGTTGTGGATACATTCGACGGCCTGAAAATAACCGGCCCAACCATCAGCTTCCGCATCCGCCCAATCGACGCCCAGAGATACGGCATGACAAGTGACGATATCGCCGCAGCTCTCAATACAGCGTTGCTCGGCCAAACCGCATCCTCTGTGCTCGAAGGCGACCGCGTCGTAGAAATACGCGTCAAAGCCGACCCGCGCGACCTGAACCGCCTCGACACGCTTCGCGAACTGCCCATTCGCACCCCCGGCGGCGGTTTGGTGAAGATTTCTCAAGTAGCCGACATCACCGAAGAAGGCGGCCAACTGGAGTTGGCACGCGAAGATTTGCGCCAACTGGTGGCTGTGACCGCCGCACTTGAAAACCGCGACATGGGCAGCGCCATCGCCGAGATCAAGCAGGTGCTGGCAAAAGACAAGAGCATCCCCCCGGGCGTAATCGAATTCGGCGGCCTGTTCCAACAACAGCAGGAGAGTTTCCGCAACCTCTTGGTCGTACTGCTACTGGCCATCGCTCTCGTGTTCACTGTGCTCCTGATCGAATTCCGCAGTTTCCGAGAACCGTTCGCCATCGTCTTTGGCAGCGTCCTGGCGTTGGCCGGCACTGCGGCCGCCCTTTGGCTCACGGGAACAACGCTCAATATTGTCAGCTTCCTTGGCGCAATCATCGGCATCGGCATCGTCGCCAAAAACGGCATCCTAATGCTCGATCTTGTGGCCCACCACCTCGGCAAAGGCGCAACCCTCGAAGAAGCACTCGTCCGCTCAGGCCAGCGCCGCCTACGGCCGATTTTGATGACAACCTCTGCCACGGCGCTCGCAATGCTGCCACTGGCATGGGGCATCGGCCATGGAGCAGATATGCTGCGCCCATTGGCCATCGGCCTCATCGGCGCACTCTGCATTTCGATGTTATTCTCGCTCATTGCCACACCGACGGTTTATTGCATCATTATGCGGCTGCGTGAAAGACCAGCCGTTGAGAAGCCGACCCCAAACCACTCACTCAGTTGATTTGAAAGTCTCGCCACCTTACCGGTCAAGGAACCCTTCGATGCCAACATGGGGACAGACACGTTGTTGGCTCTGAGCATCGCGGGTCGCCCCTTGGCGCAGTCGCAAAGCACTGGGGTGCCGGAATCAGGACCAGAACGCTTTCACTGTTCCCCGTAAGCGCGGAACCCTAACAGCGATCGGTTGTTCTGCGCTTTGGGCGATGCCACGCCCACGCCGGTCAGAGTCCCGCCTTTAGGCCGCTTTCAAACGAGCATTCATCGAGCAGTAATACCTCTGAACGTTGCACGTTGAGCGTTGTACGTTCAACGTTCTCGAGCAGAAGACCAAACTGATCAAGCTATCGACACTCTCAACGTCCAACGTACAACGTTCAACTCGCAACGTTCAACTGGGCCGCGGGTTTGCCAAGCGGATGGCCTTATTCACCCGCGGCTGTGAGAGTCCCGCCTTTAGGCGGCTTTCCAGCGAGCATTCATCGAGCAGTAATACCTCTGAACGTTGCACGTTGAGCGTTGCACGTTGGACGTTCTCAAACGCTTAACCGTCGGGAAACGTGCATGATCCGGGCTTTCAGCCCTTATTGACAATGATCTTGCACCTGTCACCTGGGCCGCTGGCCCAGGCTGGTATGGGGCCGGGCCTTCGGCCTTCGAATTACTGGTCCACGCACACCAACGGTATGGAACACAGTCAGGGGCGTTCATGGCTGAAACAATCAACTACGCAGGCATGGACAAAACGCTTGTCTTGGTCGGTCATCGAAGCGCCAAAGGCGCGGTCCATACCAGCGTGGGGCGAAGCCCCACGACAAGGGCCTTTTCCACATCACTTCCCACAATCCAAGGGCTGAAAGCCCGGACTAT
>Ga0116167_1004263_pt1 | contig 10615 bp, 5 predicted proteins | sample AD_JPNMR3_MetaG_FD_89794 | JGI IMG/M metagenome (GOLD analysis project Ga0116167, IMG submission 89794) | Active sludge microbial communities of municipal wastewater-treating anaerobic digesters from Japan - AD_JPNMR3_MetaG | ecosystem: Engineered > Bioreactor > Anaerobic > Digestate | place... | reverse complement strand
GTTTTTTCTCTTCTGGCAACGGGCCGATTTGCTCGGCGATGTAGCCGAGCCGGTAATCCAGTATTTTCGGATTCCAATATGGGTATTCGGACTTGATGCGGAGCAGTATGTTCCGGGCTTGTTCGTACTTTTCCCGCGCCTCGAGTCGGCGACCTGTATCCCGTAGAACATCTGCCTGCTGGATCAAGCTGTAGAAATCGATGAAAAGATCGTCCGGGTTCTGGCCGCGCACGGTCAGTGTGCCGGCGATCAAAGTCAATCCGACCACCAGAAATATCAAGCGTCGCATGGTGTATATTCTAGCGCTTCCAGCAGGGGTTTTGCAACCTGATTGCCTGGTCCTTTATTCCTCTCGGTCGCGCCCGAGGTAGGTAACGATCTTTGTGACTTCAACCTGGTGTTGGAACCAATCGCTGAAAGCCCGGTACTGCTCTGAATCGCGCATGCTGGCAAGGAATTTGGGCAGTTCCTGTTTGAGTTCCTCCTGGCTGGCCTGCACGCGCTGCCGCACGTACAACACAAGAGCGCCATCACGAGATGGAACCACCCGGCTGGCTTTGCCGGCTTCGACACCCATGGCAGCGGACTTTGCCAAGTTCAGGTCGATGCGCCGGTCCCAATTCGTAACTGTTTGGCTGGACATGGAAAAGGGCGGCAACTTGATTGGCGTGACTTGCTCTTCTGAGCACACGGTTTCAAATGTCTTGCCCTGGGCGAGGCTGTTGGTGAGTTTTGCGACGAAATTGGTGGCTGCTTCCCGCGCAAGCCGCATGGATTCATCCCGGCGGAAATCCTGTTCGACCTGGGCACGGATGCTGTCCAGTGACGGCACATGACTTGGGAAACGCTCTTTGAGTGCGATAATATAGACCGCGTCGTCTCCGCGGATGGGCGAAATAGCTATTGGCTCTTCCGGTGTCAGTTTGAAAGCGACATCGACGAAGCCCTGCCGGACTTTGAGTCCTGCGGGGCCCTGATTTTCAGAGAAAGGCTCGGTTTGGCCCACAATGAGCCCTTTTTCACCGGCAAATTTCACGAGTTTTTCGACGGAAAGCGGCCTCATGCTGTCCAGTTCTGTGGCGAATTTTGCGGCGGCCTTGTGGGCTTCGGTCAGCGCCTGGCGATCGCGCAATGACTCACGCAGTTTGGCCTTGGCGGCTTCGGGTGACAGGACCTGCCCGTTGGTATCTGTGAAACTGGCAGGATTATTGGCCAGATAAACCCGGTCAATTTCCGCGGCCAGATTGGTGCGTTTGGCCAGTTCAGCTTCAGCGTCAGCAATATAGTTTGTGAGTGGAAACAGGACGTACTGGAGCTGAACGCGTTCGGGGATTCGGTAGATGCTTTGTCGGTTTGTGTAATACTGCGTCAACTTCGCCGGGTCCATCTGAATCGAGAGCAGATAATTCGTCGCCGAGAACTGGACCGCCTCGGCCTCGATCAGCTCTTTCGACTCACGGAGGAGATCCTCGGCGGCGCGTGGCGGAATCAAGCGGCCGGTCACGCCCGCGATGGACGCGAGATGGTTGATGGCGATCTCATGTTTGATGAATAGGTGGAGGTCTTCTTCTGTGACACGATGGCGTTTCAATTGGCGGAGAAGGTCTTCGTATTTGGCTTTTGCGGCGGCGCTCGAACTGCCGCCGCCCAGGTTTTCCAGAATCCATGCTGCCACGGCGGACTCGTCGGGGTTGATCTTTAGTTCGCGGATTCTGTCGAGCAGAACGAGGCGGTTTCTGGTTTCGCGTTCGACGGAGAAACCGGCTTGCCGGGCTTCGACGGTTCCGGGCCAGGCGCCATGGCGCAAGAAGAACCCGAGCTGGGATTCAAAATAAGCCTGGGCGTATTCCTTGTGGGTGATGGGGCGTCCATGGATGGAGCCGAGGTCCGATTGCCGGAAGCCGACTCTGTCGGATCGACGTGCTGTCGGCGTGAAATAGATTACAAAACTTACGATGACTGCGGCGATAATGAACGCCCACAGCCAGGTCTGGTGTTTCCGAATCGTTGCAAACATGGCTCAAACAAAGCCCAGACCTTAATGTGCGGCATCCAAGCGGGTCAAATGCAAAAAGCGGCGCCAAAGGAATCGCTTGCCATGCCCGAGTTGTCGCTTTACCAATTCTGCATGCAAATCACACTTGTGATGACCGTGGTTGGCCAGGACAGGCCAGGGTTGATTGAAGCCGTCGCGCGCCTTGTACGACATCACGGTGGCAACTGGCTCGAAAGCCGGATGTGCAGGTTGGGGGGTGAGTTCGCAGGCATTCTACGCGTCAATGTCCCGACTGAAAACAAGGAGAAGTTCGTACAGTCTCTGGGAGAGCTGAAGAGCGAAGGCTTGACAGTGGTTGTGCAGCCGGATGTGGCCACGCCGCAGAAGGCCGGCAGCGTAGCATTACTAACGCTGGTAGGACAGGACAGACCTGGGATTGTGCGTGAGATATCGCATGTGATTGCGCGGCACGGCGTAAACATCGAGGAGCTGGAAACCGAGTGTTCCAGCGCGCCGATGTCAGGTGAAACGCTGTTTTCGGCAAACGCGCGTCTGTTTATCCCGCAGGACTGTGATGTTGCCAACCTGCGGGCCGATTTGGAGCTGATCGCGGCAGACCTGCAGGTCGAGATTCGCTTCGAAAAAGCAAGAGAAATCAAATGACAGCGATGAAATCTGATCCGGGCAATTATCTTCCACGAAGGAGCTTCCTGAAACTGTCTGTAGCGAGTGCCGGTGCGCTTGCCACAAGCGGCACGAACACAGCCAGTGCAGCAGACAAAAGCGGCGCAGTCGGGCAGCCACGGCCGAAAAGCAAATCCTTCGGGTTCGGCAAACACGCGTATGCCGGGCCGTACACGGGTTCTTTTCTGGATCGGGTGGCTTTTCCCATGGGTGGCATGGGAGCCGGCATGATCTGCCTTGAAGGCACAGGCGCTCTTTCGCATTTCTCTTTGCGCCATAAGCCAGAGGTTTTCAATGAGCCTTGTGTGTTCGCCGCAATATGTGTGAAGGGAAAGCCGAACGTGGCGCGGGTGTTGGAAGGGCCGGTGCCGGGCTGGAAACTGTTCGGTCGGCCGAACAGCGGCAACGGCGCGCCGGGAACCACCCTCGGTCTTCCACGCTTCAGAAAGGCTGAGTTTGTTGCCCGATTTCCTTTTGGGACAGTGACGCTGGAAGACAATTCGGTGCCGCTGGCGGTCGAGATCACAGGATGGAGTCCGTTTGAACCCGGCAATGCCGACGCAGCGAGCCTTCCCGTTGCCGGCCTTGAATACAAATTCACGAACAAGAGCCGCCGGCCAATCGAAGCTGTGTTCTCATTCAATGCAAGGAATTTCATGGCAATCGGCGGCAACCCGCAGGCGGTCAAGCCCGTTCAATCGGGTTTCATGCTTTGGGCAGGACCGGGCACCGACAAGCCGTGGGAAGAAGGCGCGTTTACTGCAACCGTCTCTGATCCGGACGCAAAGGTAAACCACGCGTGGTTCCGCGGAGGATGGTGGGACCCGCTGACGATGGCGTGGCGCGACGTCGCGAACGGCGCGTGCTATGACCGGCCGCCGGTGAGCGAAGGCGGCCCCTCGCCGGGCGCGACGTTGTTTGTGCCCATCACATTGCGGCCGGGCCAGAGCAAAACGATCGTGCTGCGGCTGGCATGGTACGTGGGTTCGACCAACTTGAGGATCGGCAAAGACCCAAAGAACGGGGAGGCGGCTCCGGACCAATACAAGCCGTGGTACGCAGGGAAGTTCCCCAACGTCGAAGCTGTGACCGATTACTGGCGGGAAAATTATGCAGAACTGCGCTCGCGCAGCCTCAGGTTCAGCGACTGCTTTTACAGCTCAACTCTCCCGCCCGAGGTGATCGAAGCGGTCGCTGCCAACCTGACAATTCTCAAATCGCCGACGGTGCTTCGCCAGGCCGATGGCAGGCTCTGGGGTTGGGAGGGGTGCAGCGACAACTCGGGGTGTTGTCATGGTTCGTGCACTCACGTTTGGAACTACGCACAGGCGATACCGCATCTGTTTCCGGCGCTCGAACGCACATTGCGCGAGACTGAATTTGGCCCCTCATAGGACGAGCGCGGCCATCAGCAGTTCAGGAGTTCGCTGCCGATCCGGCCGGTCGTTCATGATTTCCACGCAGCGGCTGATGGTCAACTTGGCGGCATAATGAAAGTCCATCGCGATTGGCGAATCAGCGGCGACACCGAATGGTTGCGCAAGCTGTGGCCGCAGGTCAAAAAGAGCCTCGATTACTGCATCAACGAGTGGGACCCCGACCGCAAAGGCTGGCTCGAGGAGCCTCACCATAACACCTACGACATTGAATTCTGGGGACCGGACGGGATGTGCACCAGTTTTTACATGGGCGCATTGAAAGCCGCCGTAGCCATGGGCCGCGCACTGGGCCACGATGTCTCCGGTTACGAAACGCTGCTCGAACGCGGATTGAAACGGATGGAACAGGAGCTGTTCGACGGCGAGTATTTCATTCAGAAAATCCAATGGCAGGGTCTGCGCGCAAAAAACCCCGTCGAAGTGCAAAGCTTCGGCGGCGGGTACTCTCCCGAAGCGCTTGCGCTCATGCAAAAGGAAGGGCCCAAATACCAATACGGCAAAGGCTGCTTGTCTGACGGCGTGCTTGGGGCGTGGCTGGCCATGGTGTGCGGGGTTGGCCATGTCCTTGATGCGCGCAAGGTGACCAGCCATCTCGAATCTGTTCATCGTTACAATTTCAAGACGGACCTTTCAGAGCACGCAAACCCGCAGCGGCCATCGTACGCCTGCGGTGCAGAAGGCGGGCTGTTGCTGTGCACATGGCCAAAAGGTGGGGAACCGTCCCTCCCGTTTGTCTATTCCAATGAAGTGTGGACTGGCATTGAATACCAGGTTGCGTCGCATCTCATGATGTTGGGCAAGGTCAAGGAGGGCCTGGAAATCGTCAGGGCTTGCCGGGACCGCTACGACGGCCGAATCCGCAATCCGTTCAATGAATACGAGTGCGGTCATTGGTACGCGCGGGCGATGTCGAGCTATGCGTTGTTGCAGGGGCTGTCCGGGGCTCGCTACGATGCCCTCGAAAAGGTTCTGTATCTGGAGCCATCGGTGAAAGGCGATTTTCGTTGTTTCATTTCCACTGCGACAGGCTATGGCGCGGTCGGCGTCCGCAATGGCAAGCCGTTCGTCGAGGTTGCGTCGGGCACAATACCAATCACTCGCATTGAATATAGGGCTGCAGGCAAGTGAGGAATTGAAATTGGCCGAGACAAGGGCATTCTACAGCCATGTGGAACCGAATTTGTCCGGCCGTCCTGCCGTTGATGGCGTTGGTTGAACTGAGCGCGTCTGTTTTTGGCGAAATCGACGTTTCCCCTGGTTCAGCCGAGCTGCAAAACCCGGTCGCACGGGACACGCAACAGTTATGTCCAAGAGCCGCGATTTTGCAAGAGGGGTTGGATGCGTCAACTGCTCCGCCGACATTCGTCCAAGCACCGGTTTCGCTCGTGCGGTTCTTGAATGGGACGGCCCACTTCAGAGCAGTCGCTGCAGGGGCCGAACCGCTCGAGTTTCAATGGTCGCACGGCACCGAAATCATTCCGGGCGCGACCGGTCCTGAACTTGAGCTGACAGACCTTCAGTGGTCTGACGCCGGCACCTACACCGTCGAGGTTTCAAATCGGTACGGCAGAACAGAAGCCACGGTAAGTCTGACACTGACCGCTCCGACGAAGCTCGCCAGCGTGGCAGTCGGATTTGGACCGCTTGGCTACTGGCGCTTCGACGAAGCCAACCAAGCTGTCGCGTACGATTACTGGGGCAGTAGGGATGGCAAAGCGAACGCAGGGGTCTCGACCGGTTTGCCTGGCCCCGTCCCCAACGCCGCCAAGGGTTTCGAGGACAACAACACCGCTTTTGGTTTCGATGGCACAAATGGCGTGGTGGAAATCCCGCCGCTGAACATCAGCAGAGCTGCAATAACAATCGTGGCGTGGATCAAACCCGACGGTTCCCAGGATGATTATGACCCGATTGTTGTCTGTCACGGCGGCAACACTGCTGCGGGTCTGACCTTCCAGCGCGGCGGACAGCTCGGGTACTGGTGGAACAACGCCGCCAGCACCTACAATTGGGCTTCAGCCTTATACCCGGCCATTAACAGTTGGAATTTCGTTGCGCTTGTCGTTGAAGCCCGAAAGGCCACAGTCTATCTCGACGATCTCACCGGCTTCGGACTGCACTCGGCCGTGAACGCCATTCATCACCCGCCGGAAGAATTCGACGCGGTTCTCAACATCGGCGCCGACGTCAGCACCGGCAAATTCTTCAAAGGCGCAATCGACGACGTCCTAATCTATGACCGCGCGTTGACCGACACCGAGATTCGCGCGATACGCGATGCAGGTGTGAAAGGAACCTTGCCCCAAACCCAGGTCGCAATCGTCGAACAGCCAAAGAGCCAGACCATCCTGACCGGCACCAGCCATGCTTTGCGACCAAAAGCCGTCGGCTCACAGCCGCTCTCTTTTCAATGGAAAAAGGATGGCCAACCCATCCCCTCAGCAACCAGAAGCTGCTTTGTTTTCAACCGCGCCACAGAGTCCGATACCGGCACGTACCAGCTCTTCGTCACCCAAGGCACCACAACCATTGCGACCGACCCGGTCAATCTCACAGTGAAACCTGTGTCCCCGTGCCTGAATCTCGCCCAAGAGCTGGTCCTCCACCTGAAATTCGATGGCGATTACAGAGATTCTTCCGGTCGCTCGAATCATGGCTCGCCACGGGGAAACCCCGAAATTGTCCCGGGCAGAATCGGCAGTGGCGCACTGCGTTGCAGCACCATCGTCCAAGACAGCATCATCACCGCAGCCAACTATGTGTCCCTGGGCACTCCAAGGGACCTGGATTTCGGCCCCGGACAAGACTTTTCAGTGGCGTTCTGGGTGAAATTCACCGGCAATCCCGGCGACCTGCCCTTCCTCGCCAACAACAGTTTTTCAACCGGCGACCTCGGTGTAACCATCGCCCCGTCGTTTCAACACGCTTCATGGTCATGGGGGTTCAACAACGTGCTCGTGCCTCAACCATGGCCGGGGATAGCCATCAGCGGCCCTCCCTCGAGCGAGTTAAACGACGGTAACTGGCACCACATCGTCCATGTGTTCAATCGCACCGGCGACGCCATCACATGGCTGGACGGCGTGAAAGCAAATGCAACCCCGATTGCCACGGCTGCCGATTGGGATTTCAAAACCCGAATGGAATGGACCATCGGCCAAGCAGGCGGCCATTACGCTCAACAAGGGACATTCGTTATCGACGACATCGGCATTTGGCGAAGACCGCTCACCGACCTTGAATGCCAAAGCATTTACATTTTCGGTGAAATACTTGGCGCGAGCTTTGACAACGTTACCCCGCCAAAGGTCACGATACGAATCCAAGCCACAACCGGTGGAGTTGCGATCGAGTGGCCCTTCGGAATCCTCGAGTCTGCAGCTAGCCCGGAAGGACCCTGGTCAACCGTGCCCCGCGTTTTCCCTCCCGCCCTGCAACTGCCGCCATCCGACACCGCGCGATTCTATCGAGTGCGCTTCTAGCCCGGAAATCTCCGGCCACTTCCCCAGACTCACCCATGACTTCAGCCCGGTGAGATTTCCGGGCTAGCTTGGCCCGGTTTCGGTCACGCAACTCCGTTGCCCGGACGTTGGTCGGTTTTGGGGGGGAACTATGTGCCTGTCCCCATGTCGCATTCCAAGAATCGCTGCGCTCCTGCGGAGCCTTTGAAAAAGCAATGACGGTAAGCAGCGCGGCCGTCCTCGGCCGCATCAACCAGACGACCGGCCTTGCACCCGTTTCGTTCACGCAAATCCGACACCAGAACTTTCACCGGCTGGGGGCGGGCAAGAATGCCCGCGCTCCCGCAGCGATTCGGAAAAACCCAACGGCGCCAGGAGCGCGGCCGTCCCCGGCCGCATCAACCCGGCGACCGATTGTACAGCAGTTTCCATCACACAAATCCTGTGCCGCAAAACTGACCAGCCGTTGCGGCCCAAGAGATGGCGATCATTTGCCGGGCTTCCTTTTTCTGCGTCCAGAGCGGTTGCGGCTGAGGCGGCGGCGTTTCTTCGACTCACCCGCCAGTTCGGCGCGCGTTCTATCGATGATCGATTGGGCGTATTGGTCGGTCAGTTGGCGGAACAAGCGGTAACCCTCAAGGGCTTCCTCGACAGCCGGGACTTGGTCGCGATGGATGTAGCGGGAGAAGTTCCGGCCGTTCTCCCAACATTGGAGTTTGTAGTACGGGCCGGAAGGGCCTTGGCGCATGACGGTGAGTTTGCCCCGTTCCATCCGTTTGATTTTCAATATCCGCTTGAGGAACTGTGTTGCATCCCCGGTTTTCATGGGGTCAACGTCTATGAACCCAGGTATCAAGTCAACAAAAGCGTGATTCTCGGGCCTTTCGGAAAGTCTTGTCGCACGCCCGGTTCCGGGGTCCTGCGTCCAGCAGCAAGAGCCTTTTGTTCTTGACTTTGAATCGAAGAAAGGATGAACTGTCGATCATAGCGGCAAGGCCGAGCAACCTAACAATTCGGAGCGCGTGGTGCTTCTGCGCGAACCCTACGGTATTAGGGGGCCTGGGAGTTCGGGTGAATTCTTCGATGCCTGCGCGCGAAAAACCGGGTTAACCGTATGAACATATGAAAAACGATAATTTCCGAAAACTGCTGCAGAATTCCATGGCATGCATGGCTGTTACCACGTGTGTGATGATGATCCCACTGTCCTATGCGCAACCTTCATCAACACCAGCTCCAGAGTTTTGGCGGCCGGACGGCCCGGTCCTGACCATGGCTCTCACTGCTGAGCGGGTTTATCTCGGAGGACAGTTCAACTACGTCGGGCCTTACACAGGCGGCGCCGGTGTTGTCGATTCTGATTCCGGTGCGCCATCCATGCCATTTCCCGCGGTGGTTGGCGTTGTCACGTCGGCTGCGTCCGATGGCCAGGGCGGGTGGTTCATTGGGGGCCAGTTCACGAAGGTCGGTGGTTTGCTGAGAAACAATCTCGCTCACGTGCTTGCGGACGGCAGTGTCAACGTGTCATGGGACCCGTCCCCTGACGGCACAAACAATGTGATAGTATTGGCGAACAACCGGCTTTATGTCGGCGGAGCTTTTACCAAGATCGGGGGACTTACGCGGAACCGCGCCGCAGCGCTGGACCCGGCGACAGGCCGTGTTCTGGAATGGAATCCGAACTGCGCGGCGACCGTCCATGCAATCGAGGTGTCAGGGAACAGTGTGTATCTGGGCGGAACATTCACCAAAGTCGGAAATCAGACCCGCAACCGGCTTGCCGCAGTGGACAGCGTCACCGGAAGCGTACTGGCATGGAATCCGAGTGCAAGTGGTGGCGGCAACGCCGTTTACGCGATAGCTGTCAATGGCAGCAAGGTGTATGTGGGGGGCAGCTTCACCACACTTGGTACCAAAGCTCGAAACAACATTGGAGTTGTTGATGCATCGAGCAACGTTGCCGACAATTGGAATCCAAACGCCAACGGCATCGTGAGAACTCTTCTTGGTTCCGGCAACCTTGTGTACGCCGGGGGCGAATTCACAAGCATCGGCGCCCAAAACCGGAATCGGCTCGCAGCGCTTGATGCCGAGGCCGGTGTTGCAACAGACTGGGACCCGAATGTGAGTGGCCCGGTGTTGGCGATGCGGTTGTCCGGGAGCACATTGTACATCGGCGGCTCGTTTGCGACAGTGGGAAGCACTGCGCGATTGAACCTTGCGTCTATCGATGTTTCAACCGGCGCTGTCGGGGAATGGACCCCGGCGATTTCCACTTTCGGCGCATCTGCTCACCGCATATACGCGCTGGCACTCGGGTCGAACTCGATATGCCTCGGCGGCGACTTTACGAGCTTCGGAGGAGTGCTACGAAAGAACGCAGCAGCGTTTGATCTGGCAACCGGCGCAGCCACGGACTGGGACCCCAAAGCCGATGGCTCAGTCAATGTTTTGGTCGTAGAAAGTAATGCAGTATATGCCGGAGGCACCTTCACAACTGTTGGCGGCCAGAACCGCAACTGCCTCGCCGCACTTGATGCAGAAACGGGCTTGGTCCTGGATTGGAACCCGGTCGTGATTGGCAAAACCCCGAAGGTCTCCGCCCTGGCATTCTCCTCAGACGCAGTTTTTGTGGGCGGCGTCTTTACCAACGTGGGCAGCGCCAAGCGCAGCGGATTGGCCAAAATAAGCCGTTCCACCGGCTCGGCGATTGACTGGGACTTGGCCCCGGAGGGAGTTACCTCTTCTACGGCGCCGGCTATAAACTCATTGCTGCTTTCGGGTGATCGACTTTACGTGGCTGGCGATTTTGCCAAGCTCCGTGGAACGGCTCGCCTTCGCCTGGGCGCGGTGGATGCCCGCTTGCCGAACGTTCTTGATTGGAACCCCGGCGCCAGTAACCCGGTTCTCGCAATGGTCCAAGTCGATAACATAATGATGGTTGGCGGGTCGTTCACCAACGCAGGCGGATTGCATCGAACCTACGTCGCCGCAATCGACACTTCGACCGGCACAGCCACGACCTGGAACCCCGG
>Ga0116167_1004248_pt1 | contig 10632 bp, 9 predicted proteins | sample AD_JPNMR3_MetaG_FD_89794 | JGI IMG/M metagenome (GOLD analysis project Ga0116167, IMG submission 89794) | Active sludge microbial communities of municipal wastewater-treating anaerobic digesters from Japan - AD_JPNMR3_MetaG | ecosystem: Engineered > Bioreactor > Anaerobic > Digestate | place... | reverse complement strand
GAGAAAAAACAAAGGTCGATTTTTTTCTGGTGGTTTAACCTCGCGGATGAAACTGACATCAACAGATAAGCACAAACTCATGTACTTTGAGTACGCGGATGAAATTTTAACTTCTTATCTGTTTTTTTAATATGCTGATAATGTTTGATTTAATAAATTATTTTCGGATGAAAGCGAGCATTGAAAATATTCTTCGCAAGTATCAGCACGACAGTACGCGCCTGATGGATATTCTTCTTGACATTCAGGATGAGTTGGGTTATATTCCCGAAGCGTATGTTCCTCATATTGCCGAGTTGCTCGGATTAAGCGATGCTGATGTGGAACAGACCCTGTCGTTTTACCATTTTTTCAGTACACGACCTACCGGCAAGTATCGCATTTATCTCAACAACAGCGTAGTTGCCTACATGATGGGGCGTTCTGAGGTGGCAGCTGCCTTTGAAGAAGCGTTGGGAATAAAGTTTGGACAGGTTACCCCCGATGGTCGTGTGGGATTATTCGAAACCTCGTGTATTGGGATGAACGATCAGGAGCCAGCCGCGATTATTAACAATGTTATTTTTCCATGTCTTACACCTTTTCGAGTCCGAGAGATTGTCCGTGATATCAAGGAGAATAAGCCGGTAGAGGAAATGATAAACTACCAGTATGGCGAGGGACAGAATGCATCGGAAATGGTTCGCTCGATGGTAAGTAACAACATTCGAAAGGTTGGCCCTGTTCTCGACCCCCATTATAAGGTTGGCGAAGCCTTAAAAAAGGTAATAAGTATGTCCCCTGAAGAGGTGATTGAAGAGATTAAAAAATCGAATATCAGGGGTAGGGGAGGTGCAGGCTTTCCTACGGGGCTCAAATGGGAATTTTGTCGCAAGGCTCATGGTGAGAAAAAATACATCTTCTGTAATGCCGATGAAGGCGAACCGGGAACGTTTAAGGATAGGGTTATCCTTACCGAACTACCGCGCTTACTGCTCGAAGGGATGATTATTGCTGGTTATGCCGTCGGAGCTACCGAGGGAATATTGTATGTTCGTTACGAATACCGCTATTTGAAAAAATATCTGGAAGAAATCCTTGAAAATGCCCGAAAGAAGAATTATCTGGGTAAGTCGATTCTGGGTAAAGAAGGCTTCGATTTTGATATTCGTATTCAGTTTGGGGCTGGTGCATACGTGTGTGGTGAGGAATCGGCATTAATCGAATCGGCCGAGGGAAAACGTGGTGAACCGCGCGATCGTCCGCCTTTCCCTGTTGAAAAGGGCTATTTGGGTATGCCTACGGTAGTGAACAATGTCGAAACATTCTGTTCGGTGGTAAAAATTATCCTCAATGGTGGGGAATGGTATAAGTCATTTGGAACCGAACAGTCGACGGGGACGAAACTACTGAGCATATCGGGCGATTGCCGCTACCCTGGTGTATACGAGGTAGCTTGGGGATTTTCGGTTAACGATATTCTCGATATGGTGGGTGCCTCTAAAAATCAGGTGCAGGCCGTACAGGTTGGCGGTCCTTCGGGTTCGCTCATTGAACCCGATGAATTTAATCGCATATTAGGTTACGAAGACCTATCAACAGGTGGTTCTTTAATTATCTTCGGTCATCATCGCGACCTCATTCGGGAGGTAGTGCTGAATTTTACCAACTTCTTTATTGACGAATCGTGTGGAAGCTGTTCTACCTGCCGAATCGTGCCCGTACTATTGCGCAACAAAATCGAAAAGATTCTCAATGCTCGTGGGGTGGAAAAGGACCTCGATGAAATGTTGGAATGGGCAAAATTGCTCAAAGCCAGTCGGTGTGGTCTGGGGCAAACTGCTGGGAATCCTGTAGTGACCAGCATAAAAAATTTCCGACATCTATATGAAAGGATGATACAAAAAAATAAAGAGTACGACGCGGGTTTCGACCTACAAGCGGCAATACGTGATGGAGCCGAGGCAACCGGACGTATTCCCATAGTATAATTTAAAATTAGTGCCAATGGCTGAAATTGTTCGTGTTTACATCGATGGTAAGGAATGTCTGGCCCAAAATGGTGAGTATCTTTTGCAAGCGGCCAGGGAAAATGGCATTTACATTCCTACCTTATGCCATTACGAAGGGGTAAAACCCAAAGGAAGCTGTCGCATTTGTACGTGCAAGGTCAATGGTCGTTTGATGACAGCCTGTACAACCCCTATCGCCGAGGGCATGGTGGTTGAAAATAATACTGCTGAGATTAACGAAATGCGCAAGGCTATCATTGAGCTATTTTTCGTCGAAGGAAATCATTTTTGTCCCACCTGCGAGAAAAGTGGGGATTGTGAGTTACAAGCATTGGCCTATAAATATCAAATTACAGCACCAAGGTATCCCTTTTTATTTCCGACCAAACGGGTGGTGGCGGAGTATTCCAGGATTATCATCGACCACAATCGCTGTGTACTCTGTAAACGATGTGTTCGGGCTATTAAGGATGCCGAGGGTAGAAGTTTCTTTGCTTATCGTCGACGTGGGCAGCATATCGAAGTCATTCTTGATAAGCGAATGAGCGAACAAATGGATTATGAAAAGGCTTTAGAAGCGGAAAAGGTTTGTCCTGTAGGGGCTATTATGGCCAGACGAATAGCCTTTACTACCCCTGTAGGTCATCGAAAATACGATAAAAAGCCCATTGGGAGTGATGTAGAGAAAATAAAATAGCCTAAATATTCATGTTATGGCTGAGAAAAAAATAATTGCAACTACCTCATTGGCAGGATGTTTTGGGTGTCATATGTCGTTGCTCGACATAGATGAACGAATGCTTGATTTGATTGAAGTGGTTGAGTTCAACAAGTCGCCTATCAACGATATCAAAAAGTTTACCCGAAAATGCGACATTGGTTTGATAGAGGGCGGTTGTTGTAACAGCGAGAATGTTCATGTGTTAAAGCTATTTCGGGAAAGCTGTAAAATTTTAGTAGCGGTTGGCGAATGTGCTATTATGGGAGGTTTGCCGGCTATGCGAAATGGTATACCTCTGAAAGAATGCATTGATGAGGCATATTTGAATGGAATCACAGTACATGCCAATGTAAATAAAACAGTTCCCAACGATCCCGAGTTGCCTGTTTTGCTCGACAAGGTTTATCCTTGTAGTGCTGTGGTAAAAATCGATTACAGTATTCCGGGTTGTCCGCCACATGCCGACTTACTCTGGGCAACGTTATACGCATTGGTAACGGGGAAGGAAACAGAAATACCATATGAAGTATTCAAATACGATTAAAAACATTCCATTATGGGGCAGAAGATAACTATCGATCCGGTAACACGAGTCGAGGGGCACGGAAAGGTTACCCTGTATGTCAATAATGATGGAGGTATTGAACAGGCACGTTTTCATATTGTCGAGTTTCGGGGATTTGAACGTTTTGTACAGGGTCGACCCTTTTGGGAAATGCCGGTTTTAGTACAGCGACTTTGCGGTATTTGTCCTGTTAGCCACCATCTGGCAGCTGCAAAAGCGGTTGATGTAATAGTAGGTGCAGGATCGGGTGATGAATTAACCCCGACAGCTGAAAAGATGCGCAGGTTGATGCATTATGGGCAAATATTTCAGTCACATGCCTTGCATTTCTTCTATCTGGCATCGCCCGATTTGCTCTTTGGTATCGATGCCGACCCAGCTAAACGCAATGTGCTTTATTTGGCTCAGGAAAATCGTGATCTGGCCTATAGGGCGATACTCATGCGAAAATTTGGGCAGGAAATCATTCTGGCTACAGCTGGCAAAAAAATTCATGGAACTGGTGCAATTCCAGGCGGCATTAATAAGCATTTAACCATAGAAGAACGCGATAGATTTTTGCACGGTAATCCGCCATTTAATATCGATAACATGATTCAATGGTCGCTCGATACGTTGGAATTTTTTCATCAGTATGAGCAAAAACATCGAGATTTTCTGCTTACGTATGTGAATTTTCCCTCGAATTATTTAAGCTTAGTGCGCAAGGACGGTGCCATGGATTTGTACCACGGGGTATTGCGTGCTGTTGATGCAGAGGGACAAAAAATTTTGCCTGACGTGGATTATCACGAATATTATAAGTACATTGAAGAGGAGGTACGTAGTTGGAGCTACATGAAATTCCCGTATTTAAAGATGTTGGGGCAGGAGCGCGGATGGTATACTGTGGGTCCCCTGGCAAGGATCAATACGGCCGATTTTATCGATACGCCTTTGGCACAAAAAGAACTTGAACTATTTCGATCCTTTCATGGAGGAAAACCCTGTAATCATGTCATGCATACGCACTGGGCGCGACTTATTGAAATATTACATGCGGCCGAAAAAATTAAGTTATTACTCGAGGATCCAGATTTACTCTCGGGCGAGTTGGTAAGGGAAGGAAATCGACAATTTGAAGGGGTAGGGCTTCTTGAGGCGCCTCGTGGAACTTTGTTTCATCATTATAAAATCAACGAATATGACCAGATAGTGCAAGCAAACCTGATTGTTTCTACTACCAATAATAACCAGGCAATGAACAATGCTGTATTGCAGGTAGCCCAGCGTGTTTTCAAAGGACAGAAGAAAGTAACCGAAGGTATGACCAATGCTATTGAAGTTGCCATACGTGCCTACAATCCCTGCTTAAGTTGTGCCACCCATGCCCTGGGTCAAATGCCTATAGATATTGAGTTCGTTGATGTGCCACGATGAGTAGCTCTGCACCTAAAATACTCATTTATGGCATGGGTAATCCTCACCGGGGAGATGATGGAATTGGCCCCTATTGTGTTGAAAAAATATTGTCTCTTGCAAAAGCAACCAATTTTCCATATGCTTTGGAGGGAAAAGCTATTTTCCATTTGAGTATAGATGAATTGGAAACAGCCGCAAAATATTCCCAGGTAGTGTTGTTCGATGCCAGCATGGACATAAACCTCATCAATTTTTCATGCAGTTTGGTACAACCTTCAGCCTGTCAACAATTTACAACCCACTTGCTTATGCCCGAGGAGTTTTTGTACAGTCTTCTGCAGCTATTCAATGCACGTCCTACAATGCACCTGATTAGCATAAGAGGTTATTACTGGGAGATGAGCAATACCCTTTCTCAGCAGGCAAAAACCAATGCCGACAGCGCAATAGCATTTTTTTTCACGAGTCTGATAAAATCCATGAATTAGATAGTCAAATGTTGGCAGTATGCTGCTATGAGGTAATCATTCGGCAATGTTGCTGGCAAAAAATATCGTGATAGTAATGTTCCATATGATAGGTGGGCATAATCGTGGCATTTACCACAAAATTTCGTAATATTTACTAAAGTAATTACCTTTGCTGAAATTTTTTTCATGGAGATGTTTCAAATAGGGAATGCAGTTGTTAGCCGCGACGTTATCGAAAAGCGCTTTGCATGTGATTTGCACCAATGTAAGGGCAATTGCTGTGTATATGGTGATGCAGGTGCCCCTATCGAACTTCAGGAAGCAGAACTCATTGAGAAACATTTCGACAGTATTCGACCGTACTTACAGCCTGAAGCAATAAAAGCAATAGAAGAACAAGGTTTTGCTGTTGTTGATGAGGATGGCGATAGGGTCACGCCTTTGATTGAAAACCGGGAATGCGTTTATTGTTATTTCGATCGAGGCATTGCTCGATGTGCAATAGAAAAGGCATACCAGGATGGTAAGATACCATTTCGTAAACCCATTTCATGCTGGTTATATCCCATACGTGTGACGCGCCTGAATGCATTGCAAGCTGTGGTCTTGCATCGTTGGAATATTTGTCAACCTGCTTATCAAAAGGGAGAAAAAGAAGGAACGCCAGTATATAAATACCTCAGGGATCCATTGATTGCACGATTTGGTCAAGCGTGGTACAACGAACTTGATCAGGTTGCCGAAGAATGGCAGCAGCAAAAACAGCAAGTACAGTCCTTGCACCAGTAATATTTATTGTAGAAAGTTAGCCTATGTCGTTAAACGAACTTACAGCTATTAGTCCCATTGATGGACGATATCGTCGGAAAGTAGAAGAACTACACGTATATTTTTCCGAATATGCCTTGATACGCTATCGCGTCCGTGTCGAGGTGGAATATTTTATTGCTTTGTGTCAGATACCTTTACCACAGCTATCTTCGTTCGAAAGCGCAAATTTTGAAAAGCTTCGTTCGCTTTACCAAAATTTTACCTTAGCTGATGCCCAGAGAATTAAAGACATTGAGCGAATTACCAATCACGATGTTAAAGCAGTAGAATATTTTATTAAGGAAAAGATTGATGCATGGGGGTTAAGCGGTTTTCGTGAGTTTGTCCATTTTGGATTAACCTCGCAGGATATCAATAATACAGCTACACCCATGCTTTTGCGGGATGTGATAAGCGAAGTTTTTCTACCTCAACTCAAATCTTTATTAGAAAAACTTTCACAGTTGATAGCTGAATGGGAAGATATTCCCATGTTAGCACGAACCCATGGTCAACCTGCCTCGCCAACACGTTTAGGTAAGGAAATTAAGGTTTTTCACGAACGGCTGATGCAGCAATTGACACAGCTTGAACAAATACCCTGGTCGGCAAAATTTGGGGGAGCAACCGGCAACTTCAATGCCCACCATGTGGCCTATCCCAATATTGATTGGGTTAGTTTTGCCAATCATTTCGTGAACGATATTTTAGGTTTGTCACGTTCGCAGGTGACTACCCAGATTGAACATTATGATAATCTGGCAGCTGTTTTTGATGCGCTCAAGCGAATGAATACCATCCTTATTGATATGGCCAGAGACTTCTGGCTTTACATCAGTATGGAATATTTTAAACAAAAGGTAAAAAAACAAGAGGTAGGTTCGTCGGCTATGCCCCATAAGGTCAATCCTATTGATTTTGAAAATGCCGAGGGAAATCTGGGCATAGCCAATGCACTGTATGAGCATCTTTCGGCCAAACTGCCTATCTCGCGGTTGCAGCGCGATTTGACCGATTCGACTGTATTGCGAAATATTGGTGTGCCCATCGCACATAGTTTACTTGCTATAAAGGCTTTGATGGTAGGACTGGATAAAATTTTTGTCAACACCGAAGCTATTTATGCCGATCTGGAAAAAAACTGGGTTGTTGTTTCCGAAGCCATACAAACCATCTTACGCCGTGAGGGGGTTACCAACGCTTATGAAATTATGAAAAACCTCACCCGTGGGAATCAACTGGTTACGAAAAAACGCTTGCACGAGTTTATCGATTCATTACCAGTGAGTGACGACATAAAAACAGAGCTAAAAGCCATTACGCCATACAACTATACTGGTCGTAAACTATAATTTTTTTGCACAGAATGCAGGTTGTGTAGGTAAAAATTATACTTTTACGGGTTTAACGTATCCATTTTGTTAACTTTATCATAATGAATCAATTTTTTGCTTTTATACCCTACCTGAAGCCATATTGGCGTCAAGGAGTTCTTAATATTTTTTTCAACCTTTTGTCGGTGGTTTTTTCCATTTTTTCTCTGCTGATGTTGGCACCTTTTCTGGGCATTCTGTTTGGTACTCAGCCTATGGTTGATCGACCCCCACATTTTAATATTTTTGAATTCAAGGATAATCTGAATTACATATTTAGCGAGCTAATTCGTCAGTTTGGAAAATTCAATACCTTGCTCATTGTCAGTGGGGCAATAACTCTTTTTTCCTTTCTGCGTAATTTATTTGCATATCTGGCCAACCATTTTCTTACCTCGCTACGCGCTGGAATTGTTCGTGATATACGCAATAAACTTTTTCGAAAGATTCTTGAATTACAGCTATCCTATTATTCGTCGGAACGCAAGGGCGACCTTATGTCGCGTATGACTAACGATGTCCAGGAAATACAAACCTCTATCATCAGCTCGCTCGAAATGATATTTCGCGATCCGTTAACCATTCTGATATACCTTATTTTTCTTTTTTCTATCAGTTTTCAGCTTACCTTATTTGTGCTGATTATGATCCCCGTAAGTGGGTTTATTATTGGACGTATTGGCCGGACACTTCGTAAAAAATCGTACAAGAGTCAAACGAAGTTAGGTTCATTACTTACCCTAATTGAGGAATCTATATCGGGGTTGCGCATCATAAAAGCTTTCAATGGCGAGAGGGCTATATTTCATCGATTCAGTGAGCTTAATGACGATTTTACCCGTCTTAATATTAAGATTAATCGACGTCGTGCCCTGGCAAGCCCTGTTGGAGAATTTTTGGGTACCGTGGTCATTATCATCATTATGATTTATGGGGCTTCCTTGATTTTAGGGAATCGGTCATCACTGGCACCCCAGATGCTGATTACTTATCTTTCGACTTTCTACTTGATAATTGAACCTTCCAAGCGTTTCTCAACAGCGTATTACAACATACAAAAAGGATTGGCTTCGTCGGATAGGCTCGATGCTATACTCAAAGCCGAATCGAAAATCAAAGAAAAGAAAAATGCTCTGGAAAAGAAGACTTTCGATAATGCCATTGAATATGTTAATGTATCGTTCGGTTACGACCACCACTATGTTCTCAAAGATATCAATTTAAAAATTGAGAAGGGCAAAACGGTGGCTATCGTAGGACAATCGGGCAGTGGGAAATCAACTTTGGTTGATCTACTTCCACGATTCTACGATATTGAGCACGGGGAAATTCTCATTGATGGAATAAACATAAAAGACCTTAAGATTGCCGACCTGCGTTCGTTAATGGGTATTGTAAATCAGGAACCCATTCTGTTTAACGATAGCATATACAACAACATTGTGTTTGGACGTGAAGGTTACAGTATGGACGATGTAATAGCAGCGGCTAAGGTAGCCAATGCCCATGATTTTATAATGGCCAATCGACATCAGTATCAATTTATAATTGGCGACAGGGGAGGGAAGTTGTCGGGCGGACAGCGCCAGCGTATCAGCATTGCTCGGGCTGTACTGAGTAATCCGCCAATTCTTATTCTCGATGAGGCAACTTCGGCACTCGATACCGAAAGCGAGCGATTGGTGCAGGAGGCATTGACCAGGCTAATGAAAAATCGTACTACCATTGTTATTGCCCATCGACTATCGACGGTAGTACATGCCGATGAGATTGTGGTGCTCCACGAAGGTACCATTGTCGAACGGGGACGTCATGACGAACTGCTGGCGCTCAATGGACATTATAAACGTTTGTATGATTTGCAAGCCTTTGCCGAAGACTAAAAAAATCAATATGCTATGCGAATCAGTGGTTTCTCCATGGGAAGGAAAGGATGTTACCAAACTATACTATCCAGTAAAAGAGTCCATTCTTTCCATTCTGCCGATTTGTGATGAATTCATTTTTGTATTGGGTAAGGGCGATGAATATGAACAGACCCGAGCCTTGATTGAAAGTATTGGAAGTCCCAAGATAAAAATTTACGAATCGACCTGGGATATTGAACAATTTCCCGATGGAACCGAGTTAGCCCATCAAACCGATATAGCCAAGTCGTACTGTACTGGCGATTGGCTTTTTTACATTCAAGCCGATGAGGTTGTGCATGAGAAATACTTACCGATTATATACGATCGATGTAAGCAGCTATTGAACGACAGGGAAGTTGAAGGTTTGTTATTTAAATACCTTCATTTTTGGGGCGATTATAATCATTACATCGATTTTCATGGTTGGTATAAGCACGAGATACGCATTATCCGTAACGATCCCGAAATACATTCGTGGCGAGATGCTCAGTTGTTTCGTCGTATTCCAAATTTTGATGGCAAGCATTATCGGCAGGAAGAGAATACCTTCAAGCTCAAAGTGGCATTGGTTGATGCCTATATTTATCACTACGGCTGGGTACGTCCACCCTCATACATGCGTTCGAAGATGAATCAGTTTAACCGAATTCAGGGTAATGCTAACCAATGGACAGCATTTGACTATGGTCAAATGAAACGAATACCAATATTTACCGGGGAACATCCGGCGGTAATGCGACCCTGGATCGAACGGTTTGACTGGGGACATCAGCTTTTTCAGTCCGGTAAAGTAAATAAACATCGATTGCCTCATAAACACGAAAGGCTAAAAAATAGGTTGGTTACCTTCCTTGAGAAAAAGATATTTCACCGACCACTTTTTGAGTTTAGGAATTATATTTTATTGAAGAATAAGTAGGATTTGGGTTGATTGGATTATTTTCTGCACGTTTTTAAAAAGAAAACCTATGCAGGAAAATTAACAAATCCTTGGTAACTGAACGCCTGCAGGCATTTCCAGCAGTCGTTTTCCGCCGGTTATGGTTTGCAACACTACCTGTCCAGGATGTTCGGTTACTACCTCACCAATGATGGCTGCATTCTTACCTTCGGGGTATTTGCGCATTGTTGCTACCACTTCGTCGGCTTTGTGAGCAGGTGCTGTCACCAGTATTTTTCCCTCGTTAGCCAGAAAAAGCGGGTCAAAGCCAAATATCTCGCAAATACCCATTGTGCTTTCGTGGATGGGTATTTTTGATTCGTCGATATTCAATCCCAGCTTTGCTTTATCGCTTAGTTCATTAGCAACGGTGGACAGTCCTCCTCGTGTGATGTCGCGCATAAAACTAATTTCGGGGCATACCTGTAATATAGCCTGGATAAGATGGTTT
>Ga0116167_1004247_pt1 | contig 10633 bp, 9 predicted proteins | sample AD_JPNMR3_MetaG_FD_89794 | JGI IMG/M metagenome (GOLD analysis project Ga0116167, IMG submission 89794) | Active sludge microbial communities of municipal wastewater-treating anaerobic digesters from Japan - AD_JPNMR3_MetaG | ecosystem: Engineered > Bioreactor > Anaerobic > Digestate | place... | reverse complement strand
CATTGCACTATCTCCTGAATGTATTCCTGCTTCTTCTATATGCTCCATCACCCCTCCTATAACACATATCTTTCCATCGCTTATCGCATCTACATCAACTTCTATCGCATCTTCAAGAAATTTGTCTATTAAAATGGGATGTTCAGGTGATACTTCAACTGCTTTTTTAATATATTCTTTTAGTGTTTCCTCATCATATACAATCTCCATAGCCCTTCCTCCAAGAACATATGATGGTCTGACAAGTACTGGATATCCAAGTTTCTCTGCTATTTTTTTTGCTTCTTCATAAGTAAAAGCTGTTCCATTCGGCGGTTGATTTAACTTAAGTTTTTTTATTAATTTGCTGAATTTCTTTCTGTCTTCCGCTATGTCTATTGCCTCCGGAGATGTCCCAAGGATTTTTACTTTATTTTTCATCAGTGGTATTGCAAGATTTATAGGTGTCTGTCCGCCAAACTGAACTATAACTCCTTCAGGATTTTCTTTTCTAATTACACTCAAAACATCTTCAAGTGTGAGTGGTTCAAAATACAATCTTGTTGAAGTATCATAATCAGTACTTACTGTTTCAGGATTGCAGTTTATCATTATGCTTTCATAACCTTCTTCTTTTAAAGCAAAAGAAGCATGTACACAACAATAATCAAATTCAATCCCCTGCCCTATTCTATTTGGACCCCCTCCAAGTATTATTACTTTTTTGCTTTTTGATACTCTGCTTTCATCTTTTCTATCGTATGATGAATAAAAATAGGGTTTTTCAACTTCTATTTCACTTGCACAGGTATCAACAAGTTTATATACAGGAGTTATTTTAAATCTTTTTCTTTTATTTCTAACTTCACTTTCATTGATATTTTTAAGTTTTGCTATTTCTCTATCAGAAAATCCGTATTCTTTTGCTTCTCTCAATATACTAACGGTTAATTTTTGCTTTTTAATTTTTTCCTCAAAATCTACTATCTCTTTTATCTGATGAATGAACCATTTATCAATTTTTGATAACTCATATATTTTATCAATACCCATTCCCTTTTTGAGTGCATATCTTATATAATAAATCCTTTCTCTATTTGGAATTTTTAATTTTTCCTCAATTTCTTCAATTTCTGGAAGAGTATCTTTTTTGTCATCACACAATCCATATCTACCTATTTCAAGGGCCCTCAATCCTTTCTGCAGTGCTTCTTTAAATGTTCTACCTATTGCCATTACTTCTCCAACTGACTTCATTGAGGTTGTTAAACTTGTGTCTGCACCCGGAAATTTTTCAAAAGTAAATCTTGGCATTTTGAATACAACATAATCAACTGTCGGTTCTGAAAATGCAGTTGTTTTACCTGTAATTTGATTTTTAATTTCATCAAGGGTATATCCAACAGCAAGTTTTGTTGCTATTCTTGCAATAGGATAACCGGTTGCTTTTGAAGCAAGTGCAGAACTTCTTGATAATCTTGGATTAACCTCTATAACATATATTTCTCCATTTTCAGGGCTCACAGCAAACTGAATATTACATCCACCAATAACTCCTATAGACCTTATTATTTTTTTACACATATCCACCAGTGTATTATATTCTGAAGGAGCAAGTGTTTGAGCAGGAGCAACAACCATACTATCTCCTGTATGAACTCCCATTGGGTCAACATTTTCCATTGAAGTAACAATAATTACATTGTCATTCTTATCCCTAATTGCTTCAAATTCTATTTCTTTCCATCCAAGAACTGACTTTTCAACAAGAACTTCACCTATTGGACTTGTTGCAATACCATAAGCGAGTTTTTCTTTTAATTCCTCCATATTATATGCAACAGAACCACCAGTTCCTCCAAGAGTATAAGCAGGCCTTAAAATAACTGGAAATCCAATTCTTTCAGCAATTTTTATTCCGTCTTCCACTGAATATGCAAGTCCACTTTCTGGAACTTTAAGTCCTATATCAAGCATTGTCTTTTTAAATAGGTCTCTTGTTTCTGCTTTTGCTATTGATTCTTCAGTTGCTCCTATAATTTCCACTTTATACTTTTCTAAAATTCCTTTTCTGTAAAGAAAAGTTGCAAGATTAAGTCCTACCTGTCCGCCAAGAGTTGGTAATAATGCCTGTGGTCTTTCTTTTTCAATCACTTTCTCTAAAAAATCAACTGTTAATGGTTCTATATAAATCCTGTCTGCCATTTCAGGGTCTGTCATTATTGTAGCAGGATTTGAATTAACAAGGACTACTTTATATCCCTCTTCTTTCAATGCTTTACATGCCTGTGAACCTGAATAGTCAAATTCACATGCCTGACCAATTATTATTGGACCTGAACCAATAAGTAGAACTTTTTCTATATCAGTTCTTTTAGGCATTTACAAACTCCTTAAATTTTCTCCATACTATATCATTTTCTTGTGGATAGTATTGTACACCTAAAATTTTTAATTTTTCACTTATAATACCTTCAATAGAACCGTCATTTAAATTGGTAAACCATATTTTTAATTTTTCATCCATATTTTCAGGAATTAATGAATAAATATGGGCTTGTACTGTAGTTTTACATGTGTTATTTGTAACATCTTTTACAGGATAGTTTATTCCAAAATGTCCATTTTTCATTTTAAAGATTTTATATCCAAGGGATAAAGATAAAATTAACATACCAAGTCCAATTCCTAAAACAGGTATTTTACCAATTATTTTTGATAATTCAGAAATTGTATTTTGCAATTTTAATGGATTATCAGGACCTGATGAAATAAAAACACCACGAGGTTTATAAGAAAAAATTTCATCAGAAGTTATATTATAAGGTGCCACAATTAAATCAAATCCTGCAGAAATAAGGTAATCAATATGTGGTTTTATTACTCCTAAATCAATTACAAGAATTTTATTATTCTGGATATTTTTCCCACTGCAAATAGTATGTGGTTTTTTACAACTTACTTTTTCCGTCAAATTTTCATTTATAAAATTGTTTTTTATTTCTTCTAATAATTTTTCTATATTTGCTTTTTTTACGGCTAATATACCCCTTTTTATCCCTTTTTCTCTTAAATAACTCACAACTTCCTGAGTGTCAACTTTTTCCATTACTAAAATTTTATTTTCATTTATAAAATCTTTAATACTTTTTATTGATTTCCAATTACTGGATATTTTACTTATTTCTTTTACTATTAAACCTTTTACCCATACATTTTCTGTAAAAAACCCTTCTTTATTGATTCCGTAATTTCCAATATGTGGGTAAGTCATAACTACAATTTTTTTATAATATGATGGGTCTGTAATAACTTCTTGATAACCGATGACACCTGTATAAAAAATAACTTCTCCAGTTTCTATACCTTCTCCTATTATTTCTCCTTCCCATAATTTACCATCTTCAAGTAAGAATATTCCTTTCCTCATATTTATATTATTTTTTTCCCTGTCCAGCAATAAAGACACAATTTTTCTTCTGGAATTTCTATGCCTTTAACAAAGTTTTCTATGGTATTGTATTTAAGAGTATCTGCACCTATTTTTTTGGCAATTTCCTCAATTTTATATTTCTTGGCTATTAGTTCTTTATAAGAACGAGTGGAAATATCATACAAACATGGAGCAATTAAAGGAGGACATCCAACTCTTACATGTACTTCTTTTGCTCCAAATGCTTTTAATTCAAGGACTTTATTTCTTATTTGAGTTCCTCTTACTATTGAATCATCACAAAGAATAATTCTTTTACCTTTTACATTTGCTTCAATAACAGAAAGTTTTAATTCTGCTTCTTTCTCTCTTTCTTCCTGTGTAAGGGGTAAATAACTTCTACTTGCAAATCTATCAATCAAAAAAACTTCATCATAAGGAATTTTAGACCCTTTATGATAACCAAGAGCATAGCCAATTCCAGAAAATGGAATTGCTGAAACAATGTCTGCTTTCACATCATCATTTTTTGCAAGAAAATATCCGAGATTATTTCTTGCTTTTGCAACAGAAACACCCTCAATTATTGAATCCATGGAAGCAATATAACCCCATTCAAATGCACAGAAAGCAATTCTTTTTCCTTTTATAATTTTTTTTGTTTGAATACCATTTTCATTTATTAGAAGAATTTCTCCAGGTTTAACATTTCTTACAATTTGAGCTTTTAGAAAAGCAAATGGACGCGATTCCGAAGAAATTATATAATCTTCATTATTCTTGCCAAGGATTAAAGGTTTAAACCCGTAAGGGTCCCTTGCAGCATAAATTCCCTCTTTACAGAGAATTAAAATTGTATATGAACCCCTTACTTTTTGAGATAGTTTTTCAAGTCCCTCAACAAAATCATTACTTTGGACGATTATTTTTGCAATAAGTTCTATCTGTGTATGACTAAAAAATGAATGTCCTTTATTTTTCTCTTCTTTGAATAAATCATCAAAATTAATTATGTTTCCCGCAAAAGCAATAGAAAAAGTTCCCAATCTTGATTCAAGTAGAATTGGCTGTTTTTCTTTTAAACTCACATGCCCTATTCCGTAATTACCGGAAAGATTTTTTAATTCAGATTGTGTGAAGGAATGTCTAACAAAGCCCTCATGGGTTATTAAGTTAATTTTTTTGTTAAAAGTAGATATCCCGCAATATTTTTGTCCACGATGTTGTAACTTAAAAATACTATAAAAAATTTTTTCACTGCAATTTTTGTTTGAGTAAACTCCTACCACACCGCAGTTTTCTTCTGTCATTTTTTGTTTTCTTCCTTTTTTATTTCATGAGCAAGAATTATGGCATCAGCAACTTCTTTCATACTAATTCTTTTATTCATGCTAAATTTTCTTATTTTATCGTATGCTTCCTCTTCTGTCAATTTTTCCTCTTTCATAAGAATACCTTTTGCTTTTTCTATTTTTTTTCTTGATTCAAGTTCTTCTTCAAGGATTTTTGTTTTTACTAAAAGTTCAGTATTTTCAATAACAATGGCTGCTTGATTTGCTATAGAAGAAATTATTTCTATTTCTTTTTGTGTAAATTTATAAGGGTATGTCGTGTACACATTTAAAACCCCAATTGACCTATTTTTCACAACCATTGGTATAGATAACATTGAAACAAGTCCTTCCTTTTTTGCAATATCTCTATATTTATATTCTTTTTCTTTTCTCACATCTTCAACTACAATCGGTTTTTTTGTTTCAAACACCTTCCCAGCAATTCCTTCTCCTACTTTTAATGGTGGTTTTTTTAAATATTCATTACTCATTGTTTGTGTTGCCCTAATCTTTAAAACTTTTTCCTTTTCATCATACAGTAAAATTGAACATATTTTTGATTTAAAAATTTCAGCGGTCACATTAACAATAAGTTTTAAAATGTCTTCAAGATACATATCAGACGTGATTGCCTGGCTTATTCTATATATTGCTTCTAATTCAGATTGTATATCTTGTCCTTTCATATTTTTTATTCTACCATAGATTATATGAATTATCGTAACAATATAAAAATAGAGAATTTATAAAAATAACTTTTCAAAACTTTTTATGAAATAATCAAGATATCTGTAAATTTCTGGTGATTTAAAATTATCAACAAATGGTTGCCCATATTTATTCATTTCTGTCCCGCATATAACAGGCATATTCATTTTTTTACAGACATTCATAAATTGTTCAAGATTTTTAACTTTTATTTTCTTTTCTCTTTCATCTTTTATATTCCAGTTTCTTTCAGGTATTATTGTTATACCTTTTATCCCCTTATTTCTAAGTAATTCTACAAGAAACTCAGGGTCTTTTTCTCCTTCATTTGTTCCATCAAGGTATGTCCCAATTGGTATACCTCCTGCCCTCTCTGTCATTTTTACAACATCGTCAAATAAAGGAAAATCACTACTTTCACTTTTTACATAACCAGGACCTCCAAATTTAATAAGTTTCTGCCTTATTTTTTCATATAAATCACCTATATTTTTTCCCTTTAATTCAATAATTTTTTCCTTTTCAATACCTAAAATATTTGCCCAGAAGATATCTGTTTTTTCACCTAAATTTTCTTTTGATTTCAAGTAATAGGCAAGAATAATATGCCTTTCAGTTGGATTATTAGAAGGTGTTAAAGGTAATACATCTTTTTCATAATCAATTTTTACATCTTTCAAGTAATTATTGACCTTTTCTATAACCTTTTTATTTCTGTCTTGAGCAATTTTTTTTAAATTATCAAAAAATTTTTTTTCTTCAGTACCTTCTTCTGGAATTTTTCTAAATCCTTTACCGCATAGATAAAATATACCGGGTTCATTTGGAGAATTTATAACTTTATCTTTCATTTCTTTTAGAAATACTCTTGATTCAAAACCACTAATTACTTTTATATTCAGTAGTTTCCCAGCATACAATGTTTCTTCAAGCCCTGCAAGTGTATCAAAATCAACTGTACCAAGATATAATAATCCCTTTTTCCATGCTTCAAAAACAATTCTTGAAGGCGACCAGTTTTTGTAATTAAAGGAATGAAAAGTATGAATATGTGCATTCAAATAACCCTCAAACTCATTATCTTTTTCTATTCTCTTTCTTTTTATCAAATCAAATATCTCATGCAAACTTTTTTCTCTTACTTCTTTATCAAAATCAGATAATCTATTTATAATTTCTTCATTTCTCATGATTTTAATAGTATATCATATATTTCGTATATTTTTAAGGTTTTAAATTCAATAGAATTCTATGGTAAAATAAATAAAAAGGAGGAATTTATGGAAGAAATAGTATTACATTTAAATAAGGATAATTTTAATGAGGTAATTAAAAATAATGAGAAAGTAGTTGTAGATTTCTGGGCGAGTTGGTGTATGCCCTGTAGAATGGTTGCTCCTTTTTTTGAAAATCTTGCAAAAAAGCATAAAGGAGAAATTGTTTTTGCAAAAGTTAATGTTGATGAAAATCCTGAAATTGCTGCAAAATTCGGTGTTATGTCAATCCCTGATTTTATAATCTTCAAAAATGGAGAAAAAAAAGGAGAAATTGTAGGAGCAATGCCAGAAGAAATTTTAGAAGAAAAAATTTTGAATTATTTTAAGTAATTTTATGATTCCAGGATTATTTTTTTTATTCTTTTCACAGTTTTTTCTATATTTTTATTTATTAATCTCACATCATAGTATTTAAACAATATTTTCCTTTCTTCTTTTGATATTAACAATCTTTTTTTTATTTCTTCATCACTCATATCTTTTCTTTCTCTCATTCTCCGTTCTTGTTCTTTTAAAGATGGAGGTAAAATTCCAATTAAAAACACTTCTGGATATTTTTTTTTAATTTTTAATCCTCCTTGAGTATCTATAACAAGAAGTGTTTTTTTGTTTTTTTTAAAATTTTCTTCAATTTTCTTTTTTGGTGTTCCATAATAATTACCGTAAACCACAGACCATTCTGCAAATTCGTCTCTTTTAATCATCTCTTCAAATTTTTCTTTGTCAACAAAGTTATAGTCAATGCCATTTTTTTCATTGGGTCTTGGTTTTCTTGTGGTATAAGTTATAACTGTATCAATATCCTTTAATTCTTTTTTTAGAATTTTTTGTATTGTAGTTTTTCCTGTTCCTGACGGTGCTGAAAGAACAAATATTAAGTTTTTCATTTATGGTGTAAATTTACCTGTAGTTTTAAGTGAATGAATTGCTCTTTGAGCAATACTTTCAAAAGAAGTTCCGATTAGTTTTTCCCATTGTTTTATTGCCATATCAATTTGTCCATTTTTTTCATAAGCATGTGCTAAAACATCATCAACAAATTCGGGATGAGGAAATTTCACTGCCTTTTCAAGATATCTAACAGCATTGGGATAATCCATACCTTTATGATAATAAGTCCATCCGAGTTCAAAATAAAGGTCATATCTATCTTTATTATAAGTGATTCCCTTTTTTAAAAATGAAATTCCGTTAGTATACCAAAATAGCATTTCGACAGGGACATTTATTAAACCGGAGACAATTTCATATAATTCTTTATATTCTTTTTTCTCTTTTAAAGCATCAATTTTTTTATAACAGTTATTTGTAATATCAAAATACTCCTTTATCTTTTCTTCTGTTTTTGGATATTCTCTTGCAAGTCCTTCAACTAAATCTTTTATATCTTTTCTGATTTGAGTTATTGTCTCTTTTATAGATTTGTCTTCCAGTTTTGATAAAATCTTTCCAAGTTCTTCATCCAGTGTATTTGCCCTTGAACGTACATTTGCAAATATATTATATGTCATATGCCAGCCCCCAACAGCCCAGACAACTATATATGTTGGCTGAAGCCATGCGATTGCATCAAGTAACGGAAGCATTTTATAGTGTTGACCTGAATGCCAGTAGTTTTCTATATTCAACCATAAAAGGTCTGCTGCAAGACCTCTGAATCCACTCAATATTAAACTTCCAGCCATCTGTCCGGGCATCAATAGAATATTACTTTCAAGATTTTCCACTTGTTTTGAATAATCAATACTTACCTGTAAAAAGCCTATAGGAATTAAAAGTAATATCGCAATAAATATTCTAATCCAATTTTTTTTCATATTTCTCTCTTTTGGATAAAATAGGAACCAATTAAAAGAACAACTGCAAGGTATAAAATTCCATAAACCCCTGTTTTCAGTATATAATTCCAGCTAACATCAATTCCAACTACTACTTTATCCCTTATATTAAAATTTTCATAATTAGGAATAACTGTATAAAGTATTTTCCAGAGGCCTTTTAAAATTATATTTTCTGTTCTGTCAGCAAGTTGATTTCCATATGAAGTTAAATGTCCCACTATATAAAGGAAGAAGGAAAAAATTACATTAAAAGCATCAGAAGCAAAAGTCGCAACAGTAAGAGTAATTGAACCAATTAAAATGAGTTCGATGAAAATCAGTAATAATGTTTTAAATACTTGGATATCGGGTGGACTTTTTTTGAAAATTAATAGACCAGTGAAAAATAAACACATAAGGATAAAGTTTAAAAAAATAATTAGAATAATTCCCAAAAATTTCCCGATAAAAAAATTCTGTCTTGTTATTGGTTTTGAAAATAATGTGTAAATCGTTCTTTTTTCTATTTCACTTGAAATTGCTGTAAGAGACATAAAAATTGCTATTAGAGCTCCAAAAAATTCTATGCTTGAAAAACTGACATCTTTAATCATTTTTAATTCTTCCTCTGCCGTAAGGAAAGAAAATGCCTTTGATGCACCAATAACGATAAGTGCTACTACTAGTAATATGTATAAAGTCTTTTTCCTCAACGATTCTTTGAAACTATTCAGTCCGATAATCCATGCTTTTTTCATTGATTTTCTCCCTTTTTGTCAAATTCTTCTATTGTTTTTACAAATAAATCTTCAAGACCTGTTGCATTATATTTCTGTATTAACTCATTAAGTTTCCCTGTAGCAAGCAGATAACCTCTATGAAATATAGCAATTCTATCACATACTCTTTCAACTTCGGAAAGAAAATGGCTTGAAAGTAAAATAGTTTTTCCCTCTCTTTTTAATTGGATTAATAAATCTCTTGTTTCAATACAACCTATAGGGTCAAGACCTGTTGTTGGTTCATCAAGTATTAAAATTTTTGGGTCATTTATTAAGCTTGCTGCAAGCCCAATTCTTTCAAGCATGCCTTTGGAATAATGTCTTAAAGCAAGTTTTTTGTTTTCATGAAGTTTAACAAGAAATAATAATTTTTCAATTCTTTCATTTAAAACTTTCTCGGGTATTTCAAAAAGTTTTCCATAAAATCTTAAAAGTTCTGGACCTGTTAGATAATCATAGTAATAAGGGTTTTCGGGTAAAAAACCAACATTTTTTTTCATTTCAACATCAAATTGATTTTTTCCAAGAATAGTTATTTCTCCTGAAGTTGGATACAAAATTCCCAGCATAAGTTTTAAACAGGTCGTTTTACCTGAACCATTTGGTCCAAGTATCCCATAAATTTCTCCTTCTTCAACATTAAAGGATACATTTTCAAGACCCACAACTACTTTATTTCTTCCAAGAAAATAATATTTTGTTAACTCCTTTATTTCTATTACATTCATTTGATTCCTCCTCTAAAAAAATTTAATACTATATTATATCACAAATTATTATTTAAAAAATCAAAATAAATTCTATCAAATATGTAAAGTAAGATTTTTCCTTTTTTCCCAAAAAACAAAGTTTCTTGTTTTAATTTTTGATAGATTTTTTTCAATTTTTCTTTTAATATTATTTCATCTCCTTCTTTATCTTCTATATCATCTCTTATTTGAAAAGCAATTCCAAAATTTTTCGCTATATTTTCAATTTTTTCTTTTTTTTCTTTTTCTACTTTTTTAAAATAAAATGGTACTTTAAAACATATTTCAAAAAGTCTTCCTGTTTTCATATAATCAATTTTTCTTTTTTCTTCGTCTTTTATTTCTTTCCCTTTATAAATTAAATCAAGAATCTGTCCTCCTGCCATTCCTTTATATCCAATCGCTTCCGCGACATCTTTTACTAAACTTATTTTTCCACTTTCTGCAATAAGTTGAAATCCATAGGTTAAAAGGGCATCACCCACTAAAATAGCAATACCTTCTCCAAATTTTTTATGACAGGTAGGGACTCCCCTTCTAAAATCGTCGTT
>Ga0116167_1004237_pt1 | contig 10661 bp, 12 predicted proteins | sample AD_JPNMR3_MetaG_FD_89794 | JGI IMG/M metagenome (GOLD analysis project Ga0116167, IMG submission 89794) | Active sludge microbial communities of municipal wastewater-treating anaerobic digesters from Japan - AD_JPNMR3_MetaG | ecosystem: Engineered > Bioreactor > Anaerobic > Digestate | place... | reverse complement strand
ACCTGGTTTGTTCCCCTCATGGATCCGCCCACGAGCCAAAGCGGGGTCATTGATACATCGCCTTATCAACACCAGGTGGCGTTGGAGATCGGAGAGGTTTCCTCTCCACGAGAAAATCCGCCCGTGAATCCCTCCCGCCGGATGATGACGGCCGATACCGGCGAATTGATCTGGAACCAGAGCCCGGCCGAACAAGCCTTTGTTCTATTCAAATCTCAGAAAACCAAGGGATTCATCGGATTTCCGGGAGATACCGATTACGATCTAGGTCATGGCGTGACCTTGCGGATCGGAGAAACCCGGCAAAACTGGGCCAACGTGCTGTTCACATACTTGGGAGCGCGTGAATCGGGTGAGCAATGGCTGCTGACCGCCACGGGGTATCATGAGAACACCGGCATGATCTGGAAGGACGAAACGATGAGTTCCGTGGGTAGAAACTGGGGATCCGGCCCTCCGCTGGTGGAGCCTGTGCCATTGCGGCTCACGTTTGCTTTACCGGATACGACGCAAGAGAAAAATGTTTCGATTGCAATGATTAAACTGTTTTCTTTGAACGAAAAGGCTGAACCAGAAATCGATCTGATGGATGGGATTCGTTCCGTCGAGGGCGGCGTGGTTATCGACCTAATGGAGAAACAACCAGGATTGTGGTATCTAGTCGAGTTTGCTCAAAACGCTGAAGTTATGAAATTTTTGGGGTATTGAAAATTACATATATTCCGCGGAACAAACTTGCGGCCAGGAGGTGTTCCTGATACATGAGATTATTAGCCCGTTACCTCTTTGGAGCGATTATTGGAGGGGCATGGATAGCGGCGGCTCAGGCCCAGACATACCGGTATGGTTATATCGAGTACCAGCCCGAAATCATCCAAAACCTGAGCGCGGAAAAATTGGTAGAGAATCTTCGTGCGGACGCAGTCCGGGGCAACGCGGTGGCGGCTCTGAATGAACTCTGGAAACGGCGGGAATCGGGCGCTGATCGCCCGGCAGGTCAGCCGGTCACAGACCATATCGTGGAGGATCTGTGGAAACGGAATTCCGGCCTTACGGCGGCGTTGGAAGCGGCGCTCGACTCGACGGACTGGCAACAACGGCAAATGGCGGCGGAAATTTTGCGCGGCATCGAGACCTTCATGCCAACCAATCGTTTACTGGAAGTCACCGTGGAAGGATTGCGGGATGATGCCCTTCCCTTCGACGAGAATGGCGCCGGCGTGTTCGTTTTCAATGCCTTTTCCGGAACTCAGTATCTTCTCCAGCATCCACGGGAAGGCACGGAGATCTTGATTACGGCGCTGGAATCGGATGATAGCCAGCAGCGGTTTCTGGCCGCGTACGTGCTGGGTGCGACCGGACGAGGCAACGCCACACAACGAATCACCGAAATCCTCCTCCCGCATCTGCAAGACGATGACGTATGGGGCAACGCGTGCATGGCAGTGTACGCACTGTATCATCTGGGTCCGGACGTGTTACCGTTTCTAGAACCGTATCGGGATTCCAAGGATGAACAACAGCGGCAAGCGGTCCAGCTGGTGCGGATGGACCTCGAGAATCCCCCGCGGACGGAAGAGGAACGCCTCGTCCGCCGGAAAGTCCACACCCTCTCGGAATTGCATCCGGATCCCTGCGTGGAACAAGGACTGGAGCGGTATGTTTTATCCTGGCACAACCCGAAGCGCAACGCGCGGTTTTTATTGAATAAGCGATGAATGATCGAGCGATTGATGGTATCGAGAGTAGCTAAGGGTCCATAAAGGAGTGGTGGCCCGATGAAAATCCCGCTGTTTTTGATCATGGCCCTGCTGATTGTCTGCAAGATTGCGGCTCGTGCTCATGCCCGGTGGAATGCCCCTGGCCGGGAGGCCTCTCTTAACCTGGATGAATTGATTCAAGAAATGCGCGCGGATGACCTGCGGGCGGCCGCGCAATGGGTCCAAACGGCAAAGCCGGCCGATAGAGAGAACGATACTCCTGATTCGAATCCAGTCTGGAATCCTACTCTCCATTCGGAGTCATTCCATTCCTGATCTTTCCACCGTACCAACTCAACGGTGGTGGAAGGCAGGGGGAATAAAGCGCCGTGGAGTCCACTAACGATTCCCTTGGCGTATCGCTTCTTTTTCCCCCAGGAGAGGATCAGGGTGAGAGAATGCCCTTCCTTAAGATGAACTCCTCCCGCGGGAATCATCCGCCCTCCGCCTGCAACCTTATCGTGAAATCACCAAACATCCTACGCCATGGGGCGGCACCGCGCCTTCAATCACCGTGGTTTGATCCAAGGCCTGATACGTATAATCCTCCATTCCCCACAAATCTATCACCTTGGCCTCTATGGCTGGCCAATGCAACAGCACCCCGCGCAGCGTGTGCCAGGTGGCGTTATAGAGGGTGATGAGGTCTTCTTTCTCGGAAGAAAAACGGTTGGCGAACAGGCCGTTCATCGTGGTGGGGATGAAGGGCTCCACGTCGCGGGACGTGAAAGCCTCCTGGTGCTCGTGAAAAATGCGGTTGGCCTTCTGGATGAACGCCCGGCACTCCTCACTGTACCACGACGCCGCCCGGCCCTTCAGCCATAACGCTTCGCCGTGGAAAAAGGCGATCTTGGCGTCTTCTTCGCTGGCGGCGCGGGGATCGATGCCTGGGTGGAACAATTGGATTACCTTGAAATCCGGAAACGTGAACCGGAACAAGTGCAACTTGGCGGGGCTGGCGTAATCCCGCGTGCCCCACAGGCTGTAATCGAACGCCGCGTCGGTGTACTGGGAGGTGATGTCGTTGGGTACTTGCTCCGTATATAGCGCCACGGGACGGCCGGCTTCATCCAATGCGTGCCGGACCCGTTGGATCATGGCATGTTCGGCCAACACCGGATGCGCGCCGATTTCGTGCCCGTGTTCTGTGGAATAACACGCCTTTCCCGGGTCGGCGATGCCGAATTGATCCAGGTACATCGCGTCCGCGCCGGTTTGTTGGGCTACACGCGCAACCGTGCCAGCCATCCAATCCTGCCAGGCAGGAACGAAGGGACAGAAGAACATTTCTTCATTGCCCGTCCATTTCATGGGTTCCATTTTCCGGTTGAGAATGGACCACTCCGTTCCGTGGGCCTGGCCGATTCCGGAACGGGGATCCACCAGGTAGCCTTCCAGGTACAAACCCGTTGCCACCTTTTGCTCCCGGGCTTCCGCGGCATTTCGTTGGATTTCATCGCTTCCCCCCAGTTCGAAGCGTTCGTATTCACCCACGCGGCCGTATCGTTCGGAATAAGCCCAGCCGGAAATATCGATCATATCGATCCCGCCCAGGTATTTCCGTGATTCGGCGATCAACCGGGGAAAGGTATAGCGGTTGCTGGAGGGATCGAACAGATAGCCGGTCCCTCCGATGGGATAATCGCGCCGGCAAATGAAGACGTTTTTGAGAATCTCCCGGGTGGCGGGATTGGGACGATACCATTTCCCGCACCAGTCCCGGTATGTCCGCCATGGGACGCGCCAATCGCCCCGGTGGAATTCCAACACCGTTAGCGGAGTCTCGAAGGCTTGCTGAGGACGAAGTTCGAGAGGCCGGAACGCGCCATACTCCACCCCCAGTTTGGATTCCGTTTCGGTCTTCTCATAGCGAAAGCGCTTAGGAACCAACCGGGTGTCGCGTGTATGCACCGCCAACCCGGTTTGCGCGCTGGGCGAGAAGACATCCATAAATTGAAGCGGGAAATCGCCGGAATGGCCGCCGTTCAACCGGACCGGTTTGTTACCCAAAGCGGCGCGTTTGAGGGGGAAGAGGTAAAATTCGTTTTCAGGGGATTCAGATATCTGGATCCCCTGCAGGTTCGGAAACAGCACGCGCACCGACTGCGGCGTCACACCGGGATTTTCCACCCGCAGCGAAAGCGCGCAGGTGGAAGCGCCGTAAGCCTCGAGCGTTACGGACGCGCGTAGCAAGGTATCTTCTCCCCAGATCTCATACGACAAAACCAACTGCTCTCCGCTGGTTTTGTATCCTGTGAAATGGATGTTTTCCGGCGCAATCAAGGCCCCTCCCCAGATTACTGAGAAGAGCGGCGAGGGGCGGAGCAGGATAAACCGCTGGGCGGCTTTGTGCAACATGGATTCGATCATACCGCCTTGGCGTGCGTCGATACGGATCTGGTATTGGCTGTTCTCGACGATGACGCGCCTGTTCTCCTCGATGGTCAGTATCGGGCGCCCGGATTCCTCGAGCGGCACGGGTATCGGCAAGCTGGGTGCAAATTTCTCCTCCGGCAAGGGTACGGCAGGCGTCCGTTCCGGATTGATTGTCACCGCGATCAAAGCCACTTGGCCATACGACATGTGGTCTTCGATGGTAATCTGGTCCAGGATTTTATCAGCCTGCGCCGGTATCTTGTAACAACATACCGGCGTGGCGTCCACCACGTACGCGCTCCGGTTGACATTGTAAGGAAACGATTGCTCCACCGTGCCGTCTTGATAATGCTTCGTGACGATCAGGCGATCCGGCAGAGCGGTTTCCCGCCGGGGCTCGTACCGGAACGCGCCGTCCGATCCCGCCAGCGGCGCGGCCATCAACAGGAAAATCTCACTGCAGGATTTCCCCACGGGAACAATCACTCCGTCCCGTTCCCGGTGCGGGGTCATCGCTACAGTGTTTGATTCGCTTAGTTGGAAGGGGATACCCGCGCATTGGATCCGCCGGGGCAACGCGGCATCGATTCCGGGAATATCGGATAATGAGACATTCCCGGAAGATAGGGAAAGATATTCGAATGAGGATACGAATTCATCCTCCTCTAGGGGAGACAGTTTTTCAAACGATAGCAACGGCCGCCGGTCCGCCTGGGGATCCACGAAACGGAATTCAAAAATCTCCAGCACGCCCGGCAGGTTTCCGGTTTGCAAGGTCAACACGATTTGATCGATCTGCTCCGTCTTGACGGCGGGAAAGACCGGGCAGCGGATTTCGTGTATCTGGCTGTCACGCAGCTGACCGGCTGGAATGGGAATGGCAAACGATCCCGCCCGGGCGAAGGGATTCTCCACATTAGTCGCGCCCGGCGTGACCGGGCCGGTCGATCCGGGATTGAGTTGCAATAAAGGCCGCCCGGGGGGATTGATCAGTCCCGTGGCGCGGAACCGGAACCGGACTTCGGAAAAGCGGTCGATCCAAATCGGTTCCGTGGTCAGCACCCACGTGGCCGAGGCGTTGGCGATCAGAAAAGCGGTGAATTGCTCTGCCGTCTGGGTTAACGATCCGTGACCCGCCTCCGCCTCCCAATCCGCGGCACGGGTGTTCAGGATGCTCCACCCTTCCGCCCAGGGGACTACCGCCTCCGCCATCCCGCGGTCTGGAAATCCGAACAAGGTGAAGAACCAGTACGCCGTGATGATCGGGAATTGTTTTTGAATAATTTGCCGCCATCTCCGCATGGAATTCAGATTCCTTTTTTATAGAGTGCGGTTTCTTTATACCGCAATCAGGAATAATTTCAATCAAGCAATAAACCCAGGACGAGTTTCTGGAACTGATCTCCCGAATGCAGAACTTTTTCGCGGTATGATTAAGGGTATGCCTATAGAAGAGGTGAGCATAAAACGATACCCTCTCCCCTCAGGCGCAATCCCACTTGGGGCGATTCAATCCCTGGTTAACCTCGCATGCCCTGCGCTAATCCACTCCCTCTCCCTCCGGGAAAGAGCAGGGGTGAGGGTAAAAAAATCTACCATTACGCTTTCTCTACTCGAATTACGGATTCCTCCTTCTCCCCCCCGCGAACCTTTCAAGAGGCCGCAATAAAGCAATCCAGGTTTTTCACCCCTAGGCCGCTCACCCCTGGACAACCTGACACGAAAACGATACCCGCCCTTCTCTTCCCCTTGAACGAAGGCCAGAGCAAGAAAAAGCCCTAAAAGGATGAAATTTATATCCTTTCTGTATTATATTAAATAACTACGAATGAGATTATAGCAATTTTAATATTAATAAAATGATTCGCTATTTCTATATTCAGGTTTTAGAGAAGGGAGTTTTTTGAAAAGGGATAGATCGATCTTTCTGAAGGATCTAAAAACGTACTTTGCATGATTTTTTCCGGGAGAGTAACAAAATAGTTCGCAACGTATGGATTGGATATCGGTTAATCCATTTCGATTAGCATCTACTCTTTATAATCTCTTTTAAGGAATTCACTTGCCCATCTTGTCGAAGGATTTTTGATTTCTTTTGTCATGCGGCACCCCCCCAGGATTTTGGCCGCGATGCTATCCATGGCCTTTTGTTTGGATTCGGCCAGGCTGGTTAAATAGCCTTGGGTGGTGACGATGGAGGTATGCCCCAGGAGTTCCTGGACGGTTTTGCTTTCCATTCCGCTCTCGACCTATCACGAAACGGCCACGTGCCGCAGGTCGTGGAACCGGCATCCCTCGATCCGGGCTTCCCGCATCAGGGCGCGGAACGATTTCTTGATATCACCGACCGGCTGGATTGTTCTTCGGGGGATATTGAGGGGGATTTTGAGAGTGGGCCCACCTGGACTCGAACCAGGGACCGACCGGTTATGAGCCGGTGGCAGTGAAATTATAAGCCATATAATAACAGTTATTTAGTGACGGTTATTTTCCCGCGTGTTATAAAACATGTTTCAATTAGTGGGAGAAATGATAGCGAAAATACCTTTTTTTAAGCCTTGGTGGTATGAGATGGCAACCTCTAAACGATAATTCAAAGGCGTTCATCGAAAACTGCGATCGTAATCCCTTTTTCATTTTCCATCCGGCCATCCTCCCGCGTGGCGGGGGCCATCCATCCATTGGAGAGGGGAAGAATCATGAACGGACTCGATGAAGTCCAAGGTAAAGTTTTTTGCGGGTATTACGACGAATGCCGGGCTGTTTATCGGGATCGCCCCCCTTCGTGCGGGATTCATCCAACCATTTTCCCTGGAATCCGGCAGGTTGGATCTTCAGCCGCGCCTGTCTCGGCGATCGGGATTCCCGCTACGTGATGACCCCGCGCGCGGCCGCCGAAATGGACAATTTGCGGCCGGGAGCCAACACCCTGGCCCGGGAAGTCGCGGAGACCGGATTCCTCTGCCATGGATGAGAACAAACGGACGGCGGTTCCCCGTTGGCTCAGCAAGGCCCGGAATGATCTCCAAACCGCGCGCGCCATGTTAGCCGTGGATCCGTCCGTCACCGACATGATTTGCTTCCATGCCTAGCAATGCGCGGAAAAATGTTTAAAAGCCTGCCTGACCCGCATCGATCGGCATGTGGAGCGAACCCTTAATCTGAAAAAATTGCTCAAGGATTGTACGGTCCATGATCCAGAATTCAACCAACTGATGGAACTGGACGAGTCGTTGGTGGATTACGCGGTCATCACACGATATCCGGATAGTTGGGTGGAAATCCCGTTGGCCGAGGCCCAAACCGCCGCGCAAAATGCCGAACGCGTCATGAATTTCATCGTGGCCAAAATCGGAATCGATCCGGAAAAGGAATACCGATGACGGCCTTCGCAAAATCTAATCCGCCTTCGGCAGGGCGAGATTGCAATAGCGGTGCATAAGCCGGGGGTTGCCGGGGATTGTTTTTCCACCCCGCCAATAGGGTGCGATCGGATCGGCAGGGAAATCATCTATATGCTGAATGCGTTGTTTACATAGCGCGCATGTTGGATCCTTTTCGAACAGTTCTTTTTTCAGCTGCGCTGAAAGCGCTCTGGGCTGTTTTGCGTCATCGCCCAAAATCTCATCTACTCTATCCCGCATGAGGTCAAACCGTTTAAGCACCCGGTAATTCTCGCTTGAACCCAACAGGATCGCGTCTAAAAAATCTGAATTGGATACCATGAGGTCAATGATACCTTCACGGAGTGCATCGAGGTTCCGATGGACCAGATTCCTGTCCTTGTCGTATAAGGTTCCCATTAAGACGGATCTTCACCCCCAACAACAAATCGAGAAGAGAATGTAGGTATTTCATTTTATTCAGCTTTGCGCTGATCCGGCCGTTTTTTTCTCGGGACTACCCGGATGTTTCTACTCGGCTGTACCTCCGGCACGGGGATATCCAGCGCCGCAAGGAGCTGCTGCGATTCCTCCCGCGGCGTAGGAATTTTTTGACATGCGGCTTGGCCCGGGACCCGCACCTCCAGGGAACAGAGGGTGGCCAATTGCTGCAATCCTCCCTCCACGGTGAGTTCGAAGGCCGCCCAGGCCCGCCGCAAGGCGCGCACGATCAGATACGCCAGCATCCCCACCAGCACGTGTCCCCGGGTGCTGCCCCGGTGCGCACAAACCCCGGCCGGATTACCAAGTGCGTGGTCTTACAAGTCCGGAACGCCCGCTCCACTTCGGCCAAATCCTGGTAGCGGTCATGCACACGCTGGGCGTCGGCCGCCGCGGCCGGCCAATCGGTTTTGATCACGTAACACCCGTCCAGGCGGGCGCTCTCAACGGACGCGTCTTCGTCCCGCCGCAGAGTGATCGTCCGTTCCCGCACGTCGGCCGCGAGCCAGGCCTCCACCCGGAGTTTCGCGATCCGGTTGTGCACCCGCTGCCGCGCCTTGTCCGCGCTGGCCCGCGGGTGGGCTTGCAGGTAGGCGTATGTCAAGAGATATTATTAAAATATTCGTGACTACATTTGGGGATCAAAATGGACTTATATGGTTCATTTTTATTGAGTCAGTGAATTCGGGGGAGGTGAAGATCCGTTAGGAGGAGATATGAGCGGCTTTTCTAGGAAATGGGCACGACGGCCAAGAGAATGCTCCCGCCGCGAGTAAGCAGAACGAATCCTCGCACCGAATTCATCCGTTTCCCGAAGTGGAGGCAAAGCCCCATCGCCGAAAGTTAACGGCGGCCTATAGACCAGGATTGTCCAAGAAACGGAGGCCTACACCAGGACAGGACAGCTCGGAGCCTTGTTACGCCGGGAGGGATTGTATTCATCTCAACTGACGGAGTGGTGCAAAATACTATTGGCCGGTGCCCTCACGGCTCTCCAGTAAGACCAGCGTGGCCGTCAGAAAACCTCGGCAGCGGAACGTGAAAACAAGTGGCTGCGTAAATACTTGGCACAGTTGGAACACCACCTGTAGCAGACAGAAGCGATTATTGAAGTGCAAAATAAATTTCCACGATAATGGAGATTTCCCCGCCAAGTCGGGAGAAGGACAGAGACGACTGATGGAATTGGCCCATCAACTGATTCCGTTGACGGGGATTGCCCGCGCCTGTCGCAGTGTAGGCGTCGCCTGTGCCCTACTGACTCTCTCTGCCCGGCAGATCGTCTTGGATGAAGCATTTTAACACCATCCGGAACGCTTCGGGTACCAGCCACGCATCGCCGTCGCACTGCCCCATGCCGTTCAGATCAATCTCCCACTCCGGGAGCTATTCACCGGTGCGAAAATTCACTTTCAATCAACGATGAAGAATGAATACATGAAGGTAATGGGTGTGGTATAACCGGAACCTGATATTTATGCAGTCAGCTTTCTCACCAAGAGATGTTCACTCATTTTGCTCGGGATCTGTCACAAGGTTTTAACCCTGGAGTTATCTCAAGGTGGTTGACAAGTTTCCCCTACACAATTTTCACACTCCCCGTTAAACCGAGATCTTCAAGTATTTGCCGAATATCGGTCTCAAAACTCCGTGCGAGTTGGCCGTCGACGGTTACAGAGAATTCGATCCCAATTTTGAGGTCGGAACCGCTCTTCAGCTTCGGCAACACTTTCGTTCCCAACCGGTTCCAGATCTCAGGCGGCACGTTACCCGCAATTCGGAATGTTTTCAGAGTTGTGGGTGGCTCAGGTTCTGGCTTCGGTTCCGGTTCTTCGACAGTTTCTGGTACTAATTCGGATTCTGTTGTGGGGCTTGATCCTGAACCACCGCCTGGTTCCGGCTCCGGTTTGGCCGTTAGAGCCTTGGCTTTTGATTTCAAGAGTAAAAAGACACCCGACTCAAAGGTTACGTCCGCAGGGTCAATGGATTCTTTATAATGAATACGCTCATATCCGCCATCCAATTGTAAACCGGAAGCCAGTCCGAACTCTCCTTTTGCGACGAATTCGACGATTTTGCCGCGTAGGATCGTGTCTGGATCGAGAAGCCGGGTCAATGATCCATTCAGAAAACTTTGCCGCAAACTGGCCAGGGGCCATGCTCCGGACTCTTTGAGGGCAGGGGGCCAGTTCCGTTCAATGTAGCCCGCACCCACCGTTTCGTTCATCAACTCCTGGGACTTCAGAGCACTAATGACACGTCCACAAAGGGTTTCGTTCGCGCTGGAATGCCCGATGCCCAAGTCGATGGTCTTTATGCCATCCGGCTCTTGGTTATCCGCAATCACGACGAAGCGATAGCCACCCCACACTTCGTCCTTGGATGCTTCTTCGGCATCTGCGATTTTCGACTGGATTTCAGTTTTCTCGATTTGATCGAAATCACCACCCAGGGCACCCTCGCTGATTTCCGTGGCCACACGTTTCCAGGCAAGCTTCAGTTCAACTTTTTCCCTTAGATCTCGGCCAGGCTTTTTCAGGCACCAGACCAGGGATCCTGGATACAGCCGCGGTGATTTTCCACGGAATTTGGTCCATTCCGCGATTTGTTTGCGCAGATAGCCACTTCCTGTCCATTCGGT
>Ga0116167_1004233_pt1 | contig 10664 bp, 11 predicted proteins | sample AD_JPNMR3_MetaG_FD_89794 | JGI IMG/M metagenome (GOLD analysis project Ga0116167, IMG submission 89794) | Active sludge microbial communities of municipal wastewater-treating anaerobic digesters from Japan - AD_JPNMR3_MetaG | ecosystem: Engineered > Bioreactor > Anaerobic > Digestate | place... | reverse complement strand
TGAATATACGATTTTCATCGGGTGTTCCTCAAATGCGGACCGGCGAGCGGACCGCGGTCTTCGATCAGAATTGTTCCAGGAAGCGCAGGTCGTTGGCCCAGAAGTAGCGGATGTCTTCGATGCGGCTCTGCAGCATGGAAATGCGCTCCGGGCCCATCCCGGCGGCGAAACCGGAGTAGACCTCCGGATCGTAGCCACCGTTGCGCAGCACGGTCGGGTGCATCATCCCGCAGCCCATGATCTCCAGCCAGCCGGAGCCTTTGCACACCGGGCAGCCCTTGCCGCCGCAGACGAAGCATTCCACATCCATCTCCGCGCTGGGCTCGGTGAAGGGGAAGTAGGACGGGCGAAGCCTAGTGCGCACGTTCTGACCGAACATGCGCCGGGCGAAACCGTTGACGGTGCCCTTCAGGTCGCCGAAGGTAATGTTCTTCCCCACCGCCAGCACCTCGACCTGGTAGAACTGGGTCTCGTGGCGCGCGCTGACCTGCTCGTAGCGGTAGCACATCCCCGGCAGGATGGCCCGGATCGGCTCCGGCGCAGAGGCACGCATCACGTGGATCTGCCCGGGAGAGGTGTGCGTGCGCAGCAGCACGCCCGGTCGGGTGGTGTAGAAGGTGTCCCACATGTCACGGGCCGGGTGGTAGGCCGGGATGTTGAGCAGCTCGAAGTTGTACTCGTCCGTCTCCACGTCCCGGGAGCGGAAGACCTGGAAGCCCATCTCCTCGAAAACCGCGAAGATCCTGCGCAGCACCTGGGTCTCGGGATGCAGCCGGCCGCGCAGGGGCTGCCGGCCCGGCAGGGTGACGTCCACCCGCTCCGAAGCCAGCTTCTGCTGCAGGCTGGCCGCCCGGACCTGTTCGCCGCGTTCGGCCAGTGCGGCCTCCAGCGCCTGCTTGACCTGATTGGCCCGCTGCCCCACCTGCGGGCGCAGCTCCTTTGGAAGCTGCGGCAGGCGGCTGAACATCTGCATCACCGGCGCGCTGCGCCCCAGATGCGCGGTCCGCCAGGCCTGCAGCCCGGCCTCATCCTTCACCTCCTCCAGCGCCGCAAGGCCCTGTTGAAGGATCTGTTCCAAGTCCTCGAACACCTGCGTTTCCGTCATTCGTCCTCCAGATTAAAAAACATCACCCGTCCTATTCTAGGGACGGGCTGATTCGCTCCGCGGTACCACCCTGATTGCCCGGACACAGCCGGGCCGCTCACTCCAACGGCCGCACATGCGGCGATTGGCCTGCCCGATAACGCTGGCACTGCGGCCCGAACTACCAGCCCCTGCGGGGGCCTTCACCCGGGCGGCTCGGGCGGGAACTTCGGCGGGCTTCCCTCGAGCGGGGGTCTCAGTCTATGCCCCTGCCTCCCTGTCGGCTTCCACCGGCCTACTTTCCGCCTTCACAGCCATTGTAGGTGTTAATCCATTGTGCCCTAATTATGCGCGAATTCCGGCCATTGTCAAGAGGAACCCGGTGCAGATGCGAGGCTGAGCCCGTATAATTTTCACCAGGAAACCGCGCCGCATGGAAACCGCTCACTCCCGCCCGCAGTCGCTGTGGAAAAACGCCGACTTCCTCAAGTTCTGGTGCGGCCAGACCATCTCGGAGATCGGCTCGCACATCACACGCGACGGCCTGCCCCTGCTGGCCGTGCTAACGCTGGGCGCGACCCCGCTGCAGATGGGGCTGCTCTCGGCCGCGGGCAGCCTGCCGGTGCTGCTGGTCAGCCTGCACGCCGGAGTCTGGGTGGACCGGCTGCGGCGGCGCCCGGTGATGATGGCCGCGGACGCCGGCCTGGCGCTGGCGCTGCTGACCGTCCCTCTGGCGCACTTCCTGGGCGTGCTGCGCATCGAGCAGCTGTACCTGGTCGCAATGCTGACCGGGGTGCTGGCGGTCATCTTCGACCTGGCCTATCACGCCTATCTGCCCTCTCTTGTGGAACGGGATCATCTGGTGGAGGGCAACAGCAAGATGGCCTTCAGCGAGTCGGTCGCCGAGCTGGCCGGGTCCAGCCTGGCGGGCATCCTGGTCCAGCTGCTGACCGCGCCGGTTGCCATTCTGGTGGATTCCCTCTCATTTTGGCGTCGCTGCTGGGCATCGCTGCCATCCGCAAGCCCGAGCCGCCCCCGGCCCCGGCCCGGGAGGTCGCGTCGGTCAGCCAGGAACTGCGCGAGGGCCTGCGCTTTGTCTTCTCCAGTCCGGTGCTGCGCGCGCTGGCTTTCGTGGAAAGCACACATTCATTCTTCGGCAGCTTCTTCGGCGTGCTGTACAGCCTGTACACCATCCGTGACCTGGGCCTTACCCCTGCGGCGGTTGGGCTGACCATTGCCATGGGCGGCGCGGGCAACCTGCTGGGCGCGCTGCTGGCCGCTCCCATGGCTCGCCGGCTGGGGCTGGGCCGCACGCTGTTATTTGCCCTGCTGGCGAGCGCCGCCGCCACCCTGCTGATCCCGCTGGCCGGCGGCCCGATGGCGCTGGTGCTGGTGATGATGTTCGCCGCCCAGTTGGTCGGCGACGGGCTGAGCTCGGTCTATGCAATCCACGAGACCAGCCTGCGCCAGGCAGTCACTCCAGACCGGCTGCTGGGGCGGGCCAGGTCCAGCGTCACCGTGCTGACCGCTGCACTCTACCCGCTGGGAGCGCTGGTCGCCGGGGCGCTGGCCGACACCCTGGGCGCCCGAGTCACGCTGCTGATTGCTGTGGGCGGGTTCTTCCTCTCCGCGCTCTGGCTGGTCTTCTCGCCGGTGCTGCGCCTGACTGACCATCCCCTTCCGGAGGAGAGCTGAGCGGGCGGCATGACAACTTGCACGAAACGAACCCCATCAGTAAGATTAAAGAAAAGCACAACGGCACCACCAGAAAAGGGAGAGCATGATGAGCACAAAAGTAACCTGGTACGGACACGCGGCCATCGGCCTGGAACTGGACGGGTACTCCGTCCTGGTAGACCCTTTCCTGAGCAACAATCCGGCTGCCGCGATCACGCCGGAAAAAGTGAAGGCGGACTTTATCCTGGTCACCCACGGGCACGGCGACCACATCGGTGACACGGAGGCGATCGCCAGGCGCACCGGCGCGCTGGTCATTTCCAACAACGAAATCCACCACTGGTTTAATAAGAAAGGCCTCAAAACCCACGGCCAGCACCTGGGCGGCGGGTTCCAGCACCCCTTCGGTTACCTCAAGCTGACCCTGGCCACACATGGTTCCGCGCTGCCTGACGGTTCATACGGCGGTAACCCGGCTGGCCTGCTGATCACGACAAACAGTGGCAAGAAGATCTACATGGCCGGCGACACCGGTTTGTTTAGCGACATGCAGCTGATCGGCGATGAGGGCATCGACCTGGCCATGCTGCCCATCGGCGACAATTACACCATGGGCCCGGATGATGCGCTTCGCGCAGTCAAGCTATTACGGCCGCGGCACGTCATCCCCATTCACTACAACACCTTCGACTTGATCCGCCAGGACGCCGACGCCTGGGCTGAGCGGGTCCAGAAGGAAACCGATACGAAGGCGCACGTGCTGCAGCCCGGCGAATGCTTTATCCTGGAGGATTAAGACCGGTCTCGGGGAAAAACCCCGCTATTGGGGGAAATTAATCCCCGCCGGCTGGCAACCCTGATAGCTTTTGCCAGACCCGCAAGGGTATGATAGGCTAGCTGTCCGGGAACCGGGCAGCCAGATCTGATGCTTTGGAGAAATCTATGCCCGGAAAACCAGCCGATTCACAGACCTTTCGCCTCTACAGGCTGAGCTTGCCCGAACGACTGCAGGCCGCCGCTGACTTTGCCGGGTTGAGCCCGTCGGATGCGGCCGCGTTGAGCGGCGCGGAGGGCCTGTCGCTGGAGCAGGCCGATCACATGATTGAGAATGTGGTCGGCGTGTACGGACTGCCGCTGGGCCTGGCGCAGAATTTCATCGTCAACGGGCGTGAAGTGCTGGTGCCCATGGTCGTCGAGGAGCCGTCCATCGTGGCCGGCGCCTCCTTCATGGCCAGGCTGGCCCGGCCCACCGGCGGGTTCTTCGCCGAAACCACCGAGCCGGAGATGATCGGCCAGATGCAGATCCTGGAGCTGGATGATCTGGAGGCTGCCCGCGAGCGGCTGCTGGCCCGCAAGGCCGATCTACTCGAGCGAGCGGCGGCCATCGAGCCGGTTCTGGCCCGCCTGGGCGGCGGCCCGCGCGACATTGAAGTGCGCCTGATCGAGGAATCGCCCGCCGGCCCCTTCCTGGTGCTGCACCTGATCTACGATGTGCGCGACGCCATGGGCGCCAACGCGATCAACACCGCGCTGGAGACGCTCGCCCCCACCGTGGAGCAGATTTCCGGTGGAAAGGTTCACCTGCGCATCCTCTCCAACCTGGCCGACCGGCGGCTGGCCCGCGCGCGGGTCACCATCCGCCTGCAGGACCTGGCCTTCGGCGAATACAGCGCAGAAAGCGTGCGCGATGGTATCATTGCGGCCTGGGCCTTCGCCGAAGCGGACCCCTACCGGGCCGCCACCCACAACAAAGGCATCATGAACGGGGTGGACGCGGTGGTGATCGCCACCGCCAACGACTGGCGCGCGGTCGAAGCCGGCGCCCACGCCTACGCCGCCCGCGATGGCCGCTACCGCAGCCTGAGCCGCTGGTCGAAGGACGAGCAGGGCAACCTGACCGGGTTCCTGGAGATGCCGCTGGCGGTGGGCACGGTCGGCGGGGCCACCCGGGTGCATCCCGCCGCCAAAGCCGCACTCAAACTGATGGGCGTGAACAGCGCCCGTGAGCTGGCCGAGATTATCGTCTCTGTCGGGCTGGCCCAGAACCTGGCCGCGCTGCGCGCCCTGGCCACCGAAGGCATTCAGCGCGGGCACATGAGCCTGCACGCCCGGCAGGTGGCCATCGCCGCCGGCGCGCAGGGAGAGACCATTGACCGCCTGGCCGAACAGCTGGTGCGCGAAAAGAAGGTGCGCATTGACCGGGCGGAAGAAATCTTACGCGAATGGAACGAGGAAAAGAGAGCATGACCTCTTCGCAGTCTGATTCGATCATTCTGCGCCCCCAGAAGCCGGTGGGCATTATCGGCTACGGCGCTTATGTGCCCCGCTACCGGCTGCCGGCCAGCGAGGTGGCGCGCATCTGGACCGGCGGGAAAGGCGGGCTGCCGGTCAAGGAAAAGGCTGTCCCCGGGCTGGACGAGGACGTGATCACCATGTCCATCGAGGCCGGCCGCAATGCCCTGGCCCGGGCACGCGTCGACCCGCAGGAGCTGCGGGCCGTCTGGATCGGCTCTGAGTCGCACCCCTACGCGGTCAAGCCCAGCTCGACCATCGTGGCCGAGGCCATCGGCGCCGGGCCGCACATCCAGGCCGGCGACTGGGAGTTCGCCTGCAAGGCCGGCACTGAAGCCCTGACCGCTTCGCTGGGCATGATCGGCTCGGGCATGGCCCGCTACGCCCTGGCCATCGGCGCCGACACCGCCCAGGGCCGCCCCGGCGATGCGCTGGAGTACACCGCCGGCGCGGGCGCGGCCGCGTATATCGTCGGCCCGGCTGAGGAGTCGCTGGCGGAAATTGAGGCCTCCTACTCCTTCGTCACCGACACGCCGGACTTCTGGCGCCGCGCGGACGCCAAGTACCCCGAGCACGGCCAGCGCTTCACCGGCGAGCCGGCCTATTTCAAGCACATCAGCAAGGCCGCCGAAACCATGCTGGCCGAGACCGGAACCCGACCGGAGGACTACGCCTTCGCCGTGTTCCACCAGCCCAACGCCAAATTCCCACAGCGGGTGGGCAAAATGCTGGGCTTCACCGACGAGCAGCTCAAGCCCGGTCTGCTGGTGCCGGTGATCGGCAACACCTACGCCGCTGCGGCGCTGATCGGCCTGACCGCCGCGCTCGACCAGGCCAAACCCGGAGACCGCATCCTGCTGGTCTCCTTCGGCTCCGGCGCCGGGTCGGATGCCTTCACCCTGCGCGTTACCGATGCGCTCGAAGAGCGGCGAAAGCTGGCCCCCGGCACCTGGGACTATATCAACCGGCGCACGGAAATCGACTACGCCACATACGCCCGCTTCCGCGGCAAGCTGACCATGAAGTAGGAGGAGCGCATGCGCGACGTCATGATTGCCGGCATCAGCCAGCTGCCGGTGGGCGAACACTGGGACCTTTCACTGCGCGATATGGCCTCCCGGGCGATCGAAGCCGCCCTGCTGGACGCGGGCGGCGCTCTGCGCCCCCAGGCCATCTATATCGGCAACTTCCTTGGCTCGGTGCTCTCGCACCAGGCCAACCTGGGCGCGCTGGTGACCGATTACGCCGCCTTGAGCGGCATCGAAGCGACCACAGTCGAAGCGGCAGGCGCATCCGGCGGGGGCGCGCTGCGGGCCGCTTACCTGGCGGTCGCCTCCGGCTGGGTCGATACCGTCCTGGTGCTGGGGGTGGAGAAATACACCGACGCCATCGGCTCCGTCCAGGAATACGCCGCGTCACAGGCGCTGGATTACGATTACGAATCCACCGCCGGGATGACCGCCACCGCGCAGTCGGCCCTGCTGATGCAGCGCTACCTGCACCAGTATGGCGCTCCGCCGGATGCGCTGGCCCCCTTCGCGCTGATCGCCCACGAAAACGCCGCCCGCAACCCCAACGCCATGTTCCGCCGGGCCATCCGCCCGGCCGCCTACACCTCCGCCGAGCCGGTCGCCGATCCGCTGACCATCTACGACATCGCCCCCTACGCTGACGGGGCGGCCTGTCTGGTGCTCACCGCCGCGGATACTGCTCCCGCCAGCCTGCCCCACCCGCCGGTGCTGGTGCGCGGCTCGAGCGTGGCCAGCGACAGGCTGGCGCTGCACGACCGGGACGATCCGCTGGCCTTCGACGCCGCCCGGCTGTCGGTCGAGCGGGCCTGCTCTCAGGCGGGCATCCTGCCCGGCGACGTGGACCTGTTCGAGCTAAGCGACGCCTTCTCCATCTATGCCGCCCTCACCCTGGAGGCGGCCGGCCTGGCCCCGCGCGGGGAGAGCTGGAAGATGGCCGCCGGCGGCGCTTTCAATCTGAACGGCGAGCTGCCCATCCTGACCATGGGCGGGCTGAAGGGCCGCGGCAACCCGCTGGGCGCGACCGGCGTGTACCAGGTCGTCGAGGCGGTGCTGCATCTGCGCGGACAGGCCGGGGAAAACCAGATTCCCAATGCCCGGCTGGCGCTGGTGCAGTCGCTGGGCGGGCCGGCCTCCACCGCCGTCACCCACGTGCTGGAACGCCGCTGACCTTTTGACGGGGAGATGATCAGTAATTCACCCCTGCTAGAGAGCCGGCCGGGGAAAATTGATAGCCTTTGATAGTTCCCGGCCGGTATACTCGCAGGGAACTTGATTGTAAGCACTGGCATTAGCCGTATTTCTAGGAGGACGAATGGAAATTCCCCGCCACTGGCGACTGAAAAAGCAGCGTTACGCGCTGGTTGGAGAAGTCTGCCCGCACTGCGAGGCCAAGCTCTTCCCGCCGCGGGACGTATGCCCCCACTGCGGCGGCGAAGCCAAGACCCCTTACACCTTCAGCGGGAAGGGCGAAGTCTACTCCTTCACCACCCTGACCGATGCCCCGGCCGGGTTTGAAGCCCAGGCCCCCTACACCGTCGCGCTGGTGAAGCTGGAGGAAGGCCCGCTGGTCACCGCGCAGCTGACCGACCTGGGCGAAGAGCCGGTCGAGATCGGCATGCCGGTGGAGATGGTCACCCGCCGCATCCGCTCGGATGGGGACGAACGGGGGATGCTGGTTTACGGGTACAAGTTCCGGCCGGTACTCTCCGGTCAGCATTAAACCGGTTCTGAAGCAAACGAAAGCGCCGTCCAATTGGACGGCGCTTTCTTGATATTTTGATGACAATAATGAGGCCCTTATACCGGAATCGTCTCGTCCGGCTGCGGGGGTACGGTCGGCTGGGCCCAGAAATACGCCATCACCACCAGCCCGCCGACCGGCGCCAGCAGGAGCAGCTGGCACCACCCGCTCATGCCGATGTCGCGCAGGCGGCGCGTGCCCACGGCCAGCTGCGGAAACATGACAGGCTGAATCCAATTTACTACTGCAGGAGAAGAATACAAAAGCTCGACCTGCTGGTGAACTCGATGAACCTTCGGGGGTGGTTACTCAAAAACTGTCAACGGCTGCCCGGTTCGTATGGCTTCGACCACCAGGAGGATTGCAGCGCTCGTCTGTTGAGCATGATCCTGGTTATCTACAAGGCTGGCATGTGTTGCTCCCTCAACCGTCCACGTAAGGCTGTTTGAGGATAGGTTTTCCTGCTGGGCAAAGAGCTCTTGCAGCTCTGCAATACCGCCATCCCCTTCGCTCCCTAATACAATGATCAGCGGTTTTTCGCCAAAGTCGCTGACGTGCCTTACCTCCTCGAGTGATTGTGAGAACGAATTGTCCACCGCAAGGACGGTTTCCCAGAATTTGGCAGTGTCAATGAATGCCTGCAGTTCCTGGCGCTGCTGTTCAGGCAGATCGGGGTCACTGGAAAAAAACCGCATCAAGCCGAGGCGAAAGATCCCCAGTCTTGCCAGCAGCGGCGTCATCGCCAGCATGTTACGATCAGCTCCCACACCTTCCGGTTGTCCGCGCCGGATCCATGAGTCGGGATTGGTCCCTTCAACCAGCACCATCCCGGCCACTTGATCGGGATACATACTGGCGTAAATTCGCGAGGTAAGCCCGCCCAGAGAATGACCCACCAGAAGATACGGTCCGGAGATCTCGCCATTTGTTAGCAGGATTTGCAGTTCGCGAGCAGCCTGCTGCTGTGTCCGCGGCTCGGGCCCTGGCTCGCTCCAGCCCAGACCGGCGCGGTCATAGGCACAAACCCGGGTGGTGCGTGCGATTTCTGGCTGTACCCAGCCCCAGTTTGAAACGGTCCCGGGGAAAAGAGAATCCAAAATCACAGTGGGGCTGCCCTCACCCATGCAGAAGATATGCATCCGATAGCCTCCCACGTCCACTAGTTGGCCGGGCGGCGGATAATTCCGCTGGTCGTTTGCGGTGGCAGCAGCCTGATAGAGCGACAGACCCCCTATCGCAAGGATCAGCAAAGCCAACACAATTAACAGGCTTCGTGCGGCAACAGGCCATTTTCTAAGCCTTGTGCGCATCCTATTCTCCTTGATCGCTCATTCACTCTCCACATATATATTAATTAGTATGTTTATCTATTATACAGACAATACTTCACCTGAACCAATTTCCTTTTCTGTTTACCCGTATACTTCGACAATTACACCCCTGGGTTATAATGGCTTCATTCCCTGATCAAGATTTTTAATCTCACCTCCAACAGGCCTCACTCCACCCCATCCCTCCGCAAAGGAGTCCATCGATGAACCCCTTCCTCCGCATCGTATGCCTGTTTTCCCTGGTGTGCGGCCTGCTGGCGGGCTGCGCTCCGCAGCCCGGAACCAGTCCTTCAGACGCCGGACAGCAGCCAGCGTCCGGTGAACCGCAGAATCCCGCTCTTCCCTTCTCCGAGGAGGACGATTCGCAGGCCACCTTTGTCGACGACATCGAGGACACGCCCGGCGAGCTGCCCGCGCTGGGTAGCATCATCTTCACCGCCGACACCGCGCATCAGGCCAGCGGCGAGTTCGTGCCCTACGGCTCCGGGCTGGAGCTGTCGCTGACTGACGCCGCCGGCCTCACCTGGACGCTGGCCATCCCCCCCGGGCGCGCTGGGCGAGCCGCAGACCATCACCATGACCGCCCTGAGCGAGGTGCAGTCCGCTGACATCCCGGGCAGTCAGGTGGGCGGGGTGCTGCTCGAGCCGGACGGGCTGTGGCTGGATGATCCAGCGACCTTAACCGTTTCCGGCGGCGGGCTGGAGGAAACGGCGCTGTTCCTGAGCGGCAGCCACGACGGCGCGCAGGTGAACTTCGCCCAACAGCAGGAAGCGGGTCTCGGGTCAGGAGCCATCATCCAGCACTTCAGCTCGTACACCGTGGTCAGCGCGAACGACCCGAAAGCCGGTCAGCTGCGCGAGCAGGAGATGGGACATTACACCGAGCTGGTCCAGAAGGCGCGCGAGCTGCTGAAGGACAAGAATATTAAAGTTCCGCGCCCGCCCGCCGTTCCGGTCACCTGCCCGAAAGACGAGGACGATTCGAAAGCCCGCGAGAAGGCCCTGAAGAAGTTCGACGAGCAGTTCCACCGCCCGGAAGGCGAGCTGATGCTCCAGATGATCGCCTCGCAGACTGCGCTCGCCCGCATGGGCCGCGATCACGACCTCACCCTGGAGACACGCCTGCTGGAGCGTCAGATAAAGAAGGTGAACCTGCTGATCAAAGAGTACGGCAGCCAGGTGGAGCATGTGGAGCCGATCACCCGGGTAGGGATGCAGGTGGCTCACAATCTTGCCTTTGTTGATCCGCGTCACCCCGGCTCGGTCCAGCTGGCCGAGGCGCTGGGCGCGATGGCAGAGCGGTCCATCGACAAGCTGCTGAAGGAGCTGCGTGAGAAGCACGAGTACCGCAACGTGGGGGCAGTAATGGATATGGCGCGGCGGGCAGCGCTGGTCGGTGTGTCTACGATCCCCCTGGATGACCTGATCGCCAAAATTGAAAGCGCCATGACCTTCGAGGTGGAGCTGACTTACGAGCTGAAGATCGCCGGCAACCAGTTCTGGGAGAT
>Ga0116167_1004226_pt1 | contig 10695 bp, 10 predicted proteins | sample AD_JPNMR3_MetaG_FD_89794 | JGI IMG/M metagenome (GOLD analysis project Ga0116167, IMG submission 89794) | Active sludge microbial communities of municipal wastewater-treating anaerobic digesters from Japan - AD_JPNMR3_MetaG | ecosystem: Engineered > Bioreactor > Anaerobic > Digestate | place... | reverse complement strand
ACCAACTGTTACACCCCAAGGACAGCGATATTCATTCAGTTCGCTGGATTTTGGCGCTCGTTATGAAATGTTCAATAGGAAACTTGCTCTGACATTCCGAATATCAGATATATTAAATGAGATGAAATTTGGTAGGTATGCCCAAAATTCGAGTTTTTACAGTCGCTATACAATGAAACGCGAAAGTCGTGTTGCTTACCTTGGTTTCCAGTATAAAATAAACGAAGGACCGAAGCAACGAGAACGCCGTCGCCAAACAGAAAATACAGGTGGCGGAATGGATTTTGATGAATTTTAGTTAGATTATTGATATTGATAACAATTTGATGGGTAAATCTTATTTGATTTGCCCATTTTTTATTATGGATAGCCAAAATAAAAAAAGCAGGCAGATTATTGCCTGCTTTTGCGAGCCACTTGACGGACTCGAACCGCCGACCGGCTGATTACAAATCAGCTGCTCTACCAGCTGAGCTAAAGTGGCTTTATTTTGAAAGAACAGCGTCAATTGACGAATACAAAAATAAGAACTTTTCAGATATTGACCAAGTTTTTTTTGCAAAAAATTAATTTTTCATAAAAAAAATCATAAAAATTGTTGCATAGATGGAATTAATTGCTAAATCAAGCAATTTTTGAGAGAATTTTGAGAAAAAATGGTATTAGAATTATAAAAAATAAATTTTTTTTCAACATAATCGTTATTAAAAGTATTATATTTTTACAATATGAATGTGTATGGGTGATTAATTAACGTTTGGAGAAAAGTATGTCGAGAACATTAAACAAAGTAATGTTAATTGGTAATGTGGGAAGAGATCCCGAGTTGAAATTCACGCCGAGCGGAATACCCGTTGCGACATTTAGATTAGCAACATCGGAAACCTGGAAGGACCGCAACGGAAATTTGCAAGAACATACAGATTGGCATACAATTGTTGCCTGGCGTGGGCTTGCAGAAGTATGCCAGAAGTTGCTTCGCAAAGGGACACGCATTTATCTTGAAGGCAAATTGCAGACAAGAACAATTGAGGACAAAAATAACAACACTCGCCGCAATATAGTTGAAGTTATTGCCGAAAATATGATTGTCCTTGACGCACGCAAGCAAAAAGAAAACACTGATAATTCAGAAGATAGATTAATGTCTGAAACATTATATCCTGATACAAGTTTCGATGCCAATGATTTTTCCGATTTTGATTCAGAGCTGACCGATACTTTCGACGAATCATTTGATTTTGAGGAATCGGATAAGAAAGACGATGATAGTCCATTCTAATAATTGACGAATAGCAATGAATAAACAAAAGAAAATCGAGATAAAAGTCGGGATTGTATCAGTTCTTGCAATAATAATCTTAATAATTGGGCTGTCGCTTGCGAAAGGTGTAAGTATAACAGCTGCGAAAAATTTAGTGCATTTCAGGTTCAACAACTCCGGCGGGATAACAGAAGGCTCGCCGGTAGTTGTTAATGGTGTTCGGTGCGGCGTGGTGAAGTCCATTGCTAATAATAATGGCTCGGTGCTGATAACCGCAGATATGGAAAGCACAGATAATTTGAAAGCAGATTGTTTCGCAAGGATTACAATATTAGAAATTACCGGTGGCAAAAAAATTGAAGTATTCCCTGGCAAATCAAGCGAACCTTTCGACATAAGCAAAGAGATACCCGGCAAAGCAACTGCTGATCTGGCTGATTTGATTGCAACTTTGGGCGAAGTGAGCAACGATGCTGCTTCGCTTGTGAAAAATCTTGATACACTCACTCAAAATCTCAACTATGTAATGAACAACAAGCGTCTGCTCGATAATCTGGAAACAATTGCTTATAATACAAGCGAGATGACAGCCAATTTGAATACTTTTATCAAAGATAATTACAATGCACTTCAAAATACTGTTAGTAATTTGAGCATACTTGTTTCTGATTTGAAAAAAACATATTCACAAAATGAACCGAAATTAAACAAAATAATCGGTCAAATTGAAATTGCACTGACGAACGCAAATGAATTGCTTTCGAAGATGCAAAACACTATTGGTGAAGCTGATAGAACTCTTGCAAATATTAACAATATTACAGAAGAAGTTCGTTCAGGAAGCGGTCTTGCAAACCGATTAATTTACGACAGGACACTTGCGAGCGAACTTGATTCAACCTTGAAATCAATAAACACCCTGTTAAATCAAATAGAAAAGCACGGCGTAAATGTAAACGTCAGATTAGGAACACGTCCATAATTTCGAAGGAAAAAATAATGTCTGCAAAAACAACCGTTGTTACAGAAGAACTTGATAGATATTTGCATACTCAGTTTACAGCTGAGGACGAAATAATGCAAAAAGTTCTGGAAAATGCTGAACGCAAGGGGCTACCGAAAATACACATCAGTGGCAATCAAGCAAGATTTATGCAATTTTTGCTGAAAGCAATGAATGCCCGATATGTGCTTGAAATTGGAAGCCTTGCGGGGTATAGTGCAATTTCGATGGCACGTGCTTTGCCCGAGGACGGGAAGCTAATAGCGGTTGAGCTCAATCCTGAGTATACTGAAATAATCAAGGAAAATGCACAAATTGCAGGCGTTGCAGACAAAATTGAGGTAATTTGCGATGATGGTCGGCATTTTGTAGAAAACTGTAAGTTGGATTTTGAATTAGATTTCGTTTTTGTAGACGCAGATAAACCTGGATATTACTTATATTTGAATAAGCTTACGCCATTTATTAGAAAAGGTGGAATATTTGCAGCAGATAATGCGTTTGCTTTCGGTTACGTGCTCGATAGTGCCCCCGAGCGAGACCCGAATGAAGTTAAATCGATAAAGAATTTTAACGAGAAATTCCTCGCAAACGAGAACTATTTTGTAACACTTGTTCCCATCGGCGATGGATTGATAATGGGAATTAAGAAATAAACAGTCTATTTCCCAAATTGCATAAATTGATTTTTGTAGATTGACTGGATTAGGTCGGCAACATCAATAATCATAATCACGCGCCCGTCGCCCAATATTGTGGAGCCAGCCACACCAGTGATACTTCCTAAATATTCACCGAGCGATTTGATTACAATTTCTTGTTGTCCGAGCAGTTCATCGACAACAAGTCCGATTCGTTGCATTCCCAAGCCAACATTAACAACGTAGCGATTATCTAATTCTTCGCGAGGATTCGAAACACCCAGAACTCTGTCTAATCTAAGGATAGGGATTACTTCCTGACGAATACGAATTACTTCCTGATGGCTGACAGTATAGACACTATCAGGATTAATCGCAACCACTTCAACAACGGAGCTTAGCGGAAGAGCATAAGTTTCGTCTTGCACTTTCACAAGCAAGCCTTGAATAATTGCAAGAGTAAGAGGAAGCTTAATAATAAAAGTAGTACCTTTGCCAACTTCGGATTCTATATCTATCATTCCTTTGAGGTTCTGAATATTAGAGCGGACAACGTCCATTCCAACTCCACGACCCGAAACAGCAGTAACTTTGGCAGCAGTACTAAATCCGGGAGCGAAAATAAGCTGGAATGCTTCACGAGCAGACATCTGAGCGGCTTGTTCGTGAGTGATAATTCCTTTTTCAAGAGCTTTTGCTTTTAGTTTTTCGGGGTCCATACCGCGACCGTCGTCGGAGATGCGCAGGACGATGTTGTTGCCTTCCTGGTCTGCATCTAATGTTATAGTCCCAAATTCAGGTTTGCCAATACGGATACGTTCTTCGGGTGGCTCGATGCCGTGGTCGCAAGAATTGCGAATCATATGGACAAGGGGGTCGTTTAGTTCTTCGATTATGCCGCGGTCAATTTCAGTTTCTTCGCCTTTGACGACTAAGTTAATTTTTTTGCCGAATTCTTTACTTAAATCGCGAACAATACGGGGTGCTTTCTGGTAAAGTTTGCCAATTGGCACCATACGCATACGCATAACAGCAGCTTGAATTTCAGAAGTAACGAAATCAATTTGAGCAGTTGTCTCAATCAAATCGCGAACGTGTTCGTTTTTGCCAAATTCCTGTTCGACCATTTCAGTGATTTGAGCTAAACGGTTTCGTCCCAGCACAAGTTCGCCCGATAAATCCATCAGAGCTTCGACGCGGTTTACATCTATCCTAATGGTGTCGGATGAAAGAGCTTTACCTGGTGATTTTGGAGCCTCTTTATTTGTAGAAGGCTTAGTTTGCTGTGGAGGTGCAATGGACGGTTGAGACGGCTGAATTGTTGGCTGCTGTGAAGTGTTTTCAGCAGTGGGTTCAACGACAGGAATACCGTGAGCATGTTCAGATGGCTTTGTTTGTTCTTGAACAATTTGTGGTTCAGAAATTGGCGGTTCTACTTCACTTTCATTTGTTGTTTCAGTTGTTTGAGAGATTTCGTCTTTAAATTTGATATTAATTTCCTGGAAAGCGGCATCGATAAGTTTTAAATCTTCATCTGTGAAATCGCCGGGTTTTGAAGCAATTTCGGGATTTGAAAGAACAGCTTCGACGAAGCTTGTCCCTTCGGGAAGAATTTGCTGAGTGTCCTGATTGTTTTGTTCTACTGTTTCAGTTGATTGGACTTGCGTTTCTTTCAGACGCTGAATTTTCGCAATAGTTTCGGAGTAATCAGCGGAAGGTTCATTGCCTTCTTTAATTTGAGCTACCATCATAGTAATCCAATCCTGCACTTCAAGAAGGAAATCAATAATTTGCTGGTCAGCTTTCATCTCGCCACGGCGAAGTTTATTGAGAATATCTTCGGCGTGGTGGGTAATCTCAGCAATTGCATTAAACCCCATAAAGGAAGAGGTACCTTTGATGGTATGGAAACTACGGAAAATTCTATTGATTAGATCTAAATCATCAGTTCTTGTTTCAATCTCAATAAGGTCTTGACTTAAATTTTCGAGAAGTTCGGAAGTTTCTATAAGGTAACCTTCAAATAATTCTTGCATTTCAGGATCGTTAAAACTCATCGAAGCCATAAGTACTCCTAATTATTTGCCAAAGAGAGCGTCTATATCATCTTGTGAGAATTGCTCGAAAGAATCTTCGTCGCTACTTTCTTCTATAACAGGTGATTTAGTATCGCCGGTTGCTTCGGTGGAAGGATTTTGGTTAGCGAACATTTTTTCAATTTCCTGCATATCAATTGGTTCGTCTAAATCTCCACTTTCAACTTGCTCAATAACCTCATCGACCTGTTGTTGACGGAACTCTTTATTAGCCATAGCTTCGACTGCTTCGGGGTCGAAGGCAATTTTACGGTGAAGTTGAGATACTTGCATTTTATCATCAGGAGATGGCTCTTTATGCATCAGTTCGCTAATTTCAGATTCGTTGAAATGAGTTAATATTTTGCCCAATTTACCTTGAATCGTTTCGAGCAAGTTATTGACGGCAGCAATTTGCTGAGCGGTAATATCCTGCACTTGAAGTGAAATCATAATAGAGTTTGAATCGTTTGTAATGCTGGAAATCAACTCTTCTGTTTCATTTGAAATCTTATCAATTTCGGCATTAGGTATTTTTTTCATTGTTGTAATAATTGTAGCGAGTGCGGGAAGATGTTGTTTTAAATCTTCGCCTTTTTCTATTGCTTTATAAAGTGCTTCGAGCAAAGCAATTGGATTTTCTCTTTTCTTTTGAACAATTTCGATAATTCTATTATAGTTCTTTTTGATAATTTCAACTTTGTACTGAATACCATCAACAATATCCATAACTTCTGTAATTGCCATTTCGGTAGCTTCGGTAACTTTGCTAAGTTGCTTGGAAGCTGACGGCATTTTCTTTAAATTTTCCTGAATTGAAGCATTTATTTCGTCCAAAAGAGGCTGAATTTCGCTGACAAAGATGAAAATTTCTTCAAGAAAGGGGATAACTCTCTGACCTAACACAAATAGAGCTCTCAATTCATCAGCTTTTTGGAGCAAAAGGGAAATATCTTTTTGTTTCATAGCCACTCCAACTTATGAATTTTGAATAGTTTTAAGAACAGCATCTAATTTTTCTTTAAGGACTTGTGGAGTAAAAGGCTTAACAACATAGTTATTAACTCTTGCTTTAAGAGCTTCGATAATGTCCTGCTTTAATCCACGAGTAGTAACCATAAGAATTGGAAGGTTGGACAATTGAGCGTCAGAGCGAATTGCTTTTGTAAGGTCGAGACCACTCATATTAGGCATATTCCAGTCTGTAATAACGAAATCTACTTTGTTCTGGCGAAGTTTTTCGAGAGCTTCCTGTCCGTCGCCTGCTTCGATAACTTCGTTGTATCCAAACGTTTTTAGTGCGTTTATCACAATTCTTCTCATAGTTGGAGAATCATCTACGACTAAAAAAATCATAAAACAACCTCATAATTTTATTATTCAATAATATTATCGATAAAAAAATACAAAACTTTAATAGAATTATCCAATATATTTTGCAACTTCATATTGAATTCGTTTAGTATTGAAAGGTTTGATTAAATATGAATTAGCACCAGCAGCCAACCCGGAATTGATATCTTCATCTTTTGCAATAGAAGACAGAATAATAATAGGAATATCTTTATATTCAGGATTTTGGCGAATAGATTGAATAAGTTTGAACCCATCTATATTTGGCATATTTAAATCAGTTATTAGCAAATCTATTTTCTCTTTTGGGAGAATTTCGAGCGCTTCCATCCCGTCCTGCGCTGAAAGCACACGATAGCCTTTAATTTTGAGTGCAAGTGTAATGAACTTGCGAACTGATGGTGAATCTTCGGCTATTAATATTGTTTTTGCCATCTTCTAACCCGAATTAATACAAAATTATTCTTTTTGATAAGCCATAGCTTTTGGGAAATGAACCAATTTAAATGCCTTGGAGATACCGTGCAAAGATTCCGAATAACCAATGAAGAGATATCCACCTTTGTTAAGCGAATTATAAAGATGAGTAACCACCTGTTGCTTTGATGGCATATCGAAATAAATCAACACGTTGCAACAGAAGATAACATCGCAATTAGTAACAGTGCGCATTTGCTGAGCATCATAGAGATTAATATTCATAAATTTGACCATCTGTTTTATTTCATCGCTAAGGACATAGTTTGTGCCTTGCTGTTTGAAATATTTTTTTAGCAAATGCGGTGGAACATTTCTAATGGAATATTCTTTATAAACTCCTTGCTGAGCTTGTTCGAGGACAGACTTGTTAATATCGCTTGCAAGTATCTGAAACTGCACGCGAGGATACATTGGTCTGAGCTTTTCGGCAACTATCATAGCCAAAGTGTAAGCTTCTTCGCCGGTTGATGCAGCAGCGCTCCAAATTCGGAAGACAGGATTGAATAAGTTCTGTCGGGTTGAGAGAATTTCAGGGACAATATGGGTTTCGAACGCTTCGAACTGCTGAGGAGCACGGAAAAAATATGTTTCGTTTATAGTAATTGCGTCGAAAAGTTCATTTAGTTCGTTTCTTCCCATTGGAGAACGCAAGAAATTCAAATATTCCTCGAATGAGGAAAGTTTGTTGGTGGATATACGTTTTGCAATTCTTCCTTCGAGCAAATACTTTTTATTGTCAGTATAGTATATTCCACACTGATCGTAAATAAAATTTCTTAACTCATTAAAAGTATTATCGCTTAGTTCCATTTTCACCGGCACTATTTTTTTTACTTCTTTACTTTCTTCTGTTGGCTTGCCAGCCCCAAATTGAAATAATCGAGCTGCCATTTATAAAACTCATTATTAATATATTATAACTTGATAAACAATTCATAATTATAAAACAAAAAATTAAATCTTAATTATACTTATGTCAATTCCTGCATCACTTAATAACTCTTCAATAAATTCTCTATTATTATCATCTGAATTTTGATATAATTCTTTAACTTTTATAATAGATTTCTGGCTGTCCAGCTTAAACAATAATTCAACTACGGAGGAGCACTCGATTGACTTGCATATAATCAAATTATCGAAAATCACGTCAATTACTACGTTTTTGTTGCTTGTGGGAGTATCTTCCCATAGATAGGTCAGCAAAGAGAGAAAATCTATATCGCAACCAATCATCGCGCGATTAATAATTTCGTTATAGAAAGCTTTGAAAAATTCTTTAATTATTTCGGGTGAGTTATACTTTAAAAGCTTTTCTAAAACGAAGCTTTGGGTGTCGCTATTGCCTTTGAAAATTTCATTCATAATAGACGGGATATCATCTTTAATAAACACATTTCCTAAGGCAATAAGGCCAGCTGCACGGATGTCGTCATCATCGTCGAATAGTGCTTTATAAGCGAGGTATCTTAGATAATCAGGCAGAACGAATTCTTCACCTAATCTAAATGATATTGCAGCAACTGTTTTTAGAATAATTATCTGTATTGTTTCGCTAACTTCGTCAATTTTTGAGAATAGTTGGCGAGCAACTTCAATATCATCGCAATTTATGGATAATGCATCAATAATCTCTGTTTTTAGGAAGTCGTCTTTTTCGTCTGTAAGGGCGAAAATCAGGAAATCGATTGCTTTTCGGGAACCGATTTTCCCAAGAGCTTCGATGACGTTGGGTTTTTGGTCTTCTTTTGTGTTATAAATTTTAACTAATTTTTCAATTATAGATTCATCTTGATAATTCCCAAGCGTTTCGATAGCAGATTGGACAACGTTTTCATCGGGGTCGTCGAGCAATGGGTGTATTTTATGAGCAAGGTGGCGAGTATTAATAAGTCCAAGCAAATCGCAAGCAAATTTTCTTGCGTCAGGGTCAGGATTTTCCAGATAGTCAAGAAGAAATTCAGCGGAGGCTTCACCAAGATGAGCAAGGATATCGCCTGCTGTATTGCGTAGTTCTATATTTGGGCTTACAATATTCGGAGCAATAATTTGAGCTGCAAGGCGTGCTAAATCACCTTTTAAATCACACAAAGCTCTGACGGCAACATCGCGAACGCCACTATCATTGTGAGTAATCAACTCGCAAAGAGATTTTACTACATTTTCGTCGAAATCATTTGTCTGAGCAATAGAAATGATGGTCTCAATAAGTAATGCAGTATCGTTCGCTTCGTTAAGCTCTTTTATTAAGAGTGCTTTATCCATAGAATTACAAAAATTAATTTTGTATAATTTAATATAATTAAAATAGTTTTATTATAGATAAATATCAAGCAAAATTATTTTATTTTTACTCAATATTTTTTCCTGTAATATTAATTCCTAATTGCTCAATTCTATATCGCAATTTAGCACGAGAAATTCCTAAGATTTTAGCTGCTTTTATTTGATTTCCATTTGTGATTTTCAAGGTCTGAATAATCAAATCACGAACAACATTCCCCATTGGAGCTCCTGTTTTGGAAATTTGCAGGAAGTGTTGTCCATCGGCAAGTTCAATAGTTTGCTTGCCAGGGATTTGCACACTTGTTGTAGGGGATTTGAGGAAGCTAAGAGATTCCTTTGTGATTAAATCATTAGATTCGAGAAGAACAACGCGTTCGATTACGTTGCGAAGTTCTCTTACGTTTCCTTTCCAATGATAATTATTGATAATTTCGACGGCTTCGGGTGAAAAACCTTTGATATTTTTGCCAAATTTTAGGTTGAATTCATTAACGAATGCTGTTGCAATTTTGAGAATATCACCGCCACGATCACGAAGTGGTGGCAAATGAATACGAGCAACATTCAAACGGTAGTATAGGTCTTCGCGAAATGACCCTTCTTCGACTAACTTTTCTAAATCTTTATTAGTGGAGGCGATAACACGCACATCGACGGAAATTTCTTTTGAACCGCCGAGACGGTAGTATTGCCTTTCCTGCAAAACACGAAGTAATTTTACTTGCAATTCGAGGCTAAGCTCGGCAATTTCATCAAGCAGGATTGTTCCGTGGTGAGCCTGCTCGAATTTACCTTGCTTTACTTTTTCTGTTGCACCAGTGAAAGCACCGCGTTCGTAACCAAAAAGCTCATTTTCAGCAAGTTCGCGTGGGATAGCGCCGCAATTAATAGTAACGAAAGGACCTTTTGCACGTGGCGAGTTTTCGTGAATAAAGCGAGCCATCAATTCTTTACCTGTTCCAGATTCGCCAAGTATAAGCACAGTAGTATCATCGGCACGAGAAACAATTTTTGCCATTTCGATTGCTTTAAGCATTGCCTCGGACGAACCTAAAATTTCGCTTGGCTGGTCTTTTTTCAGCTGTTCGGAGAGAATATCAACCTGACGACGCAAGTCAAAGTTCTTCAAAGCACGTTCGACTGAGACTTCGAGCTGTTCGAGGTCGAGTGGTTTTACAATGAAATCTTCCGCCCCAAGCCTCATTGCGCGAACCGCCATTTTAATATCGGAGAAAGCCGTCATAATGATAACGGGCATTGAGTAGCCCTGCTTGCGAAGTTGCTCTAAAATATCAAGTCCGTTGGCGTGCCCCAAAAAAATGTCTAAAAGTATCAAATCAGGCGAAATCATATGAAGTTCGTCGAGTGCCTGGTTTGCGTCTGTAAAGGTGGCTACCTTAGAGTATTTGCTGGAAAGGATACCTTTGACAGTCTGATTTACTAATGGGTCGTCCTCTATTACTACTATTGTGTAATTATTTCTGGACATTCTATACCTTTATCTATAATTACAAAAATCATTCAAGTTGTTTTGGGACAGGGAGTTTAACATAAAAAGTAGTGCCCACGCCCACCTTGCTTTCTACATCGATT
>Ga0116167_1004218_pt1 | contig 10718 bp, 10 predicted proteins | sample AD_JPNMR3_MetaG_FD_89794 | JGI IMG/M metagenome (GOLD analysis project Ga0116167, IMG submission 89794) | Active sludge microbial communities of municipal wastewater-treating anaerobic digesters from Japan - AD_JPNMR3_MetaG | ecosystem: Engineered > Bioreactor > Anaerobic > Digestate | place... | reverse complement strand
ATGGCCATCATGCCTCGTTCATCGCGTATGTCCATCGTGGTCCCTCCCTTCCCTGCGCCCTTTGTACTAATGGGTACTAATCTTGCTCCTCTTCAGAAGTTACAGCTATGGAGTACCTCTCACTGCCGCCTACTACGGTTTTGGTAATGGTTACAACATAATCTCGCTTGTTACTGTACGGATTCATTGGCCACTCATCCACGTAATGAGGTACCAGGTCATCATTGGTCTGGCCATTAAATGTCCTTGTCTCTCCCGTCTCTCCCTCAAAACCACCGTTCATGATCAACCACATGTTTGCGGCGTTGGTCAGCACCTTTTTGTTGGCAGCGTGCGCTGCTTCCCTTGCCCTCTCTTGGATGTTCCCATACTGCTGCACACCAATGCCCGCCAGGATGCCCAGGATGACCACGACGATCATCAGTTCCACAAGGGTGAAGCCTTCCTGCTTCTTGAGCAGTTTTCTGATTTTCCTCAGCATTCTCATTCCTCCACATCATAGTTGATTAGAAAAGATACTGCAGTCTCAAACCTAGGCTGGGTTGGACGGGCTCGTCCGTCCCCAGCGTGAAATGTAAATGCGGTTCCAGCCTCAGCTGCCTCCACTCCAGGGGAACTCCCACGGCTACCTGGGGAATCCACTCCAGGTCGGAGAACACATCAACCTGCACCCTACCGGAGACAAAAGGCAGGGAATACTGGAGGTAACCGGTGAGGCCGTACGCTTCGTTGACGTAAACAGCCCCCAACCCCCCTTCCACATTCCGCGTCTGCGCGCTCACCCCCCCAGCGAGGCGTCCGCCTTGGAACTCAAACCAATAGCCGCGAATCCATTCCTCCAGGTTGCTGTCCTGAGCCCGGGTGATCACCGGGCTGCTGTAAAAAAATCCGGTTCCATCACACCTTCACCATCGCGAACAATCCGCGGGATGAGGAAAATGGTCATCTCCGTCTGCTTCTTCTGGGTTTCCTTCCACTCAAACAGCTTTCCTAGAATGGGCAGCTCCGCCAGGAACGGTATGCGCTTTAGGGCTTCGGTTTCTTCCTCTTGGAGCAGGCCCCCTAAGACAAAGGGCTGACCATCCTTAACCCGAACGGTGGTTTCCGCTTCCCTGGTGCGGATCTGGGGGTACTGGCTGTCCCCTGTCCAAATAAAGGTGCTCACTTCCGGCTGCACCAAGATGGTGATGTACCCGTCGTCGGAGATGCGCGGCGTCACCTTAAGGTCGATACCCGACTCCAAGAATTCTAAAGTCCGACGGCCCTCTTCATCAGTGAGGACGAGGGGCACCCGATCGCCCACGAAGATGGTGGCGGGCCTGCCGCTGAGGGTTGTGATCTGGGGGTTGGCCAGAAGCTTGGCATCGCCCTTTTCCTCCAGCAGCTTGAGGGCCAGGATCAGATCCCAGGAGTTGAACTCCAGCTCCAGGAACACTGGGGCATCCCCGGCCTCGAAGGAGGGCACTCCCTTCCAGTCGATACCCAAATCCCGCAGGGCACCGGTGGCGATCTCGTGCACCCAGACCTCCAGCACAACCTGGGACTGGGGCTGGTCAAAGTCGATCAGGAAAAGCTCCACCTGGGCCAGCTCTTCATCTGTACCCCGGACGATCAGGGCTTTGCGCTCCGCATCCAGCTCGATCTTCTGCGCATCGATGAGCAGCGACAGGGCTGTGCGTGCCGCGGAAGGTTCGATGTAGTTCAGGCGAAAGACCCTCAGGCGCTCTTCCTGGCTGAAGCTGGCCGCCTCCGCGGGGCCAACCACTAGAGAGTGCTCCGTGAGGTCCACCTTGAGGGGCACGAGGCGCTTGATCTGCTCCAGGAGATCCTCAGGGTTCTCACTGCGCACATCCAAAACCAACCTGGTATCCTCCAGGGAGGGATGCGCCACCAGGCTCACCCCCAGATCGGCGCTGAGCTCCCGCAGGATCTCCAAAAGCGACCGGTCCTGCCTGGGAACGGCATGGGCCAGGGCCGCCTGGTCCAGGGCCCGGATCAGCTCTTCCGCCCTATTCAGAACGCTCTCCGTGCCGCTGAGCACCACAAGGCCGCCTTCGGGATGCACATACACATCACTTACCGGCATAATCAACTCCAGGGCCTCCAGGAGCTGTGCCGGTGTGGCCGCTTCCGTGGTCACATACCTTACGCTGCGCTCTTCCAGCTCCTTGATGCGCTCGGGGGCCGCCACCAGCAGGGTGTTCCCCTCCAAGCGGTAGTCATAGCCGCTGTAGGCTGCCACCAGGTGCAGTGCTTCCCGGAAAGAAACCCCCTTAAGCTGGAAGGTGCCCTTGCCCTGCACCGCTGGATCCACCAGCACGTTCAGGCCCTGGGTTTCGCCCAGCGCCCGGAAGATCTCCGCGAAGTCCGTGTCCTGGAAGCTCAGCTCCAAGCCTTGAGCCAAGCAGGAAACGCTGAGCAAAACTGCAATCAAAGCCACTAACGCACCTAGAGCAGCTCTTTTGTAGGTCATCCTCCTACCTCCCTATGCGTGCCGTAACGGTGCGCGTACCCCGGGAGAACTGTACCTCTGCTTCGCTGCTGGAAGTGAGTTCCCAGCCGTCGATCACGTCACCGAGTTGGAGTGAATAGGTCTTGCCACGATACTCCACCAAAAAGACGGCCTCTTCTGCACTGCGCAGGATGCCCTTGAGCAAAAACTTAGGCACATCCAGCTCCTGCACGAGCAGTGCCACATCCTCCCATTCCTCCGCCGTAGTCCAGCCCACCAGCATGCCTGTGGCGGCATCGAAGCGGAACTCCCGACTCGGCAGGAGGCGCTGCACCAACCCGAGGATCTCCGCCCCATCACCGTAGGCGATCAAGACTGAACGGTACTTTGTAATCTCCCCTGGCGGAGCAGGCTCTGGGGCCTGCACTTCCGCCTGCGGCTCAGGCGGCGGGGGCGCCAGACGGCTGCCCTGCACGTCGTATTCCGCCAGCACACGTTCGGCCACCTGCAGATCGGCGGTGAGCCCGTGGAGCACCAAAAGGTTGAGCTCTGGGTCCACATAGCTCCTCACACCGGGCACCACCAGCTGCACCAGGCGCTGGGCGTCCTGCACATCCACGTGCTTGATGGACACGAAGCGCACATCTTCGGTGCCGAACTCCGTCTTCAGCCGCTGTGCAGTGCTGATCACCAAGGTATTGCCCACCAGCTCGTAGCCGTACCCCGTGGTTTTGGTCACCAGGTCTAAAGCCTCCTCCAGGGTGAGATCCCTGAGGACGAAGCTCACTTCACCTGTGACCGCCGGGTCAACCAACACATTGTAGCCGCCGAGCTGGCCGAGGATTTGAAACACGTCCACCAGTGGCGCTTGGTTGAATTCCATGTTCACAACCACGCTCGCCAGCACTGGGGAGGAGACAACTGCCACCAGCAAGGCCAGCACCAGCCCTGCTGCCTTCCACCGCATACGCATCCTGTCAACCCCCTAAGGTCAATTTTAGCTGCACGCCGTCCACATCCAGCAAGACGGTGTTGGGAGATATGCCCGTAACTACTGCGGAACCAAGGCGATCACCCTGCTTCACCCAGCGCTTTTCGCCATCGTGGGCGATGAGGGCCATGCGGGAATCAACCATATCCACAATACCTAAAAGCTGTACTCCCCCGTTGATGAATGCTCCCACCCGTTCAAACGCTACACCAAAAGCACCAGCGGCCAGTCGAGCTGTTCCCTCCCGTTCCACTTGGGGAGGCTCCCAGCCCAGGGCTGCCCCCGGCTTTACAATCACCACCTCCAGATCGCCCTGCAGAGCCAGGGCATAGCGGTTCTCACCCAAGTAACCCAGGACCACCTGCTTCAGATGCAGGGAAGGGAAGATCCCCTGCAGTTGAGCGAGGTATCCCGGCACAGTATCATCCGTCTCCAGCTGCAGGGACAGGGAAAAGATTCCCGTTTGGCCCCCTGCCTTGAGCGCGAGGGGCACGTGTTCCAGAGCCTGCATAGTGAAGCCGAAGCTAGAGGCCAAATCGTCCAGGGCCTGCAGCACCCGGGGCAGATCGTACTGGGTGGGCAGCGTCTTGGCCCAGACCTCCAGACTCTCCTGGAGCTCCTGCTGCCTCCGCTCCAGCGTGCTTCTCTCCCCGATGGCCAGGAGCAGCTGCTCTTCCCTGCCCTCCAGCATGCTGATCTGGGAGGACAGCTCCGCAGCCTGCCTGCGGGCGGGCCAAAGCCCCAAAACCGCAGCGGCTGCCGCCAGGAGAAAGAGCAGCGCAACCAACACCACCGGCCAGGAGAGTTTACCTCTCACCGAACTCAGCTGCAGCATGGGCCTTCACCCCCTTCACGTCCACCAAGAAACGGTGAAACGCCGCACTGGGCCCGGAGCCGGATGTGACCGGCTGGGTGTAGCGGAGATCCACCTCGTCGCAGCGTTCCGCCAGGAAATTGAGGAAACCGGTTAAACTCGTCAATTCCCTGGTGTAACCGGCCAGGCTCACCTGGCCGTTTTCCCAGATCACGCCCTCAATCCACAGATCGGAAGTGCCGTGGGCCGTAAGCTCCGCCAGGGCCAAAAGGGCCTCGTCCTGGGGGGAGAGGATGTTTTTGAACACCTCTTCCTGGCTTTCCAGGGCCTTGATCTCCTCCCGCAGGGCGTTCACCGCCTGCACCTGCCTGATCAGCACCGCCTCCCGGGCCAGGGCGTCTTCGTGGACGGTGGCTAAGGCCTTCACCCTGGTGGCTTCCACCCAGGTTAGGGTGAGCACAGCCCCCAATACCAGGAAGGCGGCCAGCCCCAGCAAAAACTCCCAGCGTACCTGCGACTGCTTTAGGGGACGTTCATCTTTGGGCAGCAGGTTCATCCTCATGTTCATGCGCTGATCCCCCTGACACCTAAAGCTAGGGCCGATCCGAAACCGCTCAGCCGCTCCGGCCGCTCGATCTCGAAACCCAAACGGAGATCCAGGCTGCCCAGGGTCCGGGCCGGCAGGCCCACCTCTTTGCCCAGCATCTCGCCGAGGCCGGGCAGGTCGGCCAGGGTGCCCAACAGGACCAGCTCATCCAGGAGGGACTGGAAGCTCGCGGCCCGCTCCTGGGCCCGCACAAAGTCCAGGGTCTGCAGGACGCTGCCCACCAGCTGCTGCACCGCAGCCCTAAGCACCCGCTTGTCGCCGGGTCCTTCCAGAAGCAGGTAATCCAGATCGTGCTGGGCGCAGAGCCCTTCCGCCTCCTCTGCCGTGCAGCCGAAGGCCTCCTGCACGCCCTGGCGGAAGTGGAGCGCGCCCAACGGCACCACCCGCCACACCTTGAACAGGCCTTCCGTTAGCACCTGCACGGTGGTCTGATCTTCAGTTATCTCCACAAAGGCCCGCCTCTTCTCACCCGGCAGAAGTTCCGGCCAGCTGAAGGAAGGCAGGTCCACAATTTCCAGGTTCAAGTTCACTCCCCTAAGGGCGTCGATATACGGGGCGAGGTGTTCCCGGGGACAGGCGGCCACCACGATCTCCACCTCGCTGTCTGAACGGGAGTTGATGAAATAGTCGTAGCAGACCTCCCCCAGATCCTCCACGGGGAAATAGACCAGATCAGGGATCTCAAACTGCACGGCCCGATCCAGCTCCCGCTTGGTCATGCTGGGCAGGCGGTGGGTCTTTACGGTCACCCAGGAGCTGCGCAGGCCCAAAACCGCCGAGTCCGCGGTGATCTCTCCCTTTTCCAGGAGGGCTTCCAACCCCCTGACCAAGGCCAGCATATCCACCACTTTCCCATCGAAAATGGTTCCCGCCGGCAGCGGCTGCACGGCAAGGTTCGAGACCACCCTGCTGCGGCCCCGGCGCACAACTTCCGCTGCCCTGATCCCTGCATAGTCAATATCCAGTCCTAAAGCCTTTTTGGCCATGCCCCAACCCCCTAAATTGCGGTAACCATCTGCATCATGGGCAGGTAGACAGAGATGAGAATGAAAGCCACAACTACCGCCAGAACCAGCATCACGACGGGTTCCAAAAGCTTAGTTAAGCTGGCCACCTTGAAGTTCACTTCCCGGTCGTAAAAGTCCGCCAGCTGGTTGAGGACCGTCTCCAGGTTACCCGTTTCCTCCCCCACGGACACCATCTGCACCAGCATCTCGGGGAACACCCTGTGCTGGCTAAGGGGTGCGCTGATCCCTTCACCCCGCTCCACACCCCGGGAGGCCTCCTGCACCGCCTTTTTCACCACCACATTGTCCATGAGCCGCTCCAGGACCTGCAGCGTGGGAATCATGGCAATGCCACTGTTGAGCAGCAGCGCCAGGGTGCGGCAGAACCTGGAGAAGATCACCATTTTCTGCAGCTCGCCCACGGCTGGAAGTGCCAGTAGGGCCCGATCCCGCATCCTGCGCCCCGGCGGGGTGCTCACCCAGTAGCGCCAGAGCAGGATGAGGGCGATGATCAAGCCCACAACCACATACCAGTGCTGGACCGTCCAATCCCTGGCGTTGAGCACCGCCATGGTGATGGCGGGCGTTTCCACCCCGAAGCTGGCGAAGTTGCGCACCAGCATGGGCAGGACCACAAAGAGGAGCACCAGCACCATGACCACCGCGACCGAGCTGATGATCGCGGGGTACATCATCGCCTCCGAGATCTTTTTACGCAGCTCATCCTCGCGCTCGTAGTAGCTGGCCAGCCGATCCAAAACCTCCGGCAGGGTACCAGAGACTTCCCCGGCCTCCACCAGGTGGATGAACACGTTGGGAAAGACGGCACGGTGCTTTTCCAAGGCCCTGGTAAAAGAGCTTCCACTGGCCACATCCAGGCGGATGGTCTGCAGGACGCTGGCAAAACCAGGTTCCGCAGCTTGGTTTTCCAAAAGCCCCAGGGCCTTCACCAAGGAGAGCCCGGTGCTGAGCATAATGGCAAACTGCCGGCAAAACAGGGATAAGTGCTTGGCCTTCAGGCGCACCCGCCCCTGGAAGAGGGACCGGGTTTCCCGGGCTGTCCGCAGGGAGGTGACGATCAGACCATCCTGGCGCAGCTGGGCCCTGGCGGCGGCCTCATTTTCCGCCTCAATCACGCCCCGCATCACCTTACCCGCTTTATTCCTACCGTTATAGGCATAACGGATCACCTTGCTCCCCCCTCACCGCTAGAGATTGTCCCATGGGGGTACCGCCGCTTCATCCACCAGCCCCCGCTTGGTCAGCTCCGCCACCGCGGCCTTCATGGACTGCATCCCGAACCGGGCACCCGTTTCAATCATGGAGGGGATCTGATGCACCTTCTCCTCCCGGATCATGTTGCGGATGGCCGGTGTGCCCAGCATCACTTCCACCGCGGGCACCATCCCCCGGCGGTGGCGCAGGGGCAGGAGCTGCTGGGAAACCACCGCCTCCAAGACGGTGCTCAGCTGCACCCTGATCTGCTGCTGGCTCTCCGGGGGGAATACATCGATGATGCGGTCAATGGTCTTGGCCGCGCCCCTGGTATGCAGCGTGGAGAGGACCAGATGGCCCGTTTCCGCAGCGGTGAGGGCAATGGCGATGGTCTCCAGATCCCGCATCTCCCCCACGAGGATCACATCTGGATCCGAGCGCAACGCCGCCCGCAGCCCGCTGGCAAAGGATTTGGTATCGGTCCCCACTTCCCTTTGGTTCACCAGGCAGTTTTTGTGCTGGTGCAGAAACTCGATGGGATCCTCCAGGGTGATGACAACTCCCCGGCGTTCCCGGTTAATCGTATCGATCATGGCCGCCAAAGTGGTGGACTTGCCGCTCCCCGTGGGCCCGGTGACCAGCACCAGGCCATCTTTGAGGTGGCACAGATCGTGGAGCACATCCGGCAGGCCCAACTCCTTCAAGGATCTGATGGTGGAACCGATAATCCTCAGGGCCAGGGTGAGGGATCCCCTCTGCTTGGACACGTTGCAGCGGAAGCGCCCCAGGCCCTTCAGCCCGTAGGAGAAATCCACTTCGCCGCTGGCCTCCAGAACCGCCTGCTGGCCCTCGGAGAGCAGGGGCAGAACCATGGCCTCAATTTCCGCAGGTGTCAAGGGGTTGTAGCCTTCCACCGGCCTCGTCTGGCCAAAGACTCTGATCATCGGCGGTGCGCCGGCTGAGAGGTGCAGGTCCGATGCGTACTGTTCGATGGCGGTTTCCACAAGTTTAGTGATCCCCTCAGTTGACGCCACTACACATCTCCCTCCATGTCAACGCTGTATACCGTGCGGATGATCTCCTCCACGGTGGTGACCCCCTGGACCAGCTTGTCCACTGCAGACTGCTGCAGGGTGGTCATGCCTGAGCGCAAAGCGATCTCCAAAAGCTCCGCCTCCAAGGCCCCCCGCTCCACCGCCTGGCGCATCTCCTTGTTGAACACCAAGACCTCCGCCACCGCGGTGCGCCCCCTATAGCCGCTGCTTCGGCACACGGGGCAGCCCCTGCCCTGGTAGACCAGCTTGGGGGGCTCCAGGCCCAGGGATTCGATGTAACGGATTACCACGGGGCTGGTGAGCTCCACCTGCTCCCGGCAGTCCGGGCAGATGGTCCGCACCAGGCGCTGGGCCACGATGCCGATGATAGTTGAACTGAGTATGTACGATTCCAGGCCCATGTTCAAAAGGCGAGAAATGGTGGCCGCGGCGCTGTTGGTATGCAGCGTGGAAAGGACGAGATGGCCCGTTAAGGCCGCCCGCACCGCAATCTCCGCGGTTTCTTCATCCCGGATTTCCCCCACCATGATAATATCCGGGTCCTGGCGCAAGACGGTGCGCAGCCCGCTGGCGAAGGTCAACCCCACCCTGGGGTTCACCTGCACGTGGTTCACCCCATCCAGGCGGTATTCCACCGGGTCTTCCACGGTGACTATGTTCTTCTCCGGCGAGTTCAGCCGGTTCAAAAACCCGTACAAAGTGGTGGTCTTGCCGCTCCCCGTGGGGCCTGTGACTAAAATCAAGCCCTGGGTGGAGCGGAGCATGCTCTCCACCTTTTCCAGATCCCGGGGGGCAAAGCCGAACTCATCCAGATCCAGCAGGTGTCCCGCCCTGTAGAGCACCCGCACCACGATCTTTTCCCCGTAGACAGTGGGCAGGGAGGAAACCCTCAGATCCACATCCTGGCCCGCCAGGTGGAGCTGGAAGCGCCCGTCCTGGGGCTTGCGCCGTTCGGTGATATCCAGCCCGGCCATGATCTTGATGCGGGAGTTCACATCATTTTGCAGATGCCTGGGGATCTCCATCATGTCCCGCAAAAGCCCGTCGATGCGGTAGCGCACCTTCATCCTGGCCTCGTGGGGCTCCAAGTGGATGTCGCTGGCCTTCTGGGCCAGGGCCTGCTCCAAGATGAGGTTCACCAGGCGCACCCCCGGGGCATCCCCCAGGTATTCCTGGGCCGGTTCTTCCTTTTCCGCCTCCTGATCTTGGTAATCCTCAAAGAGCTCCTTGGCGCTGAGGGCAATATCCCTGGTCCTCTGGTAGGCTTCCAGAATCTCCTCTTCCGTGGCCACCAGGGGCTGGATGATCCGCCCCGTGAGGCGCTGCAGATCGTCGATCACGTTGATATCCAAAGGATCGGCCATGGCCACAAGCAAGATCCCATCCTGGACATCCACGGGCAGCACATGCCTGGTGGTGATCACCTGGGAAGGGATCAGATCCACAATCTCCGGCGAAAGATAGCGCCGGGCCAGATCCACCCGCTCGATCATGAGATGCTGGCTGAGGGCATCGGCCACCTGGCCGGCGGTGACGAAATTTAACTTGACCAGGCTCTGCCCCAGCCGCGCCCCGGTGCGCCGCTGGTCTTCCAAGGCGGCAGCCAGTTGCTGTTCGTTAATTAGGCCCTGCTCCTGCAGGATATCACCTAGGCGCTTGCGCATCTTTCCAACCCCTTTTTACGCAAAAAAACCGGCGGATACCCAAGCATCCAGCCGGTTGCACTACTCACTCCGAACAAGCCAAGTGCCCAGATACGGCTTGTCCCTCCTCGCTTCTGGAAGAACACTCATATACCTCTACTTTACTGCAGCCCCTGTTAAAAATGGGCTTGGATGTAGAAAGAGCATTCCAATCGTTTTTTCGCTAATTTGCAGGAAAATTCGTCAACACCTAGGAAATCTCCTGCATACTCCCGGTTACTTTTTTTGCATCCTCCGCTGCAAAAATACTTGGCCCAGCAGGACTTACAGACCGGGCTGTTGAGGACATGGGCGTCCTTGAACTTCAGGGGCAGCTCCTGGTTGGTGATGCCCCGCCAAACATCGCCCAAAAGGAAATCCTTCAGGCCCACAAACTGGTGGCAGGGGTACAGCTCCCCTGTGGGCGTGACCGCCAGATACTCGTAGCCTGCCCCGCAGCCGGTAAGTCTCTTATACAGGCAGGGCCCCTTCAAAAGCTCTACGTTGAAGTGGAAGAAGTTAAAGGGCCGGCCCGCCCGGCGGCGCTTAAGGTATAGCTCGGCCAGGCGCTCATACTCTGCATAGATCCGGGGCAGGTGCTCCTCCCGCAAAGCCCAGGGCTGGTCTTCACTTGTAACCACAGGCTCCATGGAGATCTCCCCAAAGCCCAGATCGGCTAGGTGGGCCACATCGTCCGCGAAATCCAGGTTGTGGGCGGTGAAGGTGCCCCGCACGTAGTAGCTCTTACCCCCCCTGCCCTCAAGCAGCCTTTGGTATTTGGGCACCACCAGCTCATAGACGGAGCCCCGGCCGCTTGGGGTAGCCCGCATTAGGTCGTTTACTTCCTTACGCCCATCTAGGCTCAGCACCACGTTATACATGTGTTCATTGATGT
>Ga0116167_1004207_pt1 | contig 10727 bp, 11 predicted proteins | sample AD_JPNMR3_MetaG_FD_89794 | JGI IMG/M metagenome (GOLD analysis project Ga0116167, IMG submission 89794) | Active sludge microbial communities of municipal wastewater-treating anaerobic digesters from Japan - AD_JPNMR3_MetaG | ecosystem: Engineered > Bioreactor > Anaerobic > Digestate | place... | reverse complement strand
GCACGGGTAGTGTATGATATTACCCCCAAACCTCCTGCAACCATCGAATACGAATAAAAATTGTGTTGATACCATGAAATACGAAGATAATTATCGCGAACTTGAATCATCATATTATATGCCTGCATTCAGCCGGGATATGATGCTGGTAAAGGGATCCGGATGCACGGTCACCGATGCAGAAGGAAAAACATACCTTGACTTTGTCGCCGGAATTGCGGTATGCAGTACCGGGCACTGCCATCCGAAGGTTGTTCAGGCAATACAGGAACAGGCAGCAGAACTTATCCACTGCTCCAATCTGTTCTATGTACCCCACCAGGGGACACTTGCAAAGCGGCTGGTAGAATACTCCGGATTGAAAAGGGCATTCTTCTCCAACTCAGGGGCTGAGGCAAATGAAGCGGCGATAAAACTGGCACGTGTCAGAACAGGAAAGACGGAGTTTATCGCCTGTGAGGACGGATTCCACGGACGTACCATGGCATCCCTTGCCTGTACCCACAAACCTGCCATTAGGGAGCCTTTTCTCCCATTAAACCCCCGCTGCACCTTTGTTCCGTACGGGGATGCAGATGCGATCCGCAAAGCGATAACCCGGGATACCGCAGGAGTAATAATTGAACCGGTCCAGGGGGAGGCAGGGGTAATCATTCCACCGGAAGGGTACCTCAGGGAGGTTCGGGAGATCTGTGATGAGAAGGATGTCCTCCTGATCCTTGATGAAGTACAGACTGGTGTAGGACGGACCGGGACATGGTTTGCGTACCAGCATGAAAAGATCCTGCCGGATATTGTATCACTTGCAAAAGGAATCGCCAGTGGATTTCCCATGGGAGCAATCATTGCCCGTGACGGCCTTGAGTTCACAAAATCCGAACATGGAAGCACCTTTGCCGGGGGCCCGATAGCATGTGCCGCTGCTCTTGCAACCCTTGACGTTATTGAGGAGGTCCTGCCGTCAGTGGCACACAAGAGCGAGCAGATGAAGAAGGCACTTGCTGCACATGAACCACGAATTATTGGTCTGATGGCAGGGATTACCATCGGTGATTCATGCCCTGCGGTCCAGCAGCAATGCAGGGAGAATGGTGTACTCGTAAACTGTGCCGCTCATGGAAATCTCCGGCTGGTCCCACCCCTCGTCATCAGTGCTGAGGAGATCGACCGGGGATGCGGGGTTATTAATGCAGCAATCACATCGATCTGCTGATCTCGTTCGTGATCTCTATCGGCAGGGTGCCTCATACATATTTGCCAGAAAGCCGGAGGAGATTGCAAAGGAGTATGGATTTCGTCAGGTAGCCCGTCTGGCAAGTAATGAAAATCCATTCGGACCTTCTCCCCGTGCCGTACAAGAAGCAGAAAAAGCACTTGTATCCATGCACCGGTACCCTGATACCACCCATACCGGTTTGATTCATGCGCTGCGAGAGTATCATGGAGATTACTCCTTTGTCACCGGTGTGGGAATGGACGGGGTGATTGAGACCTGTATCAGGACTCTCATCAATCAGGGGGACCTGGTTGCCATTTCTACTCCGACCTTTTCATTTTACGGCCTTGCAGCTGCAGCACAGGGAGGGGTCGTAAGAAACATCCCCCGAAATCCGGATTTCACGGTTGATGTGCCATCATTCATATCAGCGGCAAGGGATGCGAAGATATCATTCCTCTGCAGCCCAAACAACCCCTCCGGAACCGTAACACCAGTATCGGTCATTGAAGAGATCCTGCAGAACATAAACGGAATACTCTTTCTGGATAATGCCTATGTGGAATTCTCATCTGAGGAATATCACCAGCTCATGAACCGGTATGATAACCTGATTATCGGACGAACCATGTCCAAGGTTTTTGGTCTTGCCGGATGCAGGGTTGGATATGCATTCGTTCCGGACTGGTTCAAACTGGTCTATGACAAGGCTGCAACCCCTTTTACCCTTAATACCATATCAGCAGCAGCAGCTATTGGCGCTCTCTCTGACCATGAATACATCAGGAAGACGATTGCCTATGTCCGCACCTGGCGGGAAATATTTACCAAGGAGACTCGAAAACCGGTTCTCCCGAGCGGGGCGAATTTTGTAATGATAGATGTTGCCCCGCTGACCGGTGATCAGGCAACTGATTTTTTTGCACAAAAGGGAGTGCTGGTCAGATCATGCAGGAGTTTTCCTGGTCTTGCAGATCATTATATCAGGGTGTGTGTCGGAGAAGAATGGGAAAATATCAGGTTTCTTGAGGCATTCAGAATAATATGATGATCGCTCTTACCGGTACACCCGGAACAGGAAAGACGTTGGTAGCACAGGAACTTCAAAAGAGAGGAATACCGGTCACCTATGCTTCAGATACCATAGGTCCGTACCGGCTTGGTACTGATCCTGAGAGGGATACCGATATCATCGATGAGGAACGCTGGGCAGAGGAGTTTAGTCCGGTTGAAGGGATTATTGAGGGCCATCTGACGCACCTCCTCCCGGCGGACCGGGTCATTATCCTGCGATGCAGACCGGATGTCCTCAAAGAGAGACTTACCAGAAGAGGATATCCGGAGAAGAAAATCAAGGAGAATGTGGAGGCAGAAATCCTTGATGTCTGCCTTGCCGAAGCATTTGATATTCACGGTGAGGAGAAACTCTATGAGATAGACACGACCAATGCAGACATTCCTGACTGTGCCGAACAGATTGAAGCGGTCATCAGAGGAACTGCAAAGCCGGTTGTCGGTATTGTTGACTGGCTTATCACATACCGGGACATGCTATGACCCTTGATTCATACCGCAGACAGGTAAAACCGATCATCGATCCGGTTGTTGCTGCATGTATCAGACTCAAAATCACTCCTGACAGTTGCACCGTCCTTTCTTTACTTGCAGCAGCCGGTGCAGGCATTGCATTTTACTTTTATGAAATCGGGATAGGCACCATATGCATCCTCCTCAATGCAGTGTTTGACGCTCTTGACGGTTCCATTGCACGGGCCATGGATATCCAGAGTCTGAGAGGGGACTTTCTGGATCATACCGTCGACCGGTATGCAGATATCCTCATGATATGTGGGATATTCGCCGGTCCGCTCTGTCCATGGCAGATTGGAGTCTTCGGGCTGACCGGTGTTCTTATGGCATCGTATTTGGGCACCCAGGCTCAGGCAGTGGGAATTGGTCGTTTTTATGGAGGATTTTTAGGGCGGGCTGACCGGCTTATTCTTCTCATTGGTGCCGGTATAATCTCATTCATCTCATCCCTTCTCATTATCGGGTTGTCCCTCTTTGCCTGGGTGCTCCTCATCTTCGGCATCTTCGGCCATATAACCGCAGCACAACGGTTCATGCATGTGTGGAGACAGTTATAACTGTTTTCCAACCATCTGGGCACTTGTATTCATATAAATCCAGTATCCCAGCCGGGGATCGAGTGATACCGTGCTGCTCTCGATTCCATTGGTGACCGGACTGTCATACCGCTGTTTCTCTGCATCATATCCGATGACATAGCTCCAGAACTCTTCAACTGAACGAAACGCCTCATCGGCGGATACCATCATAATATCTGCAAAGCTGACAAGATTCCAGCCGGCATCAAGATTCCTGGTCAGATTATAAGCAGGAGCATCGCTGGAGATTCGTATCGGAACCTGCACCACATCTGGCGAATAGATAAAGAATGCAGAGAGGGGAGAGAGTGGATCTGATCGCGATGGCCTCATCCATGTTCCTGACGAACTGTTCCATGAAAAAACCGAGTGCCCGGCAGTATCCACATCAGAGAGAATGTCCATCGTATCAAATCCAGGCTCAAGGGTTACCGGAACCGACACCAGATTCCACCCCCGAAGAAGAGTGATATTCAGGTAGTATGGGGAGACTGCAACAACATATGCAGGTTTTTTGATATCTTCACACCCTGAAACCGAATCACAAGCATGAAGGACCGGGGAGTATATCCCGGCGGTATCATAGCAATGGAACGGATTTCGCTCATTCGTCTTCTGTCCATCTCCAAACTCAAGTTCAGACTGCTGGATCTGGCCTGTCACCTTATACGATGTGCAGAGGGGAGCAACACCACGCCGGGGAAGACCTGAAAAATCATAGGTATAGTCTTCCTTCCTGAGTACATGAATCGTCTGCGACTTTGAGCCATAACATTCTCCGGCCCCCCATACTGTCAATGTCACATTATAGTCACCAGGCTCATCAAAGCGGTGTTCTATGATCTTATCTGAACCAGACGTCCCGTCACCAAAGTTCCAGTACCGTTTCTCAGCATAATCAAGAGTGGTATCCGTACATTTCACCGTCAGGGGGGCTTTTCCTTGAGGCGGAAACATGGAGAATGATGGCTTTGGAACGGCATGGGCGGTAATGAAATTCTCCTTTACCTCCTTTTGAGTACCGTTCGGAAAGGTGCCTGTAAGACTGACCGTGTATGGGCCTGGGAATTGGTAGCAATGAAACGGATTTTTCTCATTGCTGGTCTCACCATCTCCAAACTCCCAGAGACGGGAGAGTGGTATCTCAGGTGACTGCTCATGAAACTGCACACAGTGGGGAGCACACCCTGCAACCGGTGTACCCGTAAAGTCAAGTTTTCCTTTTGGTTTTATCTTCAGTTCCTTGGCCGTTATGGCATTACATCCGCAGGAACCGGTGACAACCAGGGAGACGCGGAATGTTCCTTCCGTCTCAAATCGGTGGGTAGGAGCTGGACCAGACGCTCCCGTACCGTCTCCAAAATCCCAGGTATACTTGAGTCCTTCCGGCGCATCGGTACTGAATCTGTACTCATTCAGAGTATCACCCTGGCTGATTAGAATTCTTGGCTGATGAACAATGATGGGTTCTTTTCCTTCCACCGTATCACAGAGATTATTAGAACAATAGGTCAGGGATGGAAAATAATTCCCGCTCGATCCAAAACAATGGGTTGCCTGTGCACCAGTTGCTGTACTGTTGTCCCCAAAGTTAAACTCCCATGACTGAGGCGGATTGATTATACTGTATGCAACACACAAAGGAGCGATCCCTTCGACCGGTGTAGCCGTAAAGTCAGGAGTTCCGGCAGGAACATACTTCAGATACCCGTTTTTCGTGATGGTATAAGGGGCCCCGTCAATCGTATAGGTCATGGAGACGGTATATAACCCAGGTTCAGAATAGCAATGGACCGGACTCTTTTCATATGAAGACGTGCCATCTCCAAAGTCCCATTGGAATGAATCGGCTTCTCCATATACCGTAAAACGGGTACATACCGGAGCGGTCCCGTTCTGTCTTTCAGCAATGAAATCCACAGGATTACCAGATTCAACCTCAATATAATTAAACTTGGAGATCTTGTTACAGGACCCTGCAATGCAGTACGTGAGGGTGGGACTGTAATTTCCCGGTTCCCTGAACTGATGTCGCGGGTTTTGATCTGTCGTATCATCACTCCCATCCCCAAAATGCCAGACGATATGTGTGGGACTGCCAATAATCGTAAACTGCGTGGTAAGCGGGGCCGGACCGGTGGTAGGATCAGCAACATAATCTACATACATCTCTGGATCGCCAACTTTCACGCAATCAGGCTTTGAAACTTCACCGGCAATCGTGCCATAGGAGTATTTCAGCTTTACCCAGTAGGACCCTTTCTGCTTATAACAATGAACAGGGTTCATGACATACGAGGTTGTCCCGTCTCCAAAATCCCATACATACTCACCATTCGGGCCTGAAACCGTGAACTGCACACACAGCGGAGGATATCCTTCAAACGGAGAAGCCGAAAAATCAACTGTCCATTCAGCAGAGAGATTATCAGAGGTATTTGTGATGTTCTCACCAGGTTCCTCACCATAAACAGGGATCACAAACCATGACACGCAGACACATAATACAAGGACAGACACCCCTCTGATGGACCGGTATCTCTGCATCCGAACGGAAAAACCACCCATTTGTACAATCATGTATTTTTATGTACTGTAAGTATAAAAATAAGCCATGAAATCTGGTCAGAACCAGCTCTCAAGGGTTCTCTGCTTCTCCTTTTTGGATATCTTATCAAGAACAGGTTCTACCCTGTCTTTTGAAAATCCGTGTTCCTCGCAGAGAAATGTCTTGATCCCATCCCGATCAATCCGTCTGGTCTGCAGTGAATAGGTATCGGTAACCGGAGGATTCATGAAAAAATTCCGGACCGGTTCAGGATCAAAATCTGGTAGTTTTTCCCTGATTATTGATTCAAATTCCCCGGATCTGATCTTTTTCAGCCCGGTCTTCGCGCCGATCCCACGAACCCCTGGATGAAAGTCTGTGCCGGTCAGAATGGCAATCTCGATGAGTTGTTCCCTGCTGATGGCAAGGGAGCTGAGCACATCTGAAAGGACTATCCGTTCAGGTTGAACCATGACCTGTCTTCCATGAATTCTTCTTTTTCCTGATATGGTCAGGTTCCTGACAAGAACCGGCGTCCCGAAGAGGAGGGTATCATAATCCTGGGATACCACATAATCAGCGTCGCCTTTTAGTACCATATACGCGGCCTGAGCCTCTCCTTCTGATGGGGCATCGACAACCGGCAGGCCCATGAATTGAATAAGCGTCCGTGCAGATGAGATGATGTACGCATCAACGACTGAACTTGACATGGCATACCGGAACGCACTGGCAAGGTCACCCTCCTTTTTTGCCTGATCCCATTTTTCCTTTGATTCATCACGTACATCCCTTCTCTCCCGGATCGTTGAACTTTTCATCTCCGGAGGGCGGCCATCAAATACATAGACCGGGCAAATCCCCTGCTCAAGAAAATTTGCAGTCCGAAAGAAGATGCCGGAGAGATGTGAAGTAATCCGTCCCTCATCATCCATAAGAGGAGTGCCGTCAGGCTGCCGGATGATGGAGAGGAACTGATAGAATGCATTGAATGCATCAATTGCCGCAACACCTCTCAAATCTTCCGGAGTTGCCGGACGTTTAAAATCAGCGAGTATGTCTCTGAGTGCTACACCCATGATAGACCTACCGGTATACCCGTCTTGATAACTCGCTATGTACATCCATAATCTGTCGCACAGACTCCTCGTATCGTCGTTTCAGATCAGATGCCTGATCATCGACTGCACGATGAATAATTCTGCCCTGATATTTGACACCAGCGGTAAGATTTTCTATCCTGACAAGGATGAACCACATAAGGAAAATTATGGGAAGTGTCATCAGGAGAAGTCCGATAATCGCTTCAACCGGAAATGAATATGCATACCCGATCAGAATACACCCGCACGAGACGAGAAGCACCGGGATAATACCAGCCAGAAGGATCCGATCATCCATATATTCAGATAGGTAGTTCTCCCATGATGTAAGTACTGGTTATCATGAGATCGAAGGAACAATTCCGGGAGGTTCTTGCCATCCTTGCAATGCCGGTAATGCTCCTTGCTGTTGAAACCGGATCTGTTCTCCTCGCAGTGCCGATGACTGCGAGCGGGTATGCAGTCTTTGAAGACCCAAATTCACTCTCAAACCCGATATGGTTTATCGTGATGTTGCTTGCATTCACCGCTTTTCTTCTTATGCTGATAAAATATCAGTTTAAACGCATTTTAGACTGGATTATCCGGATATCAATATTCATAGCCTACATATATGTATTCTCCGGCCTCCTGGGCCTTATCACTTCAGCCGGTTATGCCCTCCTTGTGGGAAGTATCGGTGCCCTTGCTGCAACACTTCTCTTATGGAAGTATCCAGAATGGTATGTCGTCGATATCCTCGGCGTTCTGCTTGCTGCCGGAGTTGCTTCCATGTTTGGTATCTCACTTGAACCAATTCCGGTAATCCTGCTCTTATTTCTCCTCTCGGTGTATGATGCACTATCAGTGTATAAGACAAAACATATGCTTACCCTGGCTCAGGGGGTCATAGAAGGCAGAATGCCGATTATGGTGGTTGTACCAAAAAAGGAAGGGTATTCATTTATTCGTGACGGAGTTGGCGGCAGCATTCAGCCGGATGAATCCGGTGACGAGCGGCCTGCCCATAATCGTGCAGCATATCTGATGGGTCTTGGAGACCTCATCATGCCGTCAATCCTGGTAACTTCAGCTGCTGTATTTGTTCCGGGAGGTGGGATAGGAATGCTGAGCCTTCCGGCAATCGGGGCACTCTGTGGATCCCTTGCTGGCCTTGGAATCCTTCTCTATGCTGTTCATTCAGGCAGACCCCAGGCAGGCCTTCCACCCCTGAACGGTGGTGCGATATGTGGATTTCTGATTGGATGGTTTCTGATGATACATTACATGAGCCCATGATATGAAACCAGATGTGATTGAAGCCCGGGACCTCATAAAACGATATGGAGAACTGACCGCTGTTGACTCAATCACATTCTCCGTTTCAGAAGGTGAGCTCTTCGGATTTCTCGGACCCAACGGAGCCGGAAAAACGACGACTATGAAGATGGTCCAGTGTGTCTCACCCAGGTCAGGTGGTGAATTAAAAATATTTGGAGAAGACCCGGAGTCATCAGGAAGAAGTATCCGGAAAAGAATAGGAGTTGTCCCCCAGGAGACAAATCTGGATACCGATCTCTCGGTGTTTGATAATCTTGCGATGTATGCACGGTTTTTTGATGTGACTCCTGATGATGCGGCTTTACGTGCCAGACAGCTTCTTGAGTTTTTTGAACTTGAAGCAAAAATGGACACCATCATCGAGAAGTTATCCGGAGGAATGAAACGAAGGCTTCTCCTTGCACGGGCTCTCATGAACCGGCCGGAGCTGCTCATACTTGATGAGCCAACCATCGGACTGGACCCCCAGGCCCGCCATCATATCTGGGAAAAACTTCTGAAATTGCGTGCAGAGGGGCATACCATCGTTCTCACCACGCACTATCTTGATGAAGCTGCCCGTCTTTGTGACCGGCTTGTGATCATGGATCATGGGAAGATACTGGTTGAAGGATCTCCCCAGGAACTTATCAGAACTCATATTGGAATGGACATTGTCGAGACTGATAATATACGTGAAGTTACCGTGTTTCTTGAATCAGCTGGGATTCCATATGATTCAGGGGGGGATACCATACAGATCCGGACACAAAAACCCCGTGAGATAGCAGATATGATAATGGAGCGGTTTCAGGGAATCAGGGTAATCACCCGGCCCGGAACGCTTGAAGATGTCTTTTTACTTCTGACCGGCCGGAGGATTCGTGAATGAAAGGACCAGGATTTGAGGATATTGCGACCTTCTTTACCGGAACCGTCCGGGTATGGCTGCGAAATGCGCTGGTATTCCAAAAGAATATCCGGGTCAACCTTATACCCCCGTTCATTGAGCCGCTCCTCTATCTGGGGGCGATCGGGTTTGGCATCGGTGCATATATTACAGATATTGAGGGAGTTTCCTATGTCAGATTTATTGCTCCGGGAATCCTTGCAGCATCAGTGATGAACGCCTCGTTCTTTGAATGTGCATATGGTACCTATGTCCGGATGTATTATCAGAAGACCTTTGATGCCCTCCTTGCAACCCCAATCACCATACAGGAGGTCATCCTGGGAGAAATACTCTGGGGAGCGACCCGGGGATTCATCTCTGCACTCTCAATCAGTATCATCCTCCTGCTCCTCAATCTCGCATCTCCTGTCGGATTACTTATTGCACTTCCCCTCTCGTTCCTCGCCGGATTATTATTTTCATCAATTGCAGCATGCTTTTCTGCATTATCACCTTCAATTGACACCATATCATACCCGGCCACCCTCTTTATTGCCCCCATGTTCCTCTTTTCAGGCACTTTTTTTCCGCTCAGTCTGCTCCCCTGGTTTGTGCAGGGTCTTGCCCTTATATTCCTGCCACTTACCCATGTGGTAGCCCTTATCCGGGGACTTCTGACCGGAGGGCCGAACCCGTTCTGGATTCTGAATATCTCATGGATTGTTCTAGGGACGATGGTTTTTTCATTCCTTGCTATCCGACTTTTTGAACGGAGACTGATTGTATGAGGAACAATCCTGAAGAGTTAACAAAGGAACGTATTGATGCAGCAAAAAACTGGCTTGCAATCGACGGACTGTGGTTTTTGGAGATAGAAAAACGGTACGGACTTGATGTTGCAATAGAATGTGATGCTTCCGTCTGGAAAGAGTTCTCACGGATTGAAGCGGAACGGATTATGGCACGCCTCCATCTTCAGCCTGGTGGAGGACTGGATGCATTGGAAAAAGCCCTGCACCATAGGCTTTTTTCTCTCCTCAATACTTATGAGATACAAAAACCAGACCCGGGAGTCCTTGAGTTATTCATGAACTCATGCAGAACCCAGGCAGCACGGGATAGAAAGGGACTCCCGTTATTTCCATGTAAGAAAATTGGTCTGATTGATTATGAGGTATTTGCTCATACCATTGACCCGGCAATACAGGTTGAATGTATCGCATGCCCACCGGATACCCTGGTCAGATCTTCCATTGTGGATGGCGGTTTAAAGTCTGATTGAGACCTCAATCAATCCAATACGAGTAAGCATTCTTGTTCCTTGGGAACAATCCAACAGGATTACCTGTTTTTCTTGAACTAAAAAAAAGAAACCCCGGGTTTCCAGGGGAATCAGATGTTAAACCTGATCTTATTTACGCAGTCTTGTTGACTGGTTCTGCTGCGGCTGGTGCTTCCTGGGTTGCGTTGGTTGCTTCCTGGGTTGCGTTGGTTGCTTCCT
>Ga0116167_1004183_pt1 | contig 10759 bp, 4 predicted proteins | sample AD_JPNMR3_MetaG_FD_89794 | JGI IMG/M metagenome (GOLD analysis project Ga0116167, IMG submission 89794) | Active sludge microbial communities of municipal wastewater-treating anaerobic digesters from Japan - AD_JPNMR3_MetaG | ecosystem: Engineered > Bioreactor > Anaerobic > Digestate | place... | reverse complement strand
TCCCAGAATTTCGCTCCCGGCTCAAATTGGTTCTCCTTGGATTGGGACAACGTACTCAGGCAGGTCTGGGTGTACCAGCGGTATTCCTGCACCGACATGGCCTTGTCGTTCAGCAGCCGGATGTGCTCCTGACCGATACCCGCCCCGATCTTGACCGCCATATCGACCAGTTCGCGGATTCGCGTGACACCCCGGAGTTTGGAAAGGATCCCGGGTTGATCGAATTGTTTTCCGACGGCGTCCCCGGCTTTTTCGAGATTATCTTGATATTGCTTAGAGAATTCCGCCAATTGGACACGGACATTCACAAAGTCTTCCAGGCGTCCCGGGTCGAGAAGCCCATCCGGCGGCGGAGTAAAGGCATATTGGCGGTCGAGGTTTTGATAATCGATGATCAAACCCTTGTAGGTGACTCCAATTTCTTTGCTGAATTGGTAGCCTTGGTACGAAATATACCCAATTCCACCCGCCAGCACCGCGAGAAACAAAAAGAGCACAACGGCGCATCCCGCGCACCCGTAATATAAGGTCTTTCCTTTTTTAACCATAATGGTTCGATCCGGGAATCCGCCCCTTGGGAGATGATGGTTAATCGAAGGCCGATGTCATTCTCGCATAAGCCGGGAACTTCCGTCAATCGACGAATTCAGCAGCACGGCGGGGTGTGGACGGATTGCCCAAAGAAACGGCAACGGTTAGGGGATTTCCGCCTCCGGAAAAATCAGAAAATCAATTCGGCGATAGACCGCGGCGTGCGAGGACTAAGCCCTGATTCCGTCCGGGCGGAGAAACCAATTCACCGCGAAGCGGATCCGAACCGGGTAGGGGAGAGCTCCTTTGGGAGTTATGATAGATATTCAGATAACTATCTATTGTGGAATCGGTTCCAGTAATATGGTAATCATTTCGAGACGGAGAACGGGGAACAGGTCCACCGATTCGTGTAAAAATGAGAGAAATTTTCTAATTTAATCTAGACGATCCATCTTTTCCGGGTATAATGTAAGTCCAATTTCGACTGAGAAGCGTCAATAATGGTAACACAATGCCAATTGATAGGCAGGCCATTAGATTATTTAACCAGTATTATTTGGGCAAGATTTCCCAACAAAGAGCCGGTTTTTCCGGTACAATGATTTTCCGGTACAATGAATCGCCATCCATTTCCGCTTGATTCCGGAATGGGGAAAAGAGTGATCCTGAAATCCGGAATCGTCATCAGGGCAAGCGGTTCATCCAATCTCAAGGACTCCAACTGCGGCTTTCAGGATCCAGTAGGCCAAGGGCATTCTGTATTAAAAAAAGGCGGAATTTATGAAGACAGGCTTTCGACCGCGACCAGTGGGACTCTATGACCCCTCGATGGAGCATGACAATTGCGGCGTGGGTTTCGTCGCCAACGTCCATGGAGTCAAATCGCATGACATCATCCGGAAAGGGTTGCAGGTCCTGGAGAATTTAACCCACCGGGGCGCTTGCGGTTGTGATCCGGAGACGGGGGATGGCGCGGGGATTTTGCTGCAAATTCCCGACGCGTATTTCCGGAAAGTCTGTGCCTCCCTGCCCTTCGATTTGCCCCCGGCGGGGGACTACGGCGTGGGGATGGTTTTTCTGCCGGCCGGGGCGCGGCAACAGGCCTGGTGTGCGCGGATGCTGGAAAAAAGCATCCGGGACGCGGGCCAGACGGTGCTGGGCTGGCGCGAAGTGCCCCACGTGGAATCCGCCATCGGCCGTATGGCCCGCGAGTCGAAACCCGTGATCCGTCAGGTCTTCATCCGCCGGGGTCCCCAGGTCAAAACCCAGGAGGAATTCGAGCGCCGGTTGTACGTGATCCGCAAAGTGGCGGAAAAGACCGCCCGGGACTACCGGGAGGATGCCGGCTATTTCTATATTCCCAGCCTTTCCAGCAAGACCATTGTTTATAAGGGGCTGTTGATCGCCCACCAGATCGACCGCTTTTATCCCGATCTGAGTGATCCGGATCTGGTCAGCGCCTTGGCGCTAGTCCACCAGCGGTACAGCACCAACACGTTCCCGACGTGGGATTTGGCTCATCCCTTCCGGTACCTGGCGCACAACGGAGAGATCAACACCTTGCGCGGCAACATCAACTGGATGCATGCCCGGCAATCGATGTTTCAAAGTGATCTGTTCGGAGCGGACATCGCCAAACTGTTCCCGGTGTGCACGCCCAACGCCAGCGATTCCGCCACGCTCGACAACGCGTTGGAATTGCTGGTGCTCGGCGGCCGGTCGCTGGACCACGCCATCATGATGCTCATTCCGGAAGCCTGGAACGGGCATGAAAGCATGAGTCAGACCAAGAAGGATTTTTATGAATACCATTCTTTCCTGATGGAACCGTGGGATGGGCCGGCCTCGATCGCCTTCACCGACGGCCACAAGATCGGCGCGGTGCTCGACCGGAACGGCCTGCGTCCGTCCCGGTATGTCGTAACCCGGGACGGTTTTGTGGTCATGGCTTCCGAGGTGGGCGTGTTGGACATCGATCCGCCGAACATCCAATGCAAGGGCCGTTTGCAGCCGGGGCGCATGTTTTTCATCGACACCCTGGAAGGCCGCATCGTGGATGACGAGGAAATCAAGGAACGGATGGCCGCGCGGCAGCCCTACGGTGCCTGGCTCCAACAACACCGGGTGATTTTAAGCGATATTCCCATGCCATCCGCCCTCCCGGGCGTCCCAGAATCCCCGGTGCCTCTCCTGCAGCGGCAGCAAGCGTTTGGCTACACCGAGGACGACTTGAAATTCCTGTTGATCCCCATGGCGCGGGACGGACAGGAACCGGTGGGTTCGATGGGCAACGACACGCCCTTGGCGGTCCTCTCCGACCGCCCGCAGCTGCTGTACAACTATTTCAAGCAGCTTTTTGCTCAAGTGACCAATCCTCCCATCGATCCCATCCGCGAAGAGTTGGTCATGTCGTTGCAGTCCAATCTCGGTTCCGAAAAGAACCTCCTTTCCGAAACGCCGGACCATTGCCATCAGCTGAAACTGGATCAGCCGGTATTGGCAACGGAGGAAATGGAGAAAATCCGCCAGGGTCTCAATGGCCGCATGAAAGTGCGGATTCTAAAAACCCTGTTTCCGGCCGGGGGTGGCGAAACGGGCCTGGAAAAGGCGCTGGAACATCTCAGCGGCCAAGCCTCCCGGGCGGTGAAAGACGGGGTTGAAATCCTGATCCTCAGCGACCGGGGCGTGAACGCGGAGTGGGCGCCCATCCCCGCGCTGTTGGCCACCTCGGCGATCCACCACCACCTCATCCGGGAAGGAACGCGGACGCGGGTGGGCCTGGTGGTGGAATCCGGGGAACCCCGCGAGGTGATGCATTTCGCCCTGCTGATCGGGTATGGCGCGGGCGCCGTGTATCCCTATCTGGCCTACGAGACGATCCGCCAGCTGGTGGAGGAAGGCCGGATCGAGGGGGAAACGGATCCTCAGCACGCGGTGAAAAATTTCATCAAGGCGATAGACAAAGGCTTGTTGAAAGTTTTTTCGAAAATGGGCATCTCCACGCTGCAGAGTTACCGGGGCGCGCAGATCTTCGAAGCCGTGGGCATCAGCAAAGCGGTCATCGACAAGTATTTCACCTGGACGGTCTCCCGGCTCGACGGCATTCCCCTGGAGGTGATCGCCAAAGAAGCGTTGATGCGCCACGAATATGGATTCCCGCGGGATTCCATTCCCCAACCCACCCTGGACACCGGCGGTTTTTATCAATGGCGCCGGGACGGGGAGCACCATATGATCAATCCCGAGACGGTGGCCAAGTTGCAACACGCCGTCCGGATCAATAGCTATAGTGTGTACAAGGAATACGCCTCCCTCGTCAACAATGAAAACAAAAAACGGGCGACCATCCGCGGCCTGCTGCGTTTCAAAAGTCACCGCCAGCCGGTCCCCATTGACGAAGTGGAGCCGGTCCATGCGATCGTCCGGCGTTTCGTCACGGGCGCCATGTCGTTCGGTTCGATCAGCAAGGAAGCCCACGAGAACCTGGCCATCGCCATGAACCGGCTGGGCGGGAAAAGCAACACCGGCGAGGGCGGCGAGGATCCTGAACGGTTTAAACCACTCCCCAATGGCGACAGCAAGCGCAGCGCCATCAAGCAAGTCGCGTCGGCCCGCTTCGGCGTCACCATCGAGTACCTGGTCAACGCGGACGAATTGCAGATCAAGATGGCCCAAGGCGCCAAACCCGGCGAAGGCGGCCAGTTGCCGGGGCACAAGGTGGACGAAAACATCGCCCGGGTGCGCCATTCCACTCCCGGAGTGACCCTGATCTCGCCGCCGCCGCATCATGACATCTATTCGATCGAAGACCTGGCGCAGCTCATCCATGACCTGAAAAACGCCAATCCGCGGGCCCGGATCTCCGTCAAACTGGTGGCCGAAGCGGGGGTGGGCACCGTCGCGGCAGGGGTTTCCAAAGGTCACGCCGATCATGTCCTGATCAGCGGCGACACGGGCGGCACCGGCGCGTCCCCCCTCTCCTCCATTAAGCATGCCGGTCTGCCATGGGAGTTGGGTCTTGCGGAGACGCAGCAGATCCTGGTCCAGAACGATTTGCGGGGCCGTATCGTGGTGCAAACCGACGGGCAGATCAAAACCGGGCGGGATGTGGTGATCGCCGCCTGCCTCGGCGCGGAGGAAATGGGTTTCTCCACCACCGCCCTGATCGCTTCCGGGTGCATCATGATGCGCAAATGCCATCTGAACACCTGCCCGGTCGGCGTCGCCACGCAGCATCCCGAATTGCGGAAACGGTTCACCGGCAAACCGGAACACGTGATCAATTTCTTTCTGTTCGTCGCCCAAGAAGTCCGGGAAATCATGGCGCAGCTTGGCATCCGCCATATGGATGACTTGATCGGCCGGACTGACTTGCTGGAACCGGATGAATCCGTCAACCATTGGAAAGCGAAATATTTGAATCTAGGGGCTATTTTGGCGAAGCCCAACGTTCCCTATCCGGTCCGGTGCGTGCAGGCCCAGGATCACGGGCTGGAACACGCGCTCGATCACCGGTTGATCGAACTGGCCCGTGAAGCGTTGGAACATCAAAAGCCGGTGGAGATCCGGCTCCCCATCCGGAACACGAACCGGACCGTAGGGACCCTGCTCAGCCACGAGGTGGCCAAGCGGTACGGATTGGCCGGATTGCCCAATGACACCATCCGGTTGTATTTCACCGGATCGGCGGGCATGAGCTTCGCCGCGTTTCTGGCGCATGGGATCACCGCCACCGTGGAGGGGGATGCCAACGATTATACCGGGAAAGGCCTTTCCGGCGGGCGGGTGATCGTGCATCCCCCGAAGGACGCGCCGTTCCCGGCCCACGAGAACGTCTTGATCGGCAACGTGGCGCTCTACGGGGCGACCAGCGGGGAAGCCTATTTCCGCGGCCAGGCCGGCGAGCGGTTCGCGGTGCGGAACAGCGGCGCGTGGACGGTCGTGGAGGGCGTGGGAGATCACGGGTGTGAATACATGACCGGAGGCCGGGCCGTCATTCTCGGCCGGACCGGGCGTAACTTCGCGGCCGGGATGAGCGGCGGCATCGCCTATGTATACGACGCGGATGGCTCTTTCCCGAAACGGTGCAATCTGGCCATGGTGGATCTGGAACCGGTGGAGGATCCCGAAGCGGCGGACGAATTGAAACGCATGATCCGCAATCATTTCGCGTTCACCGGCAGCCCGGTGGCGGCCCGTCTCTTGCAGGAGTGGGACGCGTCTCTGACCCGGTTTGTGCGTGTCATGCCCCGGGAATACCGCCGTTACTTAGAAACCCAGGCCGCCCGCTCGGCCGCGGAAACCGCCGCGGCAGATGAAATCGTGGAAGCCTCCGCGGTGGTAGAAAAATCATGAGGTGAAACATGGGTAAAATCACGGGTTTCTTGGAAATCCCACGGGAAACACCCCGCGACGCGCCGGTGGAGGAACGCCTCCGGCATTTCCACGAATTTCATGGCCGCCTGCCGGAGGAGGCGCTCCAGCGGCAAGGCGCCCGGTGTATGGACTGCGGCGTGCCCACCTGCCATTGGGGATGCCCACTCGGCAATCTGATTCCCGACTGGAATGACCTGGTTTACCGGAACCGCTGGAAAGAAGCCATCGACCGGCTGCATAAAACCAACAATTTTCCGGATTTCACCGGCCGGGTGTGTCCCGCTCCCTGCGAACCGGCCTGTGTGTTATCCATCAACGATCAACCGGTGACCATTAAGGAGATTGAGCGCCATATTGTCGAGACCGCCTTCGAAAAGGGATGGATCCCACCTCAGCCCCCCAAGCGGGAAACCGGCAAACGCGTCGCCGTGGTGGGCTCGGGACCGGCGGGCTTGGCCGCCGCACAGCAACTGCGCCGGGCCGGCCACGAGGTCATCGTTTTCGAAAAAGCCGACCGGATTGGCGGACTGTTACGGTATGGCATTCCGGATTTCAAATTGGAGAAACGGATCATTGACCGCCGGTTGGATCAAATGGCGGCCGAGGGAGTGAAATTCGTGACCCGCGTCCATGTGGGATACGACCTCTCCGCCCGGGACCTGCGCAAGAACTTCGACGCCGTATGCCTCACCGGGGGAGCCATGCAGCCCCGCGATCTGCCGATTGAAGGCCGCGGGTTGCGGGGGATTCATTTCGCCCTGGAGTTCTTAACCCTTGCCAACAAGCGGAACGCCGGCGATTGGATTCCGGAGAGCGAATTCATCTCCGCCCGGGATAAAAACGTGGTGATCATCGGCGGCGGCGACACCGGCGCGGATTGCCTGGGCACCGCGTTGCGCCAGGGCGCCCGCCAGGTTCGGCAATTCGAGATTTTGCCCAAGCCCCCGCTGCAACGCACCGAATCCATGCCCTGGCCCTACTGGCCCTTCATTCTGCGCTCCTCGACATCCCACGAAGAAGGAGGCACCCGGGACTGGTGTGTCAGCACCAAACGCTTTTCCGGAGAGAACGGGCGAGTACAAAAATTGCACGCCGTGCGTCTCGCGTTCGAAACCACGCCCGGCGGCCAGCGTGTCATGAATGAAATTCCCGGTTCCGAATTTGAGATCGAAGCGGACTTGGTGCTCTTGGCCATGGGATTCACGGGACCGGTGAAAGAAGGATTGCTCAAAGGATTGGGCGTTGAATATTCCGAACGCGGCAGCGTCCAAATAGACGAGAACTCCATGACGAACCTCCCGGGGATCTTTGCCGCGGGGGACATGAGCCGCGGCGCTTCCCTGGTGGTGTGGGCCATCTGGGATGGCCGGCAGGCCGCCAAGGGAATCGACCGGTACTTGATGGGAGACACGCGTTTGACCTGAACAAGATTCTTTACCTTCCATGATCAGCGGTCTCATCCCCCCGAATCAACCGTTTGGGGGGTTTTTTATCCCTGAAGGGAGATGAATAACAAAATAAGGAACGGGACATAGTCCTCCTCTTCGTAATCATTTTGACCACTGGACTGTGTCAAAAGTGACTACAAATCGTCGAAAAGAGAAATCTATACTAAAATACTAGATGATAAGCGCCATTGAAGGAGAGATAAAAAATTGGAAACTCTGTTCCAGAATGATACACTGAGTAAGGGATAATATGTAAATAAATACGCCAGATAAGGCCCGATTGTTTACACCCGTTGGTAATTTCATGTGATAGTGTTTCTGGTATGAATATTGCTCAAGAATATAATGCCCAATAGATGTCCCCAACGAGGAAAATAGATCCAAGGTGAAGAATCATGTATACACCTCACATTGAAGAGTTCGAAAATCGTATCAATGCCGTGGAGGCCGGATTGGATGGGGACACCGATGAGCTGGATACCTCCATTGTCGAACCCATTTTTCTGGACGCGGAAGATTATCTCGGCGAGAAAGAGACCAAGTCGAAGCGGCAACGGGCTTCGCGGACCCAAAGCAGCAGCGCAAACCCGGTGAAGGAATACTTACGGGAAATCGGCAACTATTCGCTGCTGACGCGGGAAGAAGAAATCTCGATCTACGAAAAACTCGAAAAAGGGCGCGGCCTTGTGATCGAGGGATTGTGCACCTCCCGCATCGCGTTGCGGGAGTTGGAATCGCTGGTGGAGGATCTATCCGCCGGACGGCGCACGGCGCATACCACGTTCCGCAGCCCGGACGCGGGCAAAACCCGCCGTAAAACCGAGCTGGCCAAGGCCGTGGACGAAATGAAACGCAAGATCCGTCAACTGCGGGCGGGCTTCCGGGAGGAAGACTCCGGTACCTTGTCTCCCCGGCAGTTGGCGAACCGGTACAAAAAGTGGGCGGCCATTTTCGAGGCCATGGATCTGGATATCAACGTTTTGTGGAAAATCTCCAAATATCTGCGCAACGCGTATGAACAACTCCGCAAGATCCACGCCTCCGGTCAGAAAATCGCCAAGGATGAACTCGTGAACCTGCTGGGCGACACGCCTCAGCGGGTCATTCAGAACTATCGCAGTGGCCGCCAGGGTCTGCGCCTGATCCGCGACGCGCGCCAGGAAATGATCCGGGGGAACCTCCGGCTGGTGGTCTCGGTGGCCAAGCGCTACAAGCACTGCGGCGTGCCGATGCTCGATCTGATTCAGGAAGGCAACCTGGGTCTCACCCGGGCGGTCGACAAGTTCGATTATCAGCGGGGCACCAAGTTCAGCACGTATGCCGTGTGGTGGATCCGTCAGAGTATCTCCCGCGCGGTCAAGCAGCAACGGCGCACCATCCGCCTCCCGACCGGCGTCACCGATGAAATCGCCCTGGTGGACCGCGCCAACACCAAACTGACCCAGGAGTTGGGCCACGAGCCTTCCATCGCCGAACTGGCCGATCATCTGGGCATGGAAGAAGACCGGATCACCGATCTCCTCGGTTGGCAGCAGGATCCGCTCTCCCTGGAGACGCCCATCCGGGATGACCGGGAGACCACCATCGGCGAGATGATTAAGGATGTCCAAGCGGTCGATCCCGAGATCAAACTGACCCGCCGGGTGCTCAAACAGCGGATTGAGGATATCCTGGGCCAGTTATCGGAACGCGAGGAAACCATCCTCCGCCTGCGGTACGGATTGTCCGACGGCAAGGTGTGGAAACTGGGCGATATCGGCAAGCGCTTCGGCATCACCCGTGAGCGCGTGCGCCAAATCGAACAGCGCGCCATCCGGAAGCTGCGCCATCCGCTCCGCGCCCGCGAAATCCGCGATTTCCTGAATTAAACAACCAGTCCGTCCCGCATTGTTCGAAATGGAGGCCTTCCCCCGGGAAGGCCTCTTTGCTTTCGGCCAATCCGTCCGGGTCTGCCCGTTCCGATGGGAACGTCCCAACCGTGCCGGAAAGAACATCCATGGAGTCCTGTGCCGGAGGAAGCAGGGCATCGAACTGTTTTGAAGCGGAACAAGGGGTTTTAGTGTACGGCGGCTTCGCTTATTTCTCTGCGGGAAAAGAAAGGAAATCACGCATCACGGAGAGGATTATAATGATTTCGGATTGATTCGCGTGCCGAGAAAGCAAGAATTGTGCCCTGTTGGGGCCACTCTCCATCCCGATCCGGTTTCACAGCGGCTCCACCGAGTAAATCACCCAGCGGCCATTTTCCAGTTTCAGGCGATAGCGGTCCTTTTCTTCCTGGGGTTTGCGCTTGCCCTGCTGTACGGTCTTGACCGCCACGACCTCGGCGTCGCCCACGAAAGTTTCGGCTGATTCGATGTCCTTGAAGTTGATGAACAATCCGCCATTGCTCAGCTGCTGCTGGTAGTACATATGGCGGGCGTTGATATAGGCTTCCCGGTCCGCGGTGAGAAAATCGCGGCTGAAACAATCGTATTCCGCCCCGAATTTTTGTTGGTTCCAGCATTCGATATAACGCCGCACCACCTCTTCCGGCTTGAACCCCACCACGTGCTTGGTTTTGACCGGAGAGATCTCTTCCTCCGCCTGGTCATCCGCGCCGGGATTGGATGGCGGGCTGGAGTGGGTGCCAGCCTTCGTGTTCAATTTTTTATTGTTTTGTTTTTTCCGGTGATAATCCGTGAGGAATTCGTCGAGAGGTTTTTCGGTTACCGTAATTTTGCGGAGGGATTGAACCCGTTCGGTTTCCCGGTTCAGTTTGTCCCGCAATTGATACAACAAATCCTTTTCTTCTTCGGTGAGAGCATGGGCGGCGTTTTTAATCGCTTTTTGAAGAGCTCGTTCTTGTTCTTGCGAAAGGATCTTGATTTCTTTTTGTGACGCCGGCAGCCCCTCATCGATGACATACCGGGGTTGCTCTTCGGATAAAGTCGGTTTATTCATAGCTCATTATCCCACATGGAATCTACAGGAACAATCAACGTGTTTTCACTATAAAATTGTTTCCACTATAATTGTATCCATCATCCCGGAATCGACCGCAAATTTCAACGGGCATTCAAGTTTTTTACATATTGTTACAATTAAGACTCGTACCCATTCCTTTATTTCTTCTAAATATGAAATTATTTACATAATTCCAATTAAAGGATCACCTTCCTTATTTCTACGCTCTTTTCCCTCTCCCCCAGCAGAAAAGGGAATTTTAGGGATGGTATTCGTTGATCATTCCGGGGAGATGCGTTCCGGTGATCTGGAAAAAAGTACGCACTGGCCGGATGATCCACGAACCTTGATCAAATCGTATGAAAATAGATTCGATTGTTTTTAGATCAATTTTCTTTTATTCTCCGAAACCACTTGTCCCTCATTCACCCAACCGGGTATCATACACCAAATTT
>Ga0116167_1004182_pt1 | contig 10762 bp, 8 predicted proteins | sample AD_JPNMR3_MetaG_FD_89794 | JGI IMG/M metagenome (GOLD analysis project Ga0116167, IMG submission 89794) | Active sludge microbial communities of municipal wastewater-treating anaerobic digesters from Japan - AD_JPNMR3_MetaG | ecosystem: Engineered > Bioreactor > Anaerobic > Digestate | place... | reverse complement strand
TGGTTTCTTGGAGGCCGGAAACGCCGTTCCGGCGATTCAATAACAGGTAAACCTGAAGGTATTTTCCAACCTGCCGGCAGGAAGAGGAGAAAATTTCGAGGGGTAAAATTTTTTGTCGATCGCTGAATTCTCAATGATATCAAATGCTTTACCTATGCCGGAGCTCCGGCATACCCCCCTCGGTCGCCTCAGGCATAAGACCGTCCGGGACATCGTTTTGTCAGGTATACCTATAAAGGCACCGATCCGGCTTGACGCGCCTACGCCCCGACGGGATGACGGGATTGACGGGCCCGTCTCTTGAGTTCGGCGTAGGTTTCGTCCGTGAGGTCCGGACCGCGGCAGGGGAGGAGGGTGTTGTTCTGGAAGAGGGGTTCCTCGGCCAGGGGATAGGGCGAGGCGGCGAGGGCCTCTTCCCAGAGGGTCGTCCCGGGGATGGGAGAGTATTCGGCCACGATGGGCCTCGCTCCCAGGGAACGGACGAGATCAATCGTTTCCCTCACCTCCGCCGCCGATTGTCCCGGGAGACCGCAGAGGCAGTAAACACCGATCTCATTACCGTCGTAACCCGCTTCCCTGAGATAGGCCACGGCCCGGGCGAGGTCCTCGGAAGAGGCCTTGCCCCCCGTGTCTCTCTGGCGGCGGCGGTCGGCCGTCTCGAAACCGAGGCGCAGGGTCGCAAAGTTCGCCTCCCGGAGGGCCCGGGCGATCTGCGGCGTTATCTCACGGAGATGGAGGCCGTTGGGGCAATGGAAGAAAAGCCCATCGGGGAGGTTTTTGATCTCTTCCAGGAGGGGGAGGGCCGTCGTCTCGGGGGCGACGAGAAAGGCGTCGTCGTAGACGGAGAAGTGACGGACCTTGAGTCTCTCGGCCCAGTGGCGGATCTCTTTTAAGACCCCCGCCGGATTTCTCCTCCGAAAGAAGGGATAGAGGTGCCGCGAGGCGCAGTAGGTGCAGCCGTAGGGACAGCCCCGGGAGGTGAGGAGGGGGAGCTGGTCGGGATACCCCAAAAGATCCCAGGCGGGGTAGGGGAGGGCGTCGAGATCGGCGGGGTCGAAGGGGAGGCAAACTTGTAAATCGAGGACCTCTCCCAGCAGGAGGTCCAGGTGGTCCTCCACCGGTCCCGGCAGGACGAGATCGGCACCGCAGGTACGGGCGTGGACAGGGCAGAGGGTCGCGTAGACGCCGCCGAGGACGACGGGGACGCCGCCGAAATGGGCCCGGATCTCACTGATGGCCTCCCGGACCCCCGGGTACCAGTAGGTCATGGAAGAGGTGACGAAAACGGCATCGGGTCTCGGTACCCGCCGCAAGAGCTCACGAAAGAAGAGGGGGCTGATCCCGTAACGGGCATAGGGGCGGCCGAGACCCCTAAGAGGTGAGGGGGCGGCCACGGGTGTCCTCGGGAACTTCCCGTGTCCCCCCCACCTCCTGGGGGGGACCTTGACGAAGGGGTCCTTAAGACCCGCCTGGGGCCGGGGGTTGAGACAATCGACGAGTGTCACCTCCACCCCCAGGGCCCTGAGGATCCCCCCCAGCTGGAGGAGTCCCAGGGGCTTCAGCCAGTAATCGTAGGCCGCGAAATCGTGGATCCAGGGATTGACGAGGAGACAACGACGGGTCATGAAGGGGCGATACCAGATCCGGCGCCTTTTGTTAAGTCATCAAACGATACTTTAGCTTATACTGTATAACAACTTGTAATCTAAAAAAATGTAGACAGTATAAAGACCATTGACATATACAGTATAAAAAGTTATCCTCCCTCCCCAGAAAGAGACGGGGGTGAAATGTGGTCGAAGGGGAGATCAGCAGCGTCGAGATTTTAAGGCAAACGGGCCTGTCCCGCGCCACCCTCAACAATTACATCAAGAGGGGTTTCCTCCCCCCGCCCCGGGTGGGGCGCCCGGCGCCGGGGGAGAAAATCAGGGCGACGAAGGTGGGGTATTTCCCCGCCTGGGTCTTGGACCGCCTCGGAGAGATCAAGGCCCTCAAAGGGGCGGGTCTGACGATGGAGGAGATCGCCGCCCACCTGGCGAGTACCGTGCCGACCCCTGCAGTCAGGCGGGAAAAGACGGTAGGGGAGCTGGGCACCGAGGAGGGATGCTCGCGGGAGGGTCCGATACCCGTCTGTGTCCTGGCGGCACGCCTCCAGGAGGGGGAACGGGTCCGCGCGGCCCTCCCGGCGGAGGAGATCATCGCCCTCACGCACGATCTGGAGGGAATCCTCGCGGGGTCCTTCGCCCGCCACGAAGGTACCTGTCTCTACCTGACCACCACCGGGGCGGCGGCCCTGTTCACGGAGGCGCAGAGGGGAAATTATATTGAAAGAACAATTAATTGTGCCTTGGAAATAAAGGAAAGGATGAAGGATCTGGACGGGTTTTGGCGGACCCGTAAGGCCTGGGGCCTGACCCTGGCCCTGAATATGGGTGTCGAGGCGGGGGAGGAGTGGTGCCGAAGGCCCGCCGTCCCCGGGGCGATGCCGACCCTCGCCCCGGGGGAGACCCTCACGCGGGCCGAAGGGATCGCCGCCTGCGGCAAGGACGGGCGGATCCTCGCCACTCGGGGTGTCATCGGCCGCCTGCCGAGACATCTGAGGGATCGCCTCCCCTACGGCCTCAAGACGCCGGGACCGGGAGGGGAGGTCTTCGTGGCGCGTTACTTCTGCCGGGTCATGGACATGGACCTACCGGAGGGGACAAGGGAGCGGGTCCCCACGGAGATCCTCTCCGTGTCCCTGACGGAGCTTTTAAGCCTGGAGGCCCAATAGAAAAGACTTGAACGGCCCGGCGTTTGTTGGTAGCATGCCGCCTCCTGAACGGGGAGGGTTCGGGCCTTATGAGGGCCGTCGTACAGAGGATCCACAGGGCAAAGGTCGAGGTGGCCGGGCGTCTCGTCTCGGAGACGGGAAGGGGCGTCGTCGTCTTTCTCGGCGTCGAGAGGGGAGACTCCGAGGCGGAGGCGGACTACCTCCTCGACAAGATCGTCAACCTCCGGATCTTCGAGGACGAGGCGGGCAAGATGAACCTCTCCCTCGTCGACACGGGTGGGGAGATGATGGTCATCTCCCAGTTCACCCTCCTGGGGGACTGCCGCAAGGGGCGCCGCCCCTCATTCTACCAGGCGGAGGAACCCGGGGTCGCCAAGGGTCTCTATGAGTATTTCATCGCCAGGGCCGCCGAGAGGGTCCGCGGCGTCGCCGCGGGGGAGTTCCAGGCGATGATGACCATCGAGGTGATGAACGACGGCCCCGTCACGATCCTCCTGGACAGCAAGAGGAATTTCTAACGATATGGCGAAGATAGACGTACCGACAAGCGACATCAGGATCGACAAGGACGGGGTCTGGTATTACCGAGGGGCGGAGATGCACCGCCGGGAGATCGTCAACTTCTTCTACGATCATCTGAAGATGGATCCCCAGGGCCGTTATCTCATCGAGCTCCCCGAGGACCGCTGTTATATCCAGGTCGAGGATACGGCCTACGTCGTCCACAGGGTCATGGACGGGCAAGGGGGGGAGAAGGGGCGGTTACGTATCCTCCTTTCCGACGGTTCCGTGGAGCCCCTCGACCCCAAGACCCTCGAGATGAACGAAAAGAACGTCCTCTACTGCCGGGTCCGCAACGGGGCCTTCCCCGCCCGCTTCTCCCGTCCGGCCTATTACCAGCTCGCCGACCACCTCTCCTACGACGACAAGGAGGGGCGTTTCTATCTCGATGACTCCGGGGAGAGACACTACATCAAGAGGAAGAATTGAGGAGGGTTACGATGAACGACGAGATCCGTGACGCCCTGACCTTTGACGACCTGCTCCTGGTGCCGGCCGAGTCCGCCATCCTCCCGCGGGACGTGGACACGACGACGAAGCTCACCAACCGGATCAGCCTGAGCATCCCCATCCTGAGCGCCGCCATGGACACGGTGACGGAATCGACGACGGCCATCTGCATGGCCCGGGAGGGTGGCATAGGCGTCATCCATAGGAACATGAGCATCGAGCGCCAGGCGATCGAGGTGGACAAGGTGAAGAAGTCCGAGAGCGGCATGATCGTCGATCCCATCACCATCGAGCCGGAACAGAAGGTCCGGGACGCCCTCCAGCTCATGACGGAGTACCGTATCTCGGGCGTCCCCGTCGTCAAGGGGAGGCGCCTCGTGGGCATCCTCACCAACCGGGACCTCCGCTTCGAGACCAACCTCGACCAACCCGTCGCCAACGTGATGACGAAGGAGAACCTCATCACCGTCAGCTCCTCCATCACCCTCGAGGAGTCGAAGGCCCTCCTCCATAAGCACCGCATCGAGAAGCTCCTGGTGGTGGACGACGAGTATAACCTCAAGGGCCTGATCACGATCAAGGACATCGAAAAGATCAAGAAATACCCCAACGCCTGCAAGGATTCCCTCGGGAGGCTCCGGGTGGGGGCCGCCGTCGGGATCCTGGACCGGGAAGAGCGGATCCAGGCCCTCCTCAACGCCGGGGTGGACGTGATCGTCATCGACACCTCCCACGGCCACTCCCGGGGGGTCCTCGACGCCATCAGGGACACGAAGCTCAATTTCCCCGCCTGCGAGGTCATCGCCGGCAACGTGGCGACGGCGGAGGGGGCGGAGGCCCTCATCAAGGCCGGGGCCGACGCCGTCAAGGTGGGGGTGGGCCCCGGATCCATCTGCACGACCCGCGTCGTGGCCGGCGTCGGCGTGCCACAGATGACGGCCATCCGCGACGCCTTCCGCGTCGGCCGGAAGTACGACATCCCCGTCATCGCCGACGGGGGCATCAAGTTTTCCGGGGACATCACCAAGGCCCTGGCGGCGGGGGCCCACACGGTCATGATCGGGGGACTCTTCGCCGGTACGGAGGAGAGCCCCGGCGAGACGGTCCTCTACCAGGGGAGGAGCTACAAGGTCTACCGGGGCATGGGTTCCCTCGAGGCCATGAAGATGGGCAGCCGGGACCGTTACTATCAGGACGACATGGAGAGCAGACTGAAACTCGTGCCGGAGGGCATCGAGGGGCGGGTCCCCTTCCGGGGTTCCCTCTCGGCGAGCATCCACCAGCTTGTCGGCGGTCTGAAGGCGGGGATGGGCTACCTCGGCTGCCGGACCATCGAGGAGATGCACGAGAAGGCCCGCTTCGTCCGGATCACGCCCGCCGGCCTCAGGGAGAGCCATGTCCACGACGTGATCATCACCAAGGAGGCCCCGAACTACTGGCTCGACTGATGAAGCACGCCGACTTCGTCCATCTCCACCTCCACACCCAGTACAGCCTCCTGGACGGCATGATCCGCCTCCAGGACCTCTTCAAGAAGGCGAAGCAGTACCGGATGCCCGCCCTGGCCGTCACGGACCACGGGAACATCTACGGGGCCGTGGACTTTTACCAGCAGGCCCTCAAGGCGGGTATCAAACCCATCATCGGTTGCGAGCTCTACGTCGCCCCGGGGAAGCGGACGGAGAGGAACGGCGCGGCCATCGGCGAGGCGGCGCGCCACCTCGTCGTCCTCGCCAGGAACCAGGAGGGTTACAGGAACCTCATGCGTCTCACGACGGTCGGTTTCCTGGAAGGCTTCTACTACCGGCCCCGGGTAGACCGGGAGATCCTCGGCCAATGCGCCGGGGGCCTCATCGGCATGAGCGCCTGCCTCCACGGCGAGATCCCCGACCTGATCCTCAAGGGTGAAAAAGAGGCCGCCTTGGCCTGCGCCCTTTCCTACCGCGAGATCTTCGGGGCGGACAACTTCTTCCTCGAGATCATGGAAAACGACCTCCCCGAGCAGAAGACGGTCAACGAGGCCCTCATCGAGATCAGCCGCCGCACGGGCATCCCCCTCGTCGCGACCAACGACTGCCACTATCTCGGCCCCGGCGACGCCGAGGCCCACGAGATCCTCCTGTGCATCCAGACGGGCAAGACCGTCAACGACGGCGACCGGATGCGTTTCACGACGGACCAGTTCTACCTCCGCTCCCCCCAGGAGATGGAGGAGCGCTTCTCCTACTGCCCCGAGGCCCTGAGGAACACCGTTCACATCGCCGAGCGGTGCAACCTCACCATGGAATTCGGCCATTACTACCTACCCCACTTCCGGTTGGAAAACGGCAAGACCCTCGACGAGGAGCTGGAGACAAAGGCCCGGGAGGGGCTGGCGCGCCTCCTGCCCGCCATCGAGGCGGCCCGGGGGCCGAAGGTGAGGGAGCGCTACGAGAAGAGGCTCGAGGAGGAGTTGAGGATCATCAAGGAGATGGGGTTCTCGGGGTACTTCCTCATCGTCGCCGATTTCGTCAACTACGCCAAGGGCAGGGGGATACCCGTCGGACCCGGGAGGGGATCGGCGGCGGGGAGCATCGTCGCCTACGCCACGGGGATCACGAATATCGACCCCATCAGATACGGCCTCTTCTTCGAGCGCTTCCTCAACCCGGATCGGGTCAGCATGCCCGATATCGACATCGACTTCTGCCAGGAAGGGCGGGAGGAGGTGATCCGTTACGTCACCGACAAATACGGAACGGACCGTGTGGCCCAGATCATCACCTTCGGTAAGATGCAGGCCCGGGCCGTCATCAGGGACGTGGGGCGGGCCATGGGACTGCCGTACAACGAGGTGGACGCCATCGCCAAGCTGGTGCCCAACAAGCTCGACATCAAGATCGACGAGGCCCTGGAGGCGGAACCGCGCCTGCGGGAAGAGGCGGCGAAGAACGAGAAGATCGCCAAACTCATCGGTTACTCACGGGCCCTGGAAGGTCTCAACCGTCACTCCTCCACCCACGCGGCGGGCGTCGTCATCTCCGACGTCCCCCTCGTCGAGAGGGTCCCCCTGTGCAAGAGCCCCAAGGGCGACGTCGTGACCCAGTTCTCCATGAACGACCTCCAGACGGTGGGTCTGACGAAATTCGACTTCCTCGGCCTCAAGACCCTGACGGTCATCAACAAGACCCTCAGGTTCCTGCGTGAGGAACGGGGGATCAACATCGACATGGACACCCTCCCCCTGGACGACAAGAAGACCTACGAGCTCCTCCAGCGGGGGGAGACGGACGGGGTCTTCCAGCTCGAGAGCTCGGGGATGAAGGATATCCTCGTGGGCATGAAGCCCGACTGCATCGGGGACCTCATCGCCCTCATCGCCCTCTACCGGCCCGGCCCCATGAAGATGGTCCCCGACTTCATCGCCCGCAAGGCGGGCAAGACGCCGATCCACTACGAGATCCCGGAGCTGGAGGAGATCCTGAAGGAGACTTATGGCGTCATCCTGTACCAGGAACAGGTCATGCAGATCGCCGGCCTCGTCGGCGACTACTCCATGGCCGAGGCGGACACCCTCCGGAAGGTGATGAGCAAGAAGAAGACGGAGGAGATGGAGCGGGAGAAACCGAAGTTCCTGGCGGGGGCGAGGAAGAAACGCGTCCCCGAGGCGACGGCCCTCAAGATCTGGGAACAGATGGAGACCTTCGCCGAATATGGTTTCAACAAGTCCCACAGCACGGCCTACGCCATGATCTCCTATCAGACGGCCTACCTGAAGGCCCATTACCCCGTGGAATTCATGGCGGCCCTCCTGACGAGCGAAAAGGACAACCGCGACAAGTTCATCCGCCACATCAGCTCCTGCCGGGACATGGGCATCAAGGTCCTGCCGCCGGACATCAACCTGTCCCAAAGCGACTTTTCCGTGAGCGGGGGGGCGATCCGCTTCGGTCTGGCCGCCGTGAAAAACGTGGGGGAAGGGGCGGTGGAACAGATCATCGCCGTGAGAAGGGAAGGGGGGCCGTTCAAGAGTTTCGAGGACTTCTGCCGCCGTGTCGATCTCCGCAAGGTTAACAAGCGGGTCCTGGAGAGTCTCATCAAGTGCGGGGCCTTCGACTCCCTGGGCTACACGCGCCGCTCCCTCATGGCGGTCTACGAGAAGTTCCTCGACTCCTCGCCCCGACGGCGGGCGGAGAGGATGAGTCTCCAGGCCTCCATCTTCGACGATCTCGGGGGCATTGAGGGGGGCGTCAACGGCGCCGGTGACATCCCCCCCCTGACGGAGTGGGAGCACGGGGAACTTTTGTCCTTCGAGAAGGAAACCATCAGATTCTACATCACCAGCCATCCCCTGCAGCGTTGGCTGGACGTCCTGCCCTTCATCACGACGACCGACACCTCCCGGGTGGGGGAACTGATGGCGGACAAGGAGACCCTGGTGATCGCCGGCGTCGTCGGCGAGATCCTGGAGAAGACCACGAAGAAGAAGGAGACGATGGCCCACGTGGCCCTTGAGGACCTCCATGGATCCGTGGAGATGATCTTCTTGCCCGAGATCTACCGACGGTACTACGACCTCCTCCACGGCGAGGAACCCCTGGTGGTGAAGGGCACCGTCGAGGTCTCCGAGGACGTCGACATCGAGAAGAGCGTGAGGAGGAAGGTGCGGGTCAAGGCCAATGAGGTGCAGCTCCTCGCCGCCTACGTGAGAAACGGGACCCACGGGGCCGTCCGCTTCTACCTCGAATCAGGGGATGTCACCGATGAATTGCTAAATTATATTAAGGAATTATCCGACTCTTCCGAAGGACTACTTGAAGGTTACATCCATCTCCTCAACGGGACAACCGAGACCATCATCCACCTCGGCGCCGATGTCCGCTTCCCTCACGATGTCGTGGAGAGGCACCTCGCGGCGGGGCGCTTCGGACGTCTCACGGCCCGTCTCGATGGACCTCAGCGCTGACTACAAAGAGCGGACCTACCGGCGCCTGACGGCCCCCGAGGGCCTCTTCACCTTCGAGACCCGGGTCAAAGAAACGGACCTCTTCGTCGCCGCCTCCCGGGACCTGAGGCAGAGGGCCCTCGACGCGATCCTCTTCCACCGGCGGCACCTGGAATCCTATATCGCCCTTCACAGAGATTTCCTGACCTCCTTTACCCCTGTGCCCTTCGACCCCCTGGCGCCGGAGATCGCAAGGGTGATGATGAAGGCGGCCGCCGCCGCCGGTGTCGGGCCCATGGCGTCCGTGGCGGGGGCCGTGGCCGAGTTTGTCGGCCGGGACCTCCGTATGGAGGCGGAGGAGGTCATCGTGGAGAACGGGGGAGATATCTATATCGACTGCCGCCGCGGCGTCACGGTGGGGATCTTCGCCGGTAAATCCCCCCTGAGCGGCAGGGTGGCCATCGACATCGAACCCGATCGGATGCCCCTCGGGGTCTGCACATCCTCGGCCACCGTCGGGCCGTCCGTCAGCTTCGGGAAGGCCGACGCCGTCTGCATCCTATCGCCGTCGGCGGCCCTGGCGGACGCCGCCGCCTCGGCCGTGGGCAACGTCGTCCAATCACCCCGGGATGTCAGGGGGGCCCTGGGGCTGGCTCAGGGGATAAAGGGCGTGACGGGGGCCGTGATTGTCATCGGAGAGACCCTGGGGGTCTGGGGAGACGTGGTCCTCCGTCAATAAGTTTACATAACATATCTTATGCGACAATTATTGAGGGGCCTCAGAGGCCTTCCTCTTGGAGCTGGCGGATGAGCTTCGCCTGACGCTCCGTGAGGCGCCGGGGGACCTCCACGTTGATCCGGACGTACTGGTCCCCTTTGAGCTGGCCCTTCAAGGCGGGGACGCCGTAGCCCTTCATCCTGATCTTCGTCCCGTTCTGGGTCCCCGGGGGGACCTTGATCCTCTTCACGGAACCGTCGATGGTGGGCACGTCGATGACGGTCCCCAGGGCGGCCTGACTGAAGGTGATGGTCTTCTCCACATAGATGTCGTTCCCGTCCCGGGCGAAGATGGGATGGGGGACGATGTTGATGTTGAGATAGAGGTCCCCAGGAGGACCGCCGTCGATGCCCGGGGCCCCCTTGCCCGAGAGGCGCAGCTTCTTCCCGGAGCTGATGCCGGGCGGGATCTTGACGCTGATCTCGTCCACCCGGTCCTCCTTCTGGAGGGCGATCTTCTTCTCCGCCCCGAAGACGGACTCCTCCAGGGTTATGGAGAGGTTGTAGTGGAGGTCGTGGCCGGGCCGGGGCGCGGGACCGTAGGCCCCTTCGGGGCCGCCGAAGAGATCGGCGAAGGGATCGAAGGAATACTGCTGCCCACCCCTGGTCTTGCCCCCCATGGTAAAGACCCGGGAGCCCCCCCGACCGCCGAAGGAGAAGCCGAAACTCTTCAGGAGTTCGTTGAGATCGAAGTTGCGGAAGATCTCTTCCTGGGTGTAGGCCCGGCGGAACTGGTCCGTCGAGCCGAAGCGGTCATACTGCTCCCGCTTCTCGGGATCGCTCAGGACGGCGTAGGCCTCGCTGATCTTCTTGAACATCTCCTCCGCCTGGGCCTTGTTGTCCGGGTTGCGGTCGGGATGCCACTTCAAGGCCAGTTTCCGGTAGGCCTTCTTGATATCCTCCGCCGAGGCCTTCTTGTCGACACCGAGTAATTTATAGTAATCATCTGTCATGATTTTCTTTCAGCACCTCCAAAGGTCTTCCTCGGAAGGTAACTTACCCATCAATCACCCGTTGTCAAGACTTCAGATAAAGGAATTCTCTTAAATAACCTATAGTTACGGTTCAATAGAGATTGATGAAGGGGTCTCAGGCCTCCCGGCCCAGGTGGAAGGCCCGGAGGTTCACCTCGGCGGCCTGGGGGGGGAAGGCCTCCTTGATGACCCGCTCCCAGACGGGGATCTCGATGTCGAGCCATCGGGAGAGGGTCCCCAACAGGACGGTGTTCTCCGCCCGGGCATTGCCCGCCTGGCGGGCGAGTTCGAAGGCCTTGACGA
>Ga0116167_1004179_pt1 | contig 10767 bp, 9 predicted proteins | sample AD_JPNMR3_MetaG_FD_89794 | JGI IMG/M metagenome (GOLD analysis project Ga0116167, IMG submission 89794) | Active sludge microbial communities of municipal wastewater-treating anaerobic digesters from Japan - AD_JPNMR3_MetaG | ecosystem: Engineered > Bioreactor > Anaerobic > Digestate | place... | reverse complement strand
GTGCTCGAAGCGGTAATGCGCGCCCTGCAGCACGGCGGCGCCCGGCGGCTGGGCGGCGTGGGTGCGCACCAGGGCGTCCACCACGCGCGGGCCGCTGGCGCAGGCGTTCAGCAAAATCGCTATTAAAACAAGAGCTGCTCGCGCAATCCACATGGGCGCTACCCTCTGATATGGATGTGAAACCTCAGGCGCTGACCCGCGTCACGCTGGCAAACGGCGCGCCCGCCGGCGGGGCAAATGCCTCCTCGTCGAAGGCCTTGTCGCCGTTCTCGTCGGCCACGCCTGTGGCCTGCAGGTGCTTGAAGTCGTGCAGCGCGCCATCCATCAGGTGCGAGGGCACGACGTTCTGCAACGCGGTGAACATGCTCTCGATGCGCCCCGGGTGCTGGCGCTGCCACTGCCGCAGCATCTCGCCCACCTGCTTGCGCTGCAGATTCTCCTGGCTGCCGCACAGGTTGCAGGGGATGATGGGGAACTGGCGGTGCTCGGCCCAGGCCACCAGGTCGCTTTCCGCCACGTAGGCCAGCGGGCGGATGACGATGAACTCGCCGTTGTCGCTGGTCAGCTTGGGCGGCATGCCCTTCAGCTTGCCGCCGAAGAACATGTTGAGAAAGAAGGTTTGCAGCATGTCGTCGCGGTGGTGGCCCAGCGCGATCTTGTTGCACCTCAGGCGCCGTGCCACGCTGTACAGAATGCCGCGGCGCAGGCGCGAGCACAGGCTGCAGGTGGTCTTGCCCTCGGGAATCTTGGCCTTGACGATGCTGTAGGTGTCCTGCGTCTCGATGTGGTGCTCGATGCCCAGTTTTTGCAGGTAATGGGGCAGCACCTCGGCCGGAAAGCCGGGCTGCTTCTGATCCAGGTTGACCGCCACCAGTTCGAAGCGCACCGGCGCGCGCGCCTGCAACTTCAGCAGGATGTCCAGCAGGCCGTAGCTGTCCTTGCCGCCCGACAGGCAGACCATCACGCGGTCGCCTTCCTCGATCATGTTGAAGTCGGCGATCGCCTGGCCGACCTGGCGGGCCAGGCGTTTTTCGAGCTTGAGCGTCTCGCGCTCGGCGCGCGTGCGCGCGGCGGGGCCGGTGTCGGCCACAACGGGTTCTTCGGTCATGCCGCGATTGTCCTACGGCGCGCCTGGCGCGCGGGACCGGCGTCAGGCGCCGACGAAGCGGTAGCCGATGCCGGCTTCGGTCAGCAGGTGGCGCGGGCGCGCCGGGTCGGTCTCGATCTTCTTGCGCAGGTTGGCCATGTGCACGCGCACGTAGTGCGTGTCCTCGGCGTGGCCGGGGCCCCAGACCGCCAGCAGCAGCTGCTTGTGCGTGAGCACGCGCTCGGGCTGGCTGGCCAGGTGGGTCAGCAGGCGGTATTCGATCGGCGTCAGGTGCAGCGGCTGACCGGCGCGGGTGACGCTGCGCCGCGTCAGGTTGACCTCGACCTCGCCCAGCCGCAGCAGCGGCTCGCCGGCCTGCGTGGGGGCGCGCTGGCGCCGCAGCTGGGCACGCACGCGCGCCAGCAGCTCGCCGGCGCCGAAGGGCTTGACCAGGTAGTCGTCGGCGCCGGCATCGAGCGCGGCGATCTTGTCGGCCTCGGCGCTGCGCGCCGACAGCACGATCACCGGCATGGCCGACCAGCCGCGCAGGTCGCGGATCAGATCGACGCCGTCGCCGTCGGGCAGCCCGAGGTCGAGCACCAGCGCATCGGGGCGGCGCGTGCCGGCCTCGATCAGGCCGCGCTGCAGGCTGGCGGCCTCGAACACCTCGTAGCCCTCGGCCTCCAGCGTCAGGCGCACGAAGCGGCGGATGTCGGCCTCGTCCTCGACGATCAGGATGCGGATGGCGTTCATGGCGCCGGATTGTCGGCCAGGGCCGCCGCGTCCTCGCTGCCGTCGCCGGCAGGCGGCTGGCCGCGCGGCAGGGTGATGACCAGGCGCGCGCCGGCGATGCGGCCGTCCTCGACGCGGTTCTCGCCATGGATCGTGCCGCCGTGCGCGGCGATGATGGCGCGGCAGATGCCCAGCCCCAGGCCGACGCCGGGCGTGGCCATCTCCTTGCTGCCGCGCTCGAACTTCTCGAACACCGCCTCTTCGCGCCCCGGCGGAAAGCCGGGGCCGTCGTCGTCCACCGTCAGGCGCACGACCTCGCCCTGCAGCTGCGCGGCGATGCGGATCGGCGTCGCCGGCGCGGTGTACTTGATGGCGTTCTCCAGCAGGTTGACCAGCACGCGCTCGAACAGCGCGGCGTCCAGGTGCAGCAGCGGCAGCTCATCGTCCAGCCGCACCGACACGGGCCGTTCGTGCAGCGCCGGCCCGCAGGCCGCCAGCGCGCTGCCCACCACCTCGTCCAGCGGCAGCCAGTCAAGGCGCAGCTGCACCGCGCCCGACTCCAGTCGCGCCATGTCCAGCAGGTTGTGCACCAGCGCGCTCATGCGCCGCGCCGACTGGCGCATGGCGGCGGCGGTTTCGGCCTGCGCCAGCGGCAGCGGCGGCTGCGCCAGCTGCAGGGTGTCGGCCAGGCCCACCAGCGCCGCCAGCGGCGTGCGCAGATCGTGCGAGATCGCCGACAGCAGCGAGTTGCGCAGCCGCTCGGACTCGATCTGCAGCGTACTGCTCTGCGCCACCTGGATGTAGTGGATGCGCTCCAGAGAAATCGCCAGCAGCGAGGCGCAGGTGTCCAGCAGCTGGCGCTGCTCCGGCGTGAGCGTGCTCGCCTGCGCAGGCTGCACCGCCAGCACGCCGCGCAGTCGCATCGGCGCCTTCAGCGGCAACATCAGGCAGGCCGTGGCCGGCAGCGTGTGCGTGCCCAGACCCGCGGCCTCGCCCTTGTCAAAGCTCCATTGGGCGACACCCAGGTCCAGCTCGGCGCTGGCACCGGGCTGGATGACCAGGCGGTTGTCGTCGTCCGCCACCAGCAGCGCGCAGCGGGCGCCGAACTCGGCTTTCAGAAAGCGCGCGCCGACCTCGGCCACCTGCGTCACCACCAGCGCCGCCGACAGCTCGCGCGACATCTGGTAGAGCCCGCGCACCCGCCGTTCGCGCTCGGTCGCGGCGCCGGCCTGGGCGCGCAGGCTGGCGGTGAGCTGGCCGACGACCAGCGCCACCACCAGCATCACGGCGAAGGTGATGAGGTACTGCATGTCGCTGACGCTGAACGACAGCAGCGGCGGCACGAAAAACAGATCGAACAGCGCCACCCCGAGGAAGGCCGCCAGCATGGCCGGCCCGCGCCCGTAGCGCAGCGCCACGCCCACCACCGCCAGCAAGAACAGCATGACGATGTTGGTCAGCTCCAGCACGCTGCGCAGCGGCGTGGCCAGCAGGGCCACGATCAGGCAGACGCCGGTGGCCAACACGTAGCCCAGCCAGGGGATGGGGGCCGCATCCCCGGGCGCACGCTGCGGCGCCGCCGCCGCGCCTGCCTGCGTGGGCAGGGGCACCTGCAGGATGTCCATGTCCGGTGTCTGCTCGGCCAGGCGTTCGGTGAGCGAGGCGCGCCACTGCCGGCGCCCGCTGCGCCGCCCCAGCACCAGGCGCGAGAGGTTGTGCTCGCGGGCGTAGCGCGCCAGGGTGTGCACCACGTCGGCGCCGGTGGGCGTGGCGATGCTCGCGCCCAGCTCCTGCGCCAGCTTGAGGGCGCGCAGCGCCTGCTCGCGCGCGGCCGGGGCCACGTGTTGCTGCGACGGTGCATCGACGAACACCGCGTGCCAGGGCAGGCCGCTTTGCGCCGCCAGGCGCGCCGCGCTGCGCACCACGGCCTCGCCGCCCGCGCCCGGGCCGACGCAGGCCAGCAGCGCATCGCGCGTGGACCATTGCGGCTGGCCGCCGCCGGCATGGCCGCTGCTGCGTCGCCAGGTCTGCATCTGGCCGTCCACCCGGTCGGCGGTGCGGCGCAGCGCCAGCTCGCGCAGCGCGATCAGGTTGCCCTTGCGAAAGAAGTTGGCCGCCGCACGCTCGGCCTGCGCCGGCACATAGACCTTGCCGGCCGCCAGCCGCGCCAGCAGCTCGTCGGGCGGCAGATCGACCACCACCACCTCGTCCGCGCTGTCAAACAGCGTGTCGGGCACCGTCTCCCAGACGCGCACGCCGGTGATGCCGCCGACGATGTCGTTCAGGCTCTCGAGGTGCTGCACGTTCATCGTGCTCCACACGTCGATGCCCGCGGCCAGCAGCTCCTCGACGTCCTGCCAGCGCTTGGGGTGGCGCGAGCCGGGGGCGTTGCTGTGCGCCAGCTCGTCGAGCAGCACCAGCGGCGGCTCGGCCCCACCCGCGTGCGTGGCGCCAAAGCCCAGCGCGGCGTCGAGGTCGAACTCGCGCAGCATGCGCTCGCGGTAGGGCACGTCCTTGAGAGGCAGGCGCGGCAGCTCGGCCGCCATGGCCTCGGTTTCGGCGCGGGCGTGCGTTTCCACCAGGCCGACGATCAGCGGCACGCCCTGCGCCAGCGCCGCCCGCGCGGCGGCCAGCATGGCATAGGTCTTGCCGACGCCGGCCGAGGCGCCAAAGAAGATCTTCAGCCGCCCGCGCCGCGCGCGCGCCTCGTCCTCGTTCACCTGGCGCAGCAGGGCGTCGGGGTCGGGGCGGGTGTCGGCGTCGCGTGCTTCGGTCGGCGTGGCCATGGGCAATGGTAGTGCGGCGCTCAGAAGCTCTTGCCGACCTGCAGCACCACCGCCGCGCGGTTGAGCGCACGCGTGGCGCCGTCGGTGGCCGACAGGCCGCCGCTGGGCGGGCGGTACATGCGGTCGTTGGTGGCGCCGACGACGCCGATGGAGGCGTTCCAGCCGCCCTCGAAGGTCTTGGCCAACGCCACGCGCCAGTCGGCGTAGCTGGGCTTGCGGCCGTCGTAGCGGGCGCGCAGGTCGGTGTAGCCGGCATGCACGATCAGGTTCAGCGTGTCCTGCAGCGGCACGGTGAGGGTCAGGTCGTGGTAGAGCGTGCCGCGCGTGCCGCGGCTGTAGCCGGTGCGCGTGTTGGCGCCGAAGTAGTCGGTGGCCGACACCGACAGCTTGTAGGACAGCCACTTCCAGCCAACGCCGGCGTTCAGCTCCAGGGTGTCAAAGCGCTGGCCGGGCAGGCTGGCGCAGGGCGCGCCGAAGGCGGCCGAGGGGCATTGCGCGTGGCGCAGGTTGGCGCCGGGGTACAGGTAGCCGTAGACGCCGGCGGTGAAGCTCCAGTCGTCGTCCAGCTTGCCGTTGTAGCCGGCGTACAGGTCGACTTCCGCGCCGCCGCCGGGGTAGGAGCGCCGGCCGACGTTGGAGGTCCAGGCGCCGGCGTACCAGCCGTCTTCGTGGTTCCAGTCGATGCCGCCCTGCAGCGCGGGGCGGCCCCAGGTCTGGTCGATGCCGCGAAAGCGGTAGTGGCTGACCAGATTGAGGTTGGCGCTCCAGCCGGGTTCGGCATGGGCCGGTGTGGCCAGGCCAGCGCCCAGGGCGGCGGCCAGCAGGAGGCAGGACAGTGCAGGTTTCATGGGAGATCCGAAAGGGGGAAGCAATGGTCAGGGGGTGGGTCAGCGCTTGCGATCGCGCGGCGGCGCGCTGTGGGCCGGCGGTACCGGGGTGTCGCCGGTGCGGCGCACGATCCACCACGCCAGCAGCATCGGCACCGCCACCACGGCCAGTGCGGCCACCACGGACAGGCAGTCGATCAGGGTCATGGAAGCACTCCAGAAAGCTACTAAAGTGATAGCCGCTTGCGCTTGTCAGGCAAGCCCCAGGGCCGATATCACCAAGTCGATCAGCTTGATGCCGACAAACGGCACGGCGATGCCGCCCAGGCCGTAGATCAGCAGGTTGCGGCGCAGCAGCGCGGCGGCGGGCGCGGCGCGGTAGGGCACGCCCTTGAGCGCCAGCGGAATCAGCGCCACGATGATCAGCGCGTTGAAGATCACCGCCGACAGGATGGCTGAGGACGGGCTGGCCAGCTGCATGACGTTCAGCGCGCCGAGCTGCGGGTAGGTGCTGACGAAGGCCGCCGGGATGATGGCGAAGTACTTGGCGACGTCGTTGGCGATGCTGAAGGTGGTGAGCGAGCCGCGCGTCATCAGCATCTGCTTGCCGGTCTCCACGATCTCGATCAGCTTGGTCGGGTTGCTGTCCAGATCGACCATGTTGCCGGCCTCCTTGGCCGCCTGGGTGCCGGTGTTCATGGCCACGGCCACGTCGGCCTGGGCCAGCGCGGGGGCGTCGTTGGTGCCGTCGCCGGTCATGGCCACCAGCTGCCCTTTGGCCTGGTGCTCGCGGATCAGCGCCAGCTTGGCCTCGGGCGTGGCCTCGGCCAGGAAGTCGTCCACCCCGGCCTCGGCGGCGATGGCGGCGGCCGTCAGGCGGTTGTCGCCGGTGATCATCACGGTCTTGATGCCCATGCGGCGCAGCTCGGCAAAGCGCTCCTTGATGCCGCCCTTGACGATGTCCTTGAGCTCGACCACGCCCAGCGCGTGGCTGCCGTCGGCCACCACCAGCGGCGTGCTGCCGCGGCGAGAAACTTCTTCCACCGCCTGCTGTAGTTCGGCCGGAAACTGACCGCCCAGCGCCTCGACGTGGCGGCGCACGGCCTCGGCGGCGCCCTTGCGGATGCTGCGACCATCGCCCAGATCAACCCCACTCATGCGCGTTTGCGCCGTGAAGTGCACGAACTGCGCGCCCAGCTTTTCCACATCGCGCTCGCGCAGCTTGAACTGCTGCTTGGCCAGCACCACGATGCTGCGGCCCTCGGGCGTCTCGTCGGCCAGCGACGCGAGCTGCGCCGCATCGGCCAGCTGCTCCTCGCTCACGCCGCGCGCCGGGATGAAGCGGCTGGCCTGGCGGTTGCCCAGGGTGATGGTGCCGGTCTTGTCCATCAGCAGCACGTCGACGTCGCCGGCGGCCTCGACCGCGCGGCCCGAGGTGGCGATGACGTTGGCCTGCATCATGCGGCTCATGCCGGCCACGCCGATGGCGCTCAGCAGGCCGCCGATGGTGGTCGGGATCAGGCACACCAGCAGCGCCACCAGCACCGTGATGCTGACCACCGTGCCACTCCCCCCCGCATTCACGGCTTGCGCCACGGCAAAGCTGGAGTACGGCCACAGCGTCACGATCACCAGCAAAAACACCAGCGTCAGCCCCACCAGCAGGATGGTCAGCGCGATCTCGTTGGGGGTTTTCTTGCGGCTGGCGTTCTCGACCATGGCGATCATGCGGTCGACAAAGGTCTCGCCGGGGTTGACGGCCACGCGCGCCACGATCCAGTCCGACAGCACGCGGGTGCCGCCGGTGACGGCCGAAAAGTCGCCCCCTGACTCGCGGATCACCGGCGCCGATTCGCCGGTGATGGCCGATTCATCGACCGAGGCCACGCCGTCGATCACCTCGGCGTCGGCCGGGATCACGTCGCCGGCCTCGACCAGCACCACGTCGCCCTTGCGCAGGCCGTCGGCCTCGATCGGCAACCATTTCAGCTCGCCGCGCCCGTGGTGGCGGTCGTAATCCCCGCCCTCCAGCTTCTTGGCCCAGGTCTGCTTTTTCAGCCCGCGCAAGCTGGCCGCCTGCGCCTTGCTGCGGCCCTCGGCCAGGGCCTCGGCAAAGTTGGCGAACAGTACCGTGAACCACAGCCACAGGCTGATCGCCAGGATGAAGCCCGCCGGCGCCTCGCCCTGGCCCAGCAACGCCTGCACGAACAGCACCGTGGTCAGCAGGGCGCCCAGGTAGACCACGAACATCACCGGGTTGCGCCACTGCACCTGCGGCGCCAGCTTGCGCAGCGCATCGATCAGCGCCTGCCGCACCAAGGTGCGGTCAAACAGCGCAAGGGATTTCTTGTCGGACATGGAACAGACTCCGATCGCTATTTATTTGAGAGCTGCTGGCGCTTGCCCGGCGGGCGCCGGTACTGCATCCAGTGCCATATTCAGGCGCAGCACGTGGACCCGCGGCTCGCCCAGCACACCGAACACGCGCGGCTGGGTGTACTCGGCCAGCAGGCGCTGCACCTGGGCCGCATCCAGCCCGCGCGAGCGCGCCACGCGCGCCGCCTGGGCCTGGGCGTTGGCCACCGAGATGTGCGGGTCCAGCCCCGAAGCCGAGGCTGTGACGGCATCCACCGGCACCGCAGCGCCTGCCGCCAGGCCATTGGTCTGGCGGTAGGCGGCGGCGCGCTCGGTCACGCTGTCGATCAGGCCCTGGTTCGTCGGGCCCTGGTTGCTGCCGCCCGACGCGCCGGCGTTGTAGGGCACGGCAATGCTCTTGCTGGCGTCCTGCGGGTCGGGCCCGACGGTGACGCTGGGGCGCGGGTGAAAGTAGCCCGCGCCGCTGAAGGCCTGCCCGATCAGTGCCGAGCCGACCACGGCGCCGCCGCGCTCGATCAGGCTGCCACTGGCCTGGCGCGGCAGCACCAGCTGCGCCACGCCGGTGGTCAGCAGCGGATAGGCCAGGCCGGTGACCAGGGCGACGAAGACCGCGCCGCGCAGGCAGGGGCCGAGCAGGCCGGCCAGCGGCGAGGCGGTGGCGGCAGGCGCCAGGGGCGCGGTGGGGGTCAGGGTGTTCATGGTGGGGGTGCTCATGGGGTGTTGTTCCCGTCCAAGGGCATCGTGCGTCAGGGCGTCAGCTGCCCGGCCGTCATCTGCAACTGCTCGACCAGCGGGCCGAGCGCCAGCGCCGGCAGGAAGGTGAGGCCACCGACCACCAGCACCACGAACACCAGCAGGCCCATGAACAGCGGCGTGGCGGTGGGGAAGGTGCCCGGGCCGACGGCCACGGTCTTCTTGGCCGCCAGCGAACCGGCCACGGCCAGCATCGGCAGCAGGGTCAGGTAGCGCCCGACCAGCATGGCCAGGCCGATGGTGGTGTTGAAGAAGGGCGTGTTGGCGTTGAAGCCCGCAAAGGCCGAGCCGTTGTTGGCCGTGCCCGAGGTGTAGGCGTACAGCACCTCCGAAAAGCCGTGCGGCCCGCGGTTGGCCAGGCTGGCGCCGGTGTCCGGCCACAGCATGGCCAGCGCGGTGAAGCCCAGGATCGAGGCCGGGTGCGCCAGCACCGACAGCATCACCAGCTTGATCTCGCGCGCCTCGATCTTCTTGCCCAAAAATTCCGGCGTGCGGCCGATCATCATGCCGGCCAGAAAGACGGTGAGGATGGCGTACTGGATCAGGTTGATCAGGCCCACGCCGTCGCCGCCGAAGACGCAGTTGAGCATCATCTGCGCCAGCGGCACGAAGCCGCCCATGGGCGTGAGCGAATCGTGCATGGCGTTGACCGAGCCGGTGGTCGCCGCCGTGGTGGTGGTGACGAACAGCGCGGTGTCGGCGATGCCGAAGCGCATCTCCTTGCCCTCCATGTTGCCGCCCGGCTGCGTGGCGCTCAGGCGCTGGTCGGCGCCGGCCTGGGTGAGCAGCGGGTTGCCGCTCTGTTCGGCGCCGTAGACCAGCGCCAGAAAGCCGACGAACATGATCAGGAAGGCGCCAAAGAACACCCAGCCCTGCCGGCGCTTGAGCAGCATGTGACCCAGGGCGACGGTGAGCGCCGACGGGATCAGCAGCATCGACAGGATGTGCAGCAGGTTGGTCAGCGGCGTCGGGTTCTCGAACGGGTGCGCGGCGTTCATGCTGAAGAAGCCCCCGCCGTTGGTGCCGATGTGCTTGATGGTCTCGAAGCTGGCCACCGGGCCCAGGATGATCTGCTGGCGCGCGCCCTCCAGCGTGGTGGCCGTGGCCTGGCTGGTCAGGGTTTGTGGCATGCCCTGCCAGACGTAGACCAGCGCCATGACAAAGCACAGCGGCAGCATCACGCGCCACAGCATGCGCATGAAGTCGACCCAGTAGTTGCCGATGTCCTGGCTGTCGGCGCGCGCCAGCGCCCGCACGAAGCCGCCCGCCGCCGCCACGCCGGCCGTGGCGCCGCAGAACATCAGGAAGGTGATGGCCCCCATCTGCGTGGCATTGGACAGGCTGCTCTCGCCTGCATACGCCTGCCAGTTGGTGTTGGTGATGAACGAGGCGGCGGTGTTGAAGGCCAGATCGGGCGCCTGCGCGGCGTTGCCCAAATCGTTCAGCGGCAGCCAGCCCTGCAGGCGCAGCACCAGATAGCCCAGGGCCATCATGGCGGCGTTGGACAGCAGCAGCGCCAGGCCGTAGCGCGCCCAGCCCATGGTCTCGGCCGGATCGACCCCCAGGGCGCGGTAGCTCCAGCGCTCGGGCGCCCAGTGGCGCGGGTCGGTGAAGGCGTGCGCCAGCCAGCGCCCCATCACGATCGCCAGGCCGGTCATGACGGCCAGCACCAGCGCGAATTCAAGCAGGTTCAGTCCCATGGCCGCTCCTCACAGGCGCCGCAGCGCCAGCAGCGCGGCGGCGGTGGCGGCAAAGAAGGCCAGCGTCAGGCCGACGAAGATCAGGTCTTGCATGCGGCGCTCCCGTCAGAACTGCTCGGGCCGCAGCAAGGCGTAGCCCAGGTAGACGAACAGGCCCAGCGCACCCGCGCCGGCCAGCCAGTAGATGAGGGACAGGCTGCTCATGCGCGGCCTCCCAGCGATGCGACGCCCATGCGGGCAGCTTCGACGACATGCATGTCATCACTCCTTCAGGTCAATGAAGGCGATGCTAGGTCGGCGGGCCTCAAGCCGTGGCAAAGCTTGCGCGGGTGCGCATCAAGAACGTGTCAAGACGCCGGCGGGCGGGGGCTGGTGGCGCGGCGGCGGGCCTACCAGTGGCCGGTTTCCATGCGGATCGCCACTTCGCAGTCGTCGAAGATCTCCAGCTTGGTGATCTTCACCCGCACGCCCTGCACGCCGGGCAGCTGCATCAGGCGCGCGCACAG
>Ga0116167_1004171_pt1 | contig 10778 bp, 8 predicted proteins | sample AD_JPNMR3_MetaG_FD_89794 | JGI IMG/M metagenome (GOLD analysis project Ga0116167, IMG submission 89794) | Active sludge microbial communities of municipal wastewater-treating anaerobic digesters from Japan - AD_JPNMR3_MetaG | ecosystem: Engineered > Bioreactor > Anaerobic > Digestate | place... | reverse complement strand
GAGGTAATCGGCGTTATCCGGTTCCCGCTTGATCGCTTCATCCAGGTGCGCGACGGCCTGTTCGTAACGTCCTTCATGGCTGTCATGGATTGCCAGGTTGTTGTGGGCCCGGGCATGCCTGGCGTCCACGCGCAACACCTCTTCCCAGAGCGCCACCGCGCGGTCCTGCTCGCCAAACTTGTCGTATAAAAGTTCTCCGTAGTAATTCATGAGGTCCGGGTCCCGGGGGGACTGGCGCAGGGCTTCCTCGTACAGGGTCCGCGCGCGCAGCAGGTGGGCGCGCATGGCCCGGGCGTGTTCAAGGGCCTGGTCCCGCTCGCCGGCTTCATACAGTTTCTCGCCCGTGGCCTCGTGCCACCCGGCCATGATCCGCTGGAGACGGTCGTAATTTCGAACGCGTCGCGTCACCTGGCTGGGATCCAGCCCGGCCAGCACGGGGTACCCCTCCCGGTCGGCACTCGTTACCGGGGCCGGGGACACCGTTTCCGGGACCACACCCGTACCCGTAGCATCACCTTCCGCGATCGACCTCCCGGTTGTCGTGCCCATGAGGAGCAAAACGCCCAGCAGGACAGATCCCACCGCCCCCCCCAAGTTCCGTCTCTTTTCCGAGCGGTCCGCTCCCGTCACACGCATGGCCAGGTATCCCACGTTTGTCCTGGTAGGGATCAGTGGTGCATCCATTTCCCACCGGACATGGTCAACCAGCCGATAACCAGGTGTTCCAGCAGGCTGAACAGGTCCTCCACGGGACCGTACTCATCCGCCGTGGAAGGTACGTGTATGAAAACGTCGCAACAATCCGCCATTCTTCCACCCGTCATGCCGGCAATGCCGATGGTGGTCGCGTCAGCCTCCCGGGCGGCCCCTAATCCCCGGATGATATTTTCGCTGTTACCGCTTACCGACATGGCGATCACGACGTCCCCCGGGCGGACGTAGGCGCGCAACTGGTCACGGAAAATGTTTTCGAAGGCACTGTCGTTGCCGATGGCGGTAACCGTTGACGTGTTGTCGGTCAGGCAATAGGCCCGGAACGGCGGCTTACCCTCCTGGTTCGCGCCGGCCATCAGGTCGTTTACCCAGTGGGCCGCCACGGCCGCGCTGCCACCGTTGGCGATGAAATACAGGGCGTTTCCTGTCTGCCGGGTTTTTCCGATGTAGTCCGTGGCGCGCGCCACCACCGGCAGGTCTATCTTCCGGGCTAGTTCCGCCACCCGGTCGAAATATCCCCTGGCGTAGGATTCAAATCCATCCGCCCGCTGAAACAGGTTCGCGAGATAATGCATGCTTGTCCACTCCTTTTCCTGGGTTCATGGATAACCGGGACCGGTTGTTCCTATCGGGAGGTTCCGGTCCTGTTCATGGCGCGGCGATAATCCTGCCGCAGGGTTTCAAAACGTTCCAGGATGGGCAACTGCTGCGTGCAGACCTCTTCACAGTGCCGGCACTCGGTGCAGGACTCCAGTAACGCGAGAATGTCCGGGGACCACCAGTGCCAGCGCATGTGATCCAGGGCGGCCTGGGGGCCTTCCAGCAATCGCCGGTTATACGCGTCCATGAGCCGGACGACCGGAACGCCACTTGGACACTCGGCACAGTAGCCACACTGGGTACAGAATTCCTTGTGCCGTTCGCGCAGGCTGGCCTGGGTCGCCTCGATGCCCCGCGCGTCCAGTGGTACCATCCGTTCCACGGCGTCGCAGGCCTCGTCCACGTCCCGCAGGGATCGAAATCCCACCAGGGCCACCGTGATTTCGGGCAGGGACAGGTTGAACCGCAGGGCCGCGTCCACCATGCCCCGGTCTCCCGGCCGCAACAGTTCGGGAAACCGGCTGGCAAACTCGGTCAGCAGCCCACCTCCCAGAGTGTTCATGGTAACCACGCCAAGCCCACGGCGGGCGGCTTCCTTTACTCCCGGCAGGCGCAGGTGACAGTTCAGGGCGTTCAACCCGATGAGCATCCCCTCGAACAATCCTTCCCCCTGGTCGAGCATCGCGCCAATCTTGTCATGTTCCAGGTGGGTGGACACGCAGATGTGCCGTATGAGGCCTTCTTCCCTGAGCGCGCGAAATGCGTCGAGCACGCCCTCGGCCTTGCGCCGGGGCAGATCCTCGGGATGCACCAGGCACCACACGTGATAGAAATCAATGGCGTCCACGCCGAGTCGTTCCAGGGAGGTTTCACACTGGGCGCGGACTTCTTCCGGTTTCGCCAGGATGGTCTTCGTGGAAACGTAGAAAGGCCGGCCCGTTTTTTTCATCTCCTGAAAGGCCAGGCCGAAGATGCTTTCGCTCAGGCCATCGCAGTAATCCGGCGCGGTATCGAAATACGTAATGCCCCGCTCGAAGGCGCGCCAGACCACTTCCGCCATTTCTTCCCGCTGTTCGGGTCGCTCGAACCGCATGCCGCCGAACCCCAGGCGGGAAACGGTAACCCCCGTCTGACCGTATTCCTTGTACAGCATGATACCGTTTCCTCTCCAGCCCGCGGGCCGTTACGATTCCTGGCGCCATCGCCTCAGGGCCAGTACAGCCCCCACCAGGCAAACCAGGCCAACGCCCCCGGCAGGGTAAACCTGCCAGGGCACAACCCCGCCAAGGGGTGAGCCAGCGACAGGGCCCGCGGACCAGTCCAGTGCTCGAAACAGGGTGCGCGCGTCTTCCTGGCGGCGGGCCGCGGCAGCCACCGCCATGGCCCGGGCCCGCTCCGCGTAGGGCAGGTCATCGGCATAGACCAGCCGGGCCTGGGACCCCTCGCCATACAGTACATACCCCATGGCCTGCCAATATTTCAGCCAGCGCTCCCGGCGCATGACCGGTGCCTCGTACACCACGGACTGCACGCTGCGGGCCAGCACCCGCATGGGCACCTGGCTGCCCGGCATGTCGGGCACCAGTTCGAGGTTCTCCGTGGGCTTCCAGGAAGTATCATTCCTCCCCGCCCAGGCACCATCCACCCGGATGCCGGCATAAAAATCCTGGCCTCCGCCGGACGAAAGGGTTACCTTAAACGTCGCCTCGCCTTCCGGAACCGCGCTGGCGATCACCGGCGTGGCCCCTTCAGGCTGGGCCAGCACAAGAATCAGCACACACCAGATCATGACCGCATTATACCCGCCATTTTCTTGAATAACGCAACATTCCGCGTCCACAATGAATATACAAAGGGGAGGCATGGAGTTCTGTCGGATGCGCGAGACCAGATCATACCGGCCGCTGGCCATCGGGTGGATGTTGTGCGTAACGGGTATCCTGTCAGGTCTTGGCGGCTGCCAGACATCGAAATCCCCGGACATCGAGAAAAAAACAGCCACCGGCAAAAGGTTGCCCTCCGGAAAAATCACCTTTGTTCACGACACCCTGCCCCTGGGAGATGTCGTCCGCCAGTTGGGAGAAAACGTGGGCGGCAGGCTGGCCCTGATGGCGGGTCTCGAGGAGTACCCGGTCCGCGGAGCGGAACACCGGAACCAGGCCTTCGGCGAAATCGCGGCATATCTGGCGGCTTCGGCCCAGGCCCAGGCCATGGAGCTGTCCCAGGGCTGGTTCATCTGTCCACCGGGGTATGACGTCCTGACCCAGATAAAGATCGCCGACCGCCTGCCCGACCGGTATGCCGGTATCACGGCCACCGTGGCTTTTGGGGCCAAAACGCCGTTATATAACGTCTTCTCGGTCATGAGCGAGAACCTTGGCATCAACATCGTGGCGGACAACTACCTGACCGAGGCCCGGTGCGGTGAACTGTTCCTGGAAAACGCGCCGCTCGCGGATGTGCTGGAACTGATTCTCATGAGCGCGCGCATTCCACCGGCCGAACTGGTCGTGGAAGCCACGGATGAATACATCCTGTTCGCCTCCGCGCGGAATCCTCACAACGATCCCCCCCTGCTCAACCCGGAAGCCGCGGAAGATCCCGCGGTGTCTGCCATCCTGGAACGGGTGGTCCCGCTGGTCGTGCTGCCTTCACCAGGCGCGAACCCTCTGGAGGTAGCCTTTGGCGGCAGGCCCGATCCCCTGCGGGAAGTACTGACTCCCCTCTCCCGGCAACTGGGTATTCCCGTGGCTGCCTACCGGAGCATGGGCGACATCCCCATCACGCCATGCCTGTTGCGGAACGTACGGGTTAAAACCGTGATCGAACTGGTATTGCGGCAGTGGCCGGTGGATACCTTCGGATACGAGGTCTCACCGGACCGGATTCTGCTCCGTCCCCGCTGAGCGGGTTTCCACGGGAGGCGCGGCCTGTCCAGAAAGGCGTGTCGCTCAAGCACTTCTCACGCGGTAGTCGCCTGCCTGGATTTCCGGTACACGTGACCGGCGATCACCAGCGCTGTAAACACCACCAGGATTATCACCGTGTTCCGGGAACCCACCTTGCCCCAGATCCCCCAGATACCCCCGAAAAAGGAGCAGAACGTGGCGATGCCCATGAGCGCGTTCCAGAGCACCCGCTTGATCCCCCGCGGCATGTCGTTGCCCAGCACGGTCTTCTGGTTCATGAGCAGCAGAAACGACAGGTACGCCAGGGGCAGCAGGGTCATGCAGAACACCGACGTCGGCGTGGCCACCGCCATCAGGGCACCTTCCCAGAACAGCATCGCGAACAGGGCGATGGACGTCATCAATCCGCCGACGAATTGAGGCCATCCCTTGGCCGGACGATTCAGCAATTCACAAAAGCACAGGCTGTTGATGATCATCAGCATGGTGGCCGCCGAAATGCCCATCCCCAGGATACCAATGCCGAAAATATACCGCCCCACCGTCGGCCCCGTGAGCGGTTCCAGGGACGCAGCCAGTTGCGGCGCGTCGCGGCGCACAAGCATGGCCGCCATGAGTCGCTCGGACTCGGGCAGCCCATTCATTTTCGCTTCGAGTTCGGCGGGGGTAAGTGCCGCCACGGCTGCCGCGCCCAGTTCTTTTTCGAGGCGCGCCTTGAGCAGGCCCTGGTAGCCTTTCACCAGGGTAGGATCCACCTTGATGGGACGCCCCTGTTCATCTACCGGGTTGACCAGCCCGGGCTGGGGCTTCGCGTGCAACTGGGTTCCCGCGGCGATCACCACGCAGGACGTGGCAATCAGGAACGGAATAAACAGGCCCGTGGACAGGTCAAAAATGGCCAGGCCACGGAAGTCCCGGTCCCAGCCCTTGCGCATCATGGAGTAGGGGAACAGGAAGGTCATGTTGATGCCCACCGCCGTGGCAAAGGCGGAAATAATGAAATCCCGCTGGTCGTTCAGGATCTTCGCGCGCCAGAAGGGCTCGAAGGTCGCGGGCACCTGTTCCAGCCACGGACGTAACTTCGGGGCAGGCTCGAACATCATGCGGAAATCCGGAATAAACCCGGCCAGGTATTCCCGCCAGTCGGCCAGGCCGTTCACCGTGACCACGTACACCACGCCAAAAAAGCAGATCACCGTCAGGCCGACCATGCCTTTCACGATGGTTTCAAACACCCGCATCCCCGTGCCGCCAGAGGAATACAACGCCAGGAACGTGATATTAATCGCCAGGATAAACAGGGCGGCCACGAACCGGCCGTTAGCCCCAAGGGGACCTTCCACGCCCAGCACCTGGGGAAACAGCATCTTGGTCAGCGACGCCAGCCCCAGGGCAAACTGCGGCATGGACCACACGATGTTCGCGAGCATCGACGCGAACAGCCAGCCCCAGCCCAGCACGGGATTGACATGCTCGTTGATCAGGCCAAGCGGACGCTTCCCCGTGGAAAGCACCACGTAGGAAATCGCGCTGAGCATGACGATACCCACCGCCATGGCCGCGGGCTGCAGCCACAGGAAGGTAAAGCCCGTCAGCACGGCCAGGTAGAGGCTGTTCGACAGCGTGCCACCCCCAAGGGTAATGGCGCTTTGCAACCAGCCCGGCCCGGACAACCGCACGAACACGCCGAAAAGCGGTAACTTCCCCTTCTCCCGGGCCTTGACGATCAATGCCCGGTCCCGTTCAATTTTCGTGTTGACCGACAGGTTAATCTCCTGCCGTTGCCTCGACGTGTCGTTCATGCCTCGCTCTCCACAGGTTCGCCATGTATTCCAGATTGTATCCTGTAAGCCTGATTATGCCTGAAATCCTGTTCGCCGCGCATGCGCGCGTCGCCCGGTTCGAACTGGAATTACGTTATCCGGATCCAAACCTTAACTGGTCTCAACGGATGATTGGACTGATTGAATCGCTTAACAAAAGTATTGACAAATAAGCGAAAAAGGGATACACTAAGAGACAACAGATTTCGCTCCGTACGTAATGGAGAGAACGGTCGTGGAAAATCAGATGGAACTGACGCGCGCGGAAAACGGCAGACATCTCTCTTCCCCTCCGCAAGGGGAAACCCAGCGACGTACCGGCAAGGTGAAGTTCTTCAGTAACCAGAAAGGATGGGGATTCATCACCCGGGAAGATGGACGGGACGTGTTCGTGCACTATAGTTCCATACGCATGGAAGGCTACCGGTCGTTGCAGGAAGGAGACCTGGTCACGTACGAACTGCTCGAAACCGACCGTGGCCCCCAGGCGGTTAACGTGGAACGGGTGCCCGACCAGCACAACGCCTGAATCCTCTTCGGATCGCTGGAAACGCCTTCCGCCTGAAATCAACGCGCGGCGCCGCAGTACAGGTCTTCCCCATCGGGGCAGGTTCGATACCCGCCAAGGTGATACAGCTGGATGACCCGCATGAGTTCCTCCACGGAAATCCGCCAGTCCCGGGGCGCGTAATCAGCGTCATGGGCGGATCCATCCTGGGAACCAGGGCCCGGTTGATACCCATCTTCGCTCGCGCCGCCCGTCGCGATACTGTACTGTCCCGCCTGGAACAACTGGATCACCCGGAGCAATTCTTCCATGTCAATCCGACCGTTCCCGTTGGTATCTGCCGAGTGCGTCCTGGGATTCACGATGATGGTGCGACGCGCAATGGCCTGGTTGGCGGAACGGTCCACCGCGGCGTAATCCAGGTAATAGAGTCCGATGGCAGCGGTGTTCACCTGTCCCAATACGGTCACGTTGACCGCTCCTTCACAGGCATCCAGCGCCCCCGCGCCCGGATCCGTAAAAACATCATACTGGCGAAGCGTTACCACCCGGTCCCCATTGAGCGTAATCACCGGTGGCTCGGCGTCTTCCACCCGTACTTGACGGAGTACCGACACTGCGTGACCAGCAGCATCCGTCGCGGTGTACTGGATGGGGTAGATTCCCGCGGAGGAAGGATTGACCGATCCGGTTACCAGCAGGGGCAATGTGCCATCGCAGGCATCCACCGCCGACGCGCCCGGGTCTGTCCAACCGTCCCCGCAGTTCAACGACACTTCCGCCGCCCCGTTCAGCGTCACTACCGGCGGCTCGGCGTCTTCCACCCGCACTTGACGTGTCACCGACACGCTATGTCCAGCCGCGTCGGATGCCGTGTACCGCAACGCGTACAAGCCCGGCGTTCCCGTGTTCACGCCGCCTTCCACGCTCACGCCCAGGGGACCATCGCAGGCATCCACCGCCGACGCGCCCGGATCCGTCCACCCGTCCCCGCAGTTCAGCGACACTTCCACTGGTCCGTTCAGCGTCACTACCGGCGGCTCGGCGTCTTCCACCCGCACCTCCCGCACAGCACTTCCCAAGTTGCCGGCCGCGTCCCGTGCTGTCCACGTAAGCGTATACACGCCCGGCACTGCCGGATTGACGGAGCCTTCCACCACGAGGGAGGAGGACACGTCCCCTTCCCTGGTATCCCAGGCGGTCGCGCCAGGCTCCTGGTAACTGGAACCACATGCCACGGTGACCGTCGCGGATCCATTCAGGGTTACCACCGGCGGCGTGGCATCGATCGTAACCGGACCCCACGTGACGGGATCTGACCAGAGCCCGGCTCCATTGCGCGCCCGCAACCGGAAATACCACGCGCCATCCGCCAGCGGATCAGAAGTGACTTCGTGCGGGTCCGTGGCGTGAATCGTGCGAATCACCTCCCCGGGATCCGCCCCGGAATCCATGGAAAATGTCCAGGCGTATCCCGCGATACCCGATTCAGGATCTTCCGCGCCCTGCCAGGCCATGTAGAGCACCCGATCTCTGCTCAGGCCATTCACGGTATGAGAAGAACTCTGAACGGCTGGAGGCACCGGTGGCGTTGTATCAGGAGTACCAGCCCATGCCGGTATCGGGTAACCCGCTCCATCCTGGATCCACCACGTTGCGTTAAAATCCCAACCTGCCGCTTCATAGGTGGAACGTTGCCACAAGGCCGAAGTGCCAAGTCCTGTGCCACCCGCCGACCAGTTCACCCCCGAGGAATCCAGGTCCCAGAAAGATGCCGTAATACTGTTACCATTCCACCCGGCAAGTCCTCCCACATTGGAACTCCCCGACACGGGCCCCGTGGACAAGGCCCGGGTCACCGGCCCGGAGTTCTCGCCGACCGCCCCGCCAACTCGAACGCCACCACTTAACGTTACGGAAGCGCGGCAGTCCGCCAGCGTGCCTCCCGCGTTGGATCCCACGATGCCTCCCGTGACATCACTCCCCGTAACCATTCCTGTCACCACGCAGGAAGAGAGGTTACCCCGGTTCACTCCCGCGAGGCCACCGGTAAGCAGGTTTCCCCGGATGTTCACGTTCTCCAGGCCGAGCCGCTGAATCCGGCCCCCGGTCGCGACGGTCCCAAACAATCCCACCTGGTTGGTGCCAGGCCGATTGATCACAAGACCGCGGATCCAGTGGCCCTGTCCGTCGAACTCGCCGGAAAAATCCAGAATCGGGCTGAAACCCGCTCCGGCGTTCCATGTCGCCGTGGCCGACGCGTCCAGGTCGGTAGTCAGGTAATAGCGTCCGTTGGCGGGCCACGCGGGATCATTTCCGATCTTCTGCAGGTCTTCAATGGACGTTATCTCGACCGGCTCGCCGGGACCGCCGCCGGTCGTGATCCCGCGGAACATGATGTCGTCGATATTCCATCCGGAAAATGTCACGCTGTTATCGGTGGGCCCCAGTTCCCAGCGAACATAAAACGTGGCAACCCCATCGGCCCGCGCGCCCAGGTCAAAGGTTTGCCGGGACCACCCCGATTCCGAAAGATCGCTGTCCGGATTCTCCCATAGGGTGTACCAGGTGGATCCGTCCGGACTGACCTGCAGCGCTGCCCGGTCGTACTGGCGCTGCTCCACGCCGAGCCACCGCTGGAATTCCAGGGTCACACTATGGGCCGAAGAAAAATCCAGGGGTCCAGCCGTCAGCGTCATGATCGGCGCGTTATTCGGATAGTCACCGCTCAGGTTGTTACCAAATACGTTGTTACCGGTGAATCCCGCCGTGGGATCCGGGTTCCTGGAACCCTGGCCCGTGGGCTTACCAAACGCCCAGTCCCCCGTCCGGGCCCACCCGGGATCCGTGTCCAGGGGAAAGGCATACAGAACCGGCGCGAGCACCGTCAAGGTGAATCGTCTGCGTTGCTCGTATCCCGTGGCGGCATTCACGAATACCAGGTCACCCGCGTAGGTGCCCGGAGAGAGATTGGCGGCATTCAGCGTGGCCGTCACGGTGGTTTGCGCGCCTGCTGCCAGGGTCCCTCCCGACTGGGACAGGGTCACCCACGATGGCGCCGTCACGGACCAGGAAATGCTGGTGGAGCCATCGTTTTTCACCGTGTACGCCTGTTGCGAAGGGGTGAAGGGACCGCCCGCCTCGCCCTGGGCCTCCAATCCCACGGCTGGGGTTATGGTCATCGTGTCCCCATAGGCAACGTAGGTCGCGCCAAAACCAATCTGCGCGCACCCGTACTCGATATAACCGAAGCCATTGTCCCCCCAGTCTTCACCCCAGGAATTCTTGATGATCCATGCGCCGCTGGTCCCCTTCGTGTCGTCCCACCCCACGATCACTACCACGTGGTCCACGTCCCAGAATGAGTAAGAGGCGCAACCGCCAATAACGCCCGATCCCGACCCCAGCACGGAACTGACCACGCCCGCCCCAACCGGACCATATCGCATGAGTGCTGACTTGATATCCGCCACGGAAGGCGTCAAGCCATTCACGTATCCCCAACTGTTAAACCGATAAACGGGCTGGGGAGCGCAATTACAGTCCGTGTCATCGCCGGTATACGGTATTTGCGATTCGAGCAAGGCCCCGATCCGCCCGCACTTGTCCTGGGTGTCAATCAGCCACTGGTAGGCCCACAGGGCTCCCGAACATCCCCATCCCGAACTGTTGCAACCCAGCAGGTGTTGTTCAGAAAGGTCCACCACCACGCCATCGCGGATCCGGATGGCCGCTTCAGCCACCCCAATAGTGGCGAAGGCCCAGCAACTGCCGCATCCCCCCTGGTCCTTGGCCGGCGTGACGCCGCCAAGCATCCGCCAGTCAAACACGGCAGGAAAGGTCTCTTTGTCGTGATCCCTGGGAACCGTTTCCATCCGCCAGAAGGGATCGTCCGGCGGCGGCAGCACGAAACCTGTTCCCTTGCCGCCCGGGTTGATCTCCTGGGCTCCCACCGGCAGACCTGTCATGAGGATTGCCAGGATCACCAGTCCAAGAAACATCCCTGCCTTGCCACGATAAACCATATGAACGCTTTCCCGCCCGCTGCGCGCGCGGGAATATTGTACCACAAGCCGGATACGTCAACGATGTCTACCAGAAACCGCCCGTGAATCCTACCCAAAATTAAGTCGATCCACCCGCCATCTCCGTTAAAATGTCAGGAGAGGAACCAACGCGTGCGTATGACGTCACACGGACAGAAAAGCGCTCGGCGCGTACCTT
>Ga0116167_1004169_pt1 | contig 10780 bp, 4 predicted proteins | sample AD_JPNMR3_MetaG_FD_89794 | JGI IMG/M metagenome (GOLD analysis project Ga0116167, IMG submission 89794) | Active sludge microbial communities of municipal wastewater-treating anaerobic digesters from Japan - AD_JPNMR3_MetaG | ecosystem: Engineered > Bioreactor > Anaerobic > Digestate | place... | reverse complement strand
TCACTGTCCGAAAGAAGATCTTCTTTGTGTTCTGCCATCACATAATCATCAACCAAAGCCTCATACTTCTTCTTGGGGTAACCGAACTCTGGTAGTTGAAAAAGAGTCTTCCCCGTCTTCACGTCGACTTCGATCCGAATTTTTCCCAGGAATTTTATCTGCTCTCCATCATTAACCATTCTTGATTTTAAAGACTCCCAATCTTTTGCTCCAGGAAGAGAAGATTTTATGAAATTCGCCACCTTGTCAATGTCTATGTTGCCCTCTTCGTCGGCGAACCGCATGATAATCCAATCCCTCAAAAAAGAGGGAATACTTTTGCTTGAAAAGAAATTATGGTACTCTGGGTTCTTGTAAATTACTGCATCAGAAAAAACACTTCTCACTTTACTTTGAATATCATTGACCGTGCTCATTTTATCCTCCAATCAGTCATCTTAGAAATCAAAATCATCACTGCGTTCTATGGCGCCACGTTTCTTTATTACGAATTTCACCCCACCTAAATTCCTGCGGTTATCATACAAAGAACCGCTGTATTCGCCGTCACGTAATCCCTCTAAGAGAAACGACCATTTATTCTCCCCTTCGTAAGTTCCGTAGAATGACGAGTTCATTATCTGAAGCATAGGCACATCCAGCGAAACTGAAGATGCAATAACCAGTACTCCACGTCCCTTCATATCTAGCTCTACTTCTGGAGTTTCAACGGTTAATTTTATATTCAGTGCTCCTTTTACTATTCTCATCACTGGAACCAGTACCTCTTCAGGGCTGGCACCACCATGAATTTCTCCACCATGGACAGCACTCCCTGTGAAGTTCCTGTACCTGAGTTGTATGAGTTCATCTCCATTCCCAATCACATCTGAGTATTGCTCTAATTTACTTATCCTTGATTTACTTGCGCCTTTAGGCAAAGAAGCATACCGACCACCTCTTTGAGCTTCATAACCATCTGGAGTTGGAACTTTGTCGTTGCTGATCGCAGCAAATCTACTCAATCCATGATCTGAAGTTAAAATCAATGCCTGAGAATTATGTAATTCTTCTCTTAGCTTTTTGTTCACCTTATCTTCGATTATGTCAAGTGCCTTTACAAAGCTCTCAGGAAATACATATTGAGTGTCATGTGCGTTCTCATCGAGATCGTAACGGACAAACTCATTCTCATCTTTCCACTCGTTATTCCTCATCGTCACACTAGGGAGTTCCGCACGGACTATTTTGCACTCTACTGAATAATCGTTAGAGTCAATAGATCCTACGATAACCCCGAGCCATTCCAAGCCCAACGCATCTATCCAAATGATTTCCTCGCTCTGTTTATCAACTTTCTCCAAAACGGAGTGGCGCGTGTCGTAGAGCCAGAGTTTTTCTTGATTCCACTCCTGCAGTAAATGAGCATGTTCCTCAGAAACGCAGTCCATGATTCTGCTCTTCCTGTAGTTTTCGAAATACTTGTTAGCAAATTCGTCGTCTAACAGAAAACCAGTTAAGTAATTAAAGAGGGTGGGGTAAGTAATTTCGAGCATTCTTATCCAACTCTCACCTGACGGCTTTATCTTAAGTAATTCACCAACGTTTCTTACCACCTCGCACTTTTCTTTGTCAGTGAAATCTGTTAGCACCGCCAACTTTGATTCTGGCTTTTCCAATTTGTTGTATTTTTCCCAAAACAACTTAGGTAGATTTGGAGAACCAAGGTCTAGTAACAATTTTTTCCTTTCTTTGATCAGATCAAAAGTAAGTTCATTCGCGTCGAATATGGCCAGAGCTACGTTTTCCTCGAATTGGTTTATGTCATCGCCCATGTCCAAAGCCATCCTTAGATAGCTTCCTTGCGGTTCACTGAGTTTTGCCCACAACCAGGAGAGCCATCTTTTGGCTTCAGCGTAACTTTCTGTAGAGTCTTTCCAAAAGTGATTGACGACTTCTCTATCATACTGCTTTCTATTAAGTAAGCGACTGGCGAGCCTATCAAAGTCATCATCTTCTTCGACATTTTCTGCCAGCCAGGTCCATTGTTCATCAGTACCCAAGTTTTTCTCAGCAACAAGTTTGAGCTTGTCAGAAAGAAAGTCCCACGCTGACTTGTAAACCTGAACAGTGTAATGTGAAGATGCACCCTCCTTAACAATCCCTGCGAATTCGGTCTTCAACCAGAAGCGCGTACTTCTTTGTACATTACTTGGGTTAGACCAAAGTGTGAACAACTCACGAACACCGTTCAAGAGTTTAACGCCACTTTGGACGTTACGCTGGGCAAAAGGGGCAACGGTCAATTCGATATCTTTCAGCTGATTGTTAAACACTTTTACACTCAGTACATCAGGTGTTTCTTTGTAAAATACCCTATCGTAACCTTCCAAAAGTTGCGACAGAAGTTCGCGCCCTCTGAACAGTGGTAGGTAGATTCGCCTATTCTTGGCAGTTTCTCGCTCAACTAGCTTTGAAAAAAACTTGTCCACTTCTTTGGTGGGAAGCAACCTCATGAACTCGCTGACGCCTACAATACAGGCAGTTGCATCTTTCTCCATAACATCCAAAGTTTCAATTACTCTTCCTAGCATGGGAAATACATCGTCTCCAGAACAAAAATCAGCCAAATTCAGCACCTTGTCGCAATGATTTCTTAACCAGTTTAACAAGACACTATATTCCTCGAAAGTATCTACCAAAATAAAGCGAGTCGCGAACCGTTCATACCTATTGTCCACAGAATGCTCTAAATCAACTGCAAGGAAGTCGAGAAGTTCAGACACAAAGTCAAATTGGCATTCAGTCACTTTGAACGCCTTCTCTCCGTCTCAGGCACTCATATAGTGCAAGGCCAAGCTCAGCATTGTTCTCAACCTCATTTGCAATGAGGCTCTTAATCTCTTCTCCATGCATTTGCATAAGCATTTGTCTAACGTTTGGTGCTACAGCCTGCCTGTATCCCCTCTGGAGCCACTCCATAGCAAATTTCTGTATTGCTGAAATAAAATCAGACCATTCCCCTGGTTTCCTGTTCGCCATCCTCCCATAGATGTAGTCTCTCAGCTGGCTTATGCTGTCCAGGTCATCAAACACTTCAGCATAGGCAGGCATTACTGTAGCCACAAACTTAGGTAAAAGATAACTCTCATCAGAAAGTTTGCTTAGATCTGTTGCTCTCGCTTTCAGAATATCTGAAATATCAACTAACTTGCTCTCAGAGAGATTATGTAATGCCCTTATATCCTTAATACAACCTTTGAGTGTGTCGTCGTCCAGTGCCCACTGAATGGGCATTTTATGTTTTTCTTCCCAGTTCTCTACTGTCAGCGTTCCGGTTAAAGAGCGCCATTTCTCTTGAATTTCACGAATCAGTCTATTTCTTGCCAAATCTCCAACAGCCTTCCCTATTAGCTCACGAACTTTCTCTTCTCCAAGGTCCTTAAGTGTGGTTTTATCTACCATCGTAAGCATCTTCTCAAAAACTTCTTTTTCACTCGATTCATCAAGTTCTTGGTTTTCCCAGGTTGACGCCAACACCTTTATCGCTATCCCTGGATTATCCAAATAAGTTCTTAAATCAAACGCATTTTGAATCACCAACTCAATGTCTGATTCAGTTATTTTGAGAGCATCACCCTTATTCAATTTCTCTGGTAATCGCAATATTTCCTGCAAAACCTCAAAAGCCCTAGAAAGTTCCTCTGCGCCCTCAGAATCACATGCTATTTGGTAAACTTCAAATGAAAACCTGTATGGAAATCTGCTTTCAAAAGTACTCTCCATTTCAACTAAACCGTTGATTCGTGAACCGCAAACAGCGTTCACGGCATCCATGCTCAAAAGAGCTGTTTTCAATAACGGAAGCCTGTTGCGAACCTCTTCCGGGTTCCACCGAGACGCGTCCTCCTTGAGCAAGTATGCCAAGACGTCTCTTACGCCATTTGGATCGAGATTCAGCTTCTGCATAAGTAATGTGATTTTTCCATCTTCCTTAGTTAGAAATTGGGCAAAACAGCGGCTCATGCGTTCTTTCGTGAAATTCTTAGCCAAGTATTGTCCAGTCGCTCCAAGAAGTTCAGTTATGGCCCTGAGTTTATCATCATTTAGAACTTCATCAGAAAAGATAAACGCCTGCAAGTTTGAAATCAAAAAGCAGAACGTGCTGCTACCGTAGCCAACCAATTCTGGATCGAACTCTAGAATCCATAAAGGATAGTGCATCTCGCTAATCTTCACGTTCAAGCTCTTTCGTACTTCCTCTGGAGTTGTACTTTCTGCTTCAGTAAGGCTAAATGTCTCACGCATCAGCTTGCAAAAGTCCTGGGCATCCTTTGTCAAACGTTTTATGACAAGGTCTTCGCATCCCTTATCATACTTAACCACCTTTGTCAGCAGATCCGCCATTCTGTTAGCATTTAACTCTTGGGTTGTGCTGCCGTCGTAAACGTAGTAGCCTTTCGCATATTTTCTCATCACGCAGGCGAACAGAAACAAACCAATAGGCGAAGGCATTAGACCAAATGGCGGTTCCTGGAGTCTTTCCCAGATTTCAATTAGTGGAACATCAAAGTTTCTTTCTTCCATGAGTCTATCCGCTAAGTCTTGCATTTTCTTCAAAGGATGGTTAGACTGAACCGTGCTAAGGTCAGTTGACCATACGTGACCGCGTTCCAACTTCTGAATTAACTCCTTGTAGGGGCTTGGAATCTTGGTCGGAGGTTCAAGCACAAAAGAAGCGACACTCTTGCCGTAGGAAGGTCTATCGTACAGAGTTGAAGTCGTGTCTATCTTTTCAGGTCCAGCAGGGAATAATTCCGTCCTGAAGTTTATGAGTTCCTGTTTAACCTTCTCTATACCACGTACCCAATGAGGCTCTTTCCCAGGTATGAACACCATAAAGTCACCCGAAGCGATCTTATCAAACCACCTATCCATTATCTCCTCAGTCTTTGTTCTTGCATAGTTTGCTTGAGATGTTTCTTTCATTTTTTCATAGCAGTACCAATCAGTTGCGCACTTTTTCCATTCTTTCCATTTCTCTTCTCCCAATGGAACTAGGCTGACCACAACTGCGGTTCTTCTTGTAGCGATTTCTTTCGCTTTTTCTAAAGCCTTTTCGCGATCCGAATCACTAAAAGCAAGGACAATAATGACACCTATTTGGTACGGTTTCAACAGACCCTCTATTTGGCTTAACGTAAATTTCGAGCTTTGAAAAGGCTGTACTTTGACCTCGAATCTGAGCTTATCAGCTCCACTAAATGTGAAAATCTTCTTCTCGAATTTTTTGGCGTAACCGTAACCAGGGTCGTCAATGCTATTTCCATCATTTGTAAGAACATCACCAAAAGTATGGTTATTATTTACAAAGTTTTCTGCTTCATTTCTTAGTTCATTTGGTATATGTCTGCCTGGCAGAATAAATTCTTTGTCTCCGTTGAGTTCGTTAACATGTAGAACTTGCTTGCTTTCGAGTTTTTCCACTAAGTTATCCAACACCTTGGCAAGCGGTGTACCAGTAAACATTAACTTTAGGTTGCTAAGCAAAGGCTTATGCCACTTTGAACCAGCTCCACTTTCCAAATAGTTCAAAGCCAAGAGCAAACAAACTGCCTTGACCACCTTTACTTCGTCCTCGGAAAGTGACTCAGACTGCATAGCGTTCCTCGCGTAACTTATTACCTGCATAGCGCCATCATTGTCTATCATGGGTTGAGTTTGACTATCAAAGAAGTAGTCCCAAAGTCTGTCACTCGTTATCCAATACCATTCATTTTCTGGGTACTTTTCGATGAAATCCGCGAAGCCACCGTTTTCTTTGCTTTTCAGATACATGAACAGACTTCTCTGACTGGACACGTAGAGATTCGAAATATGAGCAAGAAGATATGCTGTATAGGGATGCATGGGCACAAGTTTTTCCATTTCTTTTTGCTCAACATCTGGAAGGCCTGCACTCTCCATGGCATCTGCAACACTTTCTACCTGAAGCCACAACCTTCTTGACTGGGCTTTCCACTCATCGGCTGTGGCTGGCTTTATCTCTATAGCCCTTGCCATCAGGCTGAATGCTGTTATCTCTTTCATCTCTAAACGCACTACGTGAAACCTGTCCCTTATTTTTGCTCTTTGACTTTCATCTATGGACGTGAATTGAGTTGGTGCCCTGTGAGTAACCAAAAACAAATAGAATGGGAGTTCCGCGCTGTATTGAGCTACCTCTTGCACAGTGTCGAAACTTTTACTTTTGTTCAAGTATTCCGTGAATTCGTCCCAGATAAATACAATCGCTCCCAAATTGTTTCTCTCTATAACGTCTTGGAGCCATTCTTTGAGGGAAACCGGGTCATCATTAACATAGACTCCCTCTTTCGAGAGTATATCCACCAACGTTTCAGCCACATCTAGATCATCATGATTTTGCGTAGTGTTCCTGAGAGCTTCCAAAACTTCTTCTGGTTTGTCAAACGCAAAGAACTCGGTTCTGTACTTTGCAAATAACTTTTCCAAACTAACAACTCCAGAATTGAATTTCTCTATAATGTCGTCAACCATAGTACTTGAGAACTTGAAGTAACCTTTACGTCTGAGCTCATCAGTCACGCCTTTCTGAATCTCCATAAGAAATCGTTTTGGATTGTCTACATGCCCAGATCCTGATTTGTAAACAACCATTATGGGTTTCTTCGACCGTATAGCTTTGAACTGTTCCCAGAGGTCCCCTATTGTTGTATTCATATTATTGTTGAAATACTTCTCAACCTCGGAAATATCGTCCTCAAGCAAATGTTTGACTACAAAGGATGCAAAAGTTTTTCCAGTGCCGTAGGCCCCTGTTAACCATATGGGTTTTTCATCATCTTTGTTTCCTCTTTCGAGAGCCTTCATTAACTTTTGAAGTAGCTCTTTCATGTTCTCGTGAGGAATGAATTGCTTCCAGCGTTCAGAGTCTTTGTCAACCTCTTCTGAATAGACGTCGACAAACCCCTGTTCAACACCTATGTAATCAGCATACTTCCATCCAACCATTTGTCAAACACATCCCCTTTCGCCACTAACCTCACCCTATTGTTTTGCAAACTTACCACCCCCTCTTGCGTGGAAACAATCAGTCGAAGAATCTCGTCCTTGGGAGCGTTAAAGATTACCCAAGGCCAAGTCAATTCTTCGTCCAAGCATATTTCATCACGTCGCTCCTCAGCAAACAACTTTATTAGTGCATAAAGAGCAACTTTAGCAGATGGGATTATTCCATTTCTCGTGACATTGACAGTTCCTCCCATTTTGCTAAAAAAACCCTGTTGCAACCTTTCTCCTATAGGTGTTCTTCTCAGCAAGTCAGTTAGTTCATAAACAGCATCACGAACTGTCGAGACAGTAAGTCTCGGTACAGTGTGAGACAATTCGGCTCTAAGATCCCTAACGGTAAACGAGTCAACAAAGGAGTGAACATACCACCTTGCTGTTGGAAAAGAGAATACAGTATTCACCCAGACTATCTCCCAGAATATCACGTCGTCCATCTTAATTCCCCCACAAACCAGGGCATTACCAAGCTTGGTTAAGGTTCCATCTTTGTTTTTCAGACCAATTGTTTTTACCCACACTGCTAGACTTTCCACTTGTTTGCTGCCCAGGTTCCACTCGTACCTTACAGCATTTTCTGTTTCAATGAACAATTGCAACCATTCTTCCCTCAGTCCAAAAGATCGATGTCGAGTCCAGCCAACAAGTTTATTCCAGTCGTACATTAGCCAACACTTCCAGTGATGACACTTTAGAATCAATGTATATGTTGTCAAGATCTTTTACAAGGTCGGTTCTAACCAAAAGAGGATAAGCCGTAGACAACGCGCGCAAAAGTCTTCTCATACTCTCTCTATCGACGCCAAAAAGAACATAAGGGCCCTCTTCTAAACTCGGTTCGAATAACTCATTCAGAGTCAATTCATATCTTCCCTTAAGCTCTGCATACCTATATATCGAATAGAGTACTGCTTCTGGGCGTGCTTCTTTCCAGCCATTTTTTGTAATTTGAACCTTATTTCTAGCTGCTTCAGCGACGACGCCTAAGCCCAATTCAGAACCTAAAGGAGTGTACTTAAAGAGCTCAAACAGCGCATTTATGGCATTTTTCCTGGTACGTTCGGCTTTCGCGAAGTACTCACCACTTTGCTCAACACATTCACTCTTCGTAAGTACTTTTCCCCATTGAACTGTTTGGATGTACCATCTGACAATAGCGGAATTTCTTGCAAGATTTGTCCAAATTACTGCCCAGGTTGAAAGTTCATCAGAGTCAAGTCTTTGCAATAATTCACCTACCGGTGATAGAGTCAAACCCGACTTTTCCTCGATCACAATTTCACAGTCTCTTAACCAACTGAAGAAACTCTCCAGCTGTCGGTTCCCAAGTCCAGTTTTTTCGAAGTTTTTCTCTTTCCAAGCTTGTAACCATTTTTCAGGTTCAGCGAGGAATCGACCTAACCACTCTTTTCTCAGGCCGAAGCCTTGGTAGGTTTGAAGCCTAGTATCATTGTTGCCACTCTGCACTTGTACCAACCTCCCTGCAGTAACCGATAGTGACTTCGCACCCAAACACACTTTGCCACCAAACCACAAACATTCTGCACAGTGGATGCATCTATCTTGGTCAATATTCACTTTTGTGGTTGTTATGTGAAGTGCACCAGTTGGGCATTCAGCTTGACAAGCTTGACAATGAGTGCAATAACTGGCTTTCGTAGCTACCCATCCCAGTCTTCTAATAGTTTCTCTCTCATCGCCATTCAACCCACTTATGGTAATCACTTCGTCATTGGCATCTCTATTTACATGGAAATCAAGAATCTTCTGAGGCAAACTCGAATTTGAAGAATTTTTGACACTTATCTGGCCTTGGTTATCGCTTTCCATTGCGACATCGCCGATTGCTTTTGCCCACTCGGTCCAATTTTCATTTGGGCTTGAAAGCCTGAATGTAATAAGATCATCGTCTTTTACGGTAGTGACTCTTTTTCCTCCCTGTGGAAGATATCTTCCACCTGCCCTAGATTTCCATTCACCGTTCTGCAAGTATGTTCCTATTTCATTCGCACTTAGGCCACAGTTGATTGCGTAATCTACAATTATGTTTGTGAATTTCTTGATATCATTGTCGTAACGAGATGACAATACGAATTCAGACCAGCGAGACGCGAAAGGACACACAGAACAACCAACGCGTGTTAAACCATTTCTATACGCCTCATTAAGTGGTAACTTTCTGGAAAGAATGTACAAAAATACTTCTGTAGTGTTCCACTCAATTATGGGACTTGCATTTATTTGCGCCGTGTGCTTTGCGCCAATTGTAATATCTCCGTAACTAGCGCGTCTGGTACTTTCTTCATGTCTAACACCATCAATTATTAAAACCCTGACCGAAGGCTTTCCTGCCAGCGTTCTCAGCATCAACAACGTAGGAGCAGATTTGTGAACAGTACAGCACCACCTTATCAATCTGCTGGGAGGTCCCATTTCCTTCCAAGTAGTTTCCGCATTCTTTTCACTTCTTGCAGTATAAAAGTTCAGTTGAGGCCATCTCTTCTTGGTTTCTTCCACTACCTTGTAGGTATCACCCAGTTCCATCCAAGTATCGTTGAATACCACAACATACTGGTCTGGGTTTAGCGTCCTTTGCACTAAATCGAGAAGGACCATGGAGTCCTTACCTCCGGAGAAAGAAACTGCTGCTACGTCAACCTTGGGTCTGAACCGTTTGTACTTCTGCTCAATAAAACGCATGGCTTTTTCAGTAAGTCCATTAATGTACGTCTTATTCTTTTCTACCATCAGGTTCACGTCAACTGGTTCCAAAGAAAGATCTTCAAGTTTTACTACTACGTTCGGCTTAGCAAAGTATCCACCGCCTTCAACGGTAGCAACTTCCTGGCCATCATAGAAATAATGCCGTCCCTTTGCCCAAAGTAAGGGCCCATCAGCATGAGGATACTGCCAGTATCGGTCTAAACCAAGAAGATCAAGTTCTTCATAGAACACTGGCCTAACAGTGCCGTCCATGGAATTTTCAATATCAGTTAGGGTTAGAAGAACGCCCTTTGACTCAGGATCCCAGCAAATTTTATACACAAAAACCCACACCCCTGTTCCTACAACAAAACTGTACTATGCATAGATTATATTTAAAAAAGGTTACCATCTATGCATTGTCCGATCAGATCAACCAGACGCAGCATGTAAATCTCTTTCTATATTATATGTTATTGAATTGCTTTACATGTCAATCGATGACTTAGAGCATTTTTTGGACTACCGAATCAATGATAGGGCTAAGACTGTTAGACCCTTACACTGCACCATTGTTCCCTTATTTACATGGGCGGATGCTCCTGCATTTAAGACATATATAATGTTAATAGAAGTTATTATCGGTTTTCGAGTAAGTAAATGCGACTCAGGGAGTGATAATCAAGTGAACGCCTACAATACCGCATTGACCATACAGAAGGAAATTCAGAAACGCAGGGAAGCTGTAAGGCCCATTAATGAGCGTATAGCTCGGCTCAGGGAAGAAAGTGTAAGTGCTGAGGTGAAGATCTCCACTGAGCGGGCACGGTTAGTTACTGAGTTTTACAAGAGCAGTGTGGCAGAGAACCTAAGCATACCAGTGCAGCGTGCCATGGCGTTTAAGTACCTGCTGGAACACTGCAGTTTACCGGTGGAAGAGGGCCAGCTCATTGTGGGCTTAAGGGGAACTGGTCCCAAAGAAGTCCCCACCTACCCAGAGATATGCGCT
>Ga0116167_1004157_pt1 | contig 10792 bp, 5 predicted proteins | sample AD_JPNMR3_MetaG_FD_89794 | JGI IMG/M metagenome (GOLD analysis project Ga0116167, IMG submission 89794) | Active sludge microbial communities of municipal wastewater-treating anaerobic digesters from Japan - AD_JPNMR3_MetaG | ecosystem: Engineered > Bioreactor > Anaerobic > Digestate | place... | reverse complement strand
GACACCGCAAGAGAAATCCGGAGTTATTCCTGAATGCTTCAGACTGCTCCCAGAGTCCCCAGCCCCATCATCCGCCGCAGACATCCTGACAAATCCGCAGAAGGGAGTTCCATGCAGATTTTTTGGTTTGGGCTTGAAAGACTTTCTGCTTCGAGGTCCTCTTTCGCTCGCCGTCTTTTGACGGCCTATCCGGCAAACATTTTGTTGCTGGAGATGCTGAAGACGGAATCGAAGGAACCCTGCCGCTTTTGCCTGCCCGCCGACTGCCGTACTCAGGATTTGCAAGGCCGCAAAGAGGTCTTTTTTTACCCGGACGACGGCTGGGCGGTTTCAAAGGAGGCCTTTGAAAAGGATTTCATTCTCCTTTCCGCGGCCTCCGTGCTCTCTTCGGTGGACCGAACGTTTCTTCGAGAGATGCTTTCTTCGTTTCCCGGAGACGTTGCGGCTTTTCGGGTCGACCCTTCTCTGGATGCAGGGTGTGAGCAGGTGCAGCAGACGGCAGACGGAAGGATTGTCGGCTTTCGGAGACAGTATCAGCCGGCGGTCGAACCGGATATCCCGTCGGAGGAACAGCCGGATTTTCTTTGCTGCAAAGCGGACATGCTCGAAGGGCTCCTCCATTTTCTGTTTGAGCGTTCCTGGGGCTCTTTTGCGGAACTTTCGGAGGGGCTCAGCGGGACGGTGCTCCCTTTCCGCATCGGCGGTCAGAGACTCGACCTTTTTTCAGAGGCCGGTTTGGCGAAACTGCTTCGGTACAGTCAGACCTGCCGTACGGACACGAGAATCAATCCGAATCCCCGGGAAGGGCGGGTGTCTGTCCGAGGGATTGTGCACGGCGGCCGCAATATCCAAATCGGGCCCGACACGGTGATTGCAGCTCCGGCTATCCTGTGCGATGGGGTCCAAATCGGCGAACGGACTGTCCTGCACGGGGTTTTCCTCGGGCCTTCGGTTCGTGTGCCTGCCGAGCAGCGGCACCAGGGGAAGGCATTGTGGAATGGCCGACAGGGAGAAACGGTGATTCAAATGCTGCCGATCGATTCGGAGAGGTTCAGAAAGCCGGAGAAACCGTTTCGGCAATGGCCTCTTTTTTCGTATCCGCGTTTGGGGAAACGGCTGGTCGATATTCTCATTTCGGGTTTTGTCCTGCTGCTGTTGCTGCCGTTTTTGCCGCTGATTGCTCTGGCGGTAAAACTCACCTCGCCGGGTCCGGTTTTTTATCGAGCCCGCCGGCAGGGCCTTCACGGCCGACAGTTCTCCTGTTTGAAATTCCGGACGATGATTGTAGGGGCCGATTCGCTCCAGGAACATCTTCGGGATGTCAATCAGGTGGACGGCCCGCAGTTTAAGATGGAAGATGACCCGCGGACCAGTCCCATCGGCAGATTTCTGCGGGATACCTGCATCGACGAACTGCCGCAGTTTTTTAATGTTCTCCTGGGGCAGATGAGTGTCGTCGGTCCGCGTCCGTCGCCGGAGCACGAGAATGAATTCTGCCCGGTCTGGCGGCAGGCCCGTCTCTCTGTTCGTCCCGGGATTACCGGATGGTGGCAGGTGAACCGAACCCGGCTGCCGGGGCGGGACTTTCAGGAATGGATTTATTATGATATGGATTATGTGCGGCGGCTGTCGCTGGGAATGGATTTACGGATCTGCCTGATGACGGCCCGCAAACTGATCGGAACTTTTTTGGACCAGTTTGGATAATCGTCGGAATCGGACGGGTTGAGGAAAGGGAGTGTGAATGCGCAAAAGACCGGGTCGGATCAACTGGGTTTTCCTCGGTGTGGTTGGGTTGGCGCTGACAGCCGGAGCCCTGACGGTAGCGGGTTTATGGTACTGGAATAAGCACGTGCGCGCCGAGCGAGGGCTTCAGCGGGGGCTGGCTGCCTTTGAAAACAAACAGTGGGACTCGGCCGCCGTTCACCTCGGCAATTATCTGGCGGCGATTCAGCCCCGGCAGGACCCGGCTGTTCTGCTGAAATATGCGGAAGCGCAGATGAATCGGCGCCCCCTGACACGCAGTTCTATCGAACAGGCCCTGCGGGCTTATCATCAGATTCTTCGTCTGGAGGAGAATGAAGAGGTTCGCCGCCGGCTGATTGAATTCTATGTTCGCACAGACCCGGCGGAAGCCCAGCGGCTGGCGGAAACCTATCTGCAGCACAAGGACGACCCGGACATCGCCTGTCTGGCCGCCTCGGCGATGATGCAGCGAGGTCTCTATCCGGCGGCAAGTCAGTATCTGAACGCCCTTTTGGAAAAACATTCAGATTGTCTGCAGGCCTATGTTTTGCTCGCGGAGATTGCCGGGCAAAATGCCGATCTGACCGGCAAATCGCCTCTGGAATGGCTGACTGCGGCCGTTGAAGCCAATCCGAATGAGCCGCTGGCTTATCTGCAGCGGGCACGGTATCTTCTGCAGAATCTGCAGGCCGATGCAGCGGCAGCCGATATTCAGAGGGCTCAAACCCTGCCGCTTCAGACGCGTCAGCAGAGACTCCAGCTGGTTGCGGTCTATCTGGAGGCGGGACGTCTGGAGGAGGCCAAACAGCTTTTAGAGACCCTGCGGGCTGAACACTCCAATGAGTTGTCCGTTTGGCTGCTGCAGGCGCAGTGGGCGGTTCGGAGCGGACGTCCGGAGGAAATGATTCGGGCGGCTCAGGAGGGGCTGGCTGCCCTGGAGCCCAATTCCTATGATTTTTGGACGACGGCGGCGGAACTGCTGATTCAGGCCGGGCAGTGGAAACAGGCGGAGGAGATAATCCGTCAGATGACGGAGAAAAAAGAAGAGCCGGAACTGACGTCCTATCTTCAGGGGCTTCTGGCCGAGGCCAAAGGCGATTGGCCGACGGCCGTGTCGATTTGGCGGACATTGTCCGCAAACACTACCGACCCGGATGCCTCCATCCGTTTGGCGGAGGCCTGCATGCGCCTTGGGGATTCGCTGGCGGCGATTCAGCAGCTGCGGACGGTTCTGCTGCGGTTTCCGGAACACATCCAGGCCCATGTTCAGCTGGCACGCTGGTGTATGAAGGAAGGGCGATGGGCCGAGGCCGCCGAGCATATTCAGAAGGTTCTGCGCAAGCAGCCGAATCATCCGGAATACCGGAAGATGTGGCTGACAATTCGTCTCCGGCAGATGCAGAGGACCGGGCAGCCGCTGCCGTCGGAACAACTTACACAGGAATTCAGAACCCTGGCTCAGCAGAACCCCGCTTTTTCGGCTGAACAAATCGGCTTCTGGATTGAAACCGGCCGGCTGGAGGAAGCCCAGGCAGACCTCGAACAGCTGAAACAACGGGAGGGTGCTTCGCTTCGGGTTCGCCTTCTTGAAAGCGATCTCCTTAAAGCCCGGGGACAAACGGAACAGGCCCGACAGGTTTTGGAGGAGCTTTGCCGTGAGTTTCCGTCCGCGATTGAACCGATTCAAAAGCGGCTTGTCCTGGCGATTCAGGAAAAGGAGTTTGAAACGGCCGGCAGCTTTTTGAATTCGATCCCCCTGGAATCCTTTCCCGAAGAACAGCAAAAAACGCTCGCCATCTGGCGTGCAGAGGTGCTGTTCCTGCAGGAAAAGACAAACGAGGGGGTTGAAATTCTCTCCGCTTTGACGAAGAAGTTCCCGTCGGACCTCTCGATCCGCCGTCGGCTGCTGGATTGGACTCGGAAGACGGAAGAAATCGGACGGCTTCAGGGCTGGATTGATGAGATGAAAACGATTGAAGGGAAGGAAGGCCGGCAATGGCGATATGAACAGGCCCGTCTGCTGTTTGAGCGGGGGGATATCCGGCGGGATTCTTCGCAGATGATTTCGCTTCTGGCGGAGGTTCTTCGGAATTATCCGGATGATGTGGACAGTCGAATTCTTCTGGCGTCTGTGTATGAGGCCTCGGGCAATTTGACGTTGGCGATACAGGAATATCAGAATGCCCTGGCACGGGATGCGGACAATCTGGATTTGGTGGTTTCCGCCGTGGCGGCGATGTATCGTGCTCAGGAATACAAAATGGCGGAGGACGTGCTTCGGGAAACAGCCAGGCGGGGGCTTCGAGACCCTCGGCTGTCCCGGCTGGAGGTGCAGCGGCTGATTCAGCAGGGACAATTCGGAACGGCTACGGATATTCTCCGGGATATGATCGAAAAAACACCGGATGATTTGAATCTGAAGTTCTCCCTGGCCCTGATGTATCTCTACCAGAATCAGCTCGAAGAGGCCGATCAGGTGATTCGCCGGCTCCAGGAGGCCGATCCGTATTCCCTGCCGGTGACGGCGGCACGGGTGGAACTGGCCCTGCGGCGAAACGCCCCGGAGGAGGCTGTTCGAATCTGCGATGAAGCGATTGCCCTCCGGTCCCTGCCGCATTTGTATGCTCTGCGGGCGATGACCTTTACACAAATCGGCCAGACGGACAGGGCGGAGGAGGATGTCCGAACGCTGCTGAACCTTTCGAATTCTTCTCGAGAGAGTTTTCTGATCGCTGCGCAGTTATTTTTAAATATGAACCGAATCCAGGCCGCTGTGGAAACGATGGAGAATGCGGTCCGGCTTTTCCCGGAGGATCCGGCGGTGCTTCGAAGGGCCGTTCTGGTTTACGCCCGGGATGCGCAGCAGCGAAAGATTCTTCCGCCCCTTCTGGAGAAATCCCTGGCAGCGGCTCCGGACGATCCGCAGCTTCTGCTGCTGAAAGCCCAGATGCTTCTGGCGGAAAATACGGCGGCGTCGGCGGAGGAGGGCGAAGCAATATTAAATCGGCTTCTGGGGGAGTATCCTCGGTTGGAGGCCGGATGGGCTGCGCTGGCGGATTGGTATCTGCGAAACGGACAAGTCGGACGAGCCATGGATTGTCTTCTCCGCGGGCTGGAATTTTTCGCGTCAAGCAGGACACTGCTGCTTTTGAAGGCACGTTTGGAGGGCCTTCGCGGCGGGCAGCTGGCGATTCCGACGCTGCAGGACCTCTATCAGCGGTTTCCCAACGACGAGCGGATCGCGGCGATGTATGCGGAATCTCTTCTGCGGGCCGGACGTTTGGAGGAGGCCGAATCTGTGCTGCGTCCGCGGTTGGAGGAAGGCTCAAAGTCGGCAAATCCCTCCCTTCAAAATCTTTATTTGTCATGGCTTTATCAGAGCGGACGAAAGGAGCAAGCCGGGCAGCTGGTGGAGAAGGAACTGAAAGAAAGCCCGGAGCCGTCGGGGATTCTGCAGGGATGGGCGGCTCTGCTGTTAAAAGACAAACAGTGGTCTGCTTTGAGAGATGTGTTTGAAAGGCATTGCGGGCAAAATCCGCAGCTTGTGGAATCGGCAGCGCGTTTTTGCCTGGAGATGGGGCTGGATCCTGACCCGAGGGGCCGCCAGACGGCCTCTGATTGTCTTCATGCGCTGCTCGAACGTTTTCCCAGTCATCCGCAGCTGATGCTGGCTTTGGCAAAACTGCATCATTATTGGCAGCAGTATGAAACGGCCGAACAGCTCTATCGCGCCGTGCTGAGCGGAGAAAAACAGATGCCCGATGACGACAGGGTGGCCGCGATGAATAATTTGGCGTGGATTCTTTTCCATCAGAAACAGCAGCGGCAGGAAGCCCTCCAATGGGCCAATAAGGGTTTAACCATCCTGCCCCAAAATGCAGACCTGCTGGATACAAGAGGCGAGATGTATTTCCAGATGAAGGACTATGAGAAAGCCAGGAAAGACTTTGAAAATGCGATTCAAAACTTTCCTCCTTTTTCCCCGGAAAGGACAAAAACAGGATTTCGTCTTGTAAAAACCCTCGTCATACTCGGCGAGAAGGAAAGAGCCTCGAAATTGTCGGCGGAGGTGGAAAGGTGGAATCAGCAGAATCCGGTGCTGACAGAATCTCAGATTGAGCAGTTGCGGCAGGCAGCTAACATCCTGTGAAAAAATGAGATAAGTAAATCTTTAAACAGAATAAAGACATAACCTGTCAGGAATTATATATATAATTAAGTTTCATTAATGTAAAAAAAATGATTGACACGTTTGAGTGGTCTTGCTATACTCACCTTATCTTGGAGAGCTTTTGCGAAGAAGGGTTCGCGAGGCGGAGAAAACAGAAGAATACCGGAGTGGAGAAAACTCTTTTGCAAGGTCTTTTCTTGCGGGGAGTGGGTCCTTTTAAAGAGGTTATTCTGATGTTTTCCCCATTTGTTCTTTGGAAATGTGACTCTATCTTTAAAAATTCTTTGTAAAGGATTTTTATCAAAGGTGGGTCAAGGTTTATTCAGAAAGGGAAAACAATTATGAAAAAGGGAGTGATTATTTTATCCACAGTTGTGTTGCTCACGGGGGCGGTTTGGGCGGATGCTGTGTTTGTTCCGCCTGTCCCGGATGTTTTCGACCTGGATCATTATTATGCCTACACCTGGGGTATGGATCTTGGCTTCAGCACCGCGGACCAGCCAATCGTAGAGGCGGTTTTGACCTTCACGGATATCCACAACTGGCGGGTCGAAAACGATCATCTCTATGTCCATTTATTGGATGAAAGTCCTTTAGGGCTGAAACGTCGCTGGGATGGCCAGGGAGGCGGAGATTATTTCAGCGGAAAAGGGATTCTCTTAATCGACTGGAATGATCCGGAAGAATGGAACAAGACCAAGGATTTGGTTATCAGTTTTAATGCGGATCAGCTGGCTGCCCTGAATGCGTACGGTTCAAATGGGAAAATCGGTTTCGGTCTGGACCCGGACTGCCATTACTACAATAAGGGGATTTCGTTCAGCATCCGTACCTATATGCCCCCGGCCACTGTTGTGCCGGCACCGGCTGCGGTAATGCTCAGTTCGATCGGGCTGGTGTTGGTCGGCTGGTTGAGAACCCGCAAGTCTCTGTAAAACAGACGGCAGGCATACGCTTTTTGATGGTTGATTAACCCCCGAGCTGGACAATAAAACCAGCAAAGGGAGGATATAAATCGATGTGGAGAGTCGCAAACCGACTCTCCACAGTTTTTTTTCAGGTTCATCTTTCAAAGGTTCGAGGGTGATTCGGCCTTCGACAAGGTCCTGCATCTCATATAAGCTGCCTCGCCATATTTCAGCTTGTTCAACACCAAAACCGGTTTGAAGAGGAGGGGGACCTTTTATCCGTGTTCAATGCCAATAGTTCAGCGTTTTTTTTATCGTTAAGACTTTCTCCGATTTTTGCCTCAGTATTTTTTGATGCCATCAAAACGTTCCTTTGTATCTGGATAATGTATGTCTTTATGCTTCCCCCCATGTAGAGAAAAACAATCGCCATTGTTTTAAATAATTTTCCCTTAAAAAGGTGACGATTGTGAAAATAGAGAGATTATTAATAGGCAGGAAGCAGTGTAGATATGGACATAAATTGTCTGAAAAATACACAGGATGAGAATGAAAGGACCAAACTGTTCATGAGCCTGGTTTTGGCCAGCCAGCGAAAGCTTTATTTGTACATTCTCAGTTTGGTTCTTTATCCGTCCGATGCGGATGATTTGCTGCAGGATACGCTGGTGCTGATGTGGAGCAAATTTGATGAGTTCAAGCCGGGCAGCGATTTTACCGCCTGGGGCAAGGCCATCGCCCGGTTTAAGGTATTGAATCATTTGAAGAAGAACAAATCCGCCAAACTTCAGTTTGATGAAGACCTGCTGAAGGTGATTGAGGCTGAATCCTCTCAGACAGAGAATTTGGACGAGCGGATTGAGGTGATGCGAAAGTGCGTTCAGTCTTTATCGGAGAAGGAGATGAATCTTCTGAGGATGCGCTATTATCTGGATTTTTCCTTTAAAAAGATTGCCCTCAGCATCGGGATTTCCAAACAAAGTGTTTATCGAGCCGTCAGCCGAATCCATGCCAAACTGGTCAAATGCATGAGACTCAATCTAAGGATGAGCAGTGTATGACTCCGGAAGATAAAATGCTTGCAGAGCTCAGCGAGCTTCTGATCCGCCTGATGGACAATTCGCTGACGGCCGAAGAGTTTCAACGGCTCCAGACTCTGCTCCGTGAGCATCCGCTGGCCCGCCAGTATTATTTTGACCTGCTCACAACTGTAGCGGGCATGGAGGAGATACAGGAAATCGCGTCGGCGGAGGAAGAGTGGGTGACCGCATTGCTGGGGGCTCTGGCTGAGAATGAACGGACCGCCACAGCCGTTCCGGTTGAAAAGCCCTCCGAGAAACAGGAGAAGTCCGAGACCCAAACGAAGCCTGCCGGCCCGGCCGTAAGCAAACTGTCTCTCTATGCGCTTCTGTTGTCTTCGGCGGCGCTGCTGATGCTGATGGCGTATGCCTTATGGGTGTCCGGAAAACCAACCGGCGTGGAGGTGGCCACCCTCACGGACTGCATCGATGCCAAATGGTCTTTGCCGTATTCTCCGCAGAAGGGGATGCGCCTGATGACGGATGACGAGCCGATTCAGATGCTCAAGGGCTTTGTAAAAGTTCAGACCGACAGCGGCGCCCAGCTGATTCTCGAGGCGCCGGCGGAGTTCCGATTCCGCAGCGGCGATGAGCTGGCGATGTCTTACGGGCGGATTTTTGTAAATGTAGCCGGGGCGCCCAACGGCTTTACCGTTCAAACTCAGAAATCAAAAATAATCGATTTGGGAACTCAGTTCGGCGTTTATACGGATTTGAGGGGCGACAGCGAACTGCACGTCTTTGAGGGCAAGACGGTTCTGATTGCCGGGCTGGCCAATCAGCAGGAGCGTCTGCTGGATGTGCCCGCCGGCCAGGCCTGTCTGTTCGGGCAAAAAAAAGAGACGATTGTGCCGATTCCGCTGTCGGCGGATACATTTGCCAAGTGGATTGATTCGGAGGTTGGGCTTATCTGGCGCGGGCAGAAGGAAATCAGTTTAGCGGATGTGGTCGGAGGCGGAAACGGGTTCGGGACCGGACAGGCCGATCAGGGGATTCGGGTCGAAACCGCGGCCTTCGGCAAGCCGGAGTGCAGAACCCGCAGGACGGGCAATGGATATTTCCCGGTGTCTGCAAGTGTGTTTGTGGACGGCATATTTGTGCCGGATGGGGGCCGGGAGCAGACGGTCAGCAGCACCGGGCTGATTTTCGGCGACTGCCCCAAGACTTCCGGCTTCTATTTTATGGATCCTGTGTCCACCCCTTCGACGGTACGCTCCCGGAAGAATCCGAAAGGACTTCCGATTCGCCTGGGGGATACGGATTATTCGCAGCCGGCTCATCCGTGTCTGTTTCTCCATTCCAATCTGGGAATTACATTTGACTTGCAGGCCTTTACGAGCCGTCTGCCCGGTGTCGAGATTGCTGAATTCCGTTCCGAAATCGGCATCAGCGATACGGCGGAACGCGCCTCTTCTGCAGTATTCTGGGTGCTGGTGGACGGGCAGGTGCGGTACCGAAAGGATGTTCAGAAGCGAGGGCCGGCGGACATCATCCGGATTCCGCTTGAAAAAACCGATCGGTTTTTAACCCTGATGACCACCGATGCCGGAGACCTCGAGCCCGAATGGGAGGACAATCCGAACGGGTATGACTGGTGTGTATGGGGCAAACCGATTCTGATTTTGAAATGAGTGAAAACTGTGTCCGGCATTCCCTTTGGGGATGAAGCGATACGAAAAACAAGTTTTTGTGGAGGATTTGGTTATGAAGAAATTATGTGGGATTGCCGCTGTGTGGGTTCTGCTGATGCTGGCAGCCGGAGCTGCGGCAGAGGTTCTCATCACCACAGCGGACGGCAACGGAGCCGACGGCGGGGTGTCCAATGACGGCAACCAGGGCCCCAGCTATGTTCTCGGTACGGCTACAAATGTCCAGCTTCGCCGGTACGACGGGACTCGGGCCAAGGCGGTACTGCTTCGCTTTGACCTTTCTTCGGTGCTCGGAGAGGACTTGAGCGATGCGGTTCTTTCCATTACAACCACTTCCACCTCAAACCGTGAACGAACGATCAATATCTACGGTCTAAAGGATGGAGAGGGGGAGAACTGGGAGGAATCCACGTTGTGCTACAATACGGCCCCGGGTCTTTTGCCTGCGAATTTGGGGTATATCAGCATCGACGCGACTCAATGGACCCTGCTGGGGACGATCAGATTTGCGGCGGGGCCGACCACGAACTCCGCTACAGTTGATTTGAGCCCTCTTCTTGCGGAGGATACAAACGGTCTGATTTCGCTGCTGCTTTATTCGGCCACCTCCGACAGCAGCCAGAGCTGGTATTGTGCGATGAAGGAGTATGCTCCGACTTATCCCAGCCCGACGCTGAGATTTCCGCATGCCCTGCCGATCGGCTCTTCGTATCCGCAGCCGGAGGACCAAAGTACCGTCATCGATACCTATTTACCTCAATTATGCTGGAAAAATCGTCTGATTGACCGTTATCAGGTCTGGTTCGGGGCTGCGGATGCCAATGAACTGGATTATCAGGCCCGGTTAAGCCCGATTGCCGTGGTGAATTTGCCGGACCCGAATCAGCGGGATGTCTGTGTCGATATTCCTTCTGAGATGCTGCCGCTGGCGGCTCCGCAGGTGTACACATGGGCCGTCGAGGGATACGTTTATCCGGCGGAAGACCCGCAGCATCTGGGAGAGCCCAATCAGCTGCTGACAGTCTCTGTCTGGCGGTTCACTACCAAATCTTTACCCGTTGTGGCGAACAATCCGGCCGACCAGTACAAGTTTGTTGGTCAATCTGCGTCGTTTTCGGCCGGATTCCAGTCTGCTGCTCCGGTCACGGGAGCCGTGTGGTATAAGGTGGGAACCCCGGATACACCGATCGATCCGCAGACGCCGGGAGTCGAGGTGACGATTGTGGATGAGGGAAGCGG
>Ga0116167_1004141_pt1 | contig 10818 bp, 11 predicted proteins | sample AD_JPNMR3_MetaG_FD_89794 | JGI IMG/M metagenome (GOLD analysis project Ga0116167, IMG submission 89794) | Active sludge microbial communities of municipal wastewater-treating anaerobic digesters from Japan - AD_JPNMR3_MetaG | ecosystem: Engineered > Bioreactor > Anaerobic > Digestate | place... | reverse complement strand
GCAGCGCTATCCGCACGAGTTCAGCGGCGGCCAGCGCCAGCGCATCGCGATCGCGCGCGCGGTCGTGCTGCGCCCCGAGGTGCTGGTGCTCGACGAGCCGACCTCGGCGCTCGACGTCTCGGTGCAGCAGCAGGTGCTGGCGCTGCTGGCGGCGCTGCAGCGCCACTACGGCATGAGCTACCTCTTCATCAGCCACGATCTGGCGGTGGTGCGCGCGATGTCGCACCGCGTGATCGTGATGAAGGACGGCGACGTGGTCGAAGCAGGCGACGCCGAGGCCCTCTTCGCCGCGCCGCGCCAGGCCTACACGCAGGCGCTGCTGGCGGCGGCGCACCTGGCGTGACGCCGGGTGCGGGGTGCCCGCCCGGCGTGGGTCTGCCGAGTTACTTGATCAGCCCCTCGGCCTTCATGGTGGCCTGCACGGCGGGGCGCGCCTGCATGCGGGCCATGAACGCGCTCACGTTGTTCAGGCCGGAGATGTCGACGCCGACGCCCGGAGCCCAGCTGGTGACGGCGAACAGATACGCGTCGCAGACGCTGAAGTGCTTGCCGAGCAGGTAGTCGTGCCCCGCGAGCTGGGCGTCGAGCCACTTGTAGCGACCGAGCAGGCGGGTGCGGAAGATGGCCTTGGCTTCTTCGGGCAGCGCCGGGTTGAACAGCGGCGAGTAGCTCTTGTGCAGCTCGCTCGAGACGAAGGTCAGCCATTCGAGCGCGCGATAGCGCTCCATCGTTGCGGCGGCGGGGATGAGCTTGCCGGCCGGCGCCCGATCGGCCAGATACTGCAGGATGACGGCGGCTTCGTGCAGCCGCTGGCCGTCGTCGAGCTCGAGCATCGGCACGTAGCCCAGCGGGTTGATCGCGAGGTAGTCGCTGCCGTCGGCCAGCTTCTTGGTGCGCAGGTCGACCCGCACCGGCTCGACCGCGAGGGCGGCCTCGTGGACGACGATGTGCGGGGCGAGCGAGCAGGCGCCCGCAGCGTAGTACAGCTTCATTGGGTTTCTCCAGTGCAGGACGAAGACCGGGCAGCATACGCCGCGCGCCAAACCCCGGCGTCGAGCGGTGGCGAACGTGCCGTTCGAAGGCGTGTTCGAAAGGGGGGTTCGAAAGAGGTGACGGGCTCTCCTAAACTCCGGCCATCATGCCGCGCGCCATCCTCGAAGAAGCCCGCCTTCATCCGGCGATCCGCGACCGTGTCGCCAAGCTGCACCGCGACCTGGTCGACGAAGTCCAGGCCGCCGTGGCGGCGCACCCGGTGGTGGTGGTCGGCATGGCGATGAATCCGTTTCCGCGCAAGGCGCGGCGGCTGCTCGCGCAGGCCGGACTGCCCTGCCACTACCTCGAGTACGGCAGCTACTTCGGTGACTGGCGCCGGCGCAACGCGCTGAAGATGTGGAGCGGCTGGCCGACCTTCCCGATGGTCTTCGTCAAGGGCACGCTGATCGGCGGCGCAGACGATCTGGCGCGCCTGATCGCCAGCGGTGAACTGCAGCGCATGCTCGGCTGAACGCCGGGCACCACGCGCCCCGCGCGCGCCGGGCGGGTCGACGATGCGCACCGTGGCGTGGTCGATGCTCGCGTTGCTGGCGGGTCTCGGCGCGGCAGCGGCCGTCGCGGCGCCGGGCGCAACGGGCGACGGCGGCACACCGCGTGCCTCCGCCACCCGGGCGACGCCGCGGCAACTCGCGCCCTGCTGGCCCGAGGGCGTGGAGCGCGCTGCGCTGTGCGGCAGCGTGCGCCGCGCGCTCGATCCGGCGCGCCCCGACGGCGTCGCGATCGACGTGCACTTCGCCGTGCTGCCGGCGCTGGCGCGGCAGAAGGAGGCCGACCCGGTGTTCTTCTTTGCCGGCGGGCCCGGGCAGAGCGCGATCGCGCTCGCCGGCACCTGGGCGCGCATGTACGCGCGGCTGGCGAACCGCCGCGACCTGGTCTTCGTCGACCAGCGCGGCACGGGCGCCAGCGCGCCGTTGCAGTGCGCCGAGTTGCCGCCCACCGCCGCGCTGGCGCTGACTGCGGGGCGCGCGCAGCGGCTGGCGCGGCTGGCCGCATGCCGCGCCGCGCTGCAAAGGCTCGCCTGGGGCGACCTGCGGCAGTACACGACCACGGTGGCGATGGGCGACATCGACGCCGTGCGCGTCGCGCTGGGCGCCGGGCGCATCGACCTGGTGGGCGGCAGCTACGGCACGCGTGCCGCGCTCGAATACCTGCGCCAGTTCCCGCGCGCGGTGCGCCGCACGGTGCTCGACGGCGTGGCGCCGCCCGACATGGCGCTGCCGGCGTCGTTGTCGACCGACAGCCAGGCTGCGCTCGACGGGCTGCTTGCGGCCTGCGCCGCCGAGGCGCGCTGCCGCGAGCGCTACCCTGCGCTGCACGAGACGCTCGAACGGCTGCTGGCTTCGTTGCCGCGCGAGGCGGACGTGGCGCAGCCGTTCACCGGCCGCGTCGAGCGGCTGGTCGTCGAGCGCGAGTTCGTGCTCGGCCTGCTGCGCGCGCCGCTGTACGCGCCCTGGGTGGCCGCGGCGCTGCCCGAGGCCATCACCGAGGCGGCCGCGGGGCGCCTGGACGCGCTGGCGGGGCTGGCGAGCGTGCTCGCCGGCGGCGGCGCGCGCTCGTCGCGGCTGGCCGAAGGGATGCACTTCTCGGTCCTCTGCGCCGAGGACGTGCCGCGGCTGGCGCTCGGCAACAACCCGCCCGGTGCCGACTTCGGCCAGGGCGACGCCGACTTCTATCGCGCCGCTTGTGCCCAATGGCCGCGCGGCGCCGTGCCGGCGGCCTTCTACGTCGTGCCGGCGGCGCCGAGCGCGACGCTCGTGCTGTCGGGCGGCGCCGATCCGGCGACGCCGCCGCGCCACGGCGCGCGCGTGGCGCGCGCGCTCGGCGCGCGCGCGCGCCATGTCGTCGTGCCGGCGGCCGGGCACGGCACGCTGATGCTGCCCTGCGTGCGCGAGGCGGCCATGCGCTTCATCGATGCCGCGGACGACGCGGCCGCGCTGGCGGTCGACGCGGACTGCGCACGCGCGCTGCCGCGCCCCGGCGTCTTCGTGCCCGTGGGCGGCGCAGTCGCTGGCGTGCCGGGGCGCGCGCCGACCCCCGCGCCGGGCGCCGCCGCGCGCACGCCGCAGGGGGGGCGGCGGTGATCCGCGTGCACGATCTCGTCAAGTGCTTCGTGCACGGGCGTGGCCGCAATGCGCGCCGGGTGCAGGCGCTGGACGGACTCGGCTTCGAGGCCGCCGACGGCCGCATCACCGCGCTGCTCGGACCCAACGGCGCCGGCAAGACGACGGCACTGCGCGCCGTGGCCGCGCTCGTGCAGCCGGACGCCGGACGCATCGAGGTCGACGGCATCGATGTGGCGCGGCAGCCGCGCGCCGCGCTCGCACGCATGGGCGTGCTGAGTGACGCACGCGGGCTGTATCCGCGCCTGACGGCGCGCGAGAACATCGTCTACTACGGCCGGCTGCAGGGGCTGGCTGCTGCGGCGGCGGCGGCGCGCGCCGAGCAGCTGGCGACGCTGCTCGAGATGCGGCCGCTGCTCGATCGCCGCACCGAGGGCTTCAGCCAGGGCGAGCGCATGAAGACGGCGCTGGCGCGCGCGCTGGTGCACGACCCGCCCAACGTCGTCCTCGACGAGCCGACCAATGGGCTGGACGTTCTGGCCACGCGCGCGCTGCGCCGTGCGCTGGCGCGGCTGCGCGACGACGAGGGCAAGTGCATCGTCTTCTCCAGCCACGTCATGCCGGAGGTGCAGCGGCTGTGCGACCACGTGGTGGTGGTCGCGCACGGGCGCGCGGTGGCCGAGGGTTCGGTGGCCGCGCTGCGCGCGCGCACGGGATGCGACGACTTCGAGGAGGCGTTCGTGCAACTGGCCTTCACGGCCGGCGAGCGGGCGGCGCAGGCGCCTTCGATGCCCGCTGCGCCGGGCGCACCCGCCACGCGCCTGGAGCCGGGGTGATGGCGTCGACCTGGATCGTGTACGCCAAGGAGCTGGTCGACGCGCTGCGCGACCGCCGCACGCTGCTCACGGTGCTGCTGAGCTCGGTGGCGATGGGGCCCCTGGTGCTGGCGCTGCTGTCCTCGCTGGTGGGGTCGATGGAACGGCGCGCCGAGGCGCGCGTGCTGGTGGTGGCGGGGCTCGAGCACGCGCCGACGCTGGCCAACTACATCGCGCGCCAGACCTACACGGTGCGCACCGCACCCGCCGACTACGAGGCGCAGCTGCGCGGCAGCCGGCTCGGCGATCCGGTGCTGGTGGTGGCGGCCGATTTCGAGGCCGCACTGCAGCGCGGCGAGTCGCCGCGCATGGAGGTGGTGTCGAGCAGCTCGAACCAGCGCGCGCAGGCCGGCGCCGGGGCCGCGGTGCGGCTGCTGCGCGGTTTCGCGCAGGAGCAGGCGACGCTGCGTCTGGCGCTGCGCGGCGTGGCACCGGCGCTGGTCGAACCGCTGCGCATCGACGAGCGCGACCTGGCCGATGTCGGCGCCCGTGCGGCGCAACTGACGCGCATCGTGCCCTTCTTCGTGCTGATGGCGGTGCTGTACGGCGCGCTCAACGCGGCGCTGGACAGCACGGCCGGCGAGCGCGAGCGCGGCTCGCTCGAGCCGCTGCTGATGAACCCGGCGCCGCAATGGGCGCTGGTGCTCGGCAAGTGGGCCGCGGTGGCCAGCGTGGCGATGGCGGTGGCGGTGCTGTCGTGCGCGAGCTTCCTGCCCGGGCAGTGGCTGCTGCGCAGCGAGACGCTGGCGGCGCTGTTTCGCTTCGGCATCGGCGAGGCAGGCCGGTTCGTCGCGCTGCTGCTGCCGCTGGCGGGCGCCCTCGCGGCCGTGCTGATGGCGGTGGCCATCCGCTGCCGGAGCGTCAAGGAGGCACAGGCCAGCGCCACCGTGGTGATGCTGGCGGTGACGCTGCTGCCGATGATGGCGCTGTTCAACCAGGAGGGCGAGCAGCCCTGGCAGCTGTGGGTGCCCGCGCTGGCCCAGATGACGCTGATGAGCCGCGTGCTCGAAGGCGCGCCGCTGCCGGCGCGCGACCTGCTCGTCGCGCTGGCCGCCTGCGTGCTCGTCACGGCGCTGGCGCTGGCGTACGTCGCGCGACGCCTGCGCCACGCGGCGTCGGCGTGATCGCGCCCGGGCCGGGCGGCGCACCGGGGCCGGCTCGGCGCCCGGGGCCGCCCGGCCCTTGGGGCGCTCAGTGCGGCAGGCCGCGGATGGCGCGATGCACCTCGTGCTGCCACGGCAAGGCGCGCACGAACTCGTTCAGGTAGCGCGCCGCCGCATGTGCGGTCAGCACTTCGCCTTCGCCACCCAGCAGCCGCAGATTGGTGATCACGGACATCGGATCGGCCATCGCGACGATACCCTCGCCGATCTGCACCCAGTCCCATGCCATGCCGGCCGCACCGTCGCCGCCCTGGCTCGTCCAGACCGTCTGGCCGGCGGTCGGCTCGCTGTCGTCGCCGAGGAAGGTGACACGCGTGTCCATGTGGCGAAACCGCATGCGCGTTGCCGATTCGACCTGCCACAATAATGGCGGCCACCTGCGCAGCGACCAGGGTGTGACGGCAGGTGGGGTGGCTGCGGCAGAGGAGAGTTCGGCGTAAGTCATGGCGTGATCTTTCGACAGGTCGACTCCGCTTGGGAACTGTCAAACCTGTCAGGGATGGACGCCGAATTAGGGGTGTGAGGATCGATGCTCCCCGGGAGCTATGGCGAAGTGCTCGAAGCACGCACGCGTGAGGAATTCCGCGACGAGGTCGTGCGCTTCACGCAGCGGATGGGGTTCGAGACCGTCTCGGCGATGGCGGTGATCGACCGCTCGCCCGGCCGCAGCGAATTCATCGCGATCGACAATACCCCGCCCGGCTTTACGGACAGCTACGACGATCCCGCGCTCGGGCGGCTCGATCCGGTGATGCAGCACTGCAAGCGGCAGACGATGCCCATCATCTGGAACCAGCAGACCTACCTGCGGCACAACGTGGGCGAGCTGTGGGAGCAGCAGGCGCGCTTCGGCTACCGGACCGGCATCGCGATGGCGCTGCACATGCCCGAAGGGCGCCACTTCATGCTCGGCGTCGACCGCGATCAGCCGCTGCCGGCGGCGCCCGACGAATTGCAGCGCATCGTCGCCGATCTGCAGTTGTTCGCAGTGGTGGCGCAGGACGTCGCCATGCGCATCCTGATGCCGGTGGCGCAGCAGCCCGAGCGCCCGGGCCTCACGCCGCGCGAGCTCGAGGCCCTGCGCTGGACGATGGAGGGCAAGACGGCCTGGGAGGTGGGTGCGGTGATGGGCATCACCGAGCGCACGGCCAACCTGCACATCAACGCAGCGACGCACAAGCTGGGCTGCGCCAACAAGCACCAGGCGGTGCTGAAGGCGCTGCGGCTCGGGCTCATTCACTGACGCCGGCAGCGCACGGCCGCGGCCCGCGCGGCGCGCTCCGGCACGGCGCTGCGCCGCACCCTGTCAGAGATGACAGTACAACAGATGCGCCGCTGCTGCTTCAATGTCGGCAACCGCGCAATCCCGCGCGTCTTGTCGAACGGAGCAAGCCATGTTTTGCCGCAAGACCCAGCCCAGTGGACAACGCCCGAGCCAAGCGCAGCAGCCGGCGCGCGAATCCAGACCTGTCGAACTGGATCCCAAGCAACTGGCGCTGGTCGCCGGTGGCTCGCCGAAGGGCACGTGGGCTTCACCCAAGGGGACTTGGTAGCCCGGGTTCCAGCGCCTCGGGCTCGACGCCGCATGTCCGCAGGTGGCCTCGTGCCTGCGGTCGGCCCGGGGTGGTGATTCGAAGCCGGGGTCGGGTGCGGCACCGCCGCCGTAGACCGAACGCTGGCGAGCCATGACACGCTCGCTGTTTCGCCCCGAGGCGCTCGATGCCCAGTCCCAGTCCTGGCTGGGCGGCGTGCAGCTGGCGCGGCCGCTGTCACTGAGCGTCGTCACGCTCGGGGCGGTGGCGGCGCTTGTCGCGGTGATCGCCTTCCTGACGCTGGCGCAGTACACGCGCCGCGTCACCGCGCCCGGTGTGCTGGTGCCCGATCGCGGCCTGATCCGGCTCGTGCCGACGGCTGCGGGCACCGTGCTCGAGCGCCGCGTGAGCGAAGGGCAGGTGGTGGCCGCGGGTGACGTGCTGTTCGTGCTGGCGCTCGAGCGCACGCAGCTGGCGGACGCCGACGAAGCCCAGGTCCGGCGCAGCATCGACGAGCGTGGCCGCAGCCTGGTCGAGGCGGCGCGCCAGCAGCAGGCGTTGGCCGCAGCGCGGCGCGTCGCGCTCGACAGGCGACTGGCGGCGCTCGAGCGTGAGGCGGCGCAACTCGACGCCGAGGTCGGACTGCAGCGCCAGCGCCGCACGCTGGCCGAGGAGTCGCTGGCGCGGCTGAGATCGCTGCAGGCCGCGCAGTTCATCTCGGAGGCCCAGGTGCGGGCCAAGGACGAGGAGCTGCTGGGTCTGCGCGCGGCCGAGCAGGCGCTGGCGCGGCAGCGTGCGGCCCTCGAGCGCGAACGTGCCGAGCTCGAAGGCGAGCGCCAGACCCTGCCCCTGCTGGCCGAGAACATCGCCGGCAGCATCTCGCGCGACCTCGCGCAGTTGCGGCGCGAGAGCGCCGAGCAGCAGGGCGAGCGCCGGATCGTCGTGCGCGCGCCACAGTCGGGGACCGTGAGCGCCGTGCTGGCCGAGCCGGGGCAGAGCGTCTCGCCGTCGTCGGCCCTTGCCAGCCTCGTGCCAGCCGGGGCGCATCTGCAGGCGCAGCTGTACGCGCCGTCCAGCGCCGTCGGATTCGTGCGCACCGGACTGCCGGTGCAGCTGCGCTTCGAGGCCTTCCCGTTCGAGCGCTTCGGTCACTGGCCAGCGCATGTCGTGGACGTCTCGCGGGTGCCGCTGGCGCCCAGCGAACTTGCGGCGCTCGCGCTGCCGGCCACCAGTGCGGCCGCTGCCGCGGCGGGCGAACCGCTGTTTCGCATCACGCTCGCGCTGGATGCGCGCCACGACGCCGAGGCGGTGCCGCTCGCTGCCGGCATGCGGCTGGCGGGCGACGTGCTGCTCGAGCGCCGCCGGCTCGTGGCTTGGCTGTTCGAGCCGTTGCTCGCGTGGCGCGAGCGCGGGGCTGTCGGGGCGTGATGGGCGCGGCCGACGCACTGCGGCTGGGCATCGGCGGGCGGCGCGTGCCGCTCGTGCTGCAGACCGAGGCCGCCGAATGCGGCCTGGCCTGCCTGGCGATGGTGGCCGGCGCACACGGTTACGACACCGATCTGCCGACGCTGCGCCAGCGCTTCTCGCTGTCGATCAAGGGTGTGACGCTGGTGGACCTGGTGCGCATGGCCGAGGCGCTGAACCTGGTGCCGCGCGCGCTGCGCGCCGAGCTCGACGAGATCGACCAGTTGCAGCGCCCCTGCATCCTGCACTGGGACCTGAACCACTTCGTCGTCTTCGTCGGGCTGCGGCGCGGCATGGCCGTGATCCACGATCCGGCACGCGGGCTGCGGCGCCTGAAGCGCGAGGAGTTCTCGCGCCACTTCACCGGCATTGCGCTCGAGCTGCAGCCGGCGCCGGGTTTCCGCCCCGCGGTGCAGCGCCAGCGCATCACGCTCGGGCAACTCGTCGGGCCGGTGCGCGGCTGGCGGCGCTCGCTGGCGCAGGTCCTCGTGCTTGCACTGGCGCTCGAGGCCTTCGTGCTGCTGGGGCCGTTTCTCATGCAGTGGGTGGTCGACGGCGTGGTGGTGAGTGCCGACCGCGACCTGCTGCTGACGCTGGTGGTCGGCTTCGCGTTGCTGGTCGTGCTGCAGGTGGCGACCGCGGCGGCGCGCTCGTGGGCGGTGCTGGTCATGTCGGCGACGCTCAACCTGCAATGGCTGCTCAACGTCTTCGCGCACCTGATGCGCCTGCCCGTGGCCTGGTTCGAGAAGCGGCACGTGGGCGACGTCTGGTCGCGCTTCGGCGCCGTGCAGCACATCCAGCGCACGCTCACGACCAGTTTCGTCGAGGCGCTGCTCGACGGCACGCTGGTGCTGCTGACGCTGGCGATGATGCTCGCGTACAGCGTGCAGCTCACGCTGGTGGCGCTGGCGGCGGTGGCCGCCTATGGCGCGCTGCGCTGGGCTTTCTTCAGGCCGCTGCGCGAAGCCTCGGAGGAGGCGCTGGTGTTCGAGGCCAGGCAGTCCAGCCACTTCCTCGAGTCGCTGCGGGGCGTGCAGGCGATCAAGCTGTTCGGCGCGCAGGGCGAGCGCAGTTCGCGCTATGCCAGCCTGGTGGTCGACACGATGAACGCCGATATCGCGACGCGGCGCCTCGAGATCCTCTTCTCGGTGCTCAACCGCGGGCTGTTCGGCCTCGAGCGCGTGGCGGTGATCGGCCTGGGCGCACTGTTGGTGCTGGACGGCCGCTTCAGCGTCGGCATGCTGTTCGCATTCTTCGCCTGGAAGGAGACCTTCGCGCAGCGCGTGAGCTCGCTCATCGACAAGGCGTCCGAGCTGAAGATGCTCGAACTGCACGGCGAGCGGCTGGCCGACATCGTGCTGTCGGCGCCCGAAGCCGACGGCGGCAGCGGCGCGGCGATCGGCACCTCGCCGCGCATCGAGTTGCGCAATGTGAGCTTTCGCTATGCCGACGGCGAACCGGAGGTGCTGGCGGGCGTCAACCTCGTCATCGAGCCCGGCGAATCGGTGGCCATCGTCGGGCCCTCGGGCTGCGGCAAGACGACGCTGCTCAAGCTGCTGCTGGGCATCCACGCACCCACCGGTGGCGAGGTGCTGGTCGCGGGCGAGCCGCTCGCGCACCGTGGCGTGCGCGCCTGGCGCGCCGCAGTCGGAGCGGTGATGCAGGACGAGCCGCTGTTCTCGGGCTCGATCGCCGACAACATCGCGTTCTTTGCCGGCGCGCCCGAGCGCGCGCGCATCGAGCATTGTGCGCGCCTGGCGGCGGTGCACGACGAAATCGAGGCGATGCCGATGGGCTACGACACGCTGATCGGCGACATGGGCACGGCGCTGTCGGGCGGCCAGCGCCAGCGCGTGTTGCTCGCGCGCGCCCTGTACAAGGAGCCGAGCGTGCTGCTGCTGGACGAGGCGACGAGCTCGCTGGACGTCGAGCGCGAACGTGCCGTCAATCAGGCAGTGCGCCAGCTCGCGCTCACGCGCATCGTCGTCGCGCACCGGCCGGAGACGATCGCCAGCGCAACCCGGGTGGTCGCGCTGCACGACGGGCGCATCGCGCAGGACCTGCGCACCGTGCCGTCGCAGGCGCCGATGCACTAGCGCTTGCGTCGATGCACTGGGGGCGCTTGCGCCGATGCGCTGGCGCGGATGCACTGGGGGCGCCAGCGCCGATGCGCCGGCGCGGACGAGTCCCGTGCCCGCGGGCGTCGCGTGGTGCGGCGCCGGCCGAGCGGTCCGGCGCGCGGGGTTCAGGTCTTCTTCATCGGGCAGGTGTTCATGCCGAAGAGTCGGTAGGCCGGGCACCAACCGATCGCCGCGGTGAACAGCGGCACGACGCCGATCCAGCCCCAGGCGCCGATGGTGCCCATCAGCGTGAGCGCGATCAGGACGATGCCGACGACGGCACGAAGGATGCGGTCGAGGCCGCCGACATTGATACCCATGGTTGCACTCCAGCGGACAGGCACGGCAGGATGGCCGTTGCAGCGAGTGTGCGGTGGCAGCGCGCGCGCTTCAGTGACCACGGTCACAGACGCGTTGCCGGGCGGCGCCGGGCGCGGTCCGGCGGCCGGCGCGCCCGGGAGCGCGTTCAGATGGGGGCGCCGCCCGCGGCCGCGCTGCGCAACCGGGCGGCGTCGAGCACCTCGATGCGCTCGCGGCCGAGCCGCACCCAG
>Ga0116167_1004130_pt1 | contig 10846 bp, 8 predicted proteins | sample AD_JPNMR3_MetaG_FD_89794 | JGI IMG/M metagenome (GOLD analysis project Ga0116167, IMG submission 89794) | Active sludge microbial communities of municipal wastewater-treating anaerobic digesters from Japan - AD_JPNMR3_MetaG | ecosystem: Engineered > Bioreactor > Anaerobic > Digestate | place... | reverse complement strand
TTTATAAAGCAAAAGAGGGTCATTATCCGGCAAAATTAGAAGATCTTACTTCTGCCGGTACCAATTATCAACCAATGTTAGATGAAATCCCATCTGATCCATGGGGAAGCGATTACATTTATGAAATTGATGAAGAAACCGGAAAGATAACTTTAAAGAGTGCTAATGGTGAAACAAGAACCATGAAGTAGATCAAACAATACGCATCAAGATTTTAATGAAGACGCAACTATTTGCGTCTTCATTCATAGAATCGTGAAATTTTTAAACCATTAATTAGAAAAATTAGTCTTGATTAAAGGAGTGTCAATCAGAGTTGACCAACCAAAAAGGGTCATCGACCTTAGAAGTGATTCTGTCATTGATATTATTTGTATTAGTTGCATCGGCATTAGCGATTGCCATTCCGATGACTTATAATTGGTTAACTGATAACGATGACCGATTGAATATGGCGCGTCTTTTAGAAAAGCATTTGGAGCAATTACGGAGTATTCCCTATGAGCAATTAAGGATTAAAGATAGTGGAATTATCAGTGAAGGAAACTACAATTACCGGATTATTACCAAGTTAGTCAAAAATGGGGTTAATGAGCGTGGTGATTCAACCTGGTCAGATATTGAACCGGCAGGTGGTAATGGATTAACCGCCAGTTATTACAATAATTCTACCCTGACGGGTAAGGCCATTCGAAGGATTGATCCGGTTATCAACTTTGATTGGGGTTTAAATTCACCGCACCCGGATCTCGGTCCCGATTATTTTAGTGTGCGGTGGGATGGGTTTATTGAAGCGCGTTTTGATGAAACCTATACTTTTTATACAGTCTCTGATGAAGGGATCCGGTTATGGGTTAACGGACAACTGTTGATCAATAATTGGACCGGCCATCCGGCAACTGAAAACTCCGGAACAATCGCCTTAAAGGCGGGAGAATGTTATCCGATTCGGATCGAATATTTTGATAATACCGGACCGGCAGTTGTTAAGCTTAGCTGGTCAAGCCCCTCGACTCCCAAGCAAATAGTGCCTAAAGAACAATTATACAGCGAATTGGCTAAAAAAAGCGTAGTTCAGGTGATTGATCTATTATCAGAACGAAATTACTCGGGGTTTTTACTCTCATTCCCGAATTTTAGTTATTGGGCAGAAGAACCGGTTTTGGATGGCGGCTTAGCCGGACTTTATTTCAATGAACTTAATTTCACCGGAACGGTTGCCAGTCGCCTTGATCCGGTGGTCGACTTTGAGTGGGATACCAATTCGCCGATTGCCGGTATCGAGCCGAATACCTACAGTGTTCGTTGGACCGGATTTGTAATTCCCAAAAATACCGGGTATTATACATTTTATACGATCAGCGATGATGCAGTCAGGCTTTGGGTTAATCATCAGTTATTAATTGATGATTGGACCAATCACAATCGTTATGAAGATTCAAGTTCATCAATTTATCTGGTAGCCAATCAAAGGTATTCGGTTACTATGGATTATCAGCAGGCTTATGGAACAGCTGTTGCCAAATTATTATGGAGTGGTTCGGCAACCGCGAAACAGATTATCTCCGGTATTAATTTATTACCGACATATAGTCCGTTTGAAGACACCTATACAAGTAAGAAAGAGCCAAGCAGTAACTATGGTAATGATTCCAATTTAGAGGTGTATGCTCATAGTAATCACCAATGCAACAGTTATCTAAAGTTTTATGTTACGGGAATTGAAGGAAAGAAAATCCAAGCTGTAAAGTTAAGATTATACGCAATCAATAACGGCAAATCTCACTTTGAAATTCGCAAAACCACTTCGCCCTGGAATGAATCGACCGTCAGTTGGAATACGAATCCGGCTGTAAGCAGCACCGTTTATGGAACTTATACCAAAGATATTGATCGAAATCTATTTATTGAGGTTGATTTAGATCCGGCCCTGTTGGACCAGGGGGACGGTATTTATGAATTGGCATTGCTTCCGATCGCCGGCAACAACAATGTTGCATTTTACTCCCGGGAACATCCGAATCAGGATTTGGGACCGCGTTTAATCATCGATTTTACTGAAGACGAACTGCCTAATGTTAATTTAAACATTTTATACCGTTGTGTTAATACTAACTCAACAACCAATACAATTGCCCCTTGGTTTCAGATTTATAATAATGGCAGTGAACCAATTGATTTAACCAAATTAAAGCTTCGTTACTGGTATACGGCAGATAATTCGCTGTCACAAAATTTCACCTGTGACTGGTCAGGAATGGAAGAAGGTTATTCGATGCTCCATATAACCAATCGGATAACCAGCCGGTTTGTCCAATTGAGCAGTCCGGTCAATGGGGCCGATCGTTATGTTGAAATTGGTTTTGCTAGTGGCACTAACAACTTGGCCCCAGGTAAGAAAGTCGAACTTCAAAATCGGATTTATAACAGTTCCTGGGTAAATTATGACCAAACCAATGACTATTCATTTGATCCAGGTTTATCAAACTATGGTGTCAATAATCGCATTACCGTATATTACAATGATGTTTTGATATTTGGGATTGAGCTAGAATAAACGAACAAGAGGTTGTTAGCTGAATTAACAGATAATTAGCTGGTTGTTTGGATTAAGTTAAGACTTGCCGTTTATTAGTCAAATAGATGTTTGGAGTTGATTGACCGTTACTTAATACAGTAACGGTTTTATTTTGATCCTTTTTCTTCATGTAGCTGGACGTTAGGGATTACTGATACAAAGATACTAAATAATTTCGAAAATTTTTTTGTAATTTAGCATAAATCTTTTGAAACTGGAACAAAATATGATAGAAGCTTTTATGGCAATTAAAATTGTTTCTGGGAGGTATAAAATGTCTGGTAAAGCTCTTGCAACTGCAAAAGTTTCAACACAATCATTACAAAAATCAAAACCACGGTATACTGAAGAAGAAAATCAAAAATTATTTGAATCCTGGTGGAATCCGCAACAAAGAAGAGAATTAGTTAATCATTTAGGTCGTAACATGAGTGCTTTACGTAGTCAATTTTGCCGGTTACTTAAAGAAAAAGGGTTAAGTAATCAAGAATATTATAATATGATGCAATCAAAATATACCGGTGATTCCGGAGTTGCTCCCCGTAAACGCAGTCGAGAAATAAAAGATGTTGATCGTTTGATCTTAGAAGTGTTTGCCAAGCATCAGGCATTAGGGAACTCACGGACGGCAGCATGTGACGAATTACAGCAGAAACTGGGCAAATCATTTTCGACTGCCGCATTAAAACTAAGGTTCTATCGTTTGATCAAACGCTTTAATTACAAAGATGAGGATTTAGTTGCCCTTGGTAAAGAAGTGTTGGGTGAAAAACCGGCAATTAATGAAGCAGAAGCAGTTCCGGTGGTTGAACGTATCAAACCAAAGACTGTATCTCCGGAACCAAGTCCTATTTCCATAGATAAAGTCAGACCGGCTCAAAATCAAGCTTCAACAAGTAATGCCGATAATATCTTCTTCCAACAGTTGTCGTCGTTACCGGAGATAATTAAAAATTTTGAAGAACGGTTAAATAAAATAGAAGCTCAACAACGTCATCAACTTGATCTAAGGGGATTTGTCGAACATTTGCTGGCAGTAGAAAGAGATTTGAAACGCGAAGATAAACTGATGGAAGAGATTCAAAAGTTAATGGATGAAAATGATAAACTCCAAAGTTTAATTGGCAGGGAACAAGATCGACTTAAGAAGCGGGAACAGGAACTGGCAGAAGTCTATAAAATGTTAGACACAATGTTATCGGATTATATGCGGCTTGAAAGCGTGTCCAAGCTGGCTTCGTTGGGTGATTTTATGCATCGGCTGGAGATTACTGTCGATCAGTTCGGTAACGTTTTGAAGAGCAGAAGAATTAATGCGGATATTTAATTGCGGGATTCACAATTAAAAAGATAATAAAGATAATAATGATGATAAATAAAGTATTTCAGTAAAAAACCAGCTATTGACTGAATAATAAAGAAATGATAAAATATTTTTGTTATGTTACGGGCAGTAGCGCAGCTTGGTAGCGCACCACCTTGGGGTGGTGGGGGTCGTGGGTTCAAATCCCGCCTGCCCGACCAGATTGAAACAAATATTTGGTTTGTGCCTTAATCAGCACAAACTTTTTTATTTGGAATTTTTTATGCTGAACTTTAGATTTTTGAAATAAAGGATTATCTTTTGTAGAGTTGAATTTATAAATATTATTATTTGATAATTAGTTCTATTTTTTCCGGGGAGTAATGGAGATGAAGATAACCAAACATTCGATGCTTGTTTTTGTTATATTGATTACCATTTTATTGGCTCAATCAAATCAAGCAGTTCATTCTTCTGTTAGTATTGATAATGAATTTGAAACAATCCTTATTCCTTTTAACCCGCTCAATACGCAATGTTTTTTCATTGATAACAATTTATACGCTGTTTCATTGATTAACGGTCGTATAATAATCTATCTTTATTATGAATCTGCGTGGTATGAACTGCAACGATTGGGTTCCAATGAAGCAGCTTTTACTACCTTTCAGGTGAAAGATCTTAACAGGGATCAAATTCCGGAAATTATTGCCGGTACTGAGGGGCCTGGTTTCATCTTCATTTATAAACTGGATGACAGTTCGCAATGGATTGAAGTTAATTCGAGTAAATACGTCTGGGCACCGATTGCCAGCCTGATTATTGGGAAATTCAGCAGTAATTCCGGCGCAGGTACTGATTTGATTGTTCAAACTCAGGAAGGAATACTGTATTTTCTGAAGATCTCCGCTGATTCGCTGGACCTCATCTCCAAGAGTCCGGCCCCTTTCAAATTGATTGAAAATACTCAGACTATTGATTTTGACAACGATGGGCTTGAAGAAATCGTGGTTACTTATCGGACCAGTGGCGTTGCTGTGCTCAAACTGATAAATAACACTGTGGTTTCGGTGTGGGAAAACTATCCTTGGGGCAAGGTCCTAGCGATGACATATTCTGATTGGAATAATGATCGTCGTAATGAATTGATCTTAACTACCAGTCAGAAGGTTGTTTATCTGTTAACTGCCAATGATAAAGGGTTTGACTTCAAATTGGATAATTTTCAGTTTGATTATGTTGCTGAAAATTTGCTCATTAATAATAACGCTAAAAAAATGTTGACTACCGACTCGACTGGTAAATTGCGCACTTATAAATATGATCAGAAAAATAAAAAATGGCAGGAAGAAACGACCCTCCAAACCGGAAGAATTATTAAAGTGATGAGTATTTCAGATAATGAAAATGACTTATATCTGTGGAGCGCCAACCGACAGTTGATCAAATATCAATTTGAAAAATAAATTTTCAAGGATTTCATTGTAATAAATTACAATTACACCCCATAAATTTTTAATGACCAAGGGCTGAGGTGAAACTATAGTCTTTGTACATTTAGGATGATATGGGGTGAAAAAATGCTTCAAAAACAAAATGATTCGAGGCTTCCTTTGAAAGAAATCTTCAGTGGCAGTATTCTGGTGATTTTAGTTATTATTTTCTTTGCACTGCTTTTAGGAATCATTACTGAATTGGGTTGGACAGGAATAACGAAATGGGCAGGGAGTTTGTATTTAATAACATTGTATCTGGCAATTGTTATAGGTTCGATTTTAGCAGGTATTAAAAGTAAGCGAATGGGATGGATTACCGGGTTAGGAGTCGGGCTCTTCAGTTCAATCCTGACTGTTGTTTTTGCAGGAATAATGGGCGAGACCATCAATTGGGGTGTATTTGTGCTGAAGACCCTGATCAATGGTTTTATTGGAGCATTTGGTGGAATAATTGGGGTTAATTTTTCAAGAGATTGACTGATTTTTCTTTCAAAAATAGATTTGACAAACTTATATTCTTTAGGTATAATTTAATGGTGTCACAGGGGAGTAGCTCAATTGGTAGAGCATCGGTCTCCAAAACCGGCGGCTGCGGGTTCGATTCCTGTCTCCCCTGCCATCTTTTAGAATTAGTGGTTATTAAGCCGCTTTTTTTATTTTCATCGTCTTTTGTCATCTGATTTCAAAACTTTTCAAACTATATTTTACTGATTAAGATAAACTGAACCATAATAGTGTTTATTATTTTGTAAACTATTTGGTTGAGTTTGTTTTAATCCTATTTTAATTTAAAGCGAGGCGTATTGTTATGTCGAAAAAAGTTCCAGTCGGAATTTCCAACCGTCATCTTCATTTATCACAAGCTGATCTTGAACAACTGTTTGGACCGGGTTATCAATTGAAAATGATGAAACCGTTATCACAACCAGGGCAGTTTGCTGCGGAAGAATGTGTCAATTTAATTGGTCCTAAAGGGAGGATCAATAAAGTTCGGGTTTTAGGTCCGGTACGTCCACAAACACAAGTGGAAGTTTCCAGAACAGACAGTTTTGTATTAGGGATCGATCCGCCGGTGAGAGATTCCGGTGCGATTGAAAATTCAGCGGCGCTTACTCTTGAAGGTCCGGCCGGTAATGTTGAATTAAAGCAAGGAGTTATTATTGCACAACGCCATCTGCATTTACATACCGATGAGGCTGCTGAGCTTGGTTTGAAAGATAAAGAGATCATTTCAGTTAAATTTGATGGGGTACGAAGTGTGATCTTTAATAATGTTTTAGTGCGGGTTCATCCAAACTTTGCGATGGATTTACATCTGGATACTGATGAGGCGAATGCTGCGGGATTAAAAAATGGTGATCTTGGAGAAATTATAAAAAATTGATCAATCAAAAATGTATTATTGTCTGATATATTTTTCTATGGTATATTATTCATAAATCATTTTAACAGTAATGTTGAATAAAAGGAGGCAATCAGTAGTATGGCAGAGATTAATTTTGGGGGAGTAGTGGAGACTGTTGTCACCCGTGAAGAATTCCCTCTGGCAAAAGCTCGGGAAGTACTTAAAGATGAAGTTATTGCAGTTATCGGTTATGGTGTTCAGGGACCGGCCCAAGCATTAAATATGAAAGATAATGGATTTAATGTTATAATTGGTCAATCAAAGCAATTTGCTAAAGATTGGGAACGGGCAATCAATGACGGTTTTGTTCCTGGTAAGGATCTTTTTGATATTGAAGAAGCTACTGCCAAAGGAACAATTATTATGATGCTGGTTTCTGATGCGGCTCAAAGACAGATTTGGCCTCAAGTGAAACAGAATTTAAAACCTGGAGATGCTTTATATTTCTCACATGGTTTCTCAATTGTTTATAAAGATCAGACTGATGTTATTCCACCGGCGGATGTTGATGTTATTTTGGTAGCTCCTAAGGGTTCCGGAACTTCAGTTCGACGTAACTTCTTATCAGGAGCAGGGATCAACTCCAGTTATGCTGTTTACCAAGATTATACCAAACGGGCAAATGAACGTTGTCTTGCCGTTGGTATAGCGATCGGATCTGGTTACTTATTCCCAACCACATTTGAACACGAAGTATACAGTGATTTAACCGGTGAACGCGGAGTGCTGATGGGTGCTTTAGCTGGAATTATGCATGCTCAATATGAGGTTTTACGTGAAAACGGTCATTCACCCAGTGAAGCATTTAATGAAACTGTAGAAGAATTAACTCAAAGTCTAATCAGATTAGTTGATGAAAAGGGAATGGATTGGATGTATTCCAACTGTTCAGCAACTGCTCAACGTGGAGCTCTTGATTGGTCACCGAAGTTTAAAGAAGCTACTTTACCGGTGTTTAAAGAATTGTATCAAAAGGTTAAAGATGGCTCCGAAACACGTCGTGTTATTAGTGCTTGCAGTCAACCTGATTACCAGGAGAAACTCAATCAAGAACTGGCATTATTACGCAATTCGGAGATTTGGCAAGCTGGTGCGGCTGTGCGCAGCTTACGCCCACATGAAGCCGAGAGAAAAATTACTGCTGATACTAAAGGTGTACAAGGCAGAGGCGAAGCATAATTACCAATTTAATTTAGCTTCAAGGTCCTTGTTGTTTTATTAGATAGAATCAAAGAAGGATAAATCCGTATTATGGAGATATCCTTCTTTTTTAATTTTATTTATTAATTGTAAAAATTTAAGCGATTAGTCCTGTATAGTTTTTAATGGTCGTGGTCATGGTCGTGGTCATGGTCGTGGTCATGGTCGTGGTCATGGTCGTGGTCATGGTCGTGGTCATGGTCGTGGTCATGGTCATGGTCATGGTCATGGTCGTGGTCATGGTCGTGGTCATGGTCATGGTCGTGATCGTGATCGTTGTCATGATCGTGAGTATGATTTTTGTCAATATAAAATTTAGTTGCTTTATATTGGAAAGAACCATCTAATCTTGGGAAGATAAAGGCAGTTAAATTGTTATTTAATAAAATCGGAATATTGGGTTTGATTCGTTCATCAACATATTGTTCGACTAAATCGAACTCTTTATTATGGATGTCAAAAGAATAAATTCGGATTGTATCCAGATACTTCATTACTAACAATATTTTTTCGGTTCGATGATCAATAACGCATGGACCGGTTAGGGAAAATATGGTACTTGGTCGAATTTTACTTGGCATTGGATAAGTTTTTTGCTTTAAACTGTTAGTGTTCAAGTAAGTGATAGCATTATCATGATCATTACCGATAATATAAAGCGCGTTTTCACAGGAATCCCACACCAGGTCGCCAACGGTAAGCGGCTCTTTATTAATCTTTTTTAACAATCCTTTTTGGGTATGAAATAAATATAAATTGCTTAACCCATTGTCATTTAAGAAATCAACATAAATAAGATGCTTGCTGTCTTCTCCCCAGATTGCGAAATTAGGTTTATATAAGATACTTCTCTGGGGTTGTTTAGTTGTTATGGAATCGATTAAATTATTTTTTGATTTCGGATTATAAATTTCAATAACTTCTTTGGTTTTGATATTCATTACCTTTAAAATATTATCTTCGGTAAAAGCAATCATTTTACCGTTGGGGGAGATGCTTGGATGGTACAGATTATAACCTTGATATAAAACTTTGGGTTTTTGTCCAAGCTGCGTTAAATTAAGTTTGAATTTTACCTGTTCATTATATAAAACTATCCGATCTTCGTATGATGGATCAACGGTACTGGCGGTAACAATTCCTGCTTGATCATGCCAATCTCCGGATTTAAAGGTGCCGTCAGGCCAAAGAGGGGGAGAAAAAAGATATTGGGCCATTAAAATTAGTAAATAGATGCTAAGCCAAATGCCAATAATCGTTTTTCCGGCTGTAAAATGTTGTAACGGAATCCGGTTTTTCAGTTGCCAGAGTGTTGCAACCAGTGGAGTGATTAATGCCAGTAGTGCCAAGAAAATTGGAAAAACTTTTATCACAAAATTCATCTGATAGGGTGGAATGTCGTACCAAAAATAGTTTGCCATTAATAAATCAAACAGTTTGACCCAGAATTGATAGCATAAATAGGTCATCGAACCTGTTAAGATAATAATCGCAAAAAAGCGTTCCAAACCCTTAACTAACAATCCCGAAAATAAACTAATCGCATGAATGGTAAGGAATGTTAGCAATATCCATTCTTCGCCCATTCCATTAGGAAGTGGTAATTCAGATAAGTTTAACTGAATTTGATTTCTGATTAAAAAGGACCAGATTAAGAAAATACCAATACTGGTGAGGTATTTGACCAAGATTATTAAGTAAAGTGAGATTGGTCTGGTAATAATAAAGTCTAAAGTTTTTTTATCGGCGTCCTGACTGAAACACTGTAAGCCATAGGTCATTGCCAATAAGATTCCGATTGAGATATAAGCCCAAGTACCGTTAGTACCGGCAATGATCTTTGAACCAGGGGAGAGTAAATTTACGATCAAAAGAATTACGAAAGCAGGTAATGGCAGTAGAAATGGAATCAGATTCCGTTTTAATTCATTATAAAATAGTACCAAGCCTGAATGAATAAAGCTTGAAACTATAGTGTTCTTTGATTGTGATGGTTGCATCAGATGGACACCTCCTTGAAGGCATGTGATGAATCAAAGCGTTGTTGTAATATGGGACTCATCTTTGTTCGCCTCCGGAACAGAAGAAAAGGAATGCTTCTTTTAAGGCGACAGGCTGGACCGAAATTGTTGTGTTTTCGCCAGCAGCTGCAATCTCTTCGGTAAATTGGGAAGGTATCAAATAAGTCTTACCGGTTGAATCTTCTTCTAACAAAACAGATCGGAGATTCAAATTTTCAGGAATTGATCCTGGCAATTTGATCTTTGCGACTTGAGCGCAGATCGAATCAATTGTGCCATATGCCTGGATTTTTCCATCATATTCGATTGCTACAAGTTTAGCGATGGCTTCAACATCTGCTAAATTATGAGTAGAGAAGAAGACCGTTCTTTCACTGAGATCAACATCTTTCAAAAGTATTTGGAGGAATTCATGTTGTGCCAATGGATCTAATCCACTCATCGGTTCATCTAAGATTAATAATTCGGGTTTTGGTCCTAAAGCCAGGATTAGAGCCAATTTGGTTGTTTGCCCTTTGGACAGAGTTCCAATTTTAGTCTTTGGGTTAAGACCAAAACGTTTGATGTATTTGTTTACTAATTCGTCATCCCATGTATTGTATAATCCTTTGCAAAAGCTGATGATGTCATTGATTGACATCCAGCCATAGAGCCCCTGTTCTTCAGAGACATAACCGATTCTCTGACGCAGACTGGAGCCAAAACGGTATGGTTCTTCTCCTAACACTTTTATTTCGCCACCGGAAGATGGTATTAAACCTAATAATGTCCGGATCAACGTAGTTTTACCGGCGCCATTCGTCCCAAGCAAGGCAAATATTGTGCCTTTTGGAACTTCTAAAT
>Ga0116167_1004127_pt1 | contig 10849 bp, 9 predicted proteins | sample AD_JPNMR3_MetaG_FD_89794 | JGI IMG/M metagenome (GOLD analysis project Ga0116167, IMG submission 89794) | Active sludge microbial communities of municipal wastewater-treating anaerobic digesters from Japan - AD_JPNMR3_MetaG | ecosystem: Engineered > Bioreactor > Anaerobic > Digestate | place... | reverse complement strand
GCTTGTAAGAGCAGATAGGGTACGCTCGGCAAGGAGGGCGAAGTCGTAACAAGGCAGCCGTACCGGAAGGTGCGGCTGGATCACCTCCTTTCTCAGGGAGTAAAAAAAGGTCCGAATACCTCCACTATTTATAGAAAGAACGGAAAAAAGCAAGGGTGTGAAAACCCTTGCTTTTTTTTTGTTGCTGGTGGTAAAATAAACGGTTAAAAAGTAGAGAGTAGCAAGAGTAAAAAAATAAAATGTCTGAAAAAAAGGATTATTACGAGGTTCTCGGAGTAAATAAAGATGCCTCTATAGATGAGATAAAGAAGGCCTATAGAAACCTTGCTTTGAAATACCATCCTGATAGAAACCCGGGAAATAAAGAAGCAGAGGAAAAATTCAAAGAAGTAACAGAGGCATATGAGGTCTTAAGCGACCCTGAAAAAAGGAAGGTCTATGACCAGTATGGGCATGCTGGCTTTGGACCACAGGGGTTTGACTGGACACAGGACTTTTCAAGGGTCAGGATGGATTTTTCGGATATATTTGGTGATTTATTCAACACATTCTTTTCAGATAGTTTTGGCGCTGATTGGTTCGGGGGCGGCACATCAACAAGACAGAGGCAGAACAGGGGTTCTGACCTTGAATACAGGATGTATATCACACTGAAAGAAGCAGCAACAGGTACGGAGAAATACATAAATGTTTCAAGGTATGATGAATGTCCTGTATGTAAAGGAACAGGTAGTAAATCTCAGGGTTCAGGAAAGAAGATATGTTCTAACTGTCAGGGGAAAGGGCAGGTGGTAAGGAGTAACGGCTTTTTTACTGTAGCAACAACCTGTCCGAAGTGTAAAGGAGAAGGAGAGATAATAGCAGACCCGTGTTCTAATTGCAGGGGGACTGGAAGAATAAGAAATATGCACAGGATTCTTGTAAAGATACCTGCCGGGATTGAAGATGGAAGCAGTTTGCGACTGAAAGGGCAGGGTGATACAGGGCCATACAATGGACCAAAGGGAGACCTGTATATCACTGTATTTATTGAAAAGGACAAAATTTTTGAAAGGGTGAATTCCGATATTGTATGTGAAGTTCCAATAACAATTACACAGGCAATACTTGGCGATGAAATAGAGGTGCCTACGCTTACAGGAAAGGTTAAAGTAAAGATACCGCCTGGTGCACAGACAGGCACTGTATTGAGATTAAAAAATTTAGGTATGCCCAGGGTCTCCGGCTATGGTAAAGGCGACCTTCTGATAAAGATAAAGGTGGTTGTCCCCGAAAGGTTATCAAGGCAGGAGAGACAACTTTATCAGCAGATTAAAGAGATTGAAAGTCCTGATAACTACCCTGAGATAAAAAAATTCCGCAATAATCTATAAAGGAGAAAAGAGATATGCAAAGGGAAAAATATCTCAATAATATATTTTTTAAAGGGGATGGAGAAGTATTCTGTAATGTATGGATATATTACCCTGTATGGAAGAAGTATGAAGATAAGATGGGAGAGATTAAAAAACAGTTTCCCGGGATAAATATCATTTTAAATAAACAAGAAGATTGGAAGGCAGGGAAAACTAAAAGAGATAAGTGGGGATGTTTATGGTTTTATGCTATTGACTATCTGGAAGGGCAGGTAATAGAACATCCTTTACAGAACTGGGAAAACTTTAAGGATTACAAAGCACCAGACCCTGCAGAATATATGGACTGGAAAAAGTTTGAAGAGGAAGTGAAGATAGCAAAAGAGAAAGGGGAATTAGCAGAAGGTGGGGTAGAACACGGATTTCTCTTTCTGAAGCTGACATATTTAAGGGGATTTGAAAACCTTATGATAGATATTGCAGAAAGGAATCCACTTCTTTACCATCTGATTGAGATAATCACTGATTACTGGATGGATGTAGTGAAAAGGTATATCAACACAGGAGTTGACCTGATATTTTTTGGAGATGACCTTGGTCTTCAAAAGTCACTACCCATAAGTCCTTCTGCCTGGCGGGAATTTATAAAGCCATCATATAAGAAGATATTTTCTTACTGCAGAGAAAATAATGTTGCTGTATATCTGCACACAGATGGTTATATTCTTGATATAATCCCCGACCTTATTGAATGCGGGGTCAGTATTTTAAATCCGCAGGACCTTGTCAACGGTATTGACAACCTTGAAAGGGCTGTTAAAGGTAAGGTCGCCTTAGACCTTGATATAGACAGACAGCGCCTTACGGTATATGGAAAAACGGAAGAAATAGATACCCATATATTTAACTGCATCAAGAAACTCGGCTCACCTGAAGGGGGATTATCCCTCGTATGGGGTGTTTATCCGGGAACACCTGTGGAAAATATAGAGGCAGTCATTGCTGCTATGGAAAAATACCGGTTGTACTGGAAAAAACAGTAGTTCATAATGAAAATAAAGGGATATCTCTGTGGTATTTTTGCATCTTTTACGTGGGGGACTGTGTTTGTTGTGGGGCGTTTTATACTTGGCGACGGGAATGTAAGCCCTTTTATTATTGCTTTCTGGAGATGTCTATTCGGTAGTATGTTTTTATTTCTTGTGCTAAATAAAAAAGTTAAAAGTATATTCTCCATTCCCGCGAAGGACTATCTTTTTCTTGTTACTCTCAGTTTTACAGGTATATTCCTTTTTAATACGCTGCTCTTTTATTCTCTCCTGTATACAACAGCAACTCCATCAAGTATATTGATGAATGCCAATCCTTTCTTTATCCTTATATTTGCTGCACTCTTTCTCAGGGAAAAGATGACCTCCGGAAAGGTCCTGGCTGTTATAATCGGATTTCTCGGATGTGCTATTGTTATACAGGGAACAGAAGTTGTATCTGCAGCTGGTCTCAATCCATTAAAGGGAAATATCCTTGCATTGGGGTCTGCTGTATGCTGGGCTTTATATACAGTGTTCGGAGGATATCCTGCAAAAAAGTATGGGCCTGTTCTTACAACATTTATTACACTATTTACAGGTATGTTGCTGTTTCTTATTGTGATGTTAGTAATGAAGATAAATTTCTGGAATATCGGTTTGCCTGTCTTTCTTTCCGGTGCCTATCTTGGTATAGTTCCTGCAGGTATTGGTTTTACACTGTGGTATAATGCACTTAAATATCTTGAAACTGGAGAATTAGGTATATTTCAGTACCTTGCTTCTGTGGTTACAGCAGTTCTGTCTGTTATATTCTTAAAAGAATCACTTAATGTCCTTATTATAAGCGGGATGTTGCTTGTGTTTCTGTCGCTGTATACGCCTAAAATTCAAAATTTTTACTCTGCAAGGATATAGGCAAACATTAAAGGTGCCACTATTGTGGCATCACTTTCAATAACGAATTTAGGTGTATCAACACCTAATTTTTCCCAGGTAATTTTTTCGTTTGGAATAGCACCACTGTAAGAGCCATAGGATGTGGTGCTGTCTGATATCTGGCAGAAATATCCCCAGAGTTTACACTTCTTATTTCTGAGGTCCTGTCTGATAAGAGGGACAACACAGATGGGGAAGTCCCCTGCAATACCACCACCAATCTGGAAAAATCCAATATTTGTATCCTTTGATGTTTCTAAATACCAGTCAATCAGGAAGTCCATCGTTTCAAGACCGGATTTTACTATAGATAGGTCTTGTATCTCTCCTTCTTTAAACAGAGCAACAAACACATTTCCCAATGTGGAGTCCTCCCAGCCAGGAACAAATATGGGTATGTCCTTTTTGCAGGCAGCCACCACCCAGGAATCCTCTGGGTCAATCTCATAGTATTTTTCAAGGTCACCGTTTTTTATTACCTGATAGATATACTCATAAGGGAAGTATCTCTTTCTTTCCTTCTCTGCCTTCTTCCAGTATTTTATTATTCCCTTCTCAAGTCGTCTCATTGCCTCTTCTTCAGGGATACAGGTATCCGTTACCCTGTTAAGATGTCTTTTAAGGAGTTCTTCTTCATCTTCAGGAGACAGGTCTCTGTAGTGGGGGACATTGACATAGTGATTATGTGCAACAAGGTTGAAAATGTCTTCTTCAAGGTTTGCACCTGTGCAGGTTATAGCGTGAACCTTACCTTTTCTTATCATTTCAGCAAGGGTAAGTCCTATCTCTGCTGTGCTCATTGCTCCTGCTATTGCAATCATCATCTTTCCACCTTTTTTCAGGTGCTGGACATATGCTTCAGAGGCGTTTGCTAAAACAGCAGCATTAAAATGGCGGAAGTTGTGTTTTATGAACTGTTTGATATACAGGTATTCTTTTTGAGACATAGGACCTCCTTAACATTTAAATTATAACATAAGGAAGAGGTTTTGTCATTTTTATCGCTAAGGATCTGCCCGGAATAGGCCCTTTTAGCGGAGAGGTCAGGATACGTAAAAGCCGAGTATATCAATGCATTACAACATTATAGTCTTGACCGGTGAGAATTAGACAAAAACCTATTTTTGTCATATTCCTGTCATACTTTTTAATCCTTCTCAAAACACCTTTTCTTGACTTTTCGCAGGGAAAGAATAAAATATTGGTGGAAACAGCGATAGCAAAGTTAAGTCTAAGGGTAGTGGTCAAATCAGAGCCTTTCCCTAATTAATGGCAATATATAATAAGATGGTAGGTCAGTAGGACTATTCCAGCAGGAGTCTGTTATGAAAAACAGGAAACTCAAGATCGGCATTGCAGGTATGAGGCGGGGGATGGGATTCGGCCGGCTGTTTGCTAGCAGGAAAGACTGCGAGGTGACCGCGGTCTGCGACCTGAATCAGGAACGGGCCCACGAGGCCGCAGCGGCGCTTGGGTGTGAAGCGATGACGGACTACGATGAACTATGTAATCAGGAACTTGACGCAATAGTCATCGTCACTCCTGTGCCAACGCATCTGGATTGCACCGTCAAGGCGCTAGATGCTGGAAAACATGTCCTCTGTGAGATACCTGCCGTATCAACCCTGTCGGAAGCCAAGATGCTCCTGGCAAAGGTCAGAGATACAGGTTTGAAATACATGGCCGCGGAAAACGTCAACTATTTTCCCTGTATCCAGCAAATGCACCAGATGGTCAAAGAAGGAAAAATAGGAGATATCGCCTATGCCGAGGGCGAGTATGTGCATGGCCTGCCGTTATTGTGTTTCAATCGAGATGATGGCCTGGGCGGCGGCACGTCCGACAAACCCAGTTGGCGGGCCTCGATGGATCCTATTCGGTATTGTACCCATGAAACCGGTCCGCTTCTGATGATTCTCGAAGACAGGGTGGTGAGTGCGGTGGGGATGGAAGGAGCCGTTGAGGTGAAAACTTCCCGAATAACACCCACACAATTCCCGACAAAGGTGCAAACCGCGCTGTTCAAAACAGAAAGGGGACGAGTCATTCGCGAGGTTGTCGCATTCTTTATTTCCCGCGAGCCGGCCCATCATTTTTATGCTCTTTACGGAACGAAAGGGTCAATTGAGACCGACCGCTACAGATGGATGGACAATCTGAAAGTCTATCTGAAAGACGATCCTGATCACAAGGAGATGTTTGACATGCCGACCTCAGTAATTCATGCGGGTTTACCGCCAGAGGCGGTAGCCGGCGGGCACGGCACCAGTGAGTATCTTATGATTGATGATTTCGTCAGGGCAATACTTGAGGACAGAACGCCGCCGCTGGATGTGTACAAAGCGCTGGAAATGACCCTGCCGGGCATCTGTGCGGCAGAGTCGATCAAGCGTGGCGGTGAACCAATTCCTGTGCCGAATTATCGGGTCACGCATCCCAGGTGAACTGCGGCACGATGGGATGTGCACCGGATTGAAACATGCAAAGAACTATGAACACTGAAGAAAGAGTTCTGACAGCGCTGCGCTGCGAACAGCCGGATCGCGTGCCGGTATTCATTTATCTCAATCCATGGGTGGAGAACAGCATCTTTTTCAATGAGCCGTCATATTCGGAACTCATGAATGCATGCAGAGAATATGCCGACGCTATCTATATATGGTATTCGACGCCATTCTTTGAAACGGCCGCTGCGCTCCAGAGGGAGGAACGCACTCTGGAAAACGGAAATATTGAGCACATTATTTATACACCAAAAGGGCCACTGACAAGCATCACTGGTCCAGGGGGGAGGGGGACGCGAAAGAGGTGGATTTCCACTCCCGAAGATGCCGAGCGGATACTTTCCATTCCCTATGAACCGTACCGGCCGGACTTGACAGAGTATTTTCAAACCAGGCAGCGTTTGAAGGATAAGTGTGTCACTCAAGTAGTCTTCAACGATCCCATCTGCATCGCCGCCTACATAGATGAAGAAACCCTGGCGTTTTGGACTCTTGAACAGAGGCCATTGCTGAAAAGAATGCTTGACGTGGTATATGAACGATTGGTCGACCATTTACGATATTATCTGGAGAACGGTGCCGGACCGTTATTCCAGTTTGACGGACCTGAATTTGCTTTGCCTCCTCTGATGTCGCCAGCAGACTTTGAAGAATTTGTTGTCGCCTACGACAAAAGGATAATTGATCTGATCCACTCCTATCCGGACAGATACGTGATTGTGCACAGCCACGGTAAGGTCAGTCGCTTTCTGGAAACATTTGCCGGCATGGGAATGGACGGGTTGAACGTCCTTGAACCGCCACCCATCGGCGACACAGTTCTTTCCGATGCGAAGAAACGGATTGGCGATCGGGTCTGTCTGATAGGTAACATCCAGTATGATGACATAGCCCGAGGAACAGAAGCGGATATTGAACGGCTTGTTGCGGATGCGATTGCCCAGGCCGGCCCTGGCGGCGGGTTCATTCTGTCTCCCTGCGCCGCTCCCTATGAATGCCCCCTGCCGCAGAGAACGTCGCACAATCTTATTCATTACCTGAAAATGGGCAGGAAATATGGTCAATACTGAGAGGGGGTAAAGAGTTAAGAACTAACTGCCGAAAGAAACTGCATGGGTATGGAAGGCGTGCTGGACAGGCGGAGAGGGAGGGATTCGAACCCCCGTCCGCACAGAGGCGGAAGCCGATTTCGAGTCGGCCGCTTTAGACCACTCAGCCACCTCTCCCGTGGATAAGTAATAAGGCAAAAGTAATAACTAATAAGTCAAAAGTTAAAACTTAAAACTTACTCTCACAGTGTTACATATAACTTTTCAGAACCTCAATATCATGTGGTAAAACAACTTCAGGTGGCCATGCATTTATGTATTCTCCAGAAAGATATCCTCTGTATCCGGAGTTTTTCAGCAATCTCACCGCTATATTATACGGTATCTCACCTTCACCCATAAGTGCTAATTTAGGAACCCTTGCCTTATCATATGTCCCATCATGTATATGGCAGTGTTCAATGAGCCCTTTGAGTTCTGTAAATGCCTCTTCAATGGTCATCAGTTTTGTGAATGGATGCATAATGTCCCAGTTTATTTTTATAAATGGGCTGTTTACTTTCTTTACAGGGGCTGCTGCTATATCCGCCCTTGAAAAGAAGTCGTGGGTTTCAAGGCATACATATACCTTAAAGGTTTCTGCATAATCCTTCACTTTTGAAAGTGCGTCTGCAACAATTTTTATTGCTTCTTCGTATGTTATAACTCTGTCAGGCACTCCTCCAAATACCCTTATCCTTTTGCATCCAATATCTGCAGCAAGGTCAATAAACTTCTTTGTGAGTTCTATCTCCTTTTCTCTCTGTGTTTCATCTGTAAAACAGTATCTTATAGATGTTGCTATACAGGCACATTCTATACCTTCTCCTTCAAAAATTCTTCTTATCTCCTTTCTTTCTTCTGGCAGGGTATCTATCTCAATACCGTGTTTGTGTTTTTCCTGCGCCCGCGGTTCTATCCCATCATATCCATACTTCTTTGCAATATCTATCATCTCCTTCAAACTCTTATCAGGTGTTGTAAAACTCATAAATGAGAATTTCATTTTATCTCCTTGGACCAAATATAGCGGTTCCTATACGAACCATATTTGCACCCTCTTCAATTGCTATCTTCCAGGTATCGCTCATACCCATAGAGAGATATTTCATCTCCACATTGGGCAGATTCTTTTCTTTAATTTTATCAAATATGCCTTTTGTCAATTTAAAGTATGGTCTTATATCTTCAGGATTTTTCACAAGTGGTCCCATTGTCATAAGTCCTTCAACTCTTATATTTTTAAGTTGCGATATCTCCGCAATAAGTTTTTCTACATCTTCTGGCATAACCCCTGATTTCTGCGGTTCCCTGCCGCTATTTATCTCTATTAAAACAGGAAATATAATCCCTTTTTTGCCAGCATATTTGTCTATCTCCCTTGCCAGATTGAAACTATCAACGGTCTCTATACAGTCAAAGATATTGAGTGCCTTTTCCACCTTGTTTCTCTGAAGGTGTCCTATCATATGCCATCTGACCTGTCTGCCTATCTGTTTAAACTTTTCTTCTGCCTCCTGGACATAGTTTTCACCTATTATCCTGATACCTGCGTCAATTGCTTCCCTTATCTCTTCCACACTGCGGGTTTTTGTAGCAGCAACAAGTATAACTCCTTCCGGTATTTCTGAAAGTATCCTTTTTACATTTTCCTTTATGCTATTCATTGCAAATATCTCTGTAATTATTATATAATGAATAAGTCAAAAGTTAAAAGTAATAAGTAAGTTAAAAGTCAAAAGTAAAAACTGGAAAGACAAAAAAGTGAATTTTTGACTTTTAAGTTTTTACCGAGGAGGGAATGTGTACTCATTAGGACTGGACTTCGGGACAAACTCTGTAAGGGCTGTCATTCTTGACCTTGAAAGCGGAATTGAGATAGCAGATGCTGTCTGTCGTTATCCTTCAGGTGTGGATGGTATTATCCTGGACGAGAAAAATCCACACCTTGCCAGACAGAATCCACTTGACTACCACATATCAATGGAAAAGGTTGTTAAGGATGTATTAAAAAAGGCAGAAAAGAATAAAAGATTTTCTCCGGAAAAGATAATAGGAATTGGCGTGGATACCACAGGAAGTACTCCTTTACCTGTGGATGAAAAACTTGTTCCGCTTGCCTTTTATAATGACTTTAAGAATAACAAAAATGCTATGGCTTATCTCTGGAAAGACCATACAGGTGCAGATGAAGCAGAAGAAATAACGGAAGTTGCAAGGGAGGAAAGGCCACAATATCTTTCAAAAATAGGTGGGGTGTATTCATCTGAGTGGTTCTTTTCAAAACTATTACACCTTATAAGAACAGACAGGAAGGTTTTTAATGCAATGGACAGTTTTGTTGAACTCTGTGATTATGTCCCTGCGGTTTTGAGTGGCAGGAAGAGCCCGTCTGAGGTTGTGAGAAGTATATGCGCAGCAGGTCATAAGGCAATGTATAGTGAAGAGTGGGGTGGCCTTCCTGATGATGACTTTTTATGTAAGGTAGACAGTGCATTTAAGGGGATAAGAAAAAAACTCTATCAGAAGGCATATCCTGCCGGGAATGTTGCAGGTTATCTCTGCTCTGAGTGGGCAAAAAAAACAGGACTGCCGGAAGGGATTCCTGTAAGCGTGGGTGCGTTTGATGCACATATGGGTGCTGTAGGGGCAGGGGTAAGAGAGGGTGTGCTTGTAAAGGTTATAGGCACATCTACCTGCGATATGACAGTGTCTTCAATAGATAAAAAGTTGAAGGATATCCCCGGTATCTGCGGTATGGTTCCACACTCCATTATTCCCGGCTATACAGGAATAGAAGCAGGACAGTCCGCTGTGGGCGATATATTCAACTGGTTTGTAAAAAGGTTTGCGTCTCCGCATCTCAAAAACCCTCATACCTATTATGTGTCTCTTGCAGAGAAGATGAAGCCAGGAGAAACAGGGCTTATCGCACTTGACTGGCATAATGGTAACCGTAATATCCTTGTTGACCAGAAGCTAACAGGGCTTATTGCTGGATTTACTCTGAATACCAAACCGGAAGAGGTGTATAGAGCACTCATAGAAGCAACTGGCTTTGGGGCAAGAATAATTATTGAACGGCTGGAGGAGTATGGAGTAAGGATAGAAGAGATAATTGCTACAGGTGGTATCCCTGATAAAAATCCACTTCTTATGCAGATATATGCGGATATCACTGGAAGGGCACTTAAGATAGCGGAGTCATCTCAGACCTGTGCAGTTGGTGCTGCTATCTTTGGAGCAGTTGCTGCGGGCAAGGAAAAAGGTGGTTTTAGGAGTGTAGAAGAGGCGCAGAAAAGGATATGCAGATATAAAAATGTTCTCTATAAGCCGAAGATGAAAGATAAAGAAACCTATGATAAACTCTACCTTATATATAAGGATTTGCATGATACATTCGGCACAAAAACAACCAATAAAAATCTTTATTATGTGATGAAAAAACTACTGGAGATAAGAGAGGAGACAGAATGAATAGCTCACTGAGAAAAGAGGTATGGGAGGCAAATATATTCCTGTGGAAAAACGGACTTGTCTATGGCACACAAGGTAATGTAAGCGGTATAGACAGAAGAGGGGGCAGTGTATATATAAAACCCAGTGGGGTTGTCTATGAAAAACTTACTGAAAAGATGATAGTGGGGGTTGACTTAAATGGAAGGGCTGTTGATAAATCAGGGTTCAGACCATCAGTGGACACACCACACCATATCTTCCTCTATAAAAACCTTAAGGATATCGGTGGAGTGTGCCATACCCATTCTAAATTCATCACCATATTTTCTGTCCTTGGGTTTCCCATTCCTGTGTTAACAACTGCGCATGCGGATGTCTTTGGTAGAGAAATACCTGTGAGCAGATATGTGGATAATAAGGACTCTAACATAGGGATGGAACTCCTGAAAGTATATGAAAAGACAGGGTCTACTGCT
>Ga0116167_1004124_pt1 | contig 10856 bp, 6 predicted proteins | sample AD_JPNMR3_MetaG_FD_89794 | JGI IMG/M metagenome (GOLD analysis project Ga0116167, IMG submission 89794) | Active sludge microbial communities of municipal wastewater-treating anaerobic digesters from Japan - AD_JPNMR3_MetaG | ecosystem: Engineered > Bioreactor > Anaerobic > Digestate | place... | reverse complement strand
GTCTGTCCCCATATCGGCGTGCGAGTGGTTTCTCTGCAAACTTCGGCAACCGTGGATTGGAACAAGGGGCAATCTGCGGGCCACGCCGCAATCATGGGGCAAAACCCAATCAACGGCGATCATCTGATCGGACCTCGTTGTTCTGCCGGGGATCTTGTGCCATTTATGTTACACTTGGCTGATATTTCTGCCCTGTCACGTTTGTTCCGCCCATTGAACGAAGTTGCGGAGCATGTGGAGGCCGATTTCCTGGCTTTTCTCCGGGTGGAATTGAGTGCCGACAACGTTCTCATGCCAAACGGCTGAGGCGAATGTTTCGCCATAGATTGTCAGTGCGGCGACGATCGACTTGTCAACGGGCTTTGGGAAATAGCTGTGGACGAAATACACGTAACTGCCGGAGGGTACGCCGCGAAACAGAGGGCAGTCGGGTCGAACAATGTCCAACTGATTCCACCCGATCTGCGGCGTTTTTATCCCGTGCTGGGCGCTGAATCGGACGACACTCCCTTGGAAAACTGCGAGTCCAGGGGCGCGGCTGTTGAATTCTTCGCTGCGCTCGAACAAGGCCTGATACCCGACGCAAATTCCCAGAAAAGGCCGACCGCTTTGAATGAACTCGCGACAAGCAGTCACAAGGCCTTGTCGTTCCATGGCGTTCAGGCAATCGTCGAATGCGCCGACACCGGGCAGAACAAGTGCGCTTGCGCCGCGGAGTTCTTCCGGGCGCGCGATCAACTCCACGGAAGCGCCAACGTGCCGGAGGCTCTTGAACACGCTTTGGAGGTTTCCAGCTCCGTAATCAATCAACGCAATCACTGCACAACATTAGACAGTACACAGTCAAAATCAAACTCTGCTTTGCGCGGCTGCGTCTCAGATCGAGCATTTGCGCAGTGGCATAACGCGAAACGGGCTCTTGCACCTCTTTGTGCCTTGCCCGCCTCGCCACGGTGATTCTCAGGTTCGAATAATCGAGGTTTGGGTCCTGCGCCTCATCTAATCCTTGATCGAGCTGTAAAGTGTCTGGGCTGGCTATGGGGAATCCACGGCCGACACGTTTGCATTGGTTTCGCGATGGCAGGCCAGATGCGGTTGCGCTGTGCTGTGCAGTCATACGAACGAATGTTTCCGAAGTTGCGTGAAAGAACTGATTCGGCGATAAAATCCGCGGCAATGCACGAGTTTGAGCAGGAACCGCGCACGGGCGAACGTCTGGTCAAGTTTGCAGGCGACTCGGTGTGTTTTAAGCTGCGAGTTGCGAGTGGCAAGCCGTGGCCGGACGGGTGGCGCGCTTTTCTCAGAACAAACCTCGGACGCGCCGACGCTTTGCGTGAAGAAATACTGTCGGAGGTCGAGCACGGGCGTCCGCCCATCGCAAAATCATGGCACGACATTCCGATGCGATGTGCGGGGAACGTGTGGGAGGTGGAGCTGCCGCTGGTTGAGGTTGGCTATTTTCGCGCCAAGGCGTATGCGGTTGACACTCGCGGCTGGCAACACTGGCCGACCGGGCCGGATGTTGGGATCAACGTTCAGCCCAATGCATGTCGGACATGGAACATCCTTTATTGCGCATTCCCGCGAATGTTTGGTCCGACAAAGAGTGCATCGGCAACGGTCAACGAAGCGCTCGAGCACCGGCTTCGGGAATTGGATGCGCGGGGGTACACTGTCATCCCGCCCTCGGGGAAACTGCGCGACCTAGTGCGCGAACTTCCGCACATCTTCGACACGCTGGGCTGCAGGATTCTTCATTTGTTGCCGGTGAATCCGGTTCCGACGACGTACGCGCGGTTTGGCCGTTTTGGGAGCCCGTACGCTGCTGGGGACTTGCTGGCGATTGATCCGGCACTGATCGAATTCGATCGGAAAACTACAGGGGTTGACCAGTTTCGAGAATTGACGCGTGCGGTGCATGCGCGGGGCGGCTGGGTGTTTCTCGACATGGCGATCAACCACACCGGCTGGGAATCGACGCTGCAATGGCGGCATCCGGAATGGTTCATGCGAAAACACGACGGCACGTTTGTCAGTCCGGGCGCATGGGGCGTGACCTGGGAGGACCTTGTCGAGTTGGAACATGCGAATCCGGAGCTGCGACGTCATCTGGCTGATGTGTTTATTGAATGGTGTAGGCGTGGCGTGGACGGTTTCAGATGTGATGCGGGTTATTTTGTGCCGCGGGATGTATGGCGCTACATCATCGCCAAGGTGCGCATGGAATTCCCGGACACGGTGTTTTTCCTCGAAGGCCTCGGCGGCGCGTGGGAGATCACGGAGGACCTGTTGACTGAAGGCGGGTTCCAATGGGCGTACTCGGAGTTGTTCCAAAACTACGATGGATTGCAGGTTTCCGGGTACCTTGACCATGCAATCAAAAAGAGCCGAAGTGTGGGGCTGCTGGTTCATTATTCCGAAACCCACGACAATCCGCGCCTGGCTGCCCGTGGGCGGGAATGGTCGCTCTTGCGAAATCGGCTCTGTGGTTTGACAAGTGTGAGTGGTTGTTTCGGTTTCACTTGCGGCGTTGAATGGCTGGCAAAGGAAAAGGTGGATGTGCATGGGAGCAGTGGCATGGCATGGGGAAACGCAGACAACATAATCCCTGAATTGGCCCGGCTGAATCGGCTTTTGGCCGAGCACCCGTGCTTTTTCGATGGCGCGCATCTCGAGCGGCTCAGCCCGCACGGTTCGCCAGTCTATGCACTCAAGAGGACATCGCGCGAAGGGCTCGATTCGGTGCTGGTGCTTGTCAACACCGATACCAGCGCACGCCAGAAAATCGAGTTGAGGACGGACCAAATTGCGCCAGCGGGGTTTCAAGTGGACCTGTTGAATCAGCCGCTGCCCAACACGGTGGTCAAAGGGGACAAGGCCGTGTTCGACCTCCCACCTGCTTCGGCTTACTGCCTTGCGGGGACAACGTCGCCGCACGGACTCAGTGGTGAGGCATACAGAAGACGATGTGCAGCACGCGCAATCGCGCTGAGCATTTTGAAAAGGCATGTTCCACCGGAGCTTATCAACCCTGCTGAAATTGACGCGCTTGCCGACCGGGTGGGACACGATCTTGCCGGCTTTTTGAGTGCTGCGACGTACATCGAGGAAAGCTTCGCCACCGCAAACCAAAAACAAACTTCCTGTTCTGCGGAATCAACCGACAAGGCAGGCTCTCCGGTTTTGCTCGAAAAACTCGAAAAGGCGCGGGGACTGTTCCCGCGTGTGGTTTGTTGGACGGTTTCCGACAGCAGGCGGGTGACGCTTGTGCCGACGGATCACTGGCTGTTGATTGAGCATTCGAGTCCTTTTCATGTGAACATTAAAGCACAGGATGCGACAGTTCATTGGCAGGCCCGCTCTGAACGAATTGGGAACAGGCATGTGGCGTGTTATCCGCCACGTCGAAACGCAGTCACGGCGCTGTTGCGGTTTGAGAGTTATGCAGACAAACCTGCTGAGACGACAGCAGCAATTGAGTTTCTGGACACCTCGACGAAGGCGGGGCCCGTCAAAGTGCGATATCCGGAGGACAGAATTGTGCTGCTCACAAACGGTCGGGGTGCAATGGCGCGTTTCTGCCTTGATTTTGGCGCGGTCAAATCGAAGTACGACTGTCTCCTTGGCGCGAATCTGAGCGCAGAACATCCTGCCGACCGACACGTTTTTGCGAAGCGTGCACGCGTGTGGGCAAGTGCTGACGGTTTTCTGTCGCCGTTGGATGCAAGGCATCTGGTGGATTTCGATCCTGGCCCGCCTGCACGCTGGATGTTTCACGTTCCAGCGGGTGATGGGCGGCTGGTTGGGGTTCTCGTTGAGGCGTGCATGTTGGAAGGTCGGAACACAACTGTGCTGAGGTTTTCAAGGCTCGCACCCGGCAACATGCGCCACCAGACAAAACACGCAAACCAAAGCGGGCCCGGCCGGACAACACCCGTTCACGACGTGCGACTGACGGTGCGGATCGACATTGAAGACCGCAATTTTCATCAGGAAACCTTTCGGACTCCCGGCGCAGAACATCATTTTGCAAGCCACTGCCGCCCGATTGAATCCAAACACGCGGCGAATTGGGAGGGCCCATGCGCGTACATTGGCTTCGAGTTTTCGCCTGCGGCAGACCGCCAATTGCGCGTTTGGGCAATGCGCACCAGCAGCCAGGAAAACACCCCCACCAACTGCCTCGCAGCACCCGGGCAGTCAACGCTCATGGCATACCATCCCGAGCCGGAATGGTGCGAACGCATTCCGCATCCTGTCGAAGCAACTCGCGGGTTAACAGCCGAAGGCGCAGCTTACAGCCCGGGATGGTTCGAACTCTCACTGGGAGAAGACGAGAGTGTTCACGTAGTCGCCTGCGCTGACTCGACCGACCCGGCCGCAGATGAAATTCAACGTGGTTTCGGAGCCGGTGCCGGCGAGCCGCAACGGCATTCGCGCGTGACCACTTTGGACTTGCAAACCACGCTGACAACTGCGGCGAAGAGCTTCCTGGTACGCCGAGGTTCTGCGTGGTCTGTAATTGCCGGTTATCCGTGGTTCCTCGAATGGGGGCGGGATTCGCTCATAGCTGCGCGCGGGCTGATTTCACTCGGGTGGCTGAAAGAAACCGAGAGTTTGCTCACATTGTTCGGACGATTCGAGAAGGACGGGACATTGCCAAACATGCTCATCGGGGAACACGGCGGCAACAGGGATTCTTCGGATGCGCCCCTCTGGTATGGCCTCGCTTGCGATGAATACGCGCTTGCTTTGGCCGCGCCTGACGGTTCGGCCGGAACCACGCGGCCCTCGAGTGCAGAGTCGTTCTACAGGAAGAAAATCGATTCAACCGGCCGGAGCATTGTTGATGTTCTCAGATCGATCGCCGGCTCGTACCTGCGCGGCACGCCGAACGGAATCAGGGTGGACCCGAGTTCAGGGCTGGTGTGGAGCCCGAGCCACTTCACGTGGATGGACACAAATTTCCCGCCATGCTCACCGCGAGAGGGTTTCCCAATCGAAATCCAGGCTCTTTGGATTCGGCTGCTCCGACAATTGGAAAACCTGAATGTGCCGCCCGTTGCCGAACGCTGGGGTATTCTTGCCGACCGCGCACTCGAATCGATGGACCGGTTGTTCTGGCTCGAAAAGAAAGGGTGGTTCGCTGATGTATTGCTTGCTCCGGCTGGTCAACCTGCCACCGCGGCGCGCCCTGACGAGGCGTTAAGAAGCAACTGCCTAATACCCATTGCGCTCGGCCTGCTCAAAGGCGGCAAAGCTCGCATGTGCGTTGCCGCTGCACAGCGCCATTTGTTGGTGCCGGGCGGACTTAGGTCGCTTGCTCCACTACCCGTCAGCCCGCCTCTGCCAATTTACGGTCCCGGTGGGCAATTGTTGAATGACCCGGACAACCCGTACTTTGGCAGATACGAAGGCGACGAGGATACTCGCCGGAAACCCGCGTACCACAACGGGACGGCGTGGGTCTGGATGCTGCCGGTGTTTTGCGAAGCGCTTGCGCGGGCATGGGACTTCGAGCCCGCCGCCGTATCTGCGGCAATGGCATACCTGTGCAGTGCAAAGCGCCTCTTGCTCGAGGGATGCGTCGGACAACTCCCCGAAATCATGGACGGCGACGCGCCTCACACGCTCCGCGGATGCGACGCTCAGGCATGGAGCGTGACTGAAACTCTGAGGGTATTGAGAATTCTCGAGGCCGATCAACCACTGTGACGCCGCCCGAGTAGCTTGAAAAGTGCACAGCCCCCTAACCCGGAAATCTCACCGCTCACCCCCTCGGATTCGCCCGTGCCTTCACTCCGGTGAGATTTCCGGGGCCCGCATATTCCTTGGTTGCTTGAAGACACCCGTTTCGCAGACTGCTCAGGGTATCAAATATGCGGGCTAAGGCAGGACCCGAACAGCGGCGGACGCGACATCGCCCCATGCGCCGGGCAACCGATCACTGTTCGGGTTCCGTATTTACGCGGAAACTAGAACACTGTCCGTAACAGCTCCGGAGCGCCAACGATGCCGCGCTCTGCCGTTCATGAAACCGTGCCCGAGGCAGGGGAAGCGCTCCGCGTACACCACAAACAACGTGTCTGTCCCCATATCGGCATCCGAGGGGTTCCTCCGCAGACTTGGGCGGCGGCCGATTGGAACAAGAGGCAATTTGCGGACCACACCGCAATCCGGGGACAAGACCCAAACAACGAGCCTGTCACTCTATTTGGTCTGTTGGGACGCAGGATGCCACAACCCAGTTCGGCAGTCCGACATCGCCGGGATGTCAGCGAGGCGCCATGGTGAAGTGGGGAGCTTCATTGGAGGAGTGCGTCACCATTGCGGCCTGTCTCCCGGAAAACCCCCAGCCCGGAAATCTCACCGGAATGAACCTCGGGGTATCTTGGGCAGGAAACCGGTGAGGTTTCCTGGTCCGAGAGGTTCTACCAAACCCTGATGTTTGTCCAGCCGTGGCGGAGCGTTTCGAACGGACCCGGGCGCGGGTTTGTCGCGTTTCGCGCCTTCCCCAAATAGTCGATGTCGATTGCCAACGGGGAATCGTCCGGGGCAACGTACGGCACCTTGGATACCCGGGGTTTGCCCAACAGTGCGCTGGTAACCGGGGAAGTCCGCGATCGCAATACGGCTTTATCCAAGGCGATCTCGAGTTCGACGCGGCCCCGTTTTTGCACGAGCGCAGGCTTCGGATCGAACTCGTTCAAAACGATCGCATCCGGTTCGTTTTTCCATGGGCGGGCTCCGTTCAGATAGACATTGCCGCCGGTCATGATTGGGAATTCGCGCCAGTCATAGACCCACAGGCCGTACCCGCCGCTCCATTGTGGGTCTTTGGAAACGGATTGTTCGGCAGTTGCGGTTGCGCGGCCCTTGCCAATGAAGATGTTGTTGAAAAACCGATCGTCGCCGCCGTGGATGTTGGTCAGTCCGGCCACCGCCGTGCTGTGGGCCGGGTGCCACGGCGTTTCGCGGCTGAGTTCGGGTCGGCTGATTATTCGGCCGGCGAACAGGTTGTGCGCGTAAGCGCCGCCTTCAGACATATCAAGCAAGCTGACCTGTGAGAGAAACAGGTTGTTGTCCACGAGAAACGGTCCGTGGTTGACCTCGACGAACAAATCCTGGCCAGAGTTATCATGGAACAGGTTCCGGGTAACGCGAGTACCCTGGGCCATCCAATCAAGCCATAGCCCGAGGCAGGTTTGATAGATGTGATTGTCGCGGATCGTGGTGTCGATCGCAGCGTGAAACTTGATGCCCGCCATTTCAGCCCCGGAGAAGAGCCTGCGCACATGGACGTGATGGATGGTGTTGCCGGAAACTGTGCTGAAGGCCGCGCCAAGGCTTCCCACGATCCCAGCCTGCTCGCAATGCGAAATCGTGTTGTTGCGCACTATGTGGTGGCCGATGGTGTCCCTGTTCCAACCGTTGGCAAGGGCACGCTCGATCGTTTTCACGTACCCTTCGGCGGTGTTCGCCGAGGTGTTGTCGTATTGATCGCCGTACTTGCCAAGAGAAATGCCGGAGCAAACCGAGTGGCTGATGACGTTGTTCTCGATAATCCAGCCTTTGCTCCAATGGGTCCCGATCAAGCCGATCTGTTCAGCGGTTGGTGGCGCCCACGGCGTGGCTGCGTGGCGCATGATGAAACCCCGCACGGTGATGTAATTCCGACCGGGCCGGTCAGGATAGAAAACCGTGCGCCGGACATTGATCTCGACCAATTGCTTGTTCGGGTCAACGCCCGGGAACTGGGCCCAAATTGTCGTGTTCGAGCCGTCCACTTTTGTGAACCAGAGCGCACTTGGCACCGACGCCGGCTTTCCGCTCTTGAACACCAGGCAAACAGTCCTGACGCCGCGCACAGGCTTGGTCTTGGCCGTGAACGAAGACCACGACTGCCAATCGCCGGTGCCGGAGACAACGCAGGTCCCGAGCAATTCGCCTTCGGGATTGTCCAAATGCACCTCAATCAACCCCCCTTGCGCCGCCGACGCAGCGCGGAATTCGATCTGCCCCGTGCCTTTGCCAAAATCGACCCGGTCGTATCGCACCCAATCGCCGTGCTCGATCCATCCGATGCATTGGCCGCCTTCGGAGCATTGGGCTGTTTGAACCCCCTGTTGCGTGGCAAAATCCGCCGCCGCAGTCTTGCTGCCGCGACCGGTGTTTGCGACAGGCCGGAACCACGCCACGTTCAGCAGGTATTGGCCGACCCCGCCCGAGGCGGTCTTGCCCCGGCCGAACAACTCGTCCAAGCTGGCGGCTTCTGTCAACCACTCGCCGTTCAGATACACAGCGCCGGTGTGATGCTCGCGGCCTCGCGGATCAAACCAATCACCGCGAATCAGGTCTTGGTAGGGATTGAAATCCCCAAAGAACGTGTTCGGGATGACCACCTGCCAAACGTCGCCTTCGACCTTTTTCCAACCGCCGATGACTTCGGAGCCTTTGATCTCGACCTTTGCCCCAGGAGCTGCCTGATACACGATTCGGCGCATGTCTGATTCGCCGCCGCGCGGTGGGTTGACTCGCTCGCGGTACACCCCTTCGTGCACGGTGATCACGTCACCGGGCTGTGCGACCCGAGCCGCAGCAGAAATCGTCTTGAAAGGGCGGCGCGCCGACCCGTCGTGCCGATCGTCGCCAATGCGTGCGGACACGTGAAACTCGGCTGCCATCAGCGGGAGAAGACCACCAGTCATCCAGACACAGAATAAGATGGAGATGGAACGCATGCGCAAGTTTTTGGCTTGAACCGGCTTCAAGACAAGCAGTTTCGTGCGGCAAACTTCGGAAATAGAGGGACAGGCTCGTTGTTTGGGTTCTACCACCTGATTGCAGGGTCGCCCGCAAATCGCCCCTTGTTCCAATCCGCGGTTGCCGAAGTCTGCGGAGGAAGCTGTCGGGCACCGATATGGGGACAGGCACGTTGTTTGGGCACAGAAACAAAGCGGCAGCAAGCTGCCGCACTCCAAACGCTTCGCGGCTGCCAACGCCCACTGCTTCCGCGGCAGCGCGTGAAAAACCATCGGGATCAGCAGCGAGATCGAATGCGGCCGCATGGGGACAGACACGTAGTTGGTTCGGAGCGGCGCAGATCGCCCCTTGGGGAAGGCTAAAAGGGCTGGGGTACCATAATCAGGACCAGAAAGCTTTCAGTTTTCCGCGTAAACGCGGAAGTCTGGCAGCGATGGGTTTTTCTGCGCATTGGGCGATGCCGCGCCCACGGCTGCTAGGGTCCCGCCTTCAGGCGGCTTTGAAACGAGCATTCATCGAGCAGTAATGCCTCTGAACGTTCCACGTTGAACGTTGTACGTTGAACGTTCTCAAGCAGAAGACCAAACTGATCAAGCTATCGACACTTTCAACGTCCAACGTACAACGTTCAACTCGCAACGTTCAACTGGGCCGCAGGTTTGCCAACCGAGTGGCGTTGTCCCCCGCGGCCGTTCGGGTCCCGCCTTCAGGCGGCTTTGAAACGAGCATTCATCGAGCAGTAATGCCTCTGAACGTTCCACGTTGAGCGTTGTACGTCGAACGTTCTCAAACAGAAGACCAAACTGATCAAGCTATCGACACTCTCAACGTACAACGTACAACGTTCAACTCGCAACGTTCAACTGGGCCACGGGTTTGCCAACCGAGTGGCGTTGTCCCCCCCGCGGCCGTTAGAGTCCCACCTTTAGGCGGGAGAGTTTCATCTGGCCGGGAGTTACTCCGGTAGCGCTGCGTTCGCCGGAGGGCTTGATCGGTGCGCTTTTCCCAGCGACGTAGTCGCAGCAGATATTTCGGAGCCCGCCGTGGCTGGGAGTCCCATAAGTCGGGCGCAGGAACTTGGGCAGTGGCCGTGGGGCAACTTTGGTTCCGGCTACGCGGGCCTGGGAAATATGCGGGCTGAAGGCGAGACACGTGACCGTGGTTGGGGGGAACCACAACTAATGCCACCGGCCTGCGCGGATGGACCCAATATGTGGTGGGGATGCCGTTCTGTGCTGCTATTTTTCGGTTGCTATTATGGGGCCGAAAGGTGTATCATCAGGCATGTTGGTCCGGGTAGGCTGAATGAGTCCGGGCCGGCGCTGTTATGAGCTGCCGAGATGATCTCGAGCGGCGGTCCTGCATAATCTGTGAGTGATACTGTAACCGAGAAATACGACGCATCGAAAATCGACAAGCTGGAAGGGCTTGAAGCGGTTCGGAAACGGCCGGGCATGTACATTGGCGACCCGGACGAGCGTGGTTTGCACCACTGCGTTTTCGAGGTGCTGGACAATTCAATAGACGAGCATCTTGCAGGTTTCTGCAAACGCATCGAAGTAACACTGCACGTCGATGGGTCATGCTCTGTCGGGGACGACGGGCGTGGCATTCCTGTTGACATTCACCCGCGGTGGAACATGCCGGCGGTTGAGTTGGTTTTGACCAATCTGCACGCTGGCGGCAAATTTGGCCAGGGCGCTTACAAGTATTCCGGCGGGCTGCATGGCGTGGGCGCAAAGTGTGTGAACGCGCTTTCGGAGTGGTTCAAGGTTGAAGTGTACCGGGATGGCAAGGTTTATTACATGGAGTTCTCGCGCGGCAAAACCACTCGCAAGCTCGATGTCATAGGAAAATCAAGGCACACTGGCACGTTGATCACGTTCAAGCCCGACCCCGAGATTTTCAAGCTCACAACCGAGTTCAAGTTTGATTTGTTGGCAACGCGGTTGCGCGAGCTCGCGTTTTTGAATCCGGGCCTGGAAATCATTCTCACAGACGAACGGGCGGAAAACAAGACCGAGCGTTTCTTCTACCGGGACGGGATCGAGGAATTCGTGCGGCAGCTCGGGCGCAGCAAACAGGTCATTCAT
>Ga0116167_1004113_pt1 | contig 10871 bp, 6 predicted proteins | sample AD_JPNMR3_MetaG_FD_89794 | JGI IMG/M metagenome (GOLD analysis project Ga0116167, IMG submission 89794) | Active sludge microbial communities of municipal wastewater-treating anaerobic digesters from Japan - AD_JPNMR3_MetaG | ecosystem: Engineered > Bioreactor > Anaerobic > Digestate | place... | reverse complement strand
CCGCCCTACGGATTCCGGGGCTGCACCCGTGGCCTGCACGGCACAAAGCCCGCGGCGCACAAGCAGGGCGCGCAGGTCTCGCACCTCCTCAAGTCCTATGGCTACTTCCTCTATGACATGGACACGAGCCTGATCGATGAGGTGGCCGAGAACCTGGCCCGCGTGGTGAACACGTGCCAGGTGGACATGGTGTATTGGGACGGCTCCGAGCGCCTCCAGGGCGATCACTGGTACTACAACGCGAAGCTGCACAAGGCGTTCTACGACCGCTTCCGCAACAAGAACATGCTCCTGCAGGCGAGCAGCCACAGCCACTACTCCTGGCACATCGTCTCGCGCAACGCCTCGGCGGATGGCCACGGCGACCTGAAGGGCTATCTCGATCAGCGCACGCCCGGTTTCACCTGGTTCCGCAACAACCTGATGCCGCTCGACATCGGCTGGTACTACGTCTACAACACGGACGCGACCACCGACATGTTCGAGTATGTACTGAACAAGTCGCTGGCCTACGGCGCCTCGATCTCGCTCCAAACGTCGCCGCAGAACATCCGCGAGCATCCCTACATCGACGAGATCGTGGACCTGATCGCGGCCTATGAGGAGCTCCGGCTTGGCGGAAAGGTGCCCGAGTCTACCCTCGCCCGCCTGCGCGAGATGCAGAAGGATTACCACCTGGTCGGGCAAGGAAAAGAGCGCGCGTTGCAGCGCGTGATCTACGAGCCGTGGCGCGACATCACCACCCTCGATGGGAAGAGCAACGCCTGGGAGGTGGAGATCAAAGAGGGGCCGTGCAAGGTCGGCGTCGATGTGCAGGTGGTGCGCGCGGCCTGGTCCCGCCCTGGCCGCGCCTACTACTCCCCGCAGGCGCGCATCCTGGAGAGCTTCGACTCCCTGGCGCCCTATCTGGAAGATCCGAAGAACGACCTCGACACGCTCGTCGTAGGCCCTGGCAAGGCAGGATGGACGCACGCCGGGGTCACCCAGGAACTCCGTTCCGTGGCGGAGGATGCCCGGGAAGGTGGGCGCTGCGCCGTTTACACGGCGACCAGCACGCTCAGCGGCCAGGGCGGGTGGTCGTGCGTCGGCAGGGTGTTCGACCCGCCGCTCGACCTCTCGTGGCACAAGGGGATCGGCTTCTGGCTGCGCGGCGACGGCAAAGGCGGCCGGTTCAAGCTCCAACTTCGGGATGGCGAGGGCGCGACGGACTACTACATCGACAACAACTATGAGGGCTGGCGCTATCATCAGCTCCCCCGGCCCCAGGAGGACCCGATCGACTACTCGAAGGTTCGCTACCTCGCCTTCTATTACAACGTGCTTCCGGGGAAGACCACCATCACCTGCGCCATCGATGACGTGAAGGCTCTCCCGGAGCTGGATGAGATCACGGTGGAGAACCCGCGCCTGGAGATCGATGGAAAGCCGCTGGCCTGGAGCGTAACGCTGCGCGACGGCCAGGCGCTCTCCTACCTGCCCGGACAGGCCACGCGGCTCACAGGCGGTGGCACGGCACGGGGAACAACACTCCCCTCGCCCGCCGCGCTGACGCTGCCGCCGGGGCGCTACACCGTGCGCTTCACCACCCCGGGGCCGCTCACCGGTGTCTCTCGCGTCCGGCTGACGCTCCAGCCGGAAGAGCGGTTACCGGTCGAGTAGCCCGAGCTCGTCAGACCGCCGGCCTGATGTGAAGAGCCCGACGGGAGATCTCCTGCGCGAGCGAGCCCTTCTGGGCCGCGGCATCGCAGACGCGGGCAGTGGGGTGGCCCCGGCGGCCATCCTGCTGCCCGTCTGGTGTTGCTACTGCCCGCTGGTCACAGCCGGGCGGGAGCGACACAGGAAGACGCGCGTGCGTGGCTAATCTCATCTCTGGAGAAGAACTCATATGCACTGCGTGGTAACCGGCGCCGCCGGTTTCATCGGCTCGCACCTGTGCGAGGCCTTGCTTGCCGGCGGGCACACCGTCATCGGAATTGACGTCTTCACGGATTACTACCCTCGCGCGCAGAAGGAGCGCAACCTCGCCGGCCTGCGTGGCCGGCCCGGATTCACCTTCGTCGAAGGCGACCTGCGCGAGGTGGACCTTCCCCGGCTGCTTGAAGGCGCCGAGTGGGTCTTCCATCAGGCAGCGCAGGCGGGCGTGCGCGCGAGCTGGGGCGACTATTTCAGCACCTACACGGCGCATAACGTTCTGGCAACCCAAATGCTCCTCGAGGCAGTCCGCAAAATGCCCGTGCGAAAGCTGGTCTACGCCTCTTCTTCCTCCATCTATGGCGATGCCGAGCGCGCGCCCACGCCCGAGGAGACGATCCCGCAGCCGGTCTCTCCCTATGGGGTCACCAAACTCGCGGCGGAACACCTCTGCTTTGCCTACGCGCGCAACTTCAACGTGCCCGCGGTGGCCTTGCGCTACTTCACGGTATACGGCGAGCGGCAGCGCCCGGATATGGCGTTCCACCGCTTTCTTCGGATGGCTTTGAGCGGCGAGCCGGTGCCCGTATATGGGGATGGCCTACAGAGCCGGGAGTTCACCTACGTCAGCGACGTGGTGAAGGCCAATCTCCTCGCTGCCGAGCACGGCCGGCCGGGCACGCCCTACAATATCGGCGGCGGGAGCCAGGTGACCGTAGCGGAGGTGCTGGATCTGATGGGCGAGCTGTTGGGCCGGCCGGTGGCACGCCAGATGCTGCCGGCGCAGCCGGGCGACGTCCGGCGGACCCAGGCGGATATCACGCGCGCCCGGACGGAGCTGGGCTACGAGCCCACTGTAGGCCTCCGCGAGGGTCTGCGCCGCGAGCTCGAGTGGCTCCGAGGCACCTGATGGACCGTGGATTCAGAGGCATTAGCCCGCCAGTCGATGGCGCGCCGCGTTCGACGCCCAGGTCTAGGAGTGCGCGTTCCGCCCGCGGCAGGAGGCCGCGCTCCCGAAAGGGAAATGGAGACGCGACAGCCAGGAGGAATGACGGATGAAGTTGGCTTTCAGCACGTTGGGATGCCCCGACTGGAGCGTGGAGCGCGTCGTCTCCACCGCTTCCTCGCTGGGCTACGACGGCGTGGAGGTGCGCGGCTTCAGCGGGCGCGTCGACATTGACCAGATGCCGGAGTTCAACGAGGGCCTGGCACGCACGCGCGCGCTCTTCCACGATGCCGGACTGGAGATCTGCTGCATCTCCACGAGCGTGTCGCTGAGCGGGCGGGATCGCGAAGCGCGCCGCGCGCAGGTGGATCAAGCCCGGCGCGCGATTGACGTCGCGGCCGCCCTGGGGGCACCTTTCGTCCGCGTCTTCGGTGGGCGCATCCCTCCCGATGTGTCGCGCCCCGATGCCGCCGACGACATCGCCCAGGTGCTCACCGCACTTGGAGGCACCGCCGCGAGCGTTGGTGTGACGGTCGTCCTGGAGACGCATGACGATTTCTGCCGGGGCAAGGACGCGGCAGATATCATCGACCGTGTCTCCGGACCCGGCGTCGGCATCCTGTGGGATATCCTCCACCCCTACCGCTGCGGCGAGGCGCTGACCGACACGCTCAACTACCTGGGTGGCCACATCCGGCACGTCCACGTCAAGGATGGGGTGAACCTCTCGCCGACAGGCTTCAAGCCGGTGTTGCTGGGCGAAGGAGAGATGCCGTGGCAGGAGGCGGTGCGCCTGTTGGGCCAGATCGGCTACACCGGCTATCTCTCGCTGGAGTGGGAGAAGCGGTGGCACCCGGAGATTCCAGATCCGGAGATCGCTTTTCCCCAGTACATGGAGCGGATGCGGGAGTTCCTGCATGCATCCTGATGTAAACACTCTTGCCGCCGAGTGGGGCATCACGATCTCGAAACCGGAGCTACTCGCCCAGGCGCTCGTCCACCGCTCCTACGTTCGCGAGCACCCTGAAGAGGGCCAGGAGTCCAACGAGCGCCTGGAGTTCCTCGGCGACGCCATCCTTGGCAGCCTGGTAGCGGAATACCTCTTTCTCCACTTTCCCGACTTCTCCGAGGGGCAGCTCTCCAAGGCGAAGGGGACGGCCGTCAGCGAGCCACTCCTGCATCAGGCGGCAAAGGCTGCCGGTCTGGGCCAGCATATCCTCCTCTCGCGCGCCGAAGAGGCTGCCGGAGGCCGCGACCGTCCCTCGATCCTTTCCGATGCCTTCGAAGCGGTGGTCGCCGCCATCTACCTGGACCAGGGCCAAGAGGCCGCGCGCCGCTTCGTGTTGCGCTTCCTCGCCGATCAGATCGACGCCATTGCCCGGCACGAGCACGAGCACGACTTCAAGACGCTCTTCCAGGAGACGGTGCAGGCCGAGGGCCGGCCGACGCCCACTTATCGCATCGTCTCCGAGGAGGGCCCGGACCATGCCAAGCTGTTCACCGCCGAGGCGAGAGTGGGCCGGCGGGTGCTCGGGCGCGGCACAGGGCGAAGCAAGAAGGAAGCGGAGCAGTCTGCCGCTCATGACGCCCTGGACCGACTCGCGGCCAGCAAAGCCCGGCGCTCATAGCCATCCTCTTGGCATCTCCCCCGGCCCGCCAGGCGAGACTCAGCGCGCGAGGACGAGCCACACGGCATCCAGCGCCGGCACGGCGACCGACAGACCGCCGGGGCCCCACGCGGGTTTCTCCAGGTCAGGCGAAGCCCGGACGACGCGCCACTCGCCCGGCTCAGGCAGGCTGCCCGGGGCCACGCGCAGCGCCTGGGCCGCATCGCCGCGGTGGTTGAAGAGCAACACCGCCACCTCGTTGCCCAGGCGCCAGCAGGCGTGCGAGGCGCCCGCCGAAGGCTCCACCGTCACCAGGCCATCGTCGTTTGTTCCCTTCAAGAAGAACGGCTCCAGCTCCGCGATCACGCGCGAGGCATCAGCGATGGCGCGGTAGTGGCGCCCGTCGTTCGTCCCCCACCACCAGAAGTAGACGCCATCGGCGCCGTGAGCAATTGCCTTGAGGATCTGCATCCTGGTCGCCCGCGCGTCGCGCGTGAGCGAGCTGCCCTCATACCCGGTGGTCAATGTGGCGAAGACGGGGATCTCATGCACCTCTTTGATCCCTTTCACCGTCTCGCGAATGCCACGGGTGAACTGATCTGCCAGACCGCCCACGCCGAAGGAGTAGAAGCTTGGCGTGGCGATATCGAGATGGGGCGCCAGGGTGGTCCAATCCACGCGGTAGTCGCGCCGGGTGTGCTCATTCTGCACCCCGGAGTAGACCGCCAGGCGAAGCGGCGCGTTCTTCTCGCGCGCGTGCTGACGAATCCGCGCGGCAATGCGAGCGCTCTGAGCGCAGGCGAATGCCGTCCACTGACTCGCGTAGCGCGTCTGGATGACGAGCGGCGTCAGCTCCTCACCGGCGGCGATCCCGTTCTCACGCCGGAACCGCTCCAGGCAGCGCGCACAGAAGCACACCTCGAAGGCGCCCGGCCCTTCTAGATCCCACCAGATCACTTCACACGCCCCTGCCTTCGCGGCATCCACGTACCCTGCCAGCGGCGCGGTGATGGCATCGCTCCGCGGGTCGGCGACTACCTCGGGGCAGACCATCTTCGCATCGCGCCGCCCGTCACGCTTCACCACGGCCGCATCCGGATGCTGCTTCAGATACTCCTCATTCCACCACGACCACCAGAGCAGCATCCAGGGACGCATGCCATGCTCCCGGGCCACTCTCGCGGCGTCCGGCTCGGCTCCCATCTTGCCGCTCTCCACCGAGTTGATCCCGCACCGCCGGTAGGTCTCCATCAGGCCGCGCCAGAAGGGATCCGTCGCGGCTATGGTCCATAGCGAGACGCCGACTGGGATCTCGCGCGGCTGCCTTCCCTCCGGCGCGGGAAGGACGACAAGGTCGAGGGCGTGCTCGCGCTCGCGCTCGCCAGGCGCCTGCAGATAGTAGAAGAGGCGGTGCTTCTCGCCGGCCAGCCGCGGCGTGGCGCGCAGCGCGCCCAGGTAGCCGTTGAAGAAGCGGAGCTTCTCCAGGCGCGACGGCCCCAGCGCCCGGTCCGAGGTGATCACGACGCGCTGGTAGGTCACTCCGTCGCGAACCTCGCGGCCTACGTCAATCCGCCTGGCCTTGTGGTAGTTCCGCGTGTCTTTGGGCACGCAATCGACGAACTCCACGCCCTCGGGGAGGAGCAGGACGAAGTCGAAGGCAGGGTACGCCTTCTGCGAGTGGTTGGCCGGGATGAAGAAGAAGTGTTGGAGCGTCTCGCGCGCCAGGTAGAGGGTCTGATCGTGCTCCTCGGCGGGCCAGAGGACGCTGTTGAGACCTTCCGCCCAGAGGGTGCCGGTGAAGGGCACAGCGTAGAAGATCTCGCCCAAGGCGGCCAGCGTCACGGCCACCCGATAGGTCCCTGCCTCGCGCGCCTCGAAGGGAAGAGTGAGGGTCGCCTCGCCCTTCGGGGGCACGCTTACCTCACCGCGGGCAAAAACGGGGGTCTTTCCATCACGGGCGATAGCCACCGACGCAGTGACGGTCACTGCCTCGGCGCGCCTGCTGCGCAGATAGACGCGGATCCCCTTCCCATCGCGATCGATCCCCGGCTCCACACGCGTCACTTCCACCTCACCGCGCCCGAAAAGGAGGTCGCCATACCGCTCGGCCTGGTGAAACCCGGCGGGCGTGGCGCACCACCCGGTAGTCTCGCGCACCGGACGGCGCTCGCGGTTGAGGTTGAAGCCCCAGGCATCCCCGGGGCGAGGCGGGGTTACGTCGAGATCGGCCCACGGGATGCGGATCTCCACACTCCAGAAGTCGGCGCCGCGATGGGCGCCGGCGCTCCAGCGGGTCCGCGTCAACCCACCCTCGCCAAGGAGATTATCCTGGCGCACGCCAAGCGCGTTCACAATGAACTGCAAGCTCGTCTTGCGGTCGCGCCGGGGATCGAGCCGGACTTCGACGCAGTCATCCTGCCAGACGTTTGGGCCTGGCTCGCGCGAGTTGGTCACCAGGTTGGCCATCAGGGGCTCGGCACACCGAATGCCGATATAGAGCGCGTCGGCATCGTAGACTACGCGGCCCACCGTCTCCGTCGCAGCCAGGGCGCTGCCGTTCGAGCGCACGAACTGGTCGGCCACGGCGGCCACCGTCCAGCAGGGATCGTCGAGAACTCCATCGAGGACCGGCGCCGTGCTCACCTGAGGGACGCAGAGCGTGCGCACACCCTGCGTGAGGCGCGCGAGCGTCTCTGAAGCAGCGCCGGGAGCGGCCGCACCTCCCTCGAAGGGGGGCACCGCGGCCACCCCCAGGGCTCGCGCGGGCGCAACCGCGCGCCGCCCCTCCTTCTCAAACGCGACGAGGTGGTAGGAGAACTCCACCTCCTGGCCGGGCGTGAACGCCTCCGGGAAGCCGCGCGCGTGCAAGAAAAGCGTGCCGTCCTTGCGCCGCCCGATGGTGTGCCGCCGGTACCATTCCGGCCACTTCGACAGGGCCACCGCCACTCCGGGCCCATCCGCGCCCTTCGCGAAGGCGTACCAGGGCGATTCGTTCATTACCAGGGCAAAGTCACTCACGGGGAGCTCGTCACGTGAGACGGCCCCGCCCTCCGCGAGCAGCGTGTCCGCGCTGGCGCTCCCCACGAGGTTCACGGGGATGAAGGGATAGGGCCGGAGCGCCTCACGAACGCGCATGCGATAGGCGACAGAGAGGATCGGGCTTCCCTCGCGCAGGGTGTAGCTCTTGCGCAGATCCCACCCGGGAAAGGCGGGGAGATCGACCTGGACGACGATCCCTCCTCCGGCGTTCTCGGGCCGGCGCTCTATCTTCGCCGTCGCCCCAGCGATGGAGCTATCGGTCACCCATCGCTTCTCCCCTTCGTAGTAGAGGCTGAGCGAGGCCGTGCCGCAGAGGCTCGTCTTCTCAGTGGCCAGAGCGACCTCCGTCGGGCAGCCGCCCTTAGAAAGATCCAGGCGCACCCGAATGAGCGAGTTGCTCAGCACGAGAGCATCTCCCGCGCGCACCGCCGTCACATCGGCGCGCGCGACATGGCTGGCCAACAGCAACAAGAGAAGGGCAAACGCGGCGCGAAGCATCTTTTCCTCCAACACATGCATCCACGCGGGCCAGCCGTTCTCATGCGCATGGTGGCCCTGGCCCATCCTCAATTCACCCCCGGGGCGCGAGTCTCCTGGCCCCGCCCGGCCCACGCCGGGTGAACCCCGATTTGACACCACGCCCCCACGATGGTAGACTCGAGTTACGGAGGATGATGGAAGAAACCGTGAAGCATGAGATCACAATCATCCCGGGAGTGGATCCCCGAGAGGCCGCGAAGGCGCTCGTCAATATCAAAGATGACGCGGACCTTCGCGCGGTCATGAACCGGCTGGAGCCAAGCGATGCAGCGCGCGTCATTGCCCATGCGCCCGACATCCAGGCACAGACGCGGCTGATCTGGAGCATGGACAAACCGCAGCGCGCCGCCACGCTCGACCACCTGGCCCCGGTCACCGTCGCCGCCATAGTCCAAAACCAGGAGCGGCGAAACCGCCGGCTTCTGGGCGATATCTCCCTGGAGCACTTCGCGCGGATCCTGGAGTTTTGCAGCCCCAAGCAGCGCTACTATTGGCTGGCGCTCGCCAACTCTTTCGCGGATGTCGGTGCGAATCTGCTCATCCTGCTGCTGCCCCCAAAGGATGTGGCCGAGGCGCTGCTCACCGTGCCGGAGTTCCGGCGCAAACGCCACACGCTGCGGCGGTTTCTTCCCGGTGGTTTCGATCCCTTCCCTCCGGTCGAGGACCGGCGTCTGAAGGCGGTGCTGGTCCGGCTGGCGGAGTATGATGGCGACCGCTATAAGGAGGTGCTCGAGACCGCCTGCGCGATGGTGGAAGAGGCACGCGAGCAGTCCGACACCTTCGCCGAGCTGGAGTCCGAGCCGATCATCCTTCCCCGGATCCCACACGTGCCGCCGCTCATGCCCGAAGAGGCTCCCGTGACGTTGGATGAAGACGAGGGCGACCAGGCATCACACCCGCTGGTGCCGGTGCCGCTTCCGGATGCATCCGACTCGCTGATGCGCGCCGCCGCGAGCAAGCTTCCCCCGGCCCGTCGGCAAAGCCTTCAACATGAGATCGAAAAGCTGTTCCGCGACGAGGTCATGGCCCAGGGAGGATCGGTTGCCATGTCGGACTTGGAGCGGGCCGCTGCGAAGCTGCAAGCCTACCTGCGCCTGGGATTGCGTGACGTGCCGGAGGATCCCGAGAAAGTCGCCGACATCCTGACGCGGGTACGCGCGGGAGACGTGGTGCAGCGTGGCATCACCGCGCTGGAGCAGCTCCGCCAGATCGCCCTGCGCCTGCGCCCCTTTGCCGCGGTGATGGATCTGCGCCAGCGTGACCTGCTCCTCGCGCTCGTGCATCCAGAGGCGACCATTGAGCCCAAGTCTGGCGAGGCGGCCCTGCGCGTGCCCGCCCTCGACCGCCGGCGCCGGCCCGAAGCAATCCCCGTGGCGAATATGCACGAGCATCTCGCCGACATCTCGGTGTGGGTGGCCATCTCGCGGGCTCTTGGCGTGCGCGCGCTTACGGAGAAGCTGGCAAGCGCCCCAAACGGCTCGCTCGCGGTGCTTGCTGCCCTCGCCGTCTCGCTGATCACCCGCGGATGCTGGGATCCGGAGACCCTCGAGATGGGCAGCCTCCGGGCATTCCGCGACGAGCACTTCGATCGCAAGCAGGGAACCTGGAAGCCAGGTTTGAAGGAGACGGCGCGCCAGAAAGCCCGAGCCTGGGTGGCTCAGTCGGGAATCGATCCCAGCCTCCAGCCGCGGGCCGTGCTCCTGATCATGGCCGCGTTGGACCAGCTGGAGGAGTTCCTGCGGACGCGTCGAGTCATCACCTGGGAACGGTTTGCCCCTGGGAAGCGTGCTTCCCGGCGTGCCGGCGGAAGGGGCGCCAACACTGGGGGCAATCCCAAGGCCTGAGTAACGCCCCAAAAAACCAGCGGGGCGGCCACTGGAGGTCGCCCCGCCCAATCGCATCCCGGAACCCCGCAAACCGGGAGGCTATCTTGTCTTTCAGAGAATACCCACCTCTACAAAAGCCTAAACCTGCGTACCGGTGATTTTCTCCGGCCAGTCCCCCACCCTCTCGCTGCGGCGTCAGGCGACATCCTGCTTCGGCGCCGAAACCCGCGTGGTCTCCTCGGTGATGCACGCACCCTGGAAGACGGCGCCATCGTCGATCACGAGCGACTTCGTCTTCAGGTCGCCATACAACTTGCCGCTCGCGGCGATCTCGGTGCGCCCGGTCGCCGTGATGTTCCCGCGCACCTCTCCGGCCAGGATGACATTCTTCCCCTGCAGGTTGGCCTCAACGCGCCCGGACTCGCCGATGACGATGTTGGCGTCGCCGGTAACCTCGCCACGGAAGCGGCCCTCGATCCGGAGCGAGCCACTCGCCTTCAGCTTTCCGTCAAACGCGGAGTGCTTCCCGATCAGAGTATCTGCCTGGCCTGTTGCCAAACCACCTCGCTTGAAGATGGCCATCCGTTCCTCCGCTCTGGAATGCCGGCGGTGCCACTGCCCGATCCCGTCCACGCTCGAAGGGCCAGCAACTCCCGCTATCAGCCTGGCACTCTGTTCGTCGAATACGATGGGCCCTCCTGCCGTGGCTCGCCCCCGGGACCGGTCACGCGCGGATGAGACGTGTCACGCGCGCGAGGAGCTCCGCGTTTGAAGCCGTCTCCCGCAGGAGTTCCAGAAGGCGCTCCGCGCGCCCCTCCGGCTGAGTGTCGTGATCGAGCAGGTGCCGACGCAAGCGGTTCATCGCCTCCAGCTCGTCGGCGGGAACCAGGAGTTCCTCCCGGCGTGTGCCGGTGGCCGCAACGTCGATGGCGGGATAAAGCCGGCGCTCTGCAATCCGCCGGTTGAGGCGGATCTCCCAGTTGCCGGTGCCCTTGAACTCCT
>Ga0116167_1004108_pt1 | contig 10877 bp, 9 predicted proteins | sample AD_JPNMR3_MetaG_FD_89794 | JGI IMG/M metagenome (GOLD analysis project Ga0116167, IMG submission 89794) | Active sludge microbial communities of municipal wastewater-treating anaerobic digesters from Japan - AD_JPNMR3_MetaG | ecosystem: Engineered > Bioreactor > Anaerobic > Digestate | place... | reverse complement strand
GATTGAAATTACAAAGATAAATCATTAATTTCACAAAAACAAATTTCATTACAAAAGTAATATCAATTTTGTAAATTACAAAAGTGAATTTATCAATTTACAAAAATGAAAAATTAACGTATAAAAATCAGTCGTATTTAATAAGGCTACAATACATTAAAATGATTTATTAATGGAATAGTTTAAGTTATATCGAAAAACAAAGTTATATATTATAAATAATTGGTTTACAATTAAATGGATTATGAAAACATGTAAATTTCGATATTATGACAGAATATATTTATGGAAGTAAAAATTTTATTAAAGTCAAAATATAGATATTATAATATAATTGTCTGGTTTAATGTAAATTATTAGTAATTTTTTTGTTTAAAATAATTTTTACAAATATGAATGTATAGAATTGTTTTATATGAATTATTGAGTTTACTAAAGTGAAAATATTTATTTAAATCAAGCAATTACATTTGTAAATAGGCGAAATATATTTGTGAAATATACAAATGTATAGATTCCTCAAGTCGAAAAAAGATGATATAAAAATTTCTTTGCTATGATCTACTCAAGGAGGGATATAGACACTTTGAATGAATAATGAAAAACTAAAAGAACAATGTAAAAATTAAGAAAGAGAGGGGAAGAAAATAAGATAATATAGCTCAAGGCTCCTATTCTTGAACTTTGAAATAAAATTGTCATTCTTTTCAGTTAGAAAAATACAATTTAAAAATATCATTTAGAGCAATATACAAACATTTTTGTTCTCTGAGATTTCAATATTTGTACTTTTCCTTATGTGGAATAAGAAATAATGGAATTTCAGCACATAAAAAAGCCTGAATGAACTACATCACTCAGGCAATTAAAAAATTTCAAAAAATATTTTTTGCTTTTAGCTTTCTGAAGTCGGAGGAACAATTCCGGCCAATTCGGGATCGACCAGAATGCGGCCACAATATTCACACACTATAATTTTTTTGCGCGAGCGAATATCCAACTGTCGTTGTGCAGGAATTTTATTGAAGCATCCTCCACAAGCATCGCGCTGAACGGGAACAACCGAAAGACCGTTTCTCGAATTTTTACGAATGCGTTTGAATGCCGTCAAAAGTCGAGGTTCAACTCGTTGTTCAATTTGTTTTATTTGTTCTCTCAATCTCTCCTCTTCCTGTTTGGTTTCAGAAATAATTTCATTCAATTCTCCTTTTTTTTGGTCCAAATCCAAGCGTCGTTCGGATAAGGCTTCCATTGTGCTTTGCTGTTCTGCCTTTTTAGCTTCGAGCGCTGCAGTGTATTCTTTGATACGTTTTTCGCACAACTCTATTTCGAGCGTCTGATATTCAATTTCTTTGGAAAGATTGTCATATTCACGATTATTTCTGACATTTTCCTGTTGCTCCTTGTACTTTTCTATTTTAGTACGAGCTTGCTCTATTTCCAATTTTTTGGCTTTGATGGCAGTTTCCAGTTCGGCAATTTCATTTTTATAATTTTCCAGTCGGGTATTCAAACCAATGATTTCATCTTCAAGATCTTGTACTTCCAAAGGAAGTTCATCTCTCAAATTTCTGATTTCATCAATTTTTGAATACACTCTCTGTAGTTCATATAATGCCCTGAGCTTTTCTTCAACGCTAATTTCTTTTTCTGTTTTTGGTTCTGTAGCCATATTGATTACAAATAATTAATGGGATTTGTATAGGTTTCTGAGATTTTGACAACAAAGTTAGGAATTTTTTTCGAGATAATTTCATAAAAAATATCTTTCGTAAATTGTTCAGATTCATAATGTCCAACATCTGCAATCAAAATTTTTCCTTCAGCATTAAAAAATTCATGATATTTAAAGTCCGCAGAAATATAAATATCGGCTCCCTGTTGAACGGCATCTTTCAAAAAAGCGCTTCCTGCTCCTCCACAAACGGCTACCTTAACAATATTTTTCCCCAACAATGGTGTATGACGAATGCAAGGAACCGAAAAAACGGTTTTCAAACGATGTAGAAAAGCAAGTTCATCTGTTGGTATTTCAAGGTTACCCAATAGCCCCGCTCCTGCCCTGTTCCATTCATTTTCCAGAGGAATCAAATCATAAGCAGGCTCCTCGTAAGGATGAGCTTGTAACAACGCATTAACAACCGAATTTTTCAAATAACTCGGTAAAATTACTTCTATTCTGGTTTCGGGTTCGGTATGAAATTCATTGTGCTCGCCAACAAACGGATGGGCATTTTCTTGGGCTTTAAAAGTTCCTGTTCCTTCTACATTATAGCTGCACGAATCGTAATTGCCGATGCTGCCGGCACCTGCTTCAAACATTGCTTTCCTAACCTTGTCGGCATGAGCATGAGGAACAAAAGTAACCAGCTTGAGCAATTGATGAGACAAAGGTTTTAAAACTTTTGTATGAACCAATTGCAATTTTTCGGCAATTTTTTGGTTGACTCCATTCCAAAGATTGTCCACATTGGTATGACCGGCGTAAATTGCCAAATCGTGTTTCAACGCAAAAATAACGCAACGTTCTGTTTCATTCTGACCAACAAGACGTTTTAACGAATTGAAAATCAAAGGATGATGAGCCAAAATAAAATTGCATTTTTTTCGCTTTGCTTCTTCCAATACTTCCATCGTAACGTCGAGACTAATCAAAATACCGTTAACTTCCATGAAAGGATCGCCCACTATCAGCCCTGCGTTATCATAAGCTTCCTGTAGCGCCAATGGTGCAAATTCTTCCAGAATATTGCAAACTGTTTGAACTTTCATGGCTGAAAACGAATTTATTTTTCTGAAGAAATTTCTTCTGTTTTATCTGATACGGTTTCAACCTTGTCGCCGGTTTCAGTTTCAGATGCTGCAAAATCGGTCAATTTGGCATCTACCAAAATGTTGTACCAATTGATTAATTTCCGGATGTCGCTTGGATAAACCCTGTTTTTATCATAATCAGGAAGAATTTCTTGAAGGTATTGAACCAGCTTTTCATTTCCCGATTTAGCATCGACAGCACATTTTGCTCCATTTTCTTTCACCTTGATTTTCTCAAAAACTTCAGACAATGGAATTTCGCCATTTTCAGTAAAAATAGCTATATCTTTCAAATATACTAATTTGTCGCTTGAAAAAACCGGAATACGTTTTCCATCGCTCAGGGATTCAATAACCATGAGATTTTTTCCCTGTGATACCATTTTGTAAAGACCCGGTTTGCCGGAAACATATAAAATTTCTTTCAACATAACTTATTAATTACAAATAATTTGACTATTTTAATGTTTAAAATTTAAAATAAAAATCGACTTAACTCTTGTAATGAAATATTACCCTCGTAAATTGCTTTCCCGACTATGACTGCTGGAATACCTGCTTCATTTAACATTTCTATATCGTGAAGTGAACCCACTCCACCGCTTGCTATCAAATGAACCTGAGGTTCGGCAGAAATTATTTTTTTGTAGAGTTCAATTGCCGGTCCTTGCAACATTCCATCACAACTAATGTCAGTACAAATAACGTATTTAACTCCTTTTGAAAAATAATTATGAACAAAAGGAATCAATTCCAATTCAGTACTTTCAGTCCAGCCCGATACGGCAATTTTTTCGTTTTTAACATCAGCTCCCAAAATAATTTTTTCTCCGCCGTATTTTTCGAGCCAGCCAACGAAGATTTCAGGATTTTTTACGGCAATGCTTCCTCCCGTTACCATTGAAGCTCCACATTCAAAAGCAATACGCAAATCATCGTCCGACTTCAATCCTCCGCCGAAATCAACTACGAGGTCGGTAGTAGAAGTAATTTTCTCCAATACCTTGTAATTGACAATGTGTTGAGCCTTTGCTCCATCCAAATCTACCAAATGCAATCGTCTGAAACCTTCATCAGCAAACATTTTAGCAATTTCATCGGGATAGCGGCTGTAGAGCGTTACTTTATCGTAGTTGCCTTGAGACAAGCGAACACATTTACCGTCAATAATGTCAATGGCCGGAATAATTTCCATTTATGATGTTTTTTGTATCTATTTTCTTCAAACAAGTTGGCAAAAGTATAAAAAAAGAAAATGTGAAACAAGTCAACAACTATTTTGATTATAGCTGTGAATAATCGATATTTCTACAAAATAAACAGCTAAAAAATTCATCACTCAAAAAATTACGGAAACAAATATTTTCTGATATTTAATCCGTTATTTTTCAGAAACTCAAAAGGAACACTTATTCCAATGGTACACCAACGGTTCCCATCAGATGTTTGATTATTTGCTTTGATCAGATGAACAATGGTTTGCTGATCGAAAAAATTCATGTTTTTGGAAATAATCGAAGTAGCGGAACAATAAATTTCCTTGTACCATTCAGCAGGAATCATTGGAAACAGCATATCCACACAAAATTTTCTGAGATTTTTAGCATTGCACCAATAGACGACTTCGGGAACAAAATACACCAACATATCGGCCAAACCGGTTTCTAGCCACCCGCGCGTATGAGGATATTTGCTAAAAACTTCAACATACAAATCGACGAAATCCTTCTCTCTGAATTTTTCGGAAACATGGCAGACTCGATTGGTTTTTATCAGTTGCACGTCGATATCCTGAAGCTGCATTTTCATATCTTCTTTCGAGTCTGTTGCAAATCGTATGATTTCATCTACGAGTAAAACTTCACGATAAAACGCATCGGCGCGCCGAAATTGACTTTTTTCGTAATGAAGACTTTTTCCAAACTCATGCACCATGAAAATCAATTTTAATTTTCAGTCTTTTTTCTCGAACGCAATTTTTTCAATTCGTTTTCCAAACGTTCAACTTCTTTTTCGAGTTCGTAAATGGTATTGAGCAAAGCATTAAGTTCTTCGTTATCAATAGTAGTGGGATATTGTTCATCAACTCTCAGCAGAAAATCAGCCAAAATATTCATATAATTCATAAACGCATCATAGGGCGATTCGTAATAAGTTCCAAAAGCGTCCTTATGACTCATGTATCGAAAATGATCGGATGACTGCAACATAAGCCAATCGTGTCGAAGCGGTCTGTCGGTACAAAGGCGAACCCTCTCGCCTACCGCATAAAGTTTTTCGAGTGCTTCCTGCTGAAGGTCGTTTCCATTCCACAAACTTATGTCTTTTTCTATTCCGGACCAACTAATGGGTTCGGGAGAAGAAAGAATATCAACTGCTTCAATCTTTTTTGCCACTTCCGAAGGCATTAAAAAACCGATATTGTTTTGCAAGGCAAAAAAAGGAATAGCTTTGAGAAATTCAAAAATTCCACTTTCAGGCCGCTGAAACAAACCCAATGCTTCGTAGCCAAGCCAGATATTTACAACAGGCTGATCATCGGGCATATTTTTTATCCATGAAATAAATTTGTCGGCTGTAAGAGGGTAATCGCTCCACGAGCGATCAGAAAAATGAAAAGCAATATCGTCGCTCAACTTAAAATTACGAACCAGCAATTTTAATTTTGGTAACGTCGGGTGCCGATAAACGAAATTTGGACTTTTCCAACCCAAAACATGGCTGACTTCATCAATCAATATGGTTCTATATCCCATATTGTAGATTTTTTCTCCAATTTCGTCCGAGTAAATCAACTCCGAATTTCGGAATACAGTCGGTTTTTTTCCAAAAAGTGACTCTATTTTTTCGGTTTGCAGGGCTACTTGCTGTTCAAATTCATGTATATCGTAAACAGATGAAAGAGAATGAGCATAAGTTTCGGCCATAAACTCCACACAGCCGGTTTTGGAAAGTTCTTCGAAACTGTCGATTACTTCGGGAGCATACTGTTCCAGCTGTTCCAAAACAATTCCCGAAAACGAAAAAGCGCAACGAAATTTTCCATTGGAATTTTGGATAATTTCCAAAAGCGTGCGATTGGCCGGCAAAAACGACTGTTCAGCCAACATACGAATTCGTTCTTCATTCTGAAAATCATCATAATAATAATGATCCTGTTCAATGTCGAAGAAACGATATCTTTTTAATCGCATTGGCTGATGAATTTCAAAATAAAAACACAGATTTTTCATACATTTATCCTTTTTTCTTTAGGAATGAAATTGGATTTACTTTTTTCAGATATTTCAGCTCCAAAAATTGTGTAAATCTATTCAAACGATAAAGATTGGTTTAATTTATAAATTTGATTATCAATAAGACAATTTTCTTATTGAGGTTGATTTCTAAAAAAGAAAATTTCTTTAAAGGAATTTATTTCCCCAACAGACTATTGTATATTTTAATTACTTTTTTACCTGCATCTTCCCAACGAATGTTGTTTACTTCTTCTCTCCCCAATTCGTGAAGGCTTTTATACATGGCCGGATTCCTGATAATTGCATTTACTGCATCGGCCATACCATCGATATCCCAATAGTCAATTTTAATTGAATGTGTTAAAATTTCAGAACATCCCGACTGTTTTGAAATAATGGTCGGTGTACCCACTTGCATGGCTTCTAAAGGAGAAATGCCAAAAGGTTCAGAAACGGAAGGCATAATATATACGTCACTATCGGCCAACATTTGATACACTTGTCTTCCCTTAAGGAAACCGGTAAAATGAAAACGGTCGGTAATACCTCGCTTTGCAGCCAAATTAATCATATCCTGCATCATATCTCCATTACCGGCCATCACAAAACGGACTTTTTTATTTTTTTTCAGCACACGATTGGCTGCTTCTACAAAATACTCAGGCCCTTTCTGCATGGTTATCCTTCCCAAAAAAGTAACAATTTTATCACTTCTCGGTGTTTTAACATAAGAATCTACGTCAGGAAGAGGCTCTACGGCATTATGAACGGTTGTAACCTTTTTCGGATCCTGGAAATACTTTTCAATCACAATATTTCGGGTCAGATTGCTTACGGTGATAATGTGATTTGCCGCATCCATTCCTCTTTTTTCAATATCGTAAACTATGGGATTAACATTTCCCCTACTGCGATCAAATTCGGTGGCATGAACATGCACCACCAAAGGTTTTCCGCTGATTTGTTTGGCAAAAATACCTGCAGGATAAGTCAACCAGTCGTGTGAATGAATCACATCAAAACTCAATTGATGTGCCAACACACTTGCCACAGCCTCGTAGTTTGAAATTTCTTCCAGCAAATTGTCGGGATACCGACCGGAAAATTCTATACATCCCAAATCATTGGTATAAATTCTGCGAAAATCGTACTTGATACCATTTCTCAGCCAGAAATACTCGTCAGGATTCATGATCCAGCCAATACGCTCGTTGACATAATTCCAATCGTTTTCTTTCCAAACCACAGGGACATAACAAGCCCCAATAATTTTTAAAAAACTTTGGTCTTCATCTCCGTAGAGCTTGGGAATAACAAAAGTGATCTCCATATCGGGCTGGTGTGCCATGGCTTTCACCAATCCATAGGAAGCCGTACCCAAACCGCCCAAAATATGAGGAGGAAATTCCCAGCCAAACATTAGTACTTTCATACATTCTTCAGTTTTTCATCGCATAAATTCACCATACGTATTTCTTTATCAGGTGAATTCAATAGTATTAGTCTTCTTTGTATTCTTTCAAAATTTCCATTACGCGCAGTACTTCTCCCACATTCATTGCAAAAGACATTCCTCCATGACCTTTGAAAGGAGGATTTCCATCATACAATTCGGAAAGTGTACCGACACACAATTCTTTCATTTCTGCCTCAAATCCAATCATCATTCTTTCAATAAAAGATTTTCCGCTCATTTTGTAAATTTTCAAGTAAGCTTCAACAAAAGCACCAAAAGTAAAAGGCCAAACGGGCCCGTTGTGGTAATTTCGGTCTCTTTCCAACTGTCCACCCACATATACCGGTCGATACATGCCACTTTTAGGGCTTATGGTTCGTAATCCTTTGGGCGTCAGCAATTCTTTGGTTACAATATCGATAATTGACTTCTGTTGAAATTTTTCAAGCGGCGAAAATGGCAAACCCACAGCATAAATCATGTTTGGACGAACTTCCTTGTCATTGTAGTTTCCATTTACAAAATCATAGAGATAGTTTCCATTCCAGAAAGTTTTTATGAAAGATTCTCGTAATATGCCTGCCTGATAGTCGATGACATTGGCTTCCATCTCCTCTCCCATTTCTATAAGAAGCTGAGAAGCAAATTTCAGCGCATTGTACCACAGCGCATTAATTTCAACCACATACCCTGTTCGTGGAGTAATGGGTTTGCCATTTTCTACCGCATTCATCCATGTTGCAGGTTTCTCCAACCCATTGACATAAAGCAACCCGTTGTTGTGAAGAAACAGGTTGGGATGGCGCTGCTTACGAACAAAAGAAACAATGGACGCAATGAGTTTCCCAAAACGCTCTGCGGTTGCTGCAAGTGAAGTATGAAAGGCATATTGCTGAATGGTCCACACAAACCACAACAAAACGTCGGGTGCATCGATTTCTTTCAGTTTGGAGCTGACTTTATTTTCGTTAATAAAACTTTCAATTTCAGGAATGGCTGTTTCAATTATGGCATCGAAATAATCCATTCTGCCAATCGACAAAGTACAACCGGGTAAAGCAACAAATTCATCTCTTGCCCTTGCCGTAAACCAGGGATAACCTGCCAATAAATAAGTTTTGTCGCCTTCGCGTTTATAAAATTGTTGGGCAGAATTTTTCAGTGCACTGAACATATCACAGCGTGGATTTCTTTTTTCCAATTCCTTATCCCAAAGCTTTTTCAGTGATGAAGTTGAGACTTCCGATATTCCTGCTGAAAAAATAACGGATTCTCCTTTTTTTATGGGAATTTCAAAAGAACCCGGCACCAACAAGTCTTCTCGATATTCAAAACCTCTTTCCCTTTCTTTGTAATATTCTATATTTTTATACCAGTCGGGGAAATGCTGATAAACATTCTTTTTGGAAAGTTGCATGAAAAGCGTGGGGTAATTTTCATAAAGCTTCATGGCTATACCGTTGGAAACAAGCTGAAAATCGCAATTGGCTTCTGGATTCTGATGGGTAAGTTCATGAACATTTCGAAAAGCCAGAAAAGGCTTAAAGCGTAACAAAGTTGGCGAATGAGCTTCCAACAAAGTATATTTAAAAAGGACACGTGGTTCAAATGAAACCAGCATGCGTTCTTTTGAAAGAATTACTCCCCCCACACGATAAATTGTTCTTGGAATAATTTCGCAATCGAATTGACGAATGTATTTGTGGCCGTTGGGATAAAAATTGTTGCCTTCGTACTGATGCACCCCCAAATTAAATTCAATTCCACGTTGAACAATGGTTTCGTCCAACGAAGAGAGCAATACATGATTGGCTTCGCCCAACTCGGGTACGGGCACTACCAATTGCCCATGATATTTTCTGGTGTTGCAATCGATCAAGGTTGAACTGTTGTAAGTGCCTGCACGATTGGTACGGAGAATTTCCTTCGAAAGAGACCGTTCAAGGTTAATTAACAAGGATTTGTCGAAACTTAGATAACTCATCTGATTGTTATTCTTAGACTATCTGATTATCAATTAAATACTATTTTCGTTTAAAAAGGAATGTAAATTACAAACATTACAAAAATCAATCCTTAGATAGATTTTAATATTGCTTGCAATTTATCGAAAATTTCCAATTAAAAAAAAGGAAGTTGATAATTTTTTCAAGGTGACGAAAAAAATTTCTTGGTTCCCAACAAATCCAAATTTCATTGATACATGCAATTTGTTGTTTTTCAAATTTTTATAAAATTCATCAAAAAAAATGATGGCTGAATCGTAGAGAAAGTTCATTTGACAGTTAAAAATTATCTTCTCAAACAAAAAAATTTTTACCTTTGATGTAATTTTTAGTGTTTGGAAGACGTTATTTAAAACAGAGTTGCGAAATGACGAGCAACATCGAGAGTGAAAGAGTTCTGGAGAAGCAACGGTGGAAATTCGCCATTATTTTGCCTTCAATCGTATGTATTTTGTGGATATTATGTTTTGTATTGGAGCGCGGCATGGGTTGGGATTTTCATAAAGCCGGCATTTATCCGCGAAAACTCGAAAACATTTGGAGTATATTTACTTACAGTTTCATTCATGCCGATTGGAAGCATTTAATGAACAACGTTCTTTCTTTTTTTATTTTGGGAATATGCTTGTATTATTTTTACAGTGAGGTTGCCAATCGAGTGCTAATCATATCGGCTGTGCTCAGTGGATTGATTTTGTGGTGTATCGGACGCGAAAATTTTCACATTGGCGCCAGTGGCATTATTTACTCGCTGGCTTTTTTTCTGTTTTTCAGCGGAATAATCAGAAAACATATCCCTTTGATAGCCATTTCGTTGATTGTCGTGTTTATTTATGGTAGCATGGTTTGGCATCTTTTCCCCTGGTTGCCGGATGATCCGGTATCATGGGAAGGACATTTATCGGGAGCCGTAACCGGTATCGTGCTGGCATTTGTGTACAGGCACAGAGGGCCACAACCACCCAAACCCGAATGGGAAGAAGATGAGGAACTTGATGAAGAATACGAATGGGAAGAAAATTATGATCAAGAGCAGTGGAAAGAAGAATGAAACAATCAATTTTGACAAACAATAATTTTAATCAATATGGACGAGAAAAATACAAAAGAAATTAATTTGCTGGATTTGATAAAAATGTTCAATGCTTGGGTTGTAAAAGTTGGTAAATCTTTTATCAACTTCATTTTGTATCTGCTGAAGGCAGGTTATCGAAAAAAATATTTGACCCTGACTCTCATTGTATTGTGTTTTGCCATAGGCGAATACATGGCTCGACCAAGTAACCGACAGTATGCCGCCGACGCTATGGCTTCGCTGTATGGCGTAGATGCTTTTACCATGAAGGAAATTGCAAAACAATT
>Ga0116167_1004105_pt1 | contig 10884 bp, 13 predicted proteins | sample AD_JPNMR3_MetaG_FD_89794 | JGI IMG/M metagenome (GOLD analysis project Ga0116167, IMG submission 89794) | Active sludge microbial communities of municipal wastewater-treating anaerobic digesters from Japan - AD_JPNMR3_MetaG | ecosystem: Engineered > Bioreactor > Anaerobic > Digestate | place... | reverse complement strand
TGATAGAGTGAAGCCGCTTTGGGCTGAGGTCTCTTTTGCAAAATACATTACTATTGCTGTATCAGCAATTTTTGGTTTTGGTCTGACATTCTCATTTGGCTTGGATATTATCTTTGCTTCTGGTTTGTTTGACGCAATAACGCCAGCGGGTCAGATTATAACTGGATTGGTATTAATGAGTGGCAGCTCTGCTGTGGCTGAAGTTATTGCGAGAATCAAGGGTGAGCCGCGGATTATTACTGACACCAGAGACGATAATCTCGACGAATAAAATTTGACAAAAGAAAAAAATCTGTGATATTTCGCGTGCGCGCCCGCGATATTAATAAGGTAGAAAGAGGACTAAATTTTAGTCCTCTTTTTTTAACCTTTTCAAAATTTGTTTTTTGCTGAAATCTAATTTATAATAAATATAGAAAAGTTAAAGCACGAACAGCGGAAAATATTAGGTGCTTTGCTTTTACTTTAACCGAGTAAAAGGAGATTATTATGGATTTTTCAACAATTGCAAAGAAACAGGGGCAACTTAAATTTACCGAAAATGGACAAATGGCTTATAACACAACCAACTCGAACTTATTAGACTTGTTTGGAACTATCGGTGCGCTTCGTACTCGCGATAAGGCGGAAATCGAGGATAAATTTGCGCGGGCTTTTGCAGAAGACGCTCTTTTAGCCACAAAGATGCTTTTTTATGCCGGTGACATTCGTGGTCTTGGACTCGGAGAGCGTAGAACTTTCCGTATCTGCTTAAAGTGGCTTGCCATGAATTATCCTGACATTGTCAGAAAGAATATCACAGCAATTCCTATGTTTAATCGCTGGGATAGTATTTTTGAACTCGTTGGTACACCTTGCGAGGAAGATATGTGGCGTGTCATTGATAAACAGCTTCAGAAAGATGTTTCACAGGCTTCAGCCGGTGAGTCTTGCTCACTATTGGCTAAGTGGATGCCTTCAGAAAACGCCTCTTCAAAGGCAACAAAGGCTCTTGCTCTTAAGGCAATTAAAGCTCTCGGGACAACTCCTCGTGAGTACCGTAAGGTTTTATCCAACCTGCGTAGATATATCGACGTCACCGAAACAAAGATGAGCCAGAATGAGTGGAACTCTATCAACTATGAGACCGTGCCTTCAGTTGCTATGAAGAACTACCAAAAGGCTTTTGCTCGTAGAGATGCTCTTCGTTACCAGGAATATCTTGCTTCAGTTAATAAGGGTGAGAAGAAGATTAATTCTTCAACTCTATATCCTTATAACCTTGTAGAGCAGTATCTGTACTATTGTAACGGTGGCCCTGCTACCGAAGCACAATGGAAAGCTCTTCCTAATTATGTTTCTGGTGAGAACAATGTTCTTGTCATGGCAGACGTTAGTGGCTCAATGTATGGTCGTCCTATGGCAACCTCAATTGGTCTTGCGATTTATTTCGCAGAACGTAATAAAGGTGCGTACCACAATCTTTATATGACATTTACTGACCAACCTCGGTTTATGTCAATCAAAGAAGGTGCGACACTTCGTGAAAATGTTCGTTTCGTTGAACGGGCAGGAGTTGGTTACAACACCAATCTTGAAGCCGCTTTCAATGAAATCCTAAAAATGGCGGTGCAGAACTCTCTACGAAATGAGGAATTGCCTAAGGCTTTACTAATCGTTTCCGACATGGAAATCGACAATGTGGTTTCTCGTGAGGGTCTTGACTTCGTTGAGATAATGAAAAAACGTTTCGCGCAGCATGGGTACAAAATGCCTAAGCTGATTATGTGGAATGTGGATAGCCGCCAGGATACTTTCCTTACTCAGGGCGACGATGTACTCCAGGTGTCCGGTCAGTCTACAAATACTTTCAAATCAGTCTTAAGTAGTATTAATTGTAGTGCTTATGAATTGATGTTGAAGGTTTTGAATGACGAGCTTTACTCCTGCATCGAAATTTAATAGCCTTTAATGATGAAGAAAAGAGAGAAGTGATTCTCTCTTTTTTAAATTTGCTTTTTTAAAAAATTTCTGTTATACTATATATAGAAATAAGAAAATGGAGATTATATATGATGGATAAATCTTGCGGTTATACAGTAGTATTTTCGGTTGGTAAGATTTCAATGAAGCAGCAACAAGAAATTTATGATTTACTCCGAAAAAACTTGAGTTTTGACATGAAAGATTGTCTTAGTATAACAGTAGAAGACCCAATTGGCGGGAAACATAACCTTTGGGAGAACAATGGCGTCAAACCCAATGGAGAAATTTGTAAGAAATGTACCTCTATTGATTGCCGATATTGTATAAAATATAAGGAGGATAAAGATGGCAAATAAAGTAACACAAGATGATATTAGGGTTTTTAACGAAAAATATTATGTTTGTCATAATTATTCTCAAGTCGCGCGTGAGACTGGTTTTAGTGCAGGAACAGTAAAGAAGTACATTATTCCTGGCTGGAAACCGGTTGATGAAAACACTATCCAAAGGTTTAACCAGCCACTACCCGAATTTGATACGTCTATTTTTAGATTAAAAAATTGGGATAAACTTTGTGAACTAAGTGATGAAGAGAAAATAGAAGTTAAAAAGTTACAGGAGGAAATTTCAATATGAAGAAATATTTTTATCTTGAAGAATCCCCCTATAACAAAGGCAAATATGTGATTTGCCTAAATCATGATGAGTTTCCTTTTGAAGGCGGTACAAAAGGTTCATATAACGTTATTGTCGCCAGATTTTTAGGATTATCTTATACTCAATATTTGAGGTTCGCGCGCGACATACTTGCTGCTGAACTTATTGGAAAAAATTCATTATATATTGTTCCTTATTTTAAGCGGTCTGATGCCGTAAACCAATTTATAAAACTTTTAAATAAGCGAATGGAACTGGTTATGCTTGAAAGAGAGCGAGGATATATAATAGAAAAGAATAACGAAGGAGAGTTAATTAAAACTACACTGGATTTTGGAGACTAAGAAATGTTTATAACATATGACCTATTAGAAAAATATAATGCTTGCGAAAGTGGCAAAAAATTTTTTCAACGATTTTACCCAAATGGCGTTGAAGTCTTAGAATTATTAGAAAATAAACACGTACCAAAAGAATTTTTATTTTGGGGAGAAGAAAATTTACCAGTATCAAAAGAGGAATTGGAAAAATTTAATGAAGTTTGTGGAATTAAAAATTCAACAAGAGTTTTTCGTTCTTATAATATTGAAAATAGTGATTTAATCTCTGACTCCAACAATATCTTTGCCTCAAAAGTAATTAAGGCTTGTAAATTTATTAATAATTCAAGTGTTTGTTTTTCTTCAAACGATGTTGAAAAAGGGAGTTTTATTTTTAGTTCATCGGAAATCGGTAATTCGAAATATTGCTTAAACGCATCAAATATAGAAGATAGTGTAGATATTTCTGCTTCTTCAAATATTACGAATTGCTCGCATATTTATAATTCTCATTATATGGGGCGCGCAATCATGGTTTATAATTCTACATTATCAGAAAATTGTTACTTCAGTTCTTTTTTAAAAAATTGTAAAAACTGTCTATTTTCTATAGACCAAGAGGGTAAAGAATACTTACTATTTAACCAACCAATTTCTGAAATGGTGTACCAACAGGTGTTGCGCTCACTTCTTACAAAGTTGAAACATGAAACAATAAAATTATATACTGAAAAGGAAGATGATTTTTTAGGAACTTTTATAGAGCCTAAAGTTGATTTTTCTACATTCTTTAATGAACTTTCACCAGAATTTTGGAAATGGGTAAAAACTCTACCAAATTTTGATAGTTTTATTATGTATCAAATTGCGCTTCAAAGAGAATTTTTATTAAAGTAAATACATTATATATAAGGAGGATACCCCCCTTGAGAAACCAAACAATTGGCTATTTACCAGATGAACGTCCACCACTTGGGAAATTATTACTTTATGCGTTGCAGCAGGTCATTGTCATGTTTCCCGCCACGGTTGCGGTCGCGTTGATTACAGGATTTCAAGTATCAACTACGATTTTCGCGAGTGGTATTGCCACCCTTTTCTTCATACTAATTACCGGTAAGAAGATTCCTCTGTACTATGGTTCCAGTTTTGCATATCTTCCAGCCATATCAGGATTGATGGCGGCGCAAGGATTTGCCAAAGTTAATGGGATATTACCAATAGAAGGAATACAGATTGCACAATTTGGTATTATTGCTTCCGGTTTAGTATCCATTGTTGCAGGTCTACTAGTAAGGTTCGTAAATCGTGACATAGTAGATAAAATTTTACCGCCTTCCGTTACGGGGCCGATAGCAATGATTATTGGTTTAACTCTCGCGGGCAACGCTCTTTCAGATGCGGCACCAAATGGCGGTTCAAATTGGATTTGGGTTGTATCTCTTGCAACATTACTTTCTACTATCTTCTTTTCACGGTATCTTAAAGGATTTTTGGGGCAATTACCACTTCTTTTAGGTGCCGCAGTCGGATGTATAACTGCATTCCTTATTTATCAATTTGGAGGAGAAAATCTCTTCCGCAGTTTACCACCTGAGGCATTGGCCGCGTCCACTTGGAAGTTTGGCGATGGAAGTATCTTTGCTTTACCTGCTTTTTCGTTACCTAAGGTATCATGGGAGGCTGTTCTTGCTATTATGCCAGTTGCAATAGCCACAATACCAGAGTCAACTGCGCACATATATCAACTTGACGTATATGTTAATGATTTGGCGCACAAAAAAGGCAAACATAAATATAAAATGGCAAGTTTACTCGACCGAAATCTTATTGGTGATGGTGTATGTGATATGATTTCAGGTGTCATAGGTGGTCCCGCCGGCACAAACTATGGTGAAAACATTAGCACTATGGCAATTACTAAAGTATTTAGTGTTCCTGTATTAATTGTAGCATCTATACTTGCTATGGCAATCTCTTGTTTTACTCCTCTAATTAGCGTTATATATGCAATTCCACTTGCAGTTATTGGAGGATTGGAAATTTATCTATTCGGCGCAATTGCCGCGCAAGGTATTGCAATTCTTATTGAGAAGAAGTGTGATATGTTTAGTTCAAAAAATATAGCAGTTATTGCTACTATTATGGTCATTGGACTTGGAGTTAACTATGTATATGGTGGTACATTAGATTTCTTTGGTATGTCAGTTCCTGCTGTTGCGGGCGCCGCCATTTTTGGTATTGTACTTAACTTACTACTCAGTATAGGAGAAAAGCGTAAAATTCTTGAATCGAACCTAATAAAAGAAGAATCCGAAAATAAGGAAAATTGATTTTCTTTTAAATTTATTATATACTTATAGTATAAAGATGAAAGGAAAAGACAATTTCTAAAAATCCTTAATGGATAGCAAACAAAATTTGATTTTTTCTTAAAAAAGAGTTATACTCTTTATAGAGAGTTGAGAGAGGAGCTTATTCATTTTATTATTATTATTATTATTATTATTTTTTCTTTCCTTTCTTACAAGTTCCTCCTCCTCTCTCTTCTCTCCTTATGCTTGGTGATAGTTCGAATCAGTTCAATTTTTAGAAACACATTTTATGGGGGTAGACAAGGTTGTGGGGTAACTTAAAGCCAACGTGCACTGTTACTTCTGTGGGGTCGGTTCCCACTGCCTCCACGGCACCAAAAGCAATGCCTTCACGTGGCGGTGCTGTTTAAACTAAATTGCTAAATATAAACGGAGTTGATTTTAATGCAAGGTTATATTTACCTCATTTAGATAATCGACAACAAGCCTATGGATTTAGATGGGAATTTGAATAATTATTTGGGGTATAATTGATTCGACAGCGGACGCGAGTTCGTTGGACTCGGGGTCGTTCCCCGAATACTCCACCACATATGGTAATGGCGTAGTCTAAATATGAAAGGAGTTCTCTATGCCAAGAAATAAGGCAAACAATCAATATTTTGCTGAAGCATTGGAAATAAAGGTTTGGGAGAAACTATCTAACTTTAAGAGTGTTTATAAAAGGAGAAAAAAATGGCTAAAAGGAATTCATTAGATAAGTTCTATACAAAAACAGAAGTTGCTAAGGCCTGTCTTAAGTTTTTAAACGATAGGATAAGTCTTAGTCCAGATAGTTTTTTCTTGGAACCAAGTGCTGGTGATGGAAAGTTTAGTTCTTTACTGGATAATTGTGAAGCATATGATATTCAACCAGAAGCTGAAAATATTATTAAAGCTGATTTCTTAAAGGTTGAACTTAACAAGTCAAACTATATTACAGTTGGTAATCCACCATTCGGTAAGAAGTGTTCATTGGCAATCGCGTTCTTTAACAAGTGCGCCCAAGTTTCAGATATAATTGCGTTTATTGTGCCAGTAACATTTATGAAATGGAGTGTTCAGTCTCAATTAAATAAAGATTTTAAACTGGTAGACTTCTTCTACTTAGATGAAAACTCGTTTATCGAAAATGGCAAAGACTATTGTGTCAGATGTGTATTTCAAATTTGGGTAAAAAAGAACTGTAAATATGATAGTGAAAACTTACCTAATTATAGGTTGCTTAAAGCGCCACCTATCTCACATCCAGATTTCAATATTTGGCAACATAACGCAACTCCAGCCTCAAGAAAGTATGTGGATGAAAATTGGGAAATTGCGACTTGGCGCCAAGGTTATAAAGATTATAATAAATTCTTCACAAGAAAAGATTATGATAAAATAAAAGACATGGTAGAGAATACCAATTTACAGTTCTTCTTTATAGAGCCACTGAACGAACAGGCTCGTAAGATTATATATAATATGGATTTTAATCAATTAGCTAAAAGAAATCTATCAACCCCGGGATTTGGCAAAGCTGATTTTGTTGGATACTATATTGAATTAAAAAATAGATTATAAGTTAAATTTATTATAGTATCAAAGGTTGTCTGACCTATTAAACGGGGTCTGAACCGTATTCCTGAAAGGGTTGGTTCAAATCCAACCTACCCTTTCATTAATATGACTTCGTAGCGTAGTTGGTCATCGCGCAGCCCTGTCACGGCTGAGGTCAGGGGTTCAAATCCCCTCGGAGTCGCCATTCGCCGCGATAGCTCAGCAGGTAGAGCAACTGCCTTGTCTAATGAATTTTAGGTAAAAAACAATGTTAGAAACTAAACAAAAAGGACTTGTTACAGAGCTTCAGTGCATTACCTATTTTTATCAATTAGGTTATCTAGTGAGTATTCCCTATGGGGAGAACTCACGATATGATTTCATAGTTGATATTGGGAGTAAACTATTAAAAGTTCAATGTAAATCTTCAACCTTAAAGGAAGAAGGAGTAATTGAATTTAGTTGTAGGAGTACTCGGGTAAATGCAACTAAAAATATCTCAAGGAGGTATACGAAAGATGAAATTGATTGTTTTTGTACCTTCTATGAAGGAAAATGTTATTTAGTACCAGTAGAAGAATGTTCTACTTCAAAGAAACTCCGTTTTATTCCACCCAAGAATGGACAAATAGTCGGAATAAACTTTGCAAAGGACTACGAAGCTGAAGTACAAATACAAAAACTATGTAAGGAAGCCTAAAACATTGTTAGACTAAGCAGTAGGTCGTCAGTTCAATTCTGACTCGCGGCTCCACATTGCGGTGTAGTGTAACGGGTAAACACAAGTGACTTTGACTCGCTCTAAGTTTCAAATCCTTACACCGCAGCCACTAAAAAAAAGAAGGGAAATTATTATGAAAGCTATTATTGCCCCGAATGGTATGAAAATTATCTACAGTAATGCTGATGAACGTAAAGTTCAGAACATTATTAAAAAGGCACAAGAACATTTTAGTATTAAAGAAGCAAAGCGGGAAAAAAGACAAAAGGAATATTTCCTTCGTGTTCGCGCGAAGTACGAAGCATTGGAAGCTAAGAAAGCCAAAGCCGCGACTGCAGAAGCTGAGGAAACTATTGATGCTGTTGAACCAGTAGAAGTAGAAGCTGAAGTAGTGGAAGACCTATAATGGGCACTTCATGCTAGTGTAGCTCAGTTGGTAGAGTTTTCCGCTGATATTGGAGCGGTCGTTGGTTCAATCCCTGCCTGGGCAGCCACTAATCTTACTGGCTCAGTAATGAGAGGAAGGGTAGGTACACGTTTCATTCGGCGCTAATAGAATTTTTAGACCCATTACAGCAATCTATACATTAATGAAAAAAAATGTTTTTATAACTCATTTTGCCTATGATAAGAGGTTTGTGGTGAGGATAAACAAGGACTTCTTATCGGTGTTATTGTTAAAATCCTTATGGGTCTAGTTTACCATCTAATTAAAACCTAAATTTTCATCAGTTGAAACAATACTCAAAATTTGATTTTTTCTGAAAAATACGCTATACTATATATAGAGAATTAAGAAAGAATAGAATTTTTTTTAAGACACATACAGCAATCCTTTTACAAGTATGAGATTTTAATAGCAAAAAATGTGTCTTGTTGATGGTGCGGGATAGAGCAGCGGTAGCTCATCTGCCTCATAAGCAGAAAGTCGTGGGTTCGAGTCCCACTCTCCGCAAGTGCGCGAGACCACACCTCCACGTGGTGCGCATGGATATGATTAGTAAAGTAAATCAACTGAACTAATCTAACAAACGGGTCGGGCGGTGACACCTTAAATGTCATCGTCATAACTCACCTCAAAGTTAAACCGTTACGTTCTATGGCGGTTATCATAGAACAGGTCGTAGAGCCTTTATATCTACCGTCACTTAAATAGATGTTAATATTTAAGCCGCTTCACCACTATGGCGGAAATTATAGGGCGGGACGCACTTCTCGTAAGCGCTCTTTCCGGAAAGAGCTGGCAATTATCCTTGTATGGAGGCGATGCTATATCAAACGAAGTATTAGTATTAATTCCAAAGAGGAGAATATTCCACCTTGCTAGTAGGTAAATAAGGTCTACACTGAATTAGCCGCGCCGTAGACTTGGACAGCCATAAAAGAAATTCATGAGGGACCGCTTCTACCCCTACCCCCTAAAATAGGGAAACAACATACTGGAATGGTTGGTATCGACACATCTGGCGCGCATATGGTTTTGTAGTATGGTACTGTTTTATTTAGTAGAAATCGTTAAAATTTGATTTTTCTACAAAAATCCTATATTATATTAATATAAGATTAAGGCACTCGCAGCAAACTTTTTAATAAAGATATTTTTTATGCAAGTATATCTTGGTGCCTTGTTTAATTTTTCAAAGCGCTCACAGCAATTCATTATCAAATTTAATTCTGTAAATTAAAAGGATAATACAATCGCGCTTTGTTTTATACTTGGGTTTATAGGAGTAACCGTTGAATAACCTATCGCTCTTAACCTTTCGAGTGGTGGAAAAGGTAGAGAGAATCAGAAGTTCTTTAGGGTTCGAGTCCCTACTTGGCGAGACAGGCGCAAGAACGAAGAAGCTGCTTTTACGAAGGGATTATGCCGGCAAGCATAAGAACCGAATGGAAAAGTAATCTCGACTGGCTATCTTGCCGGATAGCCTTATATTAGGTAGTTTCCACCCACCCCCCCCCAGATAGCCGTATCAGGTGGGTGGAAACTAATATAATAAATATACCAAATGAAGGTGAAACATGGAAATTCAAGGCTATAATATATCAATGATACGGGGTGACACAGAAACTATAAAGGTATCATGTAAAGATGCCCAAGGAGTGGATGTCCCATTAGAAGATGGAGATACTTTGTATTTTACAGTTAAATCCTCTATCAACACAGAGGAAAAAAAAATACAAAAGGTTATAACGGAGTTCCCAGATGGAATTGCATATATAAACATTTCACCTGCTGATACTAAATTTATGGGTTTTGCAAGTTACTATTACGATATACAGCTCACTAGAAAAGATGGGACAGTAAAAACAATAATACCTCCAAGTAAATTTACTATTAAAAAAGAGGTAACATATGAATAATGAATTAATAGGTATTATTAGTAATGAAGGTGAGTTGGAGGGTATTATTGAGGATAATGGCCTTAATATAATAGTTCAAATAGCGGAAAGTGGTCCTAGAGGACTACCAGGAGCTGACGGCATAACGCCGCATATCGGGACAAACGGAAATTGGTATTTAGGTGAAACCGATACTGGTGTCAAGGCAGAGGGTAAAGACGGGAAAGACGGCTATACACCAGTGCGCGGCATAGACTATTGGACAACGGCAGACCAAACAGCGATTGTGGCTGATGTGTTGGCTGCGGTGGACGAATTAATCTTGGGGGGTGCGTCGTAGTGTATAAGTATAAAACGGTCAATGAATTATTTACGGCTATCTGCGATGCTGTGCGCGAACTTGAAGGTTCGGAAGATTTGATACCACATCAAGAAATACCCGAACGGATAAAGATTCCGAGTAATTACGGATTGGTAACTTTTACTGCGGTTGTACCGACAGCCGCAGAAATAATGGTTTCATAAGGAGGTTACAATGGCAAAAAATGTCACAATAAACGGTGTTAATTATGAAAATGTTGCGAGTGTTAAAATACCGCTCACGGCTGACCCTGAATCGTTTGCGTTCTTCTATGACACGGATTCAGGCGATGCCACACAGGGCGATATACGCAGCGGCAAAAAAGCGTGGGTTGACGGCGTTGAGGTCACTGGCAACGTGCCGGCAAGATCATCCTCTGACCTGACCGTGTCCGGCAAAACCGTCACTGTGCCGGCTGGCATATACGATTCTCAAGCGACCAAATCCGTTGCTGATGGTTCTGCAACGCCAACGGCTACAGTGTCCGGTGACGCGATAGGCGATACTTCATCCAGCTATCCTATCACAATCACGCCGAAAGCGACGGTCAACGCGGCTGGTTACATTAGTTCGATTCCGGACGGCAGCGTGATAACAAAATATATCCAGACCGAATCCAAG
>Ga0116167_1004100_pt1 | contig 10892 bp, 9 predicted proteins | sample AD_JPNMR3_MetaG_FD_89794 | JGI IMG/M metagenome (GOLD analysis project Ga0116167, IMG submission 89794) | Active sludge microbial communities of municipal wastewater-treating anaerobic digesters from Japan - AD_JPNMR3_MetaG | ecosystem: Engineered > Bioreactor > Anaerobic > Digestate | place... | reverse complement strand
TTCATCGGTATCATGAGCGCCATCGCCGGCGGGGCCGAGGCCGTGATGGTGCCCGAAGAACCTTACACGGTCGACCAGTTGATCGCCGACATGCGGGCATGCCGCGAACGGGGCAAGCGCTCCATGATTGTCGTCGTGGCCGAAGGCGACGAGGCGGGCGGCGCCTTTGAAATCGCGAGGCAGGTCATGGACCGCAGTGATTTCAAGGATTGCCGCGTCACCGTCATCGGCCATCTGCAGCGGGGTGGGGCGCCCACGGCCTTCGACCGTATCCTTGCCTCGTCCATGGGCGTGCGTGCCGTCGAGGCCCTGCTCGAAGGCGCGTCCGGAAAAATGGTCGCCATCCAGGACCAGCGTCTGGTACTGCGTCCCCTTGCCGATTCCTGGGGAGCACCCAACCGGTTCGATCCCGACCTCTTGCGCGTCTGCCGCGTCCTGGCTACCTGATCGTTGTGGATCACGGGGCTTTCCGTCGCGCTTCCAGGTATCGCGGTGCCCTGCCCTTTCCTGGGGGGATGGTTACAAATCCTTCGACGATTCGGAGCGTGTCACGATCGACCGGCACGCCGTCCGCGCTGAGGGTCGTGATTTCCCAGTCCCCGGGAATATACATCAGGCTCTCGGGGCCATCGGGCTGTTCCGCTTCCCACGTCACTTTGAATACCCCCTGGTCGTAGTTCAGGGAAACAACGGTAACCCGCCCGTTCACGGCGATGGGGGAGGGACGGAAGATCGCGTCCCGGTAACTGGCGCGCGTAAGGCCCCGGTGCAGGTCCCAGTAGAAATCCCCCTGGGTGTGCGCGGCCAGCAGTTCGGCCATCATCCGCGCCGCGTCAACGCATGACGCGTTGTTGTAAAACGCGCCCCATTCCCCGATGAGTAGCGGCAGTCCCAGCCGGGCCGCTTCCCGTGTTCGCGCGGCCATGGCCTGTTCCATGCGGCTCCGGCTGGCCTCGCACGCGATGGGCGTGTCCAGCACGAGGTCGTACCAGTGCGGCAGGTACGCCACGGTACCCGGCGATCCGTTACGGGGCAGGGGAAGCCCGGACTCGGCCCCCGGATTCACTGCCGCGGTGGGCTCAAGGAAAATGAGACGGTCCGGGTCTTCCTGCCGGATAGCCGGGATGACCCGTTCGTACAGGCCCGCCAGTCCGTCCTGTTCGAACCGGTGAATCAGGGGTTCCAGGGTGGCCATGAACGTCCGGAAGCGCCCGGGATCCTCCAGGAGGCCCAGAACCTCGGGGGGAAGATATCCCTGGTGTTCCGCCTGCGCCAGCAGGTCCGGCAGGGACAGGGCGGTTTCCGATGCCGCCAGCGCCCCGAGCGTGGCCAGGGCCACCGTGCCCAGTTCGCCCATGGACGCGCCCGGCATGGGCTCGTTCAGCAGGTCGTATCCGATCACGCCGGGCATGTTCCGGAACCGCGCCGCCACGCGCCGCCAGGCCCCGGCGAACCGTTCCTGCAATCCTGTCCCGTCCGGTCCCGGGGCGTTATTCCAGAACGCGTCCCAGGCCGCGTGCAACCGTGGACTGGTGAAATACGCGAGGCTCCACACGCCCCCCGGCGTCCAGTGCGGCAGGTCCGGATGGGCCACGGCCCACGCCGGCGCCCCGTTTCCTCCCGGGATCGCCTCGCTGTACAGGTCCTGGTGCGCGTCCAGGATAACGAGCAGGCCCGTTTCCGTGATGGCCTCGATCTCGCGCGCCACCGCGTCCAGGTAGGCCTCGTCGTATTCATCTGGTCGCGGCTCCACCGCCGACCAGAAAATCAGGTACCGGATCGCGGTCATGCCATGGTGCCGCAGCGTGAGGTAATCTGTTTGGTCAGGCCACGTGACATGTCGATCCGCGGAGGACTTGTTGCCCACGTTCACGCCCCGGAGAAAAACCTGGCGCCCCGTCGCGTCCACCATGACCGATCCCTCTGCCCGGATCGGTGGCCGTGGCCACCCGTCCGGAAGGGTCGCCTTTCCGGGCATGGTCTCCGGGCGCGCGACGGCGCACGGCAGTATCGCCACGAGCGCGAAACACCATCGAAACGGACTCATGATCGGTGACTCCGGGTTAAACCAGTGGGGAATACTCTTTTGACGCGGTGGGTGCCCGCGCGGTTTTCACCGGCCCGCGCGCGACGATGTGTTACAATGCATGTGGAAGGAACAACGGATGGCCTATTCCCAGCATGTCGCGGTGCTGCAACAGGGGCTGGGGGCTTGGAATGCGTGGCGGGGCAGTGATCCCGAGTTGCGGCCGGATCTGTCCGGCATGAACGGGGCTGGGCGGGATTTCTCGCGGGGGGTGTTCAGTTACGTCAACTTCAACAACGCCAACCTCGCGGGCGTGAACTTTGCCGGGGCCGATCTGCGTCATGCCACCTTCATCGGGACCAACCTGTCCACCGTGGATTTCAGCGACGCCAACCTTGAGGGAGCCGACTTCAGCGGGGCCTCTCTACGAGGCGCCCGGTTTCAGCGCGCCCGCATGGATAAGGTGACCATGCCCGAGGTGAACCTGAAAGGGCTCGATCTCACCGGCGTTTCCCTGCGCGAGGCCAACCTGTACGCCGCCGATTTCACCGAGGCCATCCTCGTGAACGCCGACCTCTCGGGGGCCTTTTTGTCCAAGGCCGTGCTGGATATGGCGGACTTGCACCACGCCCGGCTCGATGGCGCGAACCTTGCCGGGGCCAGCGTGCGCTACGCGAATCTGAAGTCCGTCGACCTGTCAACGGTGCTGCTGCGGGACGTGGACATTCGCCAGGCCGCGCTTTCCGCCGCCCAGAAAATGACCCTTTTTGTCAGGGGATACCTCGGCGTTCGGTGAGGCCCCCGCCGTTACCGTTTTTCCGGCATCCGCGACGCTTCCTCGTCCGGAAGGTCCGCCTCGGTTTCCCGTATCAGGATCGTCTCGATACGTATCGCCCGGCCCGTCTCGTCGTCGACGTCCACCACCACGCCGCTGAACACGCAGGGACCACCCGCCACTTCGAATTTGGCCGGCATCCCTGTCAGGAAACGTTGCGTGACCTTTTCCGTCTCGACCCCGATCACCGAGTAATACGGCCCGCACATCCCCGCGTCCGACAGGTACGCCGTGCCGTTTGGCAGGATCCACCCATCCGCTGTTTGCGCGTGGGTGTGCGTGCCGATCACGGCAGAGCAGCGTCCGTCCAGGTACCACCCCAGCGCGATCTTCTCCGCCGTGGCTTCCGCGTGCATGTCCACGAGGATCACCCGGGTTTCCTGGCGCAACGTTTCCAGTTCGGCGTCCGCCGTCAGGAACGGACAACGAGCCGGTTCCATGAACACCCGCCCCACGAGGTTGAGGACACCGACTTTCCGTCCATCCGCGAGCCGCAGCACCATGCTGCCCCGCCCCGGATTGTTCTCCGGAAAGTTCGCCGGCCGGACCACGTGGCCCAGCCCGTCGATCCCCTTGACCAGTTCAGGCCGACGCCACGTGTGGTTCCCCAGCGTGAACCCGTCGATGCCCATTTTGTGGAGTTCTTTCAGTAACTGCGGTGTCACGCCCAGTCCCGCCGCCGCGTTTTCCGCGTTGGCCAGCACCACATCCGGATGGTATCGCTCCCGGAGTTCCGGCAGGTGCCGCGCCACGCACGCCCGGCCTGGCTGCCCCACGATGTCCCCGATGAACAGAATGATCATGATATGTCTCCATGGATCGCCAAGACGTCCCGAAGGGCCATCGCCAGCAGGCCCGCGACGAAAACGACATACAGCCCCAGGATGATCGCCCCGTGCCACCGCCTCAGGTCATGCCGGATCCGCAACAGGACCAGCATGGTGCCCACCAGTACCAGTGCCCCCGGAAACATGTAATTGACCACGTGTAATTCCGCCGTCAGCGGGTTGAACAGGGCGGATACCCCCGCCACCCAGCACACGTTCAGTATGTCTGCCCCGATGATGTTGCCCACCCCCACCTGGCCCTGCCGCTTGAGCACGGAAGCCACGCACGTCACGATCTCCGGCGTGGAGGTCCCCGTCGCCGCGATGGTGAGCCCGATGATTACCGGCGACAGGCCCAGGGCCATCGCGATCGACGTCGCCGATTTCACCAGCAGTTCACTGCCCAGCAGGACGCCCCCGAACCCCACCCCCAGCAGCAGCGCGATGCGCCAGGGCTTCATCCGGCGCGCCTTTGCCGCTATGGCTTCCACTTCCTCAATGGAAGCCTCTAGTTGTTTCCGGTGACCCCGGTACTGCCGAAAGGCCACGACGAGGTACCCTATGTACATGGCAAGAAGAATGCCCCCGTCCAGCCGGCTCATCGTGCCGTCGAGCGTCAGGCCGTACGCCGTGACCAGCGCGACCATCACGAACAGCGCGCTCGTCCGGAAGATCATCGGGTCGATCGCCAGGGGGGTCGCGCTCAGCAGGGCCGCCAGTCCCAGCGCGAGCCCCACGTCCACGGACACCGATCCGATCGCGTTCCCCAGAGCCAGTTCCGGATGCCCCTGCAGGGTGGCCAGCACCGAGGTCATCAGTTCCGGGGACGTCGTGCACAGGCTGACCAGCACGATGCCCACCAGCATCTTGGGCACGTAAAAATGCTCCGCGAACCCCACGGCCCCTTCCACGAACCAGTCCGCGGCGCGCCAGAGAATCACGATTGCCAATACAAGGAGTGCGCAGTCGTATAGCATGACATGACCTACTCTTTCGGACGTACCCGTCCCGGCGTCACCTGTTCTTCGGATTCCAGGCTTGCCAGGATACGCGCGTACGATTCATACCGCTGTAAGGGGATCTTGCCTTCTTCCGTGGCGCGTTTTACCGCGCAGTCGGGCTCGTGGGTGTGGGTGCAGTTTCTGAACCGGCAGCCTGCCGCCTGTTCCGCGATTTCCGTGAAGTAAAACATCACGTCCTCCGGCGTGATATTCCCGAGCCCCAGCGAACGAATGCCCGGCGTGTCGATCACGCGGATGCCATCCCGAAGCAGGTACAGCCGCGCCAGCGTGGTAGTGTGCCGGCCTCGACCGTCTTGCGTCACCTCCTGCGTTACGACCCGCAGGTCGGGATCCAGCGCGTTCAGCAGCGACGATTTCCCAACGCCACTGTGTCCAGCCAGCACGCAGGTCCGGCCTCCCAGGTAGGCCCGCAGGGCCTGGATGCCTTCCCCCGTCACGCAACTGGTGCCGAACACCGGCAGGCCAATGGCCCCGTAGATCATTTCCGCTTCTGCGGGCATGGGGGCAAGGTCCGTTTTGTTGATCACCAGCACCGGATCCACGCCCCCCGCCGACGCCGCGATCAGGAACCGGTCCACCAGCCCCGGGCGGAACGGCGGACGCGTGGTCGATGCCACCACCGCCAGCTGGTCCACGTTTGCCGCCAGCACCTGGATCCGTATCCGCTCGTGGGGGCCTGCCAGCCGGCACAGCCTGGTGCGTCTCGGCGCGATTCCCCGCACCACGAACTCGTCACCTTCCCGTTCAACGTATACCTCGTCCCCCGGGGCCAGCAGCGATTCTTCCCCCTCCGGCAACCGTTCATCCACGAGGCACAGATGTTCCCTGGGGCCGTCCGTTCCTCCCGGGGGCGCGTGAAACTGGACGAACGCCCACTTCTTCGTGTGCGATACCACCACCGCGTTGGGTTCAAACGATTCCGGCAGCGCGCCAAGGGCCCGCTGTACCGACGCCTCCGGAAGTTTGGCCAGCGCGCGCCGGTGGCGCGACAGGTCCCGCGAGAAGACCTTGTCCGCCTGGGCTTCCCAGTCCTTGGGACGCGTCTGGCTGCGTTTTTTCCGGTCGATCCGTTTACGTTTCATGCGGCTTCCGAGGGTCTGGTTGCTGGCGGCCGTCCTTGATGCCCCAGGCGAAAATGATCCGTCGCGTCTGGCGCAGGCCCGTGTCGCCTTGGCCCGCTGTCACCGCTTCCCGGAGCGCCGCCACGCCCGACGCGAACTCCGCGTCGCTCATCAGGTCGAAAGTGGAGAGGAAGCGGTGTTCCACCCGTTCCAGGTAGGCCTGGTCGATGGCCGTTGGTGCCTCGGTTTCCTCTTCCAGGCCGATCGCCGTGAATCCCACCGATGCCAGCGCGTGCTGGAGTCGATCCTCGCCCGGAAACCGCGCGAGGTCGATCGTCGCGAACCGGGGGAAAAAACGATTGAGCGGGTGGTCCCGGATGTATCCGTGCGGCACCGTGATGTGCGCGGTTACGCCCCCCGGCGCCAGGACCCGCGCCGCTTCGCTGAACAGCGTTTCCAGTTCCGGCACGTGCTGCAGCACGTACGCGCTGATGACCGCGTCGAACGCCCCGTCCGCGAATGGAAGCCAGGGCCCCGCGCCCCGCGTCCATTGTCCCGGCGCGCCCTTGGCCCTGGCCCTCCGGATCATGTCCCGCGCCGGCTCCAGCACGACCAGCGATGTGGGACGAAGGCCAAGGCTCCACAATCCCAGCGTCAGGTTACCCGTGCCCCCGCCGATTTCCAGGATCCGCTCGCGTCCCTTCAGGCGGTGCGCCATTCGTTCGTGTCCCAGGTCGACACCCTGCCTGCGGTACCGGTCGTACCCGGGCGCGATCTGGTTGTAGTCGATGGCCATAACCGGGGTTAGTCGCGTTCGATGGACACCCGTTGCCCGATGTACGCCGCGACCTGGTCCATCGGAAGCCGGACCTGTTCCATCGTGTCCCGGTCCCGGATAGTCACCGTGCCGTTTTCCAGCGTCTCGAAGTCCACGCACACGCAATACGGCGTACCGATTTCGTCCTGCCGACGGTACCGACGGCCAATCGCGCCCGAATCGTCGTACACCGTCGGGAATTTCCGCCGCAGTTTCAGTTCCAGTTCCCGCGCCACTTCCGCCAGCCCGCCCTTTTTCACCAGCGGAAACACCCCCGCCTTGATGGGCGCCATCCGCGGCGAAAACCGCATTACCACCCGCGTCTCGCCTTCCACCTCTTCTTCGTCGTACGCCTCGCACAGCAGTGCCAGGATGGTCCGGTCCACCCCCGCCGACGGCTCGATCACCGTCGGTATCAGCCGCTCGTTCTTTTCCGGGTCGAAGAACCGCAGGTCCTTGCCCGAGTGCTTGCTGTGCTGGGTCAGGTCGAAGGTGCCCCGGTTCGCGAGCCCCTGCAGTTCACCCCACCCGAACGGAAACTCGTATTCCACGTCCACCGTCCGTTTCGAGTAATGGGCCAGCGATTCTTTCGGATGCTCGTACCAACGCATCCGGGTTTCCTTCAGCCCGATCGACAGGTACCACTGCCAGATGGCTTCCTGCCAGGACGCGAACACCTGTTCTTCTTCCTCTTCCCGGCAGAAGTATTCGATCTCCATCTGCTCGAATTCCCGGCTGCGGAAGATGAAATTCCGCGGGTTGACCTCGTTCCGGAAACTTTTGCCGATCTGCGCGATCCCGAACGGCAGTTTCACCCGCGCCGTCGAGTACACCTCCTTGAAATCCACGAAAATCGACTGGCACGTCTCCGGGCGCAGGTACGTTTCCACTGCCGTGTCGTCGCTCACCCCCAGCCGGGTCCGCAGCATGCTGTTGAACGCCCGCGGTTCGGTCAGTTCGCCACCGCAGTCCGGGCACCGTTCCGATTCCACGTGGTCTGCCCGGAACCGTTTCTTGCACGACTTGCAGTCCACCAGCATGTCGTGAAAGTTCTCCACGTGTCCGCTTGCCACCCACACCTGCGGATGGGTGATGATGCTCGCGTCCAGCCCCACCATGTCCTCCCGCAACTGCACGAAAGTGTACCACCAGTCGTTTTTCAGGTTCCGCTTCAGTTCCACCCCGAGCGGTCCAAAGTCCCAGCACCCGTTAATGCCCCCGTAGATGCCGCTCGACTGGAAAATGAATCCCTTCCGTTTGCACAGGCTTACTACTTTATCCATCTTGTCCATGAATACTGTCTCCTTGAACTGGTGAAACCGGAGAAAACAGAAAAATGCGCCCGTCCTTTGTATTGTTCGCGGACAATATAGTTTAATGGTTATGACTTGCGCGTGACAAACCCCGGGGAGACCAGTTTCATGACAGACACCTCTACCGCCGTTTCCGCGACGGATCGTCGGGCCGTCGAGGCCTGGCGTCCTTGGGGCACCAGTGCCCGCCGCGTCTATGTTTTCCGTCTCCTGCTGGGCGTTGGCCTGCTCGCGGGGGTTGTCCTGGCCATCTGGGAGCACATTCCTCCCGCGCCGTTGCCGGCTTCCGCGCCCACCGGTGAATTTTCCGCCCGCCGCGCCTTCGAACATGTCCGCGCCATTGCCGTCAGGCCTCACCCCGCCGGTTCGCCCGCCTGCGAGCAGGTCAGGCAGTACATTATCGACCGCGTCCGCGAACTTGGGCTCGATCCCCAGGTGCAGCGGGACTGGTCCACCCGGGCTCCGGGACAGGCCTCGCTCGTCGAAAACGTGGTGGTCCGGATCCCCGGTTCGGCTTCGACCGGGGCCGTGGCCCTTGTCGCCCATTACGATAGTGTGGCCTTTGGTCCGGGCGCGGCCGATGACACCGCCGGCGTGGCCACCCTCCTCGAAACGATGCGCGCCCTGGTCCAGTCTGGTTTCACCCCCATGAATGACCTGCTCTTCGTCTTCACCGATGGCGAAGAGGGCCGGATCGCCGGGGGGGCCGGGCTGCGTGGTGCCTGGGCCTTTGCCAACCGCCATCCCCTGGCCGCCGACCTCAAGGTTGTGCTCAATTTCGACTGTCGAGGCACCCAGGGACCTTCGTACATGTACGAATGCGGCACTCCGGAAGGGTGGCTTATCCGCCAGTTGCGCCTGTCAGGAGCCCGTGCCGTGGCCACCTCGGTCATGGTGGAGGTCTACCGGCGCATGCCGGTCGCCAGCGATCTCACCATGTTTCTCGACCGGGGTATTACCGGCCTCAATTTCGCCTTCATCAACGGCCTGGGACGCTACCACACCGCCCTCGACGCGCCCGAGTACCTCTCCCTGCGAAGCCTGCAGCACCATGGTGACTACGCCATCAGGCTCGCCCGCAGGCTGGGTGCGGTATCCCTCCATGACGTCTCTTCCGGCGGGCGCCGCGTCTTTTTTCATTTCCCGGGCGTGCGCCTGGTCAGTTACGGCATGGGGCTGGTCTGGCCGTTTACGTTGTGTGCCGTTGCCTTGTACGTGGTTGCCGTGTGGGTAGGGCTGCGGCGGGGACGTTGTACCATCCGGGACCTGGCCTTGTGCAAGGCCCTTGCCTGGGGAATCCTGCTGGCGGGCGTCATCGCGGGGGGGCTGGTATTCTGGCTCACCTACCGGTTCTACAACTTCTATTTTGTGTACTATGCCGACCCCTGGGTGGCCGCGCTGCTGTGCCTGACGGGATCCCTCTTCTGCGTGGTTACCGGCTGGTTCTGGCGTGCCCGGGGGCCTTTTGCCATGGCTGCCGGGTGGCTGTCCCCGTGGGCGGTGGGTGCCCTGCTGAGTGCCTGGCGCGTGCCCACTGCCAGTTACCTGCTCACGTGGCCCTTGCTGTTCGGGGCCTTGGTGCTCCTGGTCCTGGCCCTGCGCGAGGTCACGCCCCGGCGGCTGACCCTTGCGGGGGCCCTGCTGCTGGCCCTGTGCGCGTTTCCCGTGGTCTTTTTTGTCACCGGCATGATCCAGGGCGCCATGGCCGCCGTTCTATTGCTGGGCGCGCCCATGCTCACGGCCCTGCTGCTCATGCTTATGGGGGCCATTGTGCCCCAGTTGCTCTGGTTTACGGGGGGGCACCTGCGCGCGATGGCCTCGTTCTGTCTTGGGGGAGCCGTGGCCCTCTCCCTGGTGGCGATCCAGTCTTCCTGGTTTTCGGGGGACCGTCCCCGGGTCAATTCCCTCACCTACGCCCTTGACGCCGATTCGGGCGACGCGTGCTGGCTCAGTTGCGACGCCGCCCCGGACTACTGGACCGCGCCCTTCCTGGGGGATATCCCCGCCCGCGTCGCGATCACGGATATCCTGCCCGAGGCGACCCGGCCCGATTACCTGCGCGCTCCGGCTCCTGCCCTGGATCTGGCGCCCCCGGAACTCGAGGTGCTTGCCGACACCCGTGAGGGCGATCGGCGGGTGCTGACCCTTCGGGTTCACGCGGCCCCGGGCGCGAGCGTGGTTTCTCTGTACGCCCTGGGCAACACCCGCGTGCTGGCCGCGAAACTGGAGGAGTATGATCTGGCCCTTCCGCCGGACCCGTGGTTTCTCACCTGCAGCCTCTACCGTGAGCCCTTTACGCTGACCTTGACCCTTCCCGCGGATCACCCCGCCCGGTTTCGGGTGACCTCCCACGCGTATGGCCTGCCGGCAGCGCTGAACGTGCCCCCCCGGCCCCGCTACATGATTCCCAAGCCCAACACGGTGGACTTCAACAAGGACCCGCTCAAAACCGACGAAACCATCATCACCCGCGTGGTCACCCTGTGACGACCGGCCGCCCCCGCCCCGCTCATTTCACGTAACCCTGTTTTTTCTACATCTTCGTCACTTCGTCTGACCTTGTCATCTCAACTGCCCCTGTCATTCCGACTTCCTCAGTCATTTCTACTTCCCCTGTCATTCCGACTTCCCCTGTCATTTCGAGCGCAGCGAGAAATCTTTCCCCTGTACTCCTTAACCCTGTCATCTCCGCCCATCATGTCATTTCGAGCGCAGCGAGAAATCTTTCCCTTTTCTTTCTTCCTCCCCCTTCCCCACAACGCGCGGGATCCCGCGCGCGCGGTCCATGCCGGCCCCCTTCACGTATGCTCTCAGCACCATGCCCCTGTTCCCGTGAGCCGAGGGGGTGCCCATGGCAATCCTGGCGCGCCTGCCCAGAGCGGTCCCCGGTTCCAGGCCTGCCGACCGGCCCCGTGGATCGGGGTCCATCCCCCCAAAGGGGAGAGAACTTGACTTGTCACGTTATACCTGCTACCATGGTCGTAAGACGCC
>Ga0116167_1004090_pt1 | contig 10908 bp, 9 predicted proteins | sample AD_JPNMR3_MetaG_FD_89794 | JGI IMG/M metagenome (GOLD analysis project Ga0116167, IMG submission 89794) | Active sludge microbial communities of municipal wastewater-treating anaerobic digesters from Japan - AD_JPNMR3_MetaG | ecosystem: Engineered > Bioreactor > Anaerobic > Digestate | place... | reverse complement strand
GGTCAAGGGCGGCGATGTCAAGCTGTCCGGCTTCGGCAACTTCAACATCCGGCGCAAGGCGCCGCGCCCCGGCCGCAACCCGCGCACCGGTGAGTCGATCCCGATCAAGGCGCGCAACGTCGTGACTTTTCATGCGAGTCACAAGTTGAAAGCCATCGTGCAAGGTGACACACCGCTGGAAGAAGACTTCGAGTAAAGTTTGAGCTTTCCCGTTAGATCGCGTTGATTTCAATGGAGAAAGCGCTTCCGCCGATCCCCGCCAAACGCTACTTCACCATCGGTGAGGTGAGCGAGCTGTGCGGCGTGAAGCCCTATGTGCTGCGCTACTGGGAACAGGAGTTCACGCAGCTCAAGCCGATGAAGCGCCGCGGCAACCGGCGCTACTACCAGCACCACGAGGTGCTGCTGGTGCGCCGCATCCGCGAGCTGCTGTACGACCAGGGTTTCACCATCAGCGGGGCGCGCAACCGCCTGAGCGAACTGGGCCAAGGTCTGCGCGGCGCGGGCGCGGCACCGCAACCTTCGGGCCGAGCCGGCGGCGATGTCGCCGTGATCGATCACGATAAAGCCGCCGCGGCGGCCGCGTTGCTGCCTCGGCCCGAAGCGATCGGCATGGACCAGCTGCGCGCCGAGCTGCTGTCGATCCGCGAGTTGTTGGCCGCCTGAATCTGCCGGGCGTGGTCGACCCATGCTCGGCCGGCGCCGAAGCGGCCCCTATAATCCGCAGTGCAGTCGGGGCGTAGCGCAGCCTGGTAGCGCACTTGCATGGGGTGCAAGGGGTCGCGAGTTCGAATCCCGCCGTCCCGACCATTTGAATCAACGGGTTAGCTCTCACAAGGGGCTGGCCCGTTTCTTCTTGTAGAGAGTCAGGGGTAAACCGAGGGGTAAACCTCGCAAAAAGCTGCTCTCCGGTAGGGCCGGTAGTTCGTGGCCCGCTCCGTTCGTGTGACAGCTCGCCAAAACCGTGGGCGACGGAACTCGCGCTCTGCACATGCAAGTCGACTTCATGCCTTCAGCGCTGCCGCATGTTCGTCGCATGCCGCGTTCCAAACGGACTTAGCGGCATCCGCGTTCATCACCGCGATGGACAGGCCGACCACGAGATCGGGCCAAGCGGAAGCCCAGCGCAGCGTGACCAGGCCGGTGACGACGATGGCGATATTGGCGAACGCATCGTTGCGTGCCGACAGGAAGGCCGCACGTGTCAGACTGCCGCTGGCATGGCGGAATCGCGCCAGCAGCACCGCGCAGCCCACGTTGACGAACAGCGCGCCCAGCCCGGTGGCCGAAAGCAGTGTCGGGTCCGGCGGCAAGGGAGTGTTGAACTTCTGCCATGCCGTCCACAGCAGCGCCAGCGCCGGCACCAGCAGCACCCCGGCCAGCAGCATGCCCACGCGCGCCCGGTTACGCGCCGACCAGCCGAGGGCCGCGACGATGAGGAAGTTGACGGTGGCATCTTCCAGGAAGTCCACGCTGTCGGCAAAGAGCGAGACCGAGCCGATGCGCCGAGCCACGGCGAACTCGACGAAGAAATAGGCCAGGTTGGCCAGTGCCACGGCCGCCACGGCGCGGCGCAATGCTGCATCGGTGAGGTCAGGGGTGTCCATTGCGCCGGGCACGTGCCAAAGGACCGCGGCCGACGCTACTTGAGCGTGAATCTTGCCGAGGCCGCAGGCTTGCCGTTGAGCGACACCTCGGCCAGCACCTTGGTGCCGGCACCGAGCTTGAAGCTGCCCTTGGCCTCGAGCTTGTCGCTGACCAGCGCGAGCGGCGCTTCGGTCTTGTCGTTTCCGTTGAACACCGTCACCTTGCCGCTGGCACTGCTGAGCTTCATCGGCTTGCCGTGGTCGCTGACGTGGATGACGATCAGCTCCGGCTTGGCGACCAGTTCCAGGTCGCCGGCCTTGGTCTCGATGACGACGCCGCCGTGCTTGGGCGCGTGGTCCTCGGCGGCGAATGCGGGCAGCGTGGTCGCGCAGGCGATCAGCAGGGCGGCAGCGAGGGTCTTCATGGTGGTTCCTTGCAGGGTGGCTTGCGGATGAATCGGCATGTCAATGGATGGGCGTTGCGCTGAGCACGTCGATGACCGTGATCCAGCCGGCCACGGCCTGGCCGGTGCGCGCAGCCGCGGTGATCGCGGCCTTCAGCGGCTCGACCTCGCTGTCCTCGCACAGCAGTTCCAGCTTGTATTCGTTGACGACCTCGTCGCCGAGGTCCATCGAGTAGTGCTGTTCGTCGCTGTCCAGCGGCAGCAGCGAACCCTTGACGATGTACACCGCCAGGTTGTGGCGGCGACCGCCGCGTTCGCCGCCCCAGGCGGGCGAGTCCTTCAGCGCAGCAATCACGTCGGCGATGCGGCTGCGGTGCACGTAGGCCTTGATCTCTTTCATGGCGTCTCCGGGTTTGGTTGGGGAAGGGGTACGGCTTCGGCCTGCTCGGCATCGGCGGCAGCGTCGCGAGCGCGCTGCTTCGCCTCGGCTCTCGATTCCGACCATTCGTAGATCAGCGGCAGCAGCAGCAACGTCAGCAGGGTCGAGGTGATCAGCCCGCCGACCAGGACCGTGGCCAGCGGGCGCTGCGTCTCGGCGCCGACGCCGGTCGAGATCAGCATCGGGATCAGGCCCAGGATCGCCACCGAGGCCGTCATCAGCACTGGCCGCAGCCGCAGTGCGGCGCCCTGGCGCACCGCGTCGCGTATCGCCAGACCCTGCTTGCGCTGGTCCTCGAGGAAGCTGACCAGCACGATACCGTTCAACATGGCCACGCCGAACACGGCGATGAAGCCGATCGCCGAAGGCACCGACAGGTACTGCCCGGTGATGAACAGCCCGACGATGCCGCCGATGATCGCGAAGGGCACGTTGGCAATGATCAGCGTGGCATGGCGCACCGAGTTGAAGGCGGTATAGAGCAGGATGAAGATCAGCCCGATGGTCAGCGGCACGATCAGCCCCAGCCGCTCCATCGCCCGCTGCTGGTTCTCGAAGGCGCCGCCCCATTCGACCCAGTAGCCGGTGGGCAGCGTCACCTTGGCGGCGATAGCCGCGTTGGCTTCCTTGACGAAACTATCCACGTCGCGCCCTTGCACGTCCATCTGCAGCACGGCGTAGCGCTGCAGCGACTCGCGGCGCACGAAGGTGTAGCCCTCGTCCAGCTCGATCTTCGCCACGCTGGAGAAGGGCACGATGGCGCCTTCGGCGGTGCGGATCGGGATCGCCGCGATCGCCGAAGGGCTGGAGCGGAACTCCTCGGGCAGCCGCACCGCGATGTCGAAGCGCCGCGTACCGTCGATCAACGTGGACACGGCTTCGCCGCCGATGCCGGCCTGCACCACGGCCAGGATGTCGTCGGCGTTCAGCCCGTAGCGTGCCGCGGCCTGACGGTCGACCTTGATGACCATCTGCGGCTTGCCCTTGTTGGCCTCGGCCGACAGGTCGGCCACGCCCGGCACGCCGCCCACCACAGTCTTCAGTTTCGCCGACAGCTCCTCCAGCTTGTCCAGGTCCTCGCCGTAGATCTTCAGTGCCAGCGTCGCGCGCACGCCGGAGATCAGCTCTTCCACGCGCATCTGGATCGGCTGCGTCGCGCCGAACACGGCGGTCTGCACCTCGCCCTCCAGGAACTCCTGCATCTCGCGGCCGAGCGCGGCAAACGACGCTTTCGTCGGCCACTGGTCCTGCGGCTTGAGGTCGAGCAGCACTTCCATGTAGTTGACGTCGGCCGTCTCGCCCTTCTCGGCACGGCCGATGGTCGCCAGCACGGAGTTCACCTGCGGGAACTGCTTGCGCAGGCTCGCGTCCATGACGTTGGCGACGCGGATCGATTCGTCGAGCGACGTGGACGGAATGCCGACAACGCGGAACATGATCGCGTCCTCCTGCAGCGTCGGCATGAACTCCTTGCCGAGGAACGGGAACAACGCCAGCGCACCGGCCAGCAGCGCCAGCGCGGCGCCGACGACGATCTTCTTGCGTTGCAACGCCCAGTCCAGCAGCGGCAGGTACAGCCGCTTGGCGCCGCGCACCAGCCAGGTGTCCTTCTCCTCCTTGGGCTTCAGGATCAGCGCACACAGCACCGGCACCAGCGTCAGCGACAGCAGCAGTGAGCCGGCCATCGCGAAGGTGATGGTCAGCGCCATCGGCTTGAACAGCTTGCCCTCCAGCCCGGTGAGCGAGAACAGCGGCAGGAAGACGACGATGATGATGAGGATGGCGAAGGCGATCGGGTTTGCCACTTCGCGCGCCGCTTCCAGCACGACGTGCGTGCGGTTGATCGGTCTGCCCGACGATCTTGCGTGCGACAGCAGGCGGAAGGCTTTCTCCACCATGACGACGGCGCCATCGACCATCATGCCGATGCCGATGGCCAGGCCGGCCAGCGACATCAGGTTGGCCGACATGCCGACGCGCTGCATGCAGTTGAAGGCGAACAGCATTGCCAGCGGCAGCGTGACGATGACGACGATCGCGGAGCGGAACTCGCCCAGGAACAGGAACAGGATCACCGCCACCAGGATCGAGCCTTCGATCAGCGCGTTGGTGGATGTCTTCAGCGCCTTGTCGACGATCTCGGTGCGGTCGTACACCGCCTTCAGCTCCACGCCCTTGGGCAGCGCAGCCTGCGCGACAGCCAGCTTCTCTTTGACCGCCTTGACCACGGTGGCGGCGTTCTCATGGATGCGCGCCAGCGCGATGCCGAGCACGACTTCCTCGCCGTTGCGCGTGACCGCGCCGAAGCGCACCGCGGGGGCTTCCTTCACCTCGGCTACGTCGCGCACGTAGATCGGCGCGCCGTTGCGTTCGGCGACAACGATGGTGCCGATGTCGGCGGCGCTGCTCACCAGCCCCAGGCCGCGCACCAGGTACTGCTCGACGCCGACGTTCAGGTACTGGCCGCCGACCTGCTTGTTGTTGGCGGCCAGCCGCTCCATTACCTCTTTAAACGAGATGCCGTACTTGACCAGCTTGCGCGGGTCGATCTGCACCTGGTATTGCTTCTCGTGCCCGCCCCAGGTGGTGACGTCGTCCACCCCCGGCGCGGTGCGCAGGATCAGCCGCACCGTCCAGTCCTGCAGCGTGCGCAGGTCCATCGCGCTCAGCTTCCTGTCGGCGTCTTCGATCGTGTACCAGAAGACCTGGCCCAGGCCGGAGCTGTTGGGGCCGAGCACCGGCTCGCCGTAGCCTTCAGGCAGCCGGCCCTTCACCTCCTGCAGCTTCTCGCCCACCAGCCGGCGCGCGAAGTAGATGTCGACGTTGTCCTTGAAGTACACCGCGACGTAGGACAGGCCGAACAGCGACACCGAGCGCACGACCTCCACGTCCGCCAGGCCGGCCATCGCGGCCTCGATGGGCACGGTCAGCAGCCGCTCGATGTCCTCGGCGGCAACGCCCGGAGACTCGGTGTAGATATTCACCTGCGTCGGCGTGACATCGGGGAAGGCGTCCACCGGCACTTGCCGGTAGGCCATGACACCCAGGCCGATCAGCGCGGCGAAGGCCACCAGCACCAGCACCTTGTAGCGCAGGCTGGCATCGACGATTGCATTGAGCATGGTTCGGTCTTCCTTCTCAATGCCCGTGGCCGAGCTGGGATTTCAGCTTGCGTGCCTTGAGGGCGTAGGTGCCCGAGGTGACGACCTGGTCGCCGGCCAGCAGCCCCGACTTCAGCACCGTGCGCCCGCCGCTGCGCTCGCCCGGCTCAACTTCGCGCGCTTCGTAGGCGCCCTGTGCATAGACGAAGACCGTCGGCTTGCCGTCCATCAGCACGATCGCAGCGTCCGGCAGCGCGATCGCCTCGCGCTTGTCGCCGGCCACTTCGAGGGTGGCGGTGGCGAACATCTCGGGTTTCAGCCGGCCATCGGCATTGGCCACCTCGATGCGCGCGGCGACGGTGCGTGTGTCCTTGGCCAGCGAGGCGCCAATGTGGCCAACACGGCCGCCGAAGACCTCGTTCGGATATGCCGGCACCGTCACCTTCGCATCGGCGCCGACGCGCACCTTGGCCAAGGCGCTTTCCGGCAGATCGGCCTGGATCCACACGCGGCTCAGGTCGGCGACGCTGAACAGCGGCTCGCTCGGACTGGCCAGTTCGCCCAGCGTGGCCTTCTTCTCGATCACCGTGCCGGCGAAGGGTGCAGTCACGGCGAAGGCCGAGACCGCCGTGCCGCTGGCGTTGGGCGAGCCGCCGAGCAGGCGCAGCCGGTCGGCCGCGGCACGCAGCGCGGCGGCGGCCTTGTCGCGGTCGGCCTTGGCGCGCAGGTAGTCCTTGCGCGGGATGATCTCCTCTGCATTCAGCGATTCAGCGCGCTTGTAGTCGACTTCGGCGATGCCCAGTTCGGCCTGGGCTTCGATCCAAGCGGCGTGCGCTTCGCCCACCGCCACGCTGTCCAGCGTAGCCAGGGTCTGGCCGACGCGCACCTTGTCGCCCAGCTTCGCCGGCACTGCAACGATGCGGCCTTCGATGCGCGCGGCCACACGGGCCAGCCGGTCGGCGTCGGGGCGGATGGTGGCGGTGACGGTGATCGTCTCGGCAAGCAGCCGCGGCTTGACCTCTTCGACCTTGATGCCGGCGCGCGCAGCCTCTTCGCTGGTCAGCGTCAGTTCGGTTTCGGTCTCGCTGTGCTCCTCCTTCTTCTCCCCGGCATGTTCGTCCTTCGCGCCGCTCTTGCCGCAGCCGGCCAGCGTCAAGGCCAGCAGCAGGGCGGTGGCTGCCAGGCCCGCCCGCAGGCGGCTGCCCTTCAATTCCATGGTGCTCATCGTGCGTTTCCTTGCTGCGGCCAGCCGGCCGCGTATTCGAGTTCGATGCGGGTGGTATGCATCTCGGCCAGCAGCTCGATCAGTTCGCGTTCGGCGTCGATCGCCTGACGGTTGACGATCAACTGGTCGAGCAGGCCGATCTGTCCGGCCTCGCGCGACTTGGCGGAGAGCTGCTGGTTGTCGGTGGACGCCGGCACCAGCACGCGCTGCAGGCGCTGGATGCGTTCGCGCTGGCTGACCAGGCGGCTCCAGAGCTGGCGCACGCGCACCTCGGTGTCTCGCAGCGCACTGGCGCGTTCGACCTCGGCCTGGGTCATGTCGGTCATCGCCTGGCCGATGGCGGCGTCGTTGCGCTTGAACAGCGGCAGCGGCAGCGACAGCGACACGATCGCCAGGCGCTCGGTGCTGTCGCTCGGGCCATCGCGGCCGACATGCACGCCGACCGTGACATCGGGGTTGCGGTTGCCGCGTTCGACGCCGAGCCTGGCGCGGGCAGCGTCTTCGCGTGCCGCAAGAGCGCGCTGCCGGGGCAGGTTCTGTACCGACGCGAGCAACTGCTCCAGCCGGTACGGCAGCGGGTCGATCGTGCTGCCGAGTTCGCCAGCGACTTCGGGCAACGCGGCAGGGGGCAGGCGAACCGCGGTGCCCAGTTCGCTGCGCGCATCGATCAGTCGCTCGTTGGCCAAAGCCAGCGCGTTGCGCGCACGTTCGGCCTCGACCAGCGCCACGTTGGCATCGAGCCGCGTGTCCTCGCCGGCCGCGCGCCGCCTGGCGACCGCCTGCGCGCTGCGCTCGAACAGGTCCACCGAACGCTGTTCTAGCTGCACGCGCTGCTGCGCCGACAGCACGGCGAGGAAGCGTGTCGCGGCTTCGATGCGGGCCTGGCGGCGCGCGTCGTCGATCTCGGCGCGCAGAGCATCCAGGCCCGCAGCAGCGGCTTCGCGGCGTTTCGTCTGCTGCCCGCCAGTCTCGAAGGGCTGGGAAATGCCGACACTCCACTCGTTCCACGAACTGCCGGTTGCATTGGCGCGGCGACGTATGCCCTCGGTACCGAGCGCAGGGTTGTTGAACAGCAGCGCGGCGGCCTCGCGCTGCGTACCTTCGGCGGCGGCGAGCTGCGCCTCGCGGGCGAGCACGGACGGGTGCGCGGCCTCGGCGAGGCGCATCGCCTCGTCCAGGGTCAGCGCTGCTGGGGCGGCTGTGGTTTGCTGGGCGCCCGCGGGGGCTGCAATGGCGGCCAGCACGAAGGCCAGCGCCACGATGGGGAATCGCATCGAATCATCCTTCTCGTCTCACGACAACAAAGCGATTCGGCAGGGCAAAGCCAGATGGTGTCAGCTGGGAAGCGGACGAGCTCGACCTTGCCGCCGAAGCGCGCGGCAAAGGCGAGTCAGGCGATGTCCGGGCGCTCCGGCCCCGCGGGGGTGTGCGATCGGTAGCGTGGCGGGGGCTGCTCGCGCAGCACGTCGCGCGGCGTGGCGGCCAGTTCCACCTTGGGCGGCGACAGTGTTGCGGCGGCTCCTGCATGGCAACTCGCGCAGTCGGCGTGATGGGCGCTATTGCCGGCAGCGTCATCGCCGGCCTTCGCGACATCGCTGCCGCCTTGATGCACGTGCTGGTGGTGCCCCGGATGCTTGCTGGCAGCGCTTGCAGCTTCATGCGCGCAGTACGGCGCAGCCGCTGCCCAGGCGAACTGCAGGGGCAGCACCAGCAACATGAAGACGACGAGCCAACGATGCATGGGCGCGGATTTTAGGGTGGGTCCTGGTGTGGGTGCCGGCAAGGGTCTTGCCGGTTCGCGCGCAGCGTCTGGAATTCGTGCTATTTCGGCGCCGATGCCGCCGGGCTCTGCCAATGCTGCTGCCACATCATGTGGTTCATCATCATCTGCTGCATCGGCGGGTACTGGTCCATCATGTACTGACGCTGGCGCAACTGCTCCGGCGTCAGATTCGAGTAGTAGCCGTGCATGTGGCCCCAGCCCATCATCGGGCCGCCCATCATCATGCCCGGGCCCATGCCGGAGCCGGTGCCGCAGCACGCCGCTCCGCCGGGCCCCCAAATGCCGTGCATCGCCGCCATCGCGGCCTGCATCGAAGTCCAGTGCTCCTGCAGCAGGCGCTGCCGCTCTTGCGGATCGATGGTCCGGCCCATCTTGTCCATCTGCGCCTGCATCTGCTTCATGGTCTCCTGGATCTGCGCCATGCGCTTGTCGAACTCTTCAGGGCTAGGCTGCGCGGGCTGTGCCGCGGCCTTGCTGGCGACGTTGGGCTGCTGTGCCAGAGCGGGGCTGGCACAGGCGGCCAGTGCGAACAACAAGGCGATAGTGGGCGTTGTCTTCATCGCAGAACTCCTCGAGCCGTCGAAATACGCGTCGAAACTGCGACGCGCGGCAGAAGCTGGAGCCTACGTTTGCGGGTCGAAGGCGCCTTGACGACCGTCAACCTCCCGGCCTCGGTTCGGCATCGGAGCACGCCTGCGGCCAGTTCGATGCTCATGCGGCGCGCTCCGCCGTGCGGGGCGGGCCGGCGCGCAACAAGCGCAGGCCGTTGAACACGACCAGCAGGCTGGCGCCCATGTCGGCGAACACAGCCATCCACATCGTGGCGTTGTCGAATACCGCGAGCAGCAGGAACACTGCCTTGATGCCGAGTGCGAGGCTGATGTTCTGCCACAGCACGCGGTGCGTGGCGCGGGACAGGCGGATGGTTTCGGGCACGCGCTGCAGGTCGTCGTTCATGATGACCACGTCGGCCGCTTCCATCGCCGTGTGCGTGCCGGCGCCGCCCATCGCGATGCCGATGTCGGCCTGCGCCAGCGCCGGCGCGTCGTTGATGCCGTCGCCGGCCATCGCCGACAGGCCGAGCCGGGACTGCAGCGCCTGAATGGCCGCCAGCTTCTCTGCCGGCAGCAGGTTGGCCTGTACCTCGTCGATGCCCACCGCCGCGGCGATGGCGCGCGCGGTGGCCGGGTTGTCGCCGGTCAGCATCACGGGCGTCACGCCCAGCGCCTTCAGCTCCTTCACCGCGGCGGCGGATGAAGGCTTGAGCGTGTCGGCCACCGCGCAGACCGCCAGCACGGCGTCGGCCGAGGCGAGCAGCGTGATGCTGCGGCCGGCCTCTTCGTGCACACGTAGGCGCGCCTCGATCGCCGGCGAGCATTGGCCGCGTTCCTCGATCCAGCGGTGGTTGGCGAGCACGACCTCGGCGCCGTCGACACTGGCGCGCACCCCACGGCCGGCCTCGGCAGCGAAGCCCTGCACTTCGACGGTGCCACCGTCCAGGCCGTGCGCGATGGCCATCGACACCGGGTGGTCGGAGCGCGCGGCCAGGCTCTTCGCCAGCTGTGCGAGCCGTGCGCCGTCGACCGCGTCGGTCAGCGCGTCGAAGGCTACCAGTCGCGGCTTGCCTTCGGTGAGCGTGCCGGTCTTGTCCACCGCCAGCGCTCGCAGGCCACGGGCCTGTTCGAGGAAGACGCCGCCTTTGATGAGGATGCCGCGCCGCGCGGCCGCGGCCAGGCCGCTGACCACCGTGACCGGCGTGGAGATGACTAGCGCGCAAGGGCAGGCGATGACCAGCAGCACCAGCGCCTTGTACAGCGCCTGCATCCAGGTCCAGCCGGCCAGCGCCGGCGCCAGCAACACCAAGGCTACCGCCAGGGCGAACACCGCCGGTGTGTAGATCGCCGCGAAACGGTCGACGAAGCGCTGCGTCGGCGCTCGCGAGCCCTGCGCCTGTTCCACTGCGTGGATGATTCGCGCCAGAGTGCTGTCGCTGGCCGGCGCGGTGACGCGGATCTCCAGCGCGGCTGCCTGGTTGATCGTACCCGCGTAAACCTCGTCGCCGGGGCCCTTGTCGACCGGGATGCTCTCGCCGGTGACCGGAGCCTGATCGATCGCGCTGCGGCCCTCGGTCACGCTGCCGTCCAGCGGCACGCGTTCGCCGGGCCGGATGCGCACGATCGCGCCGACCTGCACGGCCGTGGTCGCCGCGCGCAACCAACTGCCGTCCGGTTGGCGCACTTCGGCATCCTCGGGAGCCAGCGCCAGCAGGCTGCGGATGGCGTTGCGCGCACGGTCCACGGCCCGGGACTCGATCAGCTCGGCGATGGCATACAGCGCCATCACCATCGCCGCTTCGGGCCACTGGCCGAT
>Ga0116167_1004070_pt1 | contig 10959 bp, 7 predicted proteins | sample AD_JPNMR3_MetaG_FD_89794 | JGI IMG/M metagenome (GOLD analysis project Ga0116167, IMG submission 89794) | Active sludge microbial communities of municipal wastewater-treating anaerobic digesters from Japan - AD_JPNMR3_MetaG | ecosystem: Engineered > Bioreactor > Anaerobic > Digestate | place... | reverse complement strand
TCGGGGAGCACCTCCTCCTGGGAAAGGGCGAGGAGATGGACGGCGGCAGGAAGAAGGCTTCCCTCCTCGCGGACGCCTACGAGGCGATCGTGGGGGCCGTGTTTCTCGATGTCGGGTTCGACGGCGCCTCGTCCGTGATCGAGCGCCACTACTCGGAGGTCTTCGGACCGGCCTGGGAGGTCTCCATCACGGATTACAAGAGCCTGCTGCTCGAGTACTGCCAGTCGCGCTACCGGGAGCTCCCGAGGATCGAGGTGGCCCATGAGAAGGGGCCTGAGCACGAAAAGGAGTTCGAGGTGGTGGTGAGGCTCGACGGAGAGGTGGTGGGCAGGGGAGTGGGCAGGAACAAGAAGCAGGCCTCACAGGAGGCCTGCAGGGAGGCCTTGAGATCGCTCGGCTGCCCCGTATAGAACCCCATTCACGGCCAAGGCTCGTCATCCCGGTGTTCGTCCCGAACATGGGGTGCAAGGCGCGCTGCGTGTTCTGCGACCAGCGGGTGTTCTCGAGGCCCGCCATGCCCGAGGACATCCCGGCGTTGGTCGAGAACTTCCTCGCGCGGTGTTCGTCCCCCTCCTCGCGCAGGAGGGTGCTCGCGTTCTACGGCGGCACGTTCACGGGCATCGAGGCGGACCTGCTCCGGCGCTACCTGGACGTGACCAGGGACCTCGTCGAGAAGGGCGTGGTGCACGCGGCCAAGGCGTCGACGAGGCCGGACATGGTCGACGAGGAAAAGCTCGGGCTCCTGGTGGACAGCGGCTTCGAGGAGCTCGAGATCGGCTGCCAGTCCCTGGACGACCCTGTGCTCGAGGCGAGCGGCAGGGGGCATACGGTCAAGGACGTCGTCGAGGCCTGCAGGCTCGTGAGGGGGTTCGGGCTGAGGCTGGGCATCCAGCTCATGCCCGGGCTTCCCTCGGAGGACCTCGCGTCTTTCGTGACCACGGTGAAGCGCTCCGCGGCCCTGAAGCCGCATGCGGCGAGGATCTACCCCACCGTGGTCATGGCCGGGACAAGGCTCGAGGGTCTCTACCGCACGGGTGCGTACACGCCCCTCACCTTGGGGCAGGCCGTCAGGATGACCCTCTACGCGGTGGCCGTGCTCGAGCGGCAAGGCTGCACCATCCTGCGCATGGGGCTGCCCGACCCCGGAGCGCAGAACGTGGTGGCCGGGCCCTACCACCCCTCCCTCGGGTTCCTCGTGCGATCGGAGGCGTACAGGGTCATGGCCGGCCTCGCCCTGTCGCGCCACGGCGGCGGCGCCCGGCTCGTCGTGAACCCGAGGAGCCTCTGCGAGCTCTTGGGGCCGGGCCGCGCCAATGCGCGCGAGCTCACGTTCGCATACGGTTGTGACGATACGTTACCCGTGGGGACGCTGAGGGTGGAGGCCGGTACAGATCGTGCTTGTATACAACTGCAGGACATTCTAGAATATATTTTATGAAATCGACATCTTTCGATGTGCATGCGCTCCCGGTGCTTCCGGAGATCGCGGATGCGGTGATCAGGATGGCCTTGGACGAGGAGGTCACGGTAGCCAAGATCGCCGATCTCATCGAGAAGGACCAGGCCCTTACCGTACGCATCCTGGAGCTCGCGAACTCGAGCTTTTACAGGAGGTCGCGGCAGATCCACACGGTCAAGGAGGCGGTCGTCCTCATCGGGGCCGAGGCCGTGAGGACCTTGGTGCTGGGGATCAGCGTCATGGAGATCTTCCCCGACAGGCAGGGGTCCAGGCTCGATCATCGCGCGTTCTGGCGACACTGCCTCGGCTCGGCCCTCTACGCCGAGGAGATCATGGGCGCAAAGAACCATGCCCTCGGCGCCAAGGCGTTCTGCGCGGGTCTTCTCCACGACGTGGGCAAGCTCGTGCTGGAGTCGGTGAGACCCGATGAATACGGCCGTGTGCTCGAGCAGGCACGGGAAGGCCTGAGGCCCCTGGACGCCATCGAGAGGGAGATCCTCGGCCTTTCCCACGCCGACGCCGGGCGGGATGTGCTGGCCCACTGGAAGCTCCCCGGCATCTACGAGGAGACCGTGTGGTGCCACCACGAGCCCGTGCTGATCCTGGACGACGACCAGTACCGGGTCTCGGGCGCGGTGCACGTGGCGAACGCGCTTGCCCACATGAGCGGCATGGGTTCGTCGGGCAACTTCTTCCCGCAGGCGGTCGCCGAGGCCCTCCTCAAGAGCCTGGCGCTCGGCGATGAACGCCTCGACCATCTCGTGAAGGCCGTCCCCGCGAAACTGGACCGGATCTGCGAGGACATCGGGCTGGGCAAGGATTCCCCGGGGATCTTCTCGCTCGTCAACAAGGCGGGGGCGAGGCTCGCGCAGACCGCGATACGGCTCCAGCAGGACAGGGAGGCGTCGAGCTCCGCCAGGAGCCGGTCGGAAATCCTCGTCTCTCTCCTCAAGGAACTCAACGACACCTCGAGGGTGACCGACGCGCTCACGCGCGCCACGGAAGCCCTCTTCAGGGCGGGGATCGTGAAGGGGTTCATAGGCGGGCTCGCCATCGACGGGGGAAAGCTCGTCTACGAGCGCCGCTTGGAGACCGGCGATCAGTTCATAAAACTCACCGACGCGGAGGCCAAGGCACTCGTGAGCGAACGCGGATACGCCGCAGGCGTGAGCCTCCCGTCGGGGATCTTCGTGTACCTCGACCTCGTCGATGCCGCATGTTTCGACGATCATGACTTCGTCGTGTCCATCGTCGCTTCCATAGCGGCGGCGCTGAGGAGGATCCAGGCCGAGACCGCGCTCGGGAGGGAAAAGAACCGCCTGAGGGAAGCGCTTGTGGCCTCGTCCCGCGAGCGGCGGAAGGTCGAGGAGCTCATGGAGCTCAACCGCGAACTCGTCGAGGCCTCCGTGGTCGGGCTGTGCCTGGTGGACGCGAACCTGCGCGTGAGGGTCGAGAACCCCGAGTCCGCACGGCTCAGGAAGCTCATCGGCCTCGGCGGCGTATCGCTCGGCGAGGAAGGGTTCGAAGGCGCCGACGAGGGTGCCGGCGCCCTGAAGGACGCGGTTGCCCGAGGAGAGGCGTTCAGCGTGGTGGTCGAGAGCAGGGGGAGGTCCGTCAGGTGCTCGGCCCAGCCCGTGGCGAGATCCAGGATGACGCTCTTGATCCTCGAGGACATCACCAGTGAGCTCGATGAACAGAGGCGGACCCTGGCGTACGCGAAGATGTCCGTGGTGGGTTCCCTCGCGGCCTCCATGGCCCACAACATGAAGAGCCCGATAGGCGCGATCCACGGGTTTGCGAACATGATCAGGGAAGACCTCAGGCTGGGCAGGATCACGGTGAGGCGTGGGGATGCCGAGAACAAGGACCTGCCGGACATGCTCGCGAACATCGTGACCGCCTCCGAGAACCTCCTCAAGATCGTGAACCAGCTCTTGAACTTCACGCGCAAGTGGGAGAGCCCCGTCGTGGAGGTGCGCCTCGACGAGTTCGTGACGAACGCCTTCATGCTGCTCGAGGCGCAGGCGAACAATGCGGGCGTCACCCTCGTGAACGAGGCGGAGCCGGTGACGGCGCGCCTGAAGGCGGACGCGCTCGAGCAGGTGCTCATAAACATCCTCATGAACGCCGTGACGGCGTCTCCCAGAGGCGCCGGCGTGACGGTCAAGGCGGCGCTCAAGGGCGACGGGGTGGAGGTGGCCGTGTCCGACCGGGGGATAGGCATGACCGAGGAGCAGGCCTCGAGGGTCTTCGACCCGCTCTACTCGTCGTGGCCCATGAAGACCGGCATGGGTCTGGGCTTGAGCCTTGCCAGGCAGATCGTGGAGTCCTTGGGCGGCACGATCGAGGTGAGCTCGAAGCTTGCACAGGGGACCACATTCACAGTATGGATACCCCAGGGCGTGGCCGAATGATGGAACAGCGCATCCTCATCGTGGAAGACGATCTCGTTTTCAGGAACTACCTCTACCAGGTCCTGAAGTACGACTACGACGTCAAGGCCGTTCCCGGGCCGCTGGAGGCGCTCCAGGCGCTCGGGCAGGCCCGGTACGCGCTCATGATCACCGACCTGCGCATGCCCGACATGGACGGGAGGGCCCTCGTCGAGAAGGTCCACGCCGAGATCGATCCCGACATCATGATCATCGTGATCACCGCCTTCGAGGACGACTGGCCCATGGACCAGGCCATGGCATCCCACGTGTTCAGGTATCTCCGCAAGGGTGGGTTCCTGCCCAGCGAGCTCAAGCAGGACGTGGACAAGGCCCTGGAGATTCGCGCCTCCATGAAGGGGCTCCAGGCGTCGGGTCAGCCCTCCAGGCGGCCCGAGGCGCAGCCTGGGGGTGACATCACGGCGGAGGAATGCCAGAAGAGGCTCTCCAAGCTCACCGAGGAGGTCAAGGACCTCATCGTCTGGCTGGACGCCGACTGCAGGTGCACCTACGCCAACGCCCAGGCGAGGCGTCTCCTCGGGCCCTTCGTGGAGGGCCCGCTAGAGGGTTCGCCGATACCGTGGGAGAAGTTCGTTCACCCTGAGGACATAGGCGTCCTGGAGCGCGTGCGGGCCCTGGCCGGAGGGGGAGAGTCCCGCCATGAGGGCGAGGTGCGGATCGTGACCGGGCCGGGCGAGGTGAGATGGCTGTCCTACACGGTATTCCTGGAACACGGCCAGGAGGGCCGTCTCTCGGCCGTGGACATCGTGGCCGAGGACGTGACGGACAGGAAGACCGCGGAAGAGGAGCTGAAGAACGCCAACAAGAAGCTCCAGGAGTTCAACGAGCGCCTCTCGGGAGGGGTGAGCAGGAAGATCCGCGAGCTCATGGAGTCGGAGGAGCGGTACAAGCACATCGTCGAAGACTCGGGGGACATCATCTTCTCGCTCGACGCGCAGGCGCGGATCATCTCCATGAACCGCAGGGGCCTCCAGACCCTCGGCCTCGAGCTCGAGCAGGTCAAGGGGATGCACTGCTCCTCGTTCATATCCGACGAGGCGTCCATGCAGCGGCTCGCCGAGATCACGAGGGCCATGGACGCGAACGACCGGCACGGCCCGTTCGACCTGGCCATCGAGACGAGGCAAGGGCGGAGGATCTACAGGGCCGACCTCGTCAGGATAGGCGAGAGGAGCAGGCCGGAGGTCGTCTGCGTGGCCAGGGACATCAGCGACGAGATCGCCAAGGAGAAGCGGCTCACGCTCCTGGCCGCGATCGAGCACTTCAGCCCGGACGCCATCGTGGGGCTCGACACCCAGGGCAGGATCCTCTCCTGGAACACGGGCGCACAGACGATGTTCGAGTGGACCGAGGGCGAGGTCGCGGGCAGGGAGATCTCCATGCTCGTCAAGGACGATGCCAGGCACAGGATACAGGCGGTGCTGCACGAGGTCAGGGAAAAGGGGGTGTTGCGGGACATCGAGGGGGTGTGGCAGACCAGGTCCGGCCGCCTGCTCGACGTCAAGGTGACGGTCAACGCCCTCAAGGACGAGGCACAAGAGGTCTTCGGGTACTCGGCCATCGTGGTGGACCAGACCGAGAAGAAGAAGATGGAAACGGCGCTCATCCAGGCCGAGCGCCTCGCGGCCATGGGGAGGCTCGCCGCGAGCATCGCGCACGAGATCAACAACCCCCTCTACGGCATCAGGAGCTGCCTGAACCACGTGCTGGCAGCGGGCAGGGGGGAGGTTGACCACCAGTTCGTGAGGCTCGCCCTCAAGGAGACGGACAGGATCGCGGAGCTCATCAGGAACATGAAGACGTTCTACCAGCCTCACGACGGGGGCGTGAGCGAGACGGACATCACGGAGCTCCTCAGGGAGGTCTTCATCCTGAACAGGAAGTACCTCGAGGAAAACCTGGTCAAGCTCGTGTTCACGCCGTCGGGGCCGATGGTCGTCGAATGCATCCCCGAACAGATCAAGCAGGTCTTCATCAACATCGTGACCAACGCCGTGGAGGCGATGCCAGACGGCGGGGAGCTCAGGGTCGACTGTGCGAGCGTCGACGACGGCGGGGCCGTCGAGGTCGTGTTCAGGGACACGGGCGTCGGCATCTCGAGGGAGGACCTCCCCCAGATCTTCGACATGTTCTACTCCAAGAAGCCGTCGGTCAAGGGCGTGGGTCTCGGGCTCTCGGTGAGCTACGGGATCGTGAAGCGTCACGGCGGGACCATAGAGGTCGTAAGCGAGCAAGGGAAGGGGACGTCGGTCTCCGTCAGGCTGCCGGTGCACTCGGTTCTCGCCCGCCAGATGAAGCTCGAGCTCGCATGAGATGTCGACGGGAACGAAGTCAGGGTACGTCTCCATCCTCGGCAGGCCGAACGTCGGCAAGTCCACGTTCCTCAACCGCGTGCTCGAGGAGAAGATCTCCATAACGACGAGCAAACCACAGACCACCAGGAACCGCATCCTCGGCATCTACAACGACCCTGACTCGCAGATCGTATTCCTCGACACCCCGGGCATCCACGAACCACACAAGGCGCTGAACCGCTACATGGTGGAGACCGCGCTTGCGACCGTCTCGGACGCGGACGTGGCGCTCGTCATGGCGGATCACCTCGACACGCCGGACAAGCTCTCGGTCGTCGTCGAACCGGTGGCCAGGGCCGCAAAGCCCGCGGTCCTCGCCCTCAACAAGGTGGACCTCATGGACCAAAGCGGCGCCCGGGCGAGGCTCGAGCAGCTCGCAGCCGTCCACCCCTTCGTCCACGCGTGCGCGGTGTCGTCCACGACGGGCACGGGCATCGACGGCCTTCTTTCCGTCGTCAAGTCGCTGCTTCCCGAGGGGCCCAGGTACTTCCCCGAGGACATGATCACGGACTGCCCGGTCAGGTTTCTCTGCGCGGAGCTCATACGGGAGAAGGTGTTCACCGTGACCCGTGAGGAGATACCCTATGCCACGGCGGTCGAGATCGAGCGCTTCGACGAGGGCGCTGACCCGGTGGTCATATCGGCTACGATCCACGTGGAGCGGCCTTCGCAGAAGGCGATCGTGATAGGGGCGAAGGGCTCCATGCTCAAGGAGATAGGCACGCAGGCGCGCAAGGAGATAGAGCGCCTGCTCGGCCGGAGAGTCTTCCTGGAACTCTTCGTGAAGGTCACCAAGGACTGGACGAAGGATCCCAAGAGGATGAGGGACCTGGGGTACCGCTGATGCCGGTAGTGGTCATCGTGGGGAGGCCCAACGCGGGCAAGTCCACGCTCTTCAACGCGCTCATAGGCGAGTGGAAATCCATCGTCGGCCCGAAGCGCGGCATTACGAGGGACCGCATCTTCGGGAGGTGGACCCTGGCGGCAGGGCTCGACGTGGACCTCGTTGACACGGGCGGTTTCGACACGAGGGGCGATATCGACCTCTCCGAGGGCGTGCTGCGTCAGACCATGACGGCCATCGAGGAGGCCCACCTCGTGGTCTGCCTCTTCGACGGGTCCGAACCTCCCACGCCGGACGACAGGGAGCTCGTCGATCTCCTCAGGAAGAAAGGCAAGCCCGCCGTCTACGCCGTGAACAAGGTCGACGACCCGTCGAACGATCTCGCACTCGCGGCCTTCTACGAGCTCGGCATAGACGACCCGGTAGCCGTGTCCGCGCGCAACCGCCTGGGACTGGCGGACCTCGCGGAGGCGGTGAGGCTCTCCCTCGGGGAGGCGACGCCCGCAAGGGCCCACGAGGGACAGGGGCTTCGCGTGGGTATCCTCGGGAGGCCGAACGTGGGCAAGTCGCTCATGCTCAACCGCATCACGGGGAGCGAGAGGGCCTTGGTCTCGCCGGTTGCGGGCACCACCCGCGACAGCGTGGACACGAACGTCGTGCGGGACGGGAAGACCTACACCTTCGTGGACACGGCCGGCATCAGGAGGAGGTCCCGCAGGGAAGACTCCATCGAGTTCGTGAGCGTGACGAGGGCGCTCAGGACGATCGAGCGCTCCGACGTGTGCCTGCTCGTCCTGGATGCGGCGGAGGGCCTCACGGACCAGGACAAGCGCCTCTGCGGCGCGATCCTCGATCGGGGCAGGGCCCTGGGCGTGGTGGTGAACAAGGTGGACCTCGTGGACGAGGGCGGGGTGCGCCTGATCAGGGAATCGTTGCAAAGGGGGCTCTCCTTCATGCCCGGCCTGCCCGTGCTCTTCGTCTCGGCGCTCACAGGCGCGGGACTGGACAGGGTCTATCCCCTCGCGGACGAGCTCTTCGCCAAGGCGACGACGAGGGTGCCCACTGCCCGGCTCAACCGCTTCCTCAAGGACATCACGTCCACGCACTCCGGGCCGATGGTGGGCGGCAAGCAGCTCAAGATCCTCTACATAACCCAGGTCGACGTGGCGCCGCCCAGGTTCCAGGTCGTGGTGAACACGGACGAGGCCGTGCCCAGGACGTACGCGAGGTTTCTCGCAAACTCGCTGAGGAAGGCCTGCGGTCTCGAGGAGGTGCCCGTGGAGATCCGCTTCGTGCCGCGCAGGCACAAGAGACGAGCGGGATGAACGCCCCCGACGAATGCCGCGCGTTCCTCCCCCCGGGATCTGGGGTGGCCGTCGTACGGGACCCGTCGGCGGCCGCCATCGGCGGTTTGGCCGATGCGTGGGTTTCGAGGTGAAACCACGGTGCGGCAGAGTGAAGAACCCGCCGTGACCGTATCCGGTGTACGGGCCGGGCCCACGCGCGGTGGCCACCTCCCGTCCTACCCGCCGAGGGACCATGCCGGAAGGGGTGTTTCGCCCGTTTGCCGACGTGAGACGGGATGCCTTCACCTTCAGCCGTGCCGGCATCGAGGCGTGCGCGCAAGACGGCCCTCGATGAACGGGCCTGCGGCGTGCGGAGAGGAAACCCCGAAGCCCGGTCGAGAGGGCCTTGGGCGCAGATAGAGGGCAGAGAATGGACGTGCGGGGGAATGAGGGCTTGACAGGGAGGTATTTACGTGTTTCTATGCAAAGAAACGCGGACGTGGTGCGCCCCCGGCCGGCAGAGCACCGGCCGATCACATCTGTGCGGTGCGCCGGGCCCGAGATGCCGGGCCTTTCACCCCGCAAGACGTCCGCGAGGCGGTGCCGGCCTGGGTCGAGCGGGCGAGCCTGGTCCATACAGCGGGAAAGGGTCATGAAAAGGGTTCTTCGCATGAGTGGCGATGCACAAAAACTACAGCATGGAGGATGATACATGAAGGTCTTTCTGAGCGAGGAAGAGATTCCCAGGCAATGGTACAACCTGGCCGCCGACCTGCCGACGCCGCTGTTGCCCCCCCTGGGCCCGGACGGCAACCCGGTGAGACCCGAAGACCTCTCCCCTGTCTTCCCGATGAACCTCATAGAGCAGGAGGTGAGCGACAAACGGTGGATAGACATCCCCGAAGAGGTCCTTCAGCTGCTCTACCAGTGGCGGCCGTCGCCGCTCCACAGGGCCGTGTACCTCGAGAAGGCCCTCAAGACCCCTGCCAGGATCTATTACAAGAACGAGGGCGTGTCACCGGCGGGCAGCCACAAGCCCAACACGGCCGTTCCGCAGGCCTGGTACAACAAGCAGTTCGGCATCGAGCGGCTGACCACGGAGACCGGGGCGGGCCAGTGGGGGAGCGCCCTCTCGTACGCATGCGCGCTCGTGGGGTTGAAGTGCAAGGTCTTCATGGTCAGGATCAGCTTCGAACAGAAGCCTTTCCGGAAACTCATGATGAACGTGTGGGGCGCCGAGTGCGTGCCGAGCCCGTCCACTGAGACGAAGACGGGCAGGGATATCCTCGAGCACGACCCGGACACACCGGGCAGCCTGGGGATCGCCATCAGCGAGGCGGTGGAGACGGCGGTCGCGGACACGACGGGAAAGACCAGGTACTCGCTGGGCAGCGTCCTGAACCACGTACTCCTCCACCAGACGATCATAGGGCTCGAGGCGAAGAAGCAGCTCGCCAAGATCGGCGAGAAGAAGGTCGACGTGGTCATCGGGTGCGCGGGCGGCGGGAGCAACTTCGCAGGCCTCTCGTTCCCCTTCGTGCTCGACAAGATCAACGGCGCCCAGATAGACATCATCCCGGTCGAGCCCACCTCGTGCCCGACCCTCACGAGGGCGCCGTTCGCCTACGACCACGGGGATGTGGCCAAGATGACGCCGCTGTTGCCCATGCATTCCCTCGGCCACGAGTTCGTCTCCCCGCCCATCCACGCGGGCGGCCTCAGGTATCACGGCATGGCGCCGCTGGTGAGTGCGGCGGTGGTGGAGGGACTGCTCACGCCCAAGGCCATGAACCAGCTCAAGTGCTACGAGAGCGCCCTGTTCTGGGCACGCACCGAGGGCTTCATCCCCGCCCCGGAGACCTCGCACGCCATCGCGGCCGTCATCGACGAGGCGGTCAAGGCGAGGGAGGAAGGTAAGGAGAAGGTCATCCTCTTCAACTGGAGCGGGCACGGCCTCATGGACCTCAAGGGCTACGAGAGCTACATGGAGGGACGGCTCACGGACTACCCGCTGCCCGAGGAGGATCTCCAGAAGTCCCTGAAGTCCATCGAGAACCTGCCGAAGCCCAAGGTGGCGAAGACCGGGAGATGGTGAGGATCGCGTCCTCTCCGTACGAAGACTTGGAGACCGGGTGCCCGATGCTGGGGCACCCGGTGCCTCTCAGGTACTGCCTCGAGCCGGGGTCCGAGCTCCCGTGCCGGAGGATCGTCTTGTGCTGGCAGGAACGCTTCGACATCGCGGGCCTCCTGAGGGAGGTCCTCACGCCCGAGCAGCTCGAGGAGCTCGAGAAGGCGCCGAAGCAGAAGATCTCCCAGCTCCTCGAGCTGGTGGCAAAGGTGAAGAAGGGGTCTTGACGGTCTTCTCCGCGGGTCCCCTGTCCCCGGCGATGCCCTGTCGCCGTCCATACCCCCGGGCAGGGTTCACCGGACGATCTAGGCCGTGACGCCCACGTTCAGGAGCGGGCCCGGCTCTCGTCCCTTGTCTCGGGGGCTCCTCCTGCGCGCGGATGCGTGCATGCGGACCCCTTCGACGGCATGCAAGGCAGCTCCATGGGGCCGGACC
>Ga0116167_1004065_pt1 | contig 10972 bp, 6 predicted proteins | sample AD_JPNMR3_MetaG_FD_89794 | JGI IMG/M metagenome (GOLD analysis project Ga0116167, IMG submission 89794) | Active sludge microbial communities of municipal wastewater-treating anaerobic digesters from Japan - AD_JPNMR3_MetaG | ecosystem: Engineered > Bioreactor > Anaerobic > Digestate | place... | reverse complement strand
CTGGTGGTAGTCGTTCTTGGAGAAATAATAATCCTGGCAATATTAAATACACAGAAACTACTCGTGCTTTTGGTGCAATTGGGCAAGACAAAGATGGTTTTGCAATATTTCCAGATGTTCAAACTGGAAGAAATGCAATGATAAGTTTATTAGGAACTACACTCTATTCAGGTTTAACATTAGATGCGGCAATGAGAAGATGGTCTGGTAATGGTTATGGAGCAGAAATTGTCTCTGATATAATAAATCCTAATACTATAGTAAGAGACCTCTTTAAGCCAGAGAATCAAAATCTATTAAATACATTGCTAGATAGAATGACAAAGAGGGAAGGGTGGTTTGAGGGTGAAGTTAGAACTGGTCTTATTCAAGATAAAACAACTCAACAATTTCAAGATTTACAAAAAGCAGTAGAAACTCTAAATAGTGTTTCACCTAATGAAGTTGCAAATACATATGATAAATTAAAGAGATCATTTTTAGAAAAGTATGGAGTTGATGCTTCTTCAGACTTTAATGCTTATGTTGGAACAAAGAATGATGTTGTTTCCGCTGCTCAGAAAAATGCTTGGGCATTAGGAACAGGAACAACAACAGGAGGAAAAGGAACAACTTGGGCAACTGGAACAGGGCAAACACTAAAAAATTATAGTAGGCAAGAAATTAAAAATGGAGTCGCTAATCTATTTAATCAAGGATATGATGCTCAATCAATTAAAAACTATATTGATAGTCAGCCAGTAACAGATGCCACAAAAAGAGTTTGGAAAAAAGAGGTTGATGATTACCAATATTATAGTAAGCCAGGAGTTCAGTGGCAATTCTGGAGAGGTGCATAAATAAAATAAATTTATGGCTTTATATAAAGAAGAAAACCCTAACAAGCTTCCTTCAATAAATTCATTAAGTTTAGATGAAGTTATAAGTGGAAAGCCTTCCACCGCTGTTTCTAATGTTTCTTCTGCTCCATCTGCATCAAGTGTTAAAAAGCCTTCTTATCAGCAAAGCACAGTTAATAAGAGTGTTAACTTACCACCAATAAATGAAATTTCTTTAGATGATATTGTTCAAACACCTCCACAAGTTCAGCAAATTCAGCAAATTCAACAACAAGGAATTACCTGGAAAGAAACTCTTAAATATTTACCAGAACAATTTACGATAAATAATTTAAAAAAGACAATTCCACAAGCAATTGTTTCAACATTTAAAGGTGCTGCAAAATCTATAGCCAAAACAATAGTTGATTTAGCAGATATTGCAGTAAATATTACTCCAAAGAATTTTAAAGAAAAAGAGAAAATGGTTTTTGATTATTGGCGAGAGAATTTAAAATTAGAGCCAACAGAAGTTCCAGGAGCGATAGCTGCTCAGATTGGAGAGGTAGTAATTGGAATTGGGGCTACAAAAGCAGTATTAACAAAGGTGCCAAGTATTGCTAAATTTGCAAAAGCATTCCCAAAGACATTTAATGCTATTAATAGTGGTATTACTGGTGTTGAACTTGGACAAATTGGAATGGATAACAAAGCAACATTTAAAGATAGGGTTAAACAAGCAGCAATAGATTTTCCAACTTGGGTTGCTTTTTCTGCTGTAGGAGGAATACCAGCAAATAAATATTATGCTTATTTGCCATCGTATTTTACTATAGGATATTTATCTTCTAAATTAGAAGGAGCAAGTCATCAAGATGCATTAGTTTCTGGATTAATGACAGCGGCAATTGGAGGTGGATTGCATGCTTTAAACAAACCACAAGAAGAGAAAATAAATAAAATGAGGCAGGCACAATTAGAAGAGGCAAATAGAATTCTTGGACAATATGGAATAGCTACTGAGTTAGATTATAAAAGAGCAATGCATAAATATCATCCAGATATTTCTAATCTTCCAAAGGAAGAGGCAACTAAAATTACGCAAGCTATTAATACTGCTTGGACAATCAAAAAAAATCCTCCTCAAGTATTAGAAAGAAGTTTAATGCAAGAAATAAATGACTTAATAAATGTAATTAAGAGTCCAGATAAAGCAAGGGCAATGGAGAATATAGGTAAGGTTACTCCTCCAATTGCTTTAATACCTGAACAAATTACTCCAGACGGAGAAGTAAAACCAACGGCTGAACCAACGGTCGGTCCAATAAAAGCACCTACAGAAATAAAACCAACTCCAGTAGAGAAAGCCCCAACCGCTCCAACAGTAATAGAAGCTCCTCCAGCTAAACCAACAGCAAAAGAAATTACACCAACAAAACAACCAGCAACACCAGAAGTTTCTGTAGTTAAACCACCAACGATAGAGACTACACAAACCGAAACTACACTACCTCCAGAAATACCAACTGGAGTTACAGCACAACCAACAATAGAAAAAGCCCCTGTATCTAAAGCACCTGAACAGCCAGCAATAACTCCAGAAGCCGAGACAGAAGTTAAAACACCAGAAATAAAACCAGTAGAAGTAGATAAGCCAGTGATAGGAACTAAAATAGTTCCTAAGGAATTAGAACCATTAGCGAAAGAAGCAACTATTGCTAAAACTCCTGAAGAATTTGACAAATCTATAAAAAGTAATAGAATATTAAGTGATGAAGAATTACCACCACAAATACGAAGTGCAAAAAGAGATTATGATCGGTCCAAAAGAACTGGAGATTTTGCAGAAATTACAAAAGCGAGGGAAGCGCTCGAAAAAGCAATTCAAGACTGGAACTATAAAGAAAGTGTAAAACCTTATCCTTTTTACATACAATTAGGTAGAATGACTACCAGAGGAATTGTAATGGATCACGGAGTTGAAAGAGTGCCAAACACTGACACTATTAGCCGTGGTCCTTTTTTATTGGAAGCTAAAAGTTTTGCTGGAGAATTATATCAACCAAAAATATTGGGAAAACCTATTTCTGAAATTGAAAAAGAAGATATTCCAAAACTGAAAAAAGAATTAGAAAAAGAAATAAAAGAAATGAGAATAAATGCTAAAAGAGATCCAGATGTTTATAATCGTGATTTACATATTTTATTAGAACAGAAAGCAATGCTTAAACAAATTGAAAATGAATTAACTTTTAATCCTAAAGAATTTTATAAGAAAGTAATGGGAATATCGCCAGAGAAGGAAAAATACAAAGTTAAAAAAACAAAACCAGAAGAAAGAGCGGAGGTTAAACAAAAGGAAAAAAAGTTAGTAAAAGAAAAAGTTAAAATAAAACCAGGAGTTATTTTACATTCAGAAGTATTAAGCGGTGAAGGTGAAGTAAACTATGAAGCTGGAAACTGGAAAGTTATTACTAATACACCAAAGACGATTGTGTTAGAACTAATTAAAAAACCAGATACTGTTTATGAAGAAGTTCCTAAAATTAATAAAAATATTGGTAGCCGACTAATAGTTAAAAAAGATAATAGTGGTCAACATACTTTTAAACAATGGAATGATGAATGTTTTACAGTTTTTCCATTTAAAACTGGTAGACCTATTTTTTTTGAAACAATACCAAAAATTAAAATTCCCAAGGAATTAGAACCATTAGCGAAAGAAGCGAAAAAGTATAAGAGTGCGGAAGAGTTTTTTGATGCTGTTAAAGACAAAGAAGTTTATAAAGATTTATTAAGAGAAGAAATAATTAAATTTCAAAACGTTTACAAAGCATTTGTAGATTTCTACAATAAAGTATCTCAAAAAGCATTTGTAGATTCCTATAACCAAGCTGTTAAAAAAGCAAAAGAAACTAAAATAACTGAAGAAGTTAAAACTAAAGCAAAAGAAGAAACACTTGCTTTTAATCCTGAAAATCTATCAAATCCAAAGAGTAAAAAGGCAAAGGCAGAGGTAGATAAGATTGTTAAACGCTCTGAAATAGCTAAGGAGCTATCTGAAAAATTAGATGTTACAATAAGAAGAGGAAAGTTTAGACAAAAAGCACTTGGTATTTATAAGAAACACGGTAAGATTATTAGAATAAAAGGAGGACAAATGTTGACAGTCTCCCACGAGATTGGGCATTATTTAGATGATGTTTTAGAAGATTTTTCCTCTAAGATAAATTACAATGAGACAGATAACTTAATTAAGGATTATTCTAAAAACATACAAAATAAAAGTGAATCAGAAAAGCAGGTAGAAGCATTTGGAGAGTTTATAAGGTTTTGGATAACTGAACCAAATAAAGCAACTTCCAGAGCTCCAGAATTCTCAAAGTATTTTAATGAAAGATTAGAAAAATATCCTGAAGTAAAAGAAATTTTAGAAACTGCAAGAAGAGATTATAAAAGATGGACAGAAATGCCAGCAACTTCAAAGGTTTTATCTCAAGTATCAATCGGTGAGACAGAACAAAGTAAAACAATAAAAGAAAAGTTTACTGATTTTTATGTTGCTGCAAAAGATGATTTGTATCCATTGAAACAATATGCTGATTTATTAAAAGATAAGAAAATACCAGTAGAAGAAAATCCATATATATTAGCTCGTTTAACAAGAGGATGGCAAGATAAAGCTGATTTGTTTTTAACAACAGGAACATTTGGAAAAAATTATTATAAGGTTGATGCAAAAGGAAAAAATAAGATTGTTTTCAAGGGAAAAGGACTAAGGCAAATACTACAACCAGTGGAAAAAGCTAAAGCAATGGATGATTTAATAGCTTATTTAACATCACAAGAAACTATTAATGGTGCTAAAACTGGTATTGCAAAAGAAGATGCTGAGGAAGCAATAAAAGAAATAATTCAAAGACACCCTGAAATGCCAAAATGGGCTGGAGAGGTTTATCGTTATGATAGACACTTATTAGAATATTTATACGAATATGGAATGATAGATAAAGAACTATTTAATAAATTAACAGAAATTCATTCTACTCATGTTCCACTTTATAGAGTATTTGATGAAATAGCAAAAAATGGATATCTTGGAAAAGGAATGGTAAATTTATCTAATCAAATTAAAAAAAGAGTTGGGTCTGAAAGAGATATAATTAATCCCATTGAGGGACTTATTAAAAATACTTATTTAATTATAAATGCAGTAGATAGAAATAATGTTGGAGTGGCAATGGCTAATTTAGCAGCAGCTGATGATAGAACAGCAAGACTATTTGAGAAAGTTCCAACTCCAATGGCTAAAGTTGCTACTGTTACAGCAAAAGAGTTAGGAATAAAATTAGAAGATTTATCAGATGAAGATACTGAAAAGGTGTTTAATATATTTAGACCATCAGTGTTTACTCCCAAAGATAATACAGTTTCAGTTTTAATTAAAGGGAAAAAACATTTTTATCAAACAACTCCAGAAATTTATAATGCTTTAATGGCTACGAACAGGGAAAGTGCCAATATGATTATTAATTTTTTATCTTATCCAACTAAGTGGCTAAGAGCTGGAGCAACTTTAAATCCTGACTTTTTCATAGCAAAAAACCCAATAAGAGACCAACTAACTGCCTTTGTTTATTCTAAATATGGTTTCATTCCTGGTGTTGATTTTATAAGGGGATTGTATACAATGGTTGGTAAAAAAGATGAATATTATTTAGCAAAAGCATCTGGTGCTTTTCATTCAATGTTTGTTTCTATGGATAGAAAGTATTTACAGAAAACATTTGATGATATTGTAAAGGAGCATAATTTTACAGATTATTTAAAAAATCCAATGGAGGCACTAAGGGCATTGAGTGAATATTCTGAAATACCAACAAGATTAGGAGAATTTAAAAAAGCATTAGACAAAACAAAAAACCCAACAGAAGCTGCTTTTGCTTTTCGGGAAGTAACTCTAGATTTTGGAAAACAAGGAACAGTTGGTAAAACATTAGATCAAATTATTGCTTTTTGGAATTCTTGGGCAGAGGGTTGGGATAAATTAGTAAGACAATTTAAAGAAAGACCACTTCAAACAAGTTGGAAAGTCATATTGGGAATAACAATACCATCTATAATTTTTTATCTTTTGAATAAAGATGACCCAAGATGGGACGAAATACCACAATGGCAAAAAGATTCATTTTGGATAATAATGTTGCCTAATAAAATTATAAGAATTGCAAAGCCATTTGAGGTTGGAATGTTATTTGGTTCAACACCAGAAAGAATACTTGATAGTATTAACACTGACGACCCACAGGCTTTAAAAGATTTAGCAAATAATTTAATATTTGGACAATCACCAGGATTTATTCCAACAGCAATAGAGCCATTAATAGAAAACTGGACAAATTATAGTTTCTTTTTACAAAGACCAATTGTTTCTGAATCAAAGGAAGCATTGCCACCAGAATTTCAATACAATCAATATACATCTGAAACTGCTAAAAAATTAGGAGAGTTGTTAAATTATTCTCCAGCAAAGATTGATAATTTATTCCAAGGGTGGTTTGGTGGACTTGGAAGATATGCAACACAAGCAGTAGATAAGGTCTTAACTGGAACTGGTATTTCTCCAAATATTCCACAACCATCTCCAACTCTTGCTGACATTCCAATTGCAAAATCATTTATAGTTAGAAATCCAATAGGCTCTGCTTCTAAAAGTGTAGATAGATTTTATGAGCAATACGAAAAATTTAATGCTGGTGAGAAAGCATTAAAGAAAATGATAGAGAATAACGAGCGAGAAAAGTATTTTAAGTTTAAAGAAGCACATCCTGAATTATTATTCACTTATGATTATTCAACAGATACTTTTTATTCTCCTCCAGCAAGGTTTTTAAGACAAACTGCAACTACAATATCAGAAATAAGAAAAAAAGAACAGGAGATTTATAGGTCAGAAACAATGACACCACAAGAGAAAAGAGAAAAAATAGATGCATTAGATAAAATAATAACAGAAACCGCCAATCAGGCATTGGAGATTCTTAAGAAAAATGGTGTTTATTAAAACATGCCAATTACATTAGAAGACATCGGTTATAATCAAGTATTAACAAAGGATTATCCTCTGGCTGATTTAGATTTGATAAATGATACTTATCAAGATAGTTTATTAGGAACATCACCAAAGACACAGAGTTCTTGGTGGGACGAAGTTACTCCAGAGATGTTAAGTGGTGGTTATTTAAATGCTAATATATCATTGGTTGATGGTTATTTAATGTCTGCTAATTATGTTGAAAATCAGGCTGGCTGGAAGATAGATTCCGATGGAAATTTATATGCTAATTCTGGTATATTTAGGGGTAAATTAGTTGCGGGAGAAATTCATATTCCTGATGAAGCTACCGTTAATTCATTTCATACAAATAAATATGGAGATAGTTGGTGGGGTTGCACAGAGGAAAATTTCAATGCTAATGTTGAAAATGCAGTTGCTTATATCTTAAGAAACGGAACAGGGAAATTAGCAGATTGGCATATTGAAAATAATTTTATAGGTTCTACCCAAGATTATAATTCCTCTGAAATAATATTAGATGCTGTTAATTCTAGAATAAGAGCTGGTAAAAGCAATGAGAATAATATTATTATTGATGGCGGTAATAGCCTTATTAAGAGTTCAAATTATACTTCAGGAACTTCTGGCTTTCTAATCAGTCCCGATTTAATAGAGGCAGAAAACTTATATGCTCGTGGTAAGTTATCAAGTGTAGTATTTGAATACAATGTCCAGCAGGCAGTTGGAGGTCAGTTAGTTGTCAGTTCTTCTGACAAATTAGCAGAAGATATGACAGCTGATGATTATAGCACCCTAACAATTGATGGAGATATAATTTTATCTGTAAATGATATTTTAAGAATTAAAGATGCTGATGATGATGAATTTATGAGAGTGCAAAGTAGAGATGGTAATACTTATACAGTGCAAAGAGATTTAGCTAATATTTATTCTTCTAATCAAAATCCAGCTTGGAAAAAAGGAACAGCAGTAGTGGTATTGGGAAATTCTAATGGTGTTGATACTTTCTCTGGTGGATGGCTGGAAATGTTGGGAAATGGTTTAAATTCTCCTTATTATTCTATAATTTCAAGGACTGGAGTAAATTATGATGCATTTGAACAAATAGCAAGGTTTGGAAACTTAAAAGGATTTTTAGATTATAATGAGGAAACATATGGAATAGCAATAGGAGACAGTTTTAAATATTTTACATATGACCCCTCAAATGGAATAAGAATGAGGTCAACAAAAGATAGTCATATTATTGAAATATCTTCTGACCCCCTAAAGATTAGATTTAATGATGGGACATATGATAGGGTTTTAATAGGGGAAATAGCTGATGATACTTATGGAATTAAAATGGGAGACAATACAAGATATTTTACTTACGATACCTCACAAGGTATTAGATTAAGGTCGACAAAAGGGGATTATATCATTGAGATTTCAACAGACCCCTTAAAAATTAAACTTAATGATGGGACTTATGATAGAATAGTAATAGGAGAGACAGCAAGCAATGTATATGGAATTGAGATTAGAAGCCCTTCTGGTGTATCAATGTTTGATATAGATAACAATAATCAGAGGATTTCTACTGCTGATGGCAAAACATACTGGGATTTGGGAGCTGGCAGGTTTGTGGTAAATGATGGAATAACTGATAGAATTTTAATAGGTAATTTAGGTTAATATGGCAGAATGGGGAATAAAAGTTAGCCAACCGAATAAAGATGTTAATACTTGCGATGATAAAGATCTGGTCTTTAGCACTGATTGGAATACTCCTAAAATTATTGAAAGAGGAAGTATAACTTTAACAGTAGCCAAAGACGGTTATGAAGAAGTAACTATTAATCATAATTATGGTTGGATTGGTGTATTGGTTTATGCTGAATTGAAACCAAATAAGTATTATTTTGCTGATTCTTATTCACTTTTGCCAGGAGAAAATCCTAATTCTTGTGATTGTAGTATTGAAGAAAATTCTTTTACTATTGATATTTATAATGGTGAAAATCAAGAAAGAACTTTTAATATTACATATTTTCTTTTAAGGGAATCAATAGGCTAATATGGATTACGATATAAGAGTTTCAAAATATTTATATAATGCAAAATCTTGTGAGGATAAGGACTTATCTCTAATGGGAGGAAGAAATTTGTTTAAAATAAAAATGGAAGGTAATTATTCTATAACGATTCCTGGAGGAAATTGGACTGCAAGTATAACTATTTATCATAATTTAGGATACGAACCAGCGGTATTAGTTTTTGGTCAACGAGAATATGACAAAAGTTATAGACAAAGATTACCTACTGGAGGAAAGGCAGGTCTTAATAAACATTATTGCGATATTTATTCAGATAGGATAGTAATCACTGTAGTCGATGATTGCCCGCCAAATGACACAGTTTGTCAAAATAGAATACAAAACCCAAGAACGTTTACTGGTTATTATTATATATTTCTTGATCCTTTATTTTCTTAATATGGCTCACGGTATAAAAATTAGTAAAAAAGATAAAAATGTAAATACTTGCGAAGATAAAGATTTAATTATAGATTCAAGTAAGGAATGTTTAAAAATTAAATATACGGGAGAATTAAACTTAACTTTATCTAGTTCTACCACATTTGATTCTATTACATTTAATCATAATTTAGGATATGTTCCTATGTTTTATGTATTTTTTAAACTTCCCTCTGGGGCAATGGTAACTACCAGAAGAATTTGCGATGAAGATGAAAGAGGAGTATATGAAGCAACAACAATATGTGGAGCTTACATAACAAATACTCAACTTGTTTGTTGGGTTAGCAGAGGTTCTTATGGTCCTAGTTATTTGGCTGGGAAAGTAGTAAATTTTAAATATTATATTTTCGCTAATTCTATTGAACCTCAACCCCTTCCTCGTGTTTCATCAGAAGGTCCTTGGTTAGATAGAACTTATGGTGATTTAACATTTGGAGGATAAAATTTATGGCTTATATAGGAAACTTTTTATTAACAAGGTTGGCGCAGAACTTAGATTTAAGTTCTACTTCAATGACAGTAACCTCAGGAGACGGAGCTAAATTTGGCGCTGAGATGATTAGATTGTATGGAGCTGAAATGTTTCCATACTATTTAATTATTCGTAGTCAGGCTTATGGGCAGGCAGTTTTAGACCCTAATAGAGAAATAGTTCAAGTTACAGCAAGAGATGAAGACACTTTTACAATTGTAAGAGGGACAAGAGGAACTACTGCAGTTGCTCATTATTCAGGAGATTATGTGCAATTATCATTGCAAGCTGATGACCTTATATTTCCTGAAACTACTGTTAGAAGATTAGACCCTAACTTGTGCTTATATCTTCCTTTTGAGGAAGGGACTGGGACAAAAACTAAAGATTTATCAGGTTGGGGAAATCACGGAACACTGGTCAATGGACCAACCTGGACTAATGGCAGAGTTGGGAAATGTTTAAGTTTTGACGGAAGTGATGACAGAGTTGATTGTGGTCAAAATGCTCTACCCACTGGTAATAGTCCATTTACGCAAGAGGCATGGGTTAAACCTAACACAATGGGGACAGAAAATGATCATTCTAATATTATTTGTTGGGGAAATGATGCTAATAATCAGAAAAATGGTTTGGCATTGGCAAATCATGCTGGTGTATACAAGATATTGCATTGGTTTTATAATAATGATAATGGTTGGACAGTTCCGAATTTAGTTGGTGCTTGGCATCACGTAGTTGTAACTTATAACGGAACAAGTTTAACTGCTTATTTGGATGGTGCTTCATTGGGTTCTCAAAATCCGCCTTCAACTCCAAAGGTTGCGTTGACAAATGCAGTTGTTGGATACAATGCAAATCATGCTTTCAAAGGTCTTATTGATGAAGTTAGAATTTATAATAGAGCACTTTCAGCATCAGAAATACAAGACCATTATCTAAATCCTTAAACTATGGAAGAAGAAATTATCAATTCTTTAATTCAGTTAGGCGGGGGAGTAGTAATAACTTACATTGTCTACCTCATTATCAAGGTGGTCTTGGGTTTTAAGAATGGCGGGAAGAACAACAAGGATAATTT
>Ga0116167_1004055_pt1 | contig 10991 bp, 8 predicted proteins | sample AD_JPNMR3_MetaG_FD_89794 | JGI IMG/M metagenome (GOLD analysis project Ga0116167, IMG submission 89794) | Active sludge microbial communities of municipal wastewater-treating anaerobic digesters from Japan - AD_JPNMR3_MetaG | ecosystem: Engineered > Bioreactor > Anaerobic > Digestate | place... | reverse complement strand
TCGGGGTATATGGCGGTGACGCCGAGCAGCTGGAAATGAGGTCCTGCTTTCCGCGACTGGTGGAAATGGAACAGCGGTACGGCTCCCTGTTCAGGGCGCTCAAGGCGCGGCGCCGGGAAAACCCGGGCGCGTCCCCCATGGGACCCGGCGGCTGGCTCACTTCTTTCGATGGCGGCGTCGAAACCCTGCCCGAAACGGCCGCCAGACTATTGAGCAAAAACCTCCGGTTGAATGAGCCGGCCTCTTCGATTTCCCTTGAAAACGGTATTTATACTGTTCGCTCCATCACCGGCCTTACGGTCCAGGCGCGGCGCGTTTTTCTGGCCTGTCCCGCGTGGCAGGCGGCCCGGCTTGTCGCGCCCCTGGGCGATACCGCCGCCCGCGCCCTCGCGGACATTCCCTACGCCCCCATAGGGGTTCTCGCTCTCGGTTATTCCAGGAATCGCGTGGGACATCCCCTGGAAGGCTTTGGATTCCTGGTTCCCCGCGGCGAGAACCTGCGCCTGCTGGGCTGCCTCTGGACCTCTTCCATCTTCCCCGGCCAGGCCCCCGCGGACCATGTACTCCTGCGCGTCATGGTAGGTGGCGCGGTTGACCCGAAAGCCCTCACTTTATCCGACGCTGAATTGTTAAACGGGGCCCTGGAAGAACTGCGCCCCTTGTTACGTCTCGGGGGCCAACCCCTGTGGCACAGGATCTACCGCTACCCCCGTGGCATCCCGCAATACACGATCGGTCACGCCGCCCGCCGGGAAATCCTCGTCGCGACCGAACGCCAATTCCCCGGCCTGTTCTTCTGTGGCAATGCCTACCAGGGCGTGGGGCTCAACGACTGCGTGGTCTCCGCCCTTGCTGCCGTCACCAGGGCCCTTGAGGAAACCCCTTGATGCGTGACCCATCCGGAACCGCCGCGTCATCCGAAAGGCCTACCCGGCTTAACCCGGCGCGGTTCCGTCCAAACCTGTTTGTCGCGGTCCTGCCTGCCGCCGTGCTGCTGGCGTGGTATTTTCCCGGTCCGGGCAGCCGTGAGGGCGCCTTTTCCCTGGGCACGATAGCCCTCGCCGGCGTGTCTGCCGTGTTCTTCGGATATGGATTGCGGACCGAATGGGACAAGTTTCTGGCTGGACTCCGGCTCTGGAAAATGCACCTGCTCATTCAGGGCATCACGTTCCTCCTTTTTCCCCTGCTGGTTTATCCCTGGGGCTTCTGGCTGACGGATCCGCAGGACCGGCAGGTATGGCAGGGCATATTTTTTCTGGCGGCCCTGCCGTCCACGATCAGTTCTTCCGCCGTGCTGGTGTCGCTCACGGGGGGCAACCTTCCCCTGGCGGTAGTGAATGCGGGACTGTCCGGCTTTATTGGCGTGTTGGCCACCCCGCTGTGGATGATCATCGCGGGGGAACGTGCCACGGGAAACCTTCACGCGCTAGGCATGGCCAGCCTCCGGCTTAGCCTGCTAATCCTCGCGCCCATGATCGCGGGCGCGCTACTGACACCGTGGTTGGGAGAAATCGCCCGTCGCCACGAACGCTGGTTACGCCGGGCTGATCAACTGGTTGTTCTGCTCATCGTCTACACCAGCTTCAGCCGATCCTTTGAACAGGGCCTGCCTCTTTCCCTGTCCACGTCGGGACTGGTGGTTATTGGCCTTGCCGTTCTCGCCCTGTTCGGATCCGTGGTCATCCTGGTCCCCGCCATCTGCCGGCTGTCCGGCGTGGCCAGACCTGAAGGACTCACCGTGTTTTTCTGTGGTTGCACGAAATCCCTGTCCCACGGCGTCGTCATGGCAAGGGTCCTTTTCGGGTCCCAGTCCCTGGCCGCCCTCGTCATTGTGCCCGTCATGGTCTACCACTTTATCCAATTAACCGTTTTCGGCCTGGTAGCGGCGATCATCAGTCCCCCGCCATCCGGGCCTGAACGGTAAGTCCAAAGAGAAACGCGGTGATGACCACATGGTCACCACCGCGATCACGCTCACGCGCCGGGAAATCAGACCGTGCCGCCGGTCAACGTGGCAAAGGCACGGGACACCGGGCTGCGGGCTGGCCCGGGGAACCGGATGAATTCCACGTGGCCGTCCATGTACAGCACGTTCGACCCGCCGGGAATATGGTTGAAATTGCTTGCGATCACGCTCGTGATGTCCCAGAATATGTACACTTCGCTCTGGGCCTGGTTAGCCGCCGCGGGGTTGTTGATATCCGTGATCAGGAATCGCTCAATGCCCTCGCGCAGGCGGTAGGCCGTCCGGCCGTCCGGGGCGGGCAACTGGATGTCTTCTTCCAGCGGTGACAGGTCGCCGTTTTCCACCTGGGTATACAGTTGCTGCAGTGTCAGGGCCAGTTGCAGGTTCAGGTACCCCTGCAGTGCGGCGTTCAGCAGATCCGTTGGCATGCCCGGGGTATTGGGATCCAGGGTCCCCACGTACAGGTCCTGGAGCGCCCAGCTGATGTACACGTACGACAACGCGTCAAAGCGGCAGGGTACGATCGGATTCTCCGGATTGCGCGCGCCGCCGGGATCCCGGGCGTTCCACCGTCCACCGGTCAGGGCGTCCGCGCCGTCTTCGTCCGACGGGCAGACCAGTACCTTGTGATCCGACAGGTACTCGGGAAACACCTGGTCACCCTGGAACATGAAATCAAGGCCATCGAGCAACGTGCACGGCTCGCCGGGAACCGAGGTATCCGGTTTCCGGTGATGCAGCGTGGGATAGGCCTGTCCTTTCGATTCGTTGGCATACATCTTGAGCATCAGGCCAACCTGTTTCAGGTTGTTCTGGCAGGACGAACGGCGGGCCGCCTCGCGGGCCCGGGCCAGCGCCGGCAGTAGGATCGCCGCCAGGATGCCGATGATGGCGATCACCACCAGCAGTTCGATCAGGGTGAAGCCGTTTCGGGGATGTCGTCGCATGAAAACCTCCTTTCTAACGTTTACTAATTGTATCAATAGCGTATCATGCGTGAAACAACTTTGCAAGCGTAATTTATTGGGGGTAATCCTCCCTGTTTTTGTTTCTTGTTTTTTGAGAATACGTTGCGATACAGTTAGACAGATTCCCCTTTTTTACCTTTTTACAGGCAATAGAAAGGACCATGGTCATGAAACGAACGGGAGGTCGTATTTCATTCGGGTTGGGCATCGTAACGTGCGTGTACCTTATAGGACTGGGCTGGACAGGCACGGCCCACGCCACCGACGGCACATCGCTGATCGGTATCGGCGCGTTGCAAAAAGGCACGGGCGGCGCGGGCGTGGCCAGTCCCCAGGACATGACCTGGGTGCTGCTCAACCCGGCGAGCATCATCGACCTGGGCTGTCGCCTGGACGTGAACTTCGAATTGTTCATGCCCTACCGCACCATTAAGCCCCGGGGTCTCTTCGGCAGCAACACGGAGGAATCCTACGACGACAATATCTTTTATATCCCATCCCTGGGTTACAGCAAATCCTGCGGCGGCGGGGACTGGGCGTGGGGCATCGGCCTGTACGGGGTCAGTGGCATGGGCGTGGAATACCGGGCTTCCCGGGCCATCCTGCCCAGGTTGACCCTGCAGAATTATGACCGCCGGACCCGCTACAGCGTGGCCACCCTCGGGTTCGGCTATGCCAGGGACCTGGGCGACGGATGGACCATTGGTATCAGCCCCCGGTTGAATTTCTCCATGTTCGCCACCGACATGCTTACCCTGAAATTCCGACAGGTGGACGCGGAAAACAGCATCGACACCGCCTACGGGGCGGGCTTCTCGCTCGGTTTCTACAAGCGCTGGCAGCGCTTCGGCATCGGCCTGAACTATACCTCCCGGCAGTGGATGACCGAGTACAAGAAATACGACGACCTCTTCTTTGAATCCATGGACCTGCCCCAGAACATCCAGACCGGTATCGCCTTCGACATCACGCCCGCCCTGGAATGGGTCCTGGACTACAAGTGGATCAACTGGAGCGGCGTCGACCAGATGGGACGGGAACCCATTAAGGGCGGCTTCGGCTGGAAAGACCAGCACATCATCAAAACCGGGCTGACCTGGTACGCCACGCCGAAGTGGACGTTCCGGGGCGGCGTTTCCATCGCCTTCGACTCTCCCATCCGCGAGGAATACGTATTCGCCAACGCGCTGTTCCCCGCCGTGGTGAAAGATCATGTCTCTCTCGGCGTATCCCGGGTGATCAACGACAAGTCCGACGTGCACGTAACGGTCATGCACGCGTTTAACAATCACCTGGAAGACAACGGCCGCGGTGACCTGTTCTCTATCCTGGGAAAAGGCACGGAAATCTCCCTCAGGGAAACCACCGTGACCTTTGAATACAGTTACAAGTTCGAAATGGGCGGATGCGCCAAGCGCCGGCAGGAACTGATGGAAAAATATGAAAAGAACCGGGGTGAAGGTCGATTCTGATCGAAGCGATCGCGTGCTGACCATCCTCGCGGCCCTGCTCGTAGTCTATTGCGGCATGGCCGGCGCGGAAGGTTTCCGCCAGGATGGGTTCGTCATCGGTTTCTGGGGGGATCCCCCGGTGGACGGACAGGTTAACGCCCGCTACGCGGAGGTGGCGGAAGCCGGCTTCAACGTCGTCATGGGCGGCATGGGGGCTTCTTCCCCCGCCCTGGCCCAGCGGCAGCGGGACGCCTGCAACCGGGTGAACATCCGGGTACTCTTCGCCACGTACGGCCTTCCCGTCAGTGCCCTATGCAACTGCGCCACCACCTACGGCTTTCTCATCCGCGACCATCCGTCCGTGGCGGAACTGGAAACCATCCGGGCACGGGTCGAAGAGGTCCGTCGGGAACGCCCGGGAAAACTCCCCTTCATCAACCTCGCCCCTCCTTCCACGCCACCGGAAAAACTCGGCGCCCCGGATTACGAAACCTACCTGGAAACCGTCCTCGACGCCCTGCGGCCCGAAGTGCTCTGCTGGGACGAAATGCCCTGGGCCCTGCCCGGTGATGACGGCCCGGAGCGCTACGAACGCGCGCTGAGACGCTTCCGTGAAATCGCCCTGCGGCGGGGCGTGCCTTTCTGGACCTTTGCCCAGGTCATGGCGTACGGCACCGATCACGTCCCCAGCGAGGCGGACATCCGCTGGCAAGTCTACACCGCCCTGGCTTACGGCGCGAAGGGTATCCTGTACTTCGCCTATGCCACACCCGTGAACGATCCGAAAACCCGGGGCAGCGGCCTGATCGATCCGGATGGACGCAAAACCGACCGACTGGAAATCGTCACGGCCATCAACCGGGAACTGAAAAGGATGGCCGCGATGCTGTTCCGGTCCACGTCGCTGGGCGCGTTCGACCTGGCGGACGCCGACCAGTCCCAGGCACTGACCGAAAACGCTCCGGTAACCTCCGGCACGCCCGCGCCGGTCACCGCTGGAGTCCTGAGGGACGCCGAGGGCACGCTGGTACTCCTCCTGGTGAACCGGGATCGAGCGGGGGCCACCATGACGGACCTTACTTTCGCGATACCCGCCCGAGAACTCGACCGCAAAGCGGGTAAGGTAATCCCGCTGCAGGACGATGACGCCGTCCGCGAGGGCGTGCAGGTACGCATCGCCCCCGGTGACGCCCGCCTGGTCGTGCTGGGCGGCACCTCCTGATCCGCCCCTTTCTCAATAGCGCACGAACACCGAGCAGTACGCGTCCCGGTCCAGGTCCATGCGCCAGCGCAACTGTTCCGCGGGCGTGGGGAATCGTTTTGGCGCGTCCGGTTCCTTCCCGGCCACAAGGTCCGCGATGATGGCCTTCAGTTCCTGTTCCGCGCCCCGGGCGTAGCCGGTTTTCATGTAACGAATCACGCCGTCCCGCCCGACCACGACGGTGGTCGGCAAGGCTTCCACCCGCAATTGTTCAGCCAGTTGACCGTCCCGGTCCAGGGCCACCGGAAGGGTCAGTTTCTGGTTCTGTTTCCAGGGACGGATCACCTCCGGCGTTTCCATCAGGTTAACCGTCACGAACGTCACCGCACCGGTATCCTGGAACTGTCCCGCGAGCCGCTGCACCTGCTCCACGGCATAGCGGCATGGCCGACACCACGTGGCCCAGAAATCGAGAACCAGTACCCGTTCTCCCCGGCAACTTCCGAAATCGATGCTGTCGCCCGTGCACAGATCGAGCGTCACCGGGGGCATTTCCATGCCCACGGGCCCGGTGGTTCCCACGTCGTCCGGAGAAGCAAACACGCGCGTTTCCCGGTACCCCTCCGGCGGAACGGGGTTAAACACCCCGTCATCCACGACCGGTGCGACATTCCACGCGGTCCACGTGATCGTCACGGTCTCCGTTCCGGGAGGCCGACCCGCCCCGCGGGACAGATCCGCTTCCAGCCGTTCCGGCAGGCCACTTTCCACGCCCACCCACAAGGCCACATCCGTGCGGTCGAACCGCAGGTTAAACCGCGTGGCCGGTCCCGTGGACAACGGTTCGTCCGCGCGCGAGGCCTGCCGCACGTGATCGAGCCAACCGGCAAACGGATCGGGAGACAGCACCCGACGGATGGCAGGCTGCTGGGTCAGCCATCCCGCGAAATCTTCCGGCCGGTCGCCCCTCGTTATGCGCCGATAGGTTCGCGCGGAGTCCAGCACCATGATACCCCGGGACCCGTTCAGGATCAGGGTCAGCGCATCATCCGGCACTTCGTACCGCAGGAACAGCCGGTCTGGACGCTGGAAAACCACCCGGCACGTGGCCGTGTCCCGAACGGGCCCCGATGGTTTTCCGTGCACCGTATCGATGCGTGCGGTAAAGGCGAAAGCGTTCAAACCCGCCAGGCGGCCACCCATCGCGCGCAGGGCGTCGATCACGCCCGCGTCCGGTGATCCAGCTGGCGCGATGTCAGCCGCCACGGCCATCACCACCACCAGGGACAGCACTATCCCCACCCCTACCCCCTGCCATCCTCCTCTCTTCGCCCGCCCGCGCGTTCCAGTTCCGGGTGTGTCCATGCTTCAGCCTTGCCCGGCCGGCCCACCGCTGGCACCGGCCAATTCCCGCAGTTGTGCCGACGTGGGCAACAGAATCGGCACCACGCAACGGAATCCCAGGTCCTCGCGCCTGGCATCCACGGGCACCGTCATCGCGCTGGACAACGGGCGGGGGCCATCCCGGTAACTGCCGCCGCACACCATGGCCTGGTCTCCGAAGTTCGGATAGGTATCCGTCACAGGACGATCATCCGGCAGCACCCATTCCATCACGTTACCGACCATGTCCAGGCACCCGGATGACGCGCGATCCTTTTCCCGCGATCCAACGTCCGAGGGCCCGTCTCCAGAACAGGCGCAACCATCGCTGATCCAGTCATTGCCCCACGGATAATTCCTGGGCGCGTCGTCCAGGCCATACGCCGCCCGGGCCCATTGCGCGCGGGTTGGCAGATCTTTTCCCGCGGCTGCCGCGAAGGCCAGCGCGTCGAAAAGGGTCACGCCCGTAACCGGTTTCCTGGCATTTGCCGCCGTATCCGCTTCGGCAAGGTGCGGCGGCATTCTCCATTGTCCCGGCACGCTGGTCGTGAAAGACAGGTAATCCTCCACCGTTACCTCGGTTCGGTCGATGAGAAAAGCGGGCAGCGACACCACCGTGCCGTCCACGTTGACCGCTCCCGCCGGAACGAACACCATGTTCGGGCGGCGGCTGAGTTCCAGGATGCCCATGCACAGCGCCATGGCCTGCTCGGCCAGCGCGCGACGGGCTTCCACGCCTCCCGCCCCGGCGTCATCCATCATTTTCCGCGCGGTAACCGCCCGGTCCAGCAACTGGGCCAGTTCCGGATTATTGGTTGCCGCGTTTCGCGCCCGCAATAACAGGCTGTCCACTGCTCTCTTCATGATCCCCACGTCGTCAAGGTCCGCGGCGGTAACGCCCTTTCCCGACGTGGCGCCAGCGGTCCTGACCCCCAGCCACCAGTACCCCCCCGCGCCAAGGCTGCACAAGGCCACCACCAGTAACCCGATGCCCACGCCAAGCCACACCTGGTCAGGACGCAGGCCCCTCGACTTCTTTCCTTTCAGGGCGGACGCCACCCTCGTGGGCGCGCCAGATTTCCCGGAGCGCGCCGCCCGCAACTCCGCGATGGCCTGGCGCAACTCGCCTGCCGTCTGAAACCGCCTGGCCGGATCCGGGTCCACGCACCGGGCGATGATCCGGTCCAGTTCCGGGGGTACCTCCCGGATCATCTCCGAAGCGGGCTTGGGCACGCCCGTGGGCATGTTGCCCGTTACCAACTCGTACAGCATCACGCCCACGCTGTAGATGTCCGATCGGGCGTCCACGTCCCGGCTGTTCCGTAACTGCTCCGGCGACATGTAATACGGCGTGCCCATCACCACCGAGGCCGAGGTCATCCGGGTGTTATCCATGAGTTTCGAGATGCCAAAATCCATCAGTTTCACCCGGCCATCCCGGTCGATCATCACGTTTTCCGGCTTGATGTCCCGGTGGATCGTGAACTGGTGGGCGTACTCCAGGGCCACGCACAATTCCTCGACGACGCGCAGCACCTCGTCCAGGGGCAGCCGCTTGCCGGGCGGCAACTTTTCCAGCCGGTTCCGGAGCGATTCCCCCTGCACGTACTCCATCGAGATGTACACGCCCTTGCCCGCGCTGCCGATGTCGTGCACCCGCACGATGTTGGGATGCGCCAGTTTCCGGGCGATGCGCGCCTCGTTGAAAAATCGCTCCACCACCATCTTCTCGCGCAGGAACTGCGGAAGCAGCGTCTTGAGCGCGACGTCTTCACCGAGCACGTTATCGTGAACCTTGTAGATACACCCCATGCCTCCCCGCCCGATCAGGTGCAGAACGGTGTAACGCCCGTTGATCACTTCCCCCCGGCGGAACTGGGCGTCTCCGCTCGCGTCACTGATGCGTGTCGCGTCATCCGATCCCGGCACGTTCATGGGTTCCTGAATCCATGTTTCCGGCTGGTAGCCACCCGTTTTTATCTCTATTCCTGTTATCCGTAATCGTTGACAATATAACACATCCCGCTATCCCGCGTCCGGATCACCGCACCGCTGGACGCGTCCGGGACCATATCGGTACAATGTCCCGCGAGGTACCCTTATGTCCCCATCGCTGACGATCGGTTTCATCCTGGTCAATTACCTGTTCCTCGTGTTTTCCCTGTGCGTGCACGAGGCGGCCCATGCCGCCATGGCAAACCGCCTGGGCGATCCCACCGCACGGCTCATGGGACGGCTCACGCTCAATCCCGTGGCCCATGCCGACCTGCTGGGCACAGTTATTCTCCCCCTGTTCGCCATGTTTTCAGGCATATCCATCCTGTTTGGCTGGGCCAAGCCGGTGCCGGTCAACCCTTCCAACCTGCGCGATCGCCGCAGGGGACCCATGATGGTCGCCCTGGCGGGCCCCTTTTCCAACCTGCTCATTGCCGTGTGCGTGGCCCTGCTGCTGCGCGGGCTGGCCATGGGGTTCGGCGCGGTCGAGGGAGACCTGCGCCTGCTGCTGGCCATCAAGATCATCGAAGGCCTGATGTTCATCAACCTAGTGCTGATGATCTTCAACCTGATCCCGCTGCCCCCCCTCGACGGCTACAGCGTCCTCGAGTACTTCCTGCCCTATGAATGGGCCCGCAAGTTCGAACAGATCGGCCCATACAGTACCCTGATCCTGCTCGTGCTCGTCTTCTACTTCCGGATCCTCACCGTGCCCATGACCCTCGCCGTCACGGGCATGCGCTTCCTGGCCTATTACGGCACGCCGATCTGGAACCTGCCCATCTGACACGCCATGGCTCACCTGGGGACACCTTCGCCTGTCACCTTCCGACACCTCGGATCAGGGGTCCCCTATGCCGACGCGCTGCGCCTGCAGCACGACCTCGTCGATGCCATCGCCGAAGGCCGGGAATCGGAAACCGTGCTCACCCTCGAACACGCGCCGGTAATCACCCTGGGGCGTCGCGCCAATCCCGCGCACGTGCTGCTTCCCCCCGATATCCTGCTTGAAAAAGGAATTTCCCTGGTTCACGTGGACCGGGGGGGCGACGTTACCTACCATGGACCGGGACAATTCGTGTCCTACCCCCTGCTCCGGCTCGACCAGCGTAACCTCACGCCACGGGGCTACCTTAGGTTCCTCGAGGACGCGGTCATCCGCCTGCTTGCCGCGCTGGACATCCAGGCCACGCGCCTCGAAGGCTATACCGGCGTGTGGACCCGTTCCGGGAAAATTTGCGCCATCGGCGTGGCCTCCCGGCGATGGGTCAGTTTCCACGGCATCGCCCTGAATCTCACCCCGGACTGGACCCACTGGTCGTACATCATTCCTTGCGGTATCCCCGATAAACCCGTCACATCCGTGGGAAAAGAACTGGGAAAACGGATCGGCGTGGCGGAAATCCTTCCCCTCTGGCGAGAAGCCTTCCTGGAAATCTTTCCCTGACCGTCACCGACCGGTCATCCCAGCCTGGAGAGCGCGTCGAGCGTCTTTCGAGCGCACGCGTCCCATGTAAAGGCCGCCGCCCGCCGTAAACCGGCCGCGCGCAACCGGTTTCGCCACCCCTCGTCCGCCGCGACCGCCCGCATGGCTTCCGCCAGTTCCTCTTCCGCTTCGGGATCGACCAGTACCGCCGCGTCCCCGCAGATTTCCGGTAAACTCGACCGGTTCGACGTGATCACCGGGGTACCGCACGCCATGGCCTCCAGCGGGGGCAAACCAAAACCCTCCATCAGGCTGGGCCACACCAGGACCGTCGCCGCGCCCATCAACTTCGGCAGTTGATCCTCCGCCACGTGATCGGTCAGCAGGGGGCGATGTCCCAGGGCCCGCAGGGTGTCGTCCCATGCCTCGTGTCGCCATCCCCGGCGCCCTGCCACCACCAGCGGAAGCCCCGTCTCTTCCGCCACGCGGTCCCACGCCCGCGCCAGCCGGGGCAGGTTCTTGCGCGGTTCAATGGTACCGACAAACAGAAAGTATCCCCTGGGACAACCCAGTGCTTTCCGGACTTGCTCCACCTCTCCCG
>Ga0116167_1004052_pt1 | contig 10997 bp, 12 predicted proteins | sample AD_JPNMR3_MetaG_FD_89794 | JGI IMG/M metagenome (GOLD analysis project Ga0116167, IMG submission 89794) | Active sludge microbial communities of municipal wastewater-treating anaerobic digesters from Japan - AD_JPNMR3_MetaG | ecosystem: Engineered > Bioreactor > Anaerobic > Digestate | place... | reverse complement strand
GAGGCATTGCGCAACCCGGCGCGCGGCGATAAATCACCGCGCTGCATGCGAGCGAAGCCCTGCCGGGCTGGGTTGGGGATACTCCCAGATGTCTCAAAACGGCGGTGGCTGGGATGAGAAGGCCCGAAGGGGCTTTGCCGGAAAGCAGCGCGGATCTTCGAGCTCCGCGCGTGCGGACGGCCTTCTCCTTACGTCGGAATCCCAGAGCCTCGCCGCCCGCGATTGACTCGACCCAACCCCTCTGATAGAATCGTGAGTGAGGAGCCACGCGGCCAAATGGATACCACGACTCGCGTATTGCCCCCGTGGGCGGAGGAGCTGCGCCAGAAGTACCTGGCCGGAGTTGCCAACACCTTCCTGATCCACTTCAATGTGTTCGATCAGGTGCCCTACAACGGCGATTACGTCCCCCTGAAGGAGTTCTTCTACCGCTTCTTCGATGGGAAAAAGGAGATTGTCGTCTTCTACAACGTGAGCGAGGGCCTCACCTTCGCCACGGAGGAGATGCGCCGGAAGTTCTTCTCCCTCCCGGGGTTGCGCAGCGAGGAGTACGCCGCCGGGTTGAAGCCGATCCCCAAGCAGGCCTCTGTCGTCCTTGGCCTGATCGAGACGGCATTGAAGGCCCCTAAGGCGAGCATCGCCGTGGTGATCGACTACCTGGAGACGGTGGCGCCCGCCGGGCAGATCTCCTTCCTCTCGGCCGAGGACCGGCAGAACGTGACGACGCTCCAGCGCTGGGCCTCCAATCAGTATCTGCTCGAGCAGTCGGATACGATCGTCATCCTCATCGCCTCGAAGTTGGGCGATGTGCATGAGAACCTCCGCTCGGCGCCCCAGATCGACTTGCAACAGATCCCTCGCCCGGATCATGAGGAGCGTCTTGCCTACCTGCGCTACCTCATCGAGCGCCAGGGCGCGACGGTCTCCCCAGAGATGCCGCTCGAGCGCCTGGCAGGGTTGACCGCCGGCCTGAACCGCCAGAATCTGTATAACATTCACAAGCTGGCACGGCGCGAGTCCCGGGCGATCGACTATGAGCTGGTGCGCGATACGAAGAAGGAGATTCTCCAGGATGAGTCGGCGGGCCTCCTGGAGGTGGTGGAGCCGAAGCACGGCCTGGACAGCATCGGCGGCCTGGAGTATATCAAGGAGCGCCTGATGAAGATCGCCCGCTACATGCGCGAGGGCGATACCAAGCGCGTGCCAATGGCGCTGGCTTTCGGCGGCCCCCCCGGAACGGGCAAGACGGCGGTGGCCTTCGCTTTCGCCAAGGAATCGGGCGTCAACTGCGTGATCCTCAAGGAAGCACGCGAAATGTGGGTGGGCTCCAGCGAGCGCAATCAGGAATACGTCTTCCGCCTGATCGAGGCGATGGCCCCCGTCATCGTCATCGTGGATGAAGCAGACCAATCCGAGGGCTCGCGCGGCAACCACACCGACTCCGAGGTGGATAAGCGGCTCTGGGCGCAGAAAATCCGCTTTATGGGCGATCCCGCTCACCGCGGCCGGATCATCTTCATCTTCACGAGCAACCGCCTGGATCTGATCGACGTGGCGATGAAGCGCCGTGGGCGAATCGACCAGATCATTCCTTTCCTTTATCTGGAAGACAAGATGCGCCCGATGGTCTTTCAGGCCATCTTTAAGAAACAAGGCATTCCCTACGACGTCTCCGATTGGCAGCCGATCATCGACGCGACCGATCGGTTTTCCGGAGCGGATATCGAGTCGATCGTCCTGAGCGCCGACGAGCTCGCTGCCGAGGAGAAGGCGCCGGCGGTGACGCAACAACACCTCCTGGCGGCGCTGGACGATTTCATCCAGGCGCGCAACGAGGAGATGATCCGCTACATGGAGCTCCTGGCGCTCACCGAATGCTCCGCGCGCAGCATGCTCCCGGAGTCTTTGCGGGAGACGTTCGACCGCAACGCTGCCCTGGAAGAGCTGGATCAGATCCGCGCCAAGCTGAAACTGGAAGGCGTGATCTGAGAACAGGCGCTTGCGCTCTGCTCCCGGTCGTTCTGCTGCAATTTGAAGAAGGCTTCCGTGGCCGGGCCGGCCACGCGGGAGAAGCAAGGGAGGTGCCGTTGACCGGCCGACACGCCGCGCGACATGCCCGGATCACCTTCCTGGGTACCAGCTCCGGCGCGCCCACCCTGGCGCGCGGCCTGCCGTCGCTCGCGCTCCGGCGCGGCCCCGAGTTGTTCCTCTTCGATTGCGGCGAGGGCACCCAGCTTCAGTTTCGAAAAGCGGGCCTCCGCCCGGGGCGGCTCTCGCGCGTCTTCATCAGCCATTTACATGGCGACCATGTTCTGGGCCTGCCCGGGTTTCTCATGAGCCTGCAACTCGGCGGGCGAGCCACTCCCCTGGAGATTCACGGGCCACCCGGCATCGCGGCGCTGATTCAGGCGGTCCTGCGCCTGGTCGAGGCACACATCGGCTACGAGCTACGTCTCTTTGAACATGGCGCGGCGGAGACCGTGGCGCGCGGCGATGGTTATCAGATCGAGTGTCGGCCCCTGGACCATCGCGCGTTCTGCCTTGGCTACGCGCTGGTCGAGGCGCCTGTTCCGGGGGCTCTGGATGTTGCTCGCGCGCGCGCCCTGGGCGTGCCGGACGGGCCGATGATGGGCCGGCTGAAGCGGGGCGAGTCGGTGACCCTTTCTAGCGGCGCCACCGTGGAGCCGACTCAGGTGGTGGCCCCGGCCCGTCGCGGCCTGCGCGTGGCCTATTGCACCGATACCCGGCCCTCAGATGAGGCCATTGCGCTCGCCCGGGACGCGGATCTCTTGATCCATGAGGCCACCTTCGCGCACGACCGTGCCGAGGATGCCCATGCGAAAGGACATTGCACGGCGCGCGAGGCGGCGGAGATCGCGACGCGCGCCGGCGCGCGCCAGTTGGCGCTCACGCACATCAGCCCCCGCTATGGCGATCCCGCTCCCCTGCTATCGGAAGCGCAGGCCGTCTTTCCAAACACGGTGATCGCCGCCGATCTGATGGCACTGGAGGTCACGGCATAGCTCACGCTGCCGCCGACCTCGGAATCTCGAACTCTCCCCGGCCGCAATGGAGAGAGGCGGGGGCTGGTCCGGGCGTCACCCGGCGAGGAGAACGGGGGCCAACGTGCCCCCGCCATCTTTCGCAGGTGCCGCGCGGCCAGCCAGCCCGCTTCTCTCTCGTGGGTGTGGCGCGCTGGCTAGGCTTCGGTGCCCTCTCGTCGCTTCCCCACCGAGCCGCCCCAAGCCGCTGCGGCCAGCCCAAGCAGAGCCCCGATGAAGAAGCCCCACGCGTTGCTCGCGATATCGGTCGGGGTCACCCCCGGTGTGGTCAGCACTCGCGATGGCAGGTAGCCCAGCACTCCGGTGACGCCAATGGCTGTCAGCAGCGTGCCGAGAACCAGCGCGAGTGCCCACACGATCACGCCATGCCACGCGCCGCTCGCAGTCGTCGTTGCCGAAGCCAGTCGTGCAGCCACCCAGCCGCCAAGGAAGAGCGAGATCAACGCCCAGATAGCGGACCACAGTCCGACGGCGCTCCAGCTGATTCCCAGCGCCCCGGCCGCCGTTTGGGTGATGGAGTAGAGCCCGATCGCCAGTCCCAACGAGCTCAGGATCATCTGAGTGGCGATGGCGACGAGCAGACCTGCCCAGATTGCGCCCCAGCGAACCCGGTCAGCACCGACGGCCGGCATGACGGCGGCGGGCGCCACACCGCCCACCTGCCCGGTTTCGGGGGTGATGCGGATGTCCTCGCCTCTCTCTCTCTCAGCCATTTTCCGGTTTCCCTCCCTGGGAAGCGTCGCAACTCATACCGGTTCCAGTTCCGGAACGCTGCCCTCCCGGATGGAGGCGCCATTCCGAATCGCAGACCCAGATTTGCAGTCTGCTATCGGTATCACTCCCCATCGGGTGTTTTCCGATGGGCGTGCCTGCTAAACGTAGCGGCGCGGATGGCGCATCGCGCATGAATATTGGTTGACAAGGTGGGACCGCTGTGCTATACTTCAGGCCGGTGAAAAGGATGCTGTTGGGAACGTGCCACTGGGTCGCGGTAAGGGGTGAGGGACCATGGCGGAAAGGATGCGGCCGATCCGGGCGCGCCGGGTAGGCTTCGAGAGGGAGAGGGGAGTTCTCTCGCTCGAGGCGGATACAGGCCGGTCCTTTGTTTCTGCAGAGCTCTCCGGGCCCGATGCCGGGGTCTCCGAGGCGCTGCGAGTGCTTTCACCGCTGGCGGAGAGCCAGCTGCCCCTCCAATTCCTGCGCGCTTGTCCGGACTGCCTGAGCTTTGTCGTGGCGCAGAGCGATCTGCCCCAGGTCCGCGAGGTCTTGGATAGGGCGGGGGTATCGTTCGAGGCTTCCGAAGGGTGTGCCGTCATCACCGTGGTGGCGCCGAATATGCGTAGTATCCCGGGGCTTATGGCCCGCATGGGAGAGGTGCTGTTCGGGCGCGCTATTGGCGTGTACCAGATGGCGGATTCTCATAGCTCGGTTTCGTGCGTGATTGCGGCCGGGCAACTGGTAGAGGCGGTGGAGGCATTGCGCGCCGAGTTTGGCCTCCCTGAAGAGGCGGCCTAGCGACCTACCCGTGGGCAGGAGGTTCGCACCGTGAGGATCAAGGTCCTGAAGTTCGGGGGAACCTCGGTTGATACCGCCGAGCACCGGCAGGCGGCCGTGAAGCGGATTGTGCAGGCTCGCGCAGAAGGCTACCACCCGGTGGTAGTCGTTTCGGCCATTGGCCGGGCGGGCGCGCCCTACGCCACGGATACGCTGCTCAGCGAACTGCGCAGCGTCGATCCGGCGGCGGTGCCGGAGGCGCGCGAGTTGGACCTGATGATGGCGTGCGGCGAGATCATCTCGACGGTGATCATGGCGCACACGCTGAAGGCGCTCGGCTATCGCGCGACGGCGCTCACCGGCGGGCAGGCGGGGATCGTCACAGATGAGGTTTTTGGCGATGCGCGCATCGTCTCGATCAACCCGCACTACGTGATCAGCACACTTGCCGAGGGCTCCATCCCGGTGGTGGCCGGCTTCCAGGGGGTCACAGACCCAGGAACGGGCCGGCATGGCGCCATTACCACGCTGGGGCGTGGTGGGAGCGACACCACGGCATCCGCCCTGGGAGCCGCGTTGCACGCCGAGGCGGTGGAGATCTATACCGACGTGCCTGGGGTCATGACGGCGGACCCGAGAATCTGTCCGGGAACTCTTTCGCTCCCCACGGTCTCCTATGAAGAGATAGCGGAGATGGCACACCAGGGCGCCAGGGTCCTCCACCCTCGCGCGGCAGAGATCGCGATGGAGTATGGGATACCGCTCTGGGTGAAGGGCACGGAGACCGCGGAGCCGGGCACCCAGATTGCCGGCTCGGCGGCAGAGCTACCCCATCGGGTGACGGCGATTGCGCACATGCCGCGCGTTGCCTACCTGGCGTTGCGCGTGCCTTACCGCGAGGACCGGCGGCGTCTGGAGCTGGAGCTGTTCAAGCTGATGGCGCGCGTGCGCGTGGGGTTCCACCTGCTGCGGGGAAGCCCAGGGGTGGTGGGCTTCGCGGTGGCGCACGAGTCGCTGAATCGGGTGGCCGATCTGCTGGATGGCCTGGTCTTGCCCATCGCCCGGGAAGGTGGTGGAACGCGGCTCTATCTGCTGCGCGTGGGGCAGGGTGGCTCGCGCTCGGAGGTTCAAAGCGCGCTCCTTTCCGCCTCCGGAACTTCCGAGGAAGTGGTAATGGCGGACGCGGAGACGGTGGAGACGTGCGCCATCGTCTCGGTGATTGCGACCCGCGTGTGGGAGACCCCCGGCATGGGTGTGGCGGTGCTCGCGAGGCTTCGCGACGTTGGCGTACGCGTCCTCCAGGTGGCAGATAGCCCCCTCTCGCTCTCCTGCCTGGTGCATGAGAACGATACGCAGCGCGCAGTTCAGGCGCTGCACGCCCAGTTTATCGCCGGAGCGGCCTGAGAGGGACGGCATGCGGCCTAACCGATTGGGTGATAGCGAACGCAAGTGGATTCGCAACATGGCGCTCGCCGGGCAGGTGGGGATCTTCCTGGCGGCCGCGATCTTCATCGGCTGGGCCCTAGGCCAGTGGCTGGATCGGAAATTGGGCACGGACCCCTGGTTGACCGCGCTCTTTACGCTGTTGGGCGCCGCGGCTGGGTTTTTGGAGTTGTTCCGAGTGGCGGCGCAAATTTCAGGGGACGAGTAGATTGGACGAAGGATTTATTAGGAGGACCTACCGCACGAGCGGGTGGGTGCTCTTGTTGGTGGTGCTCTTCACGACCGGATTGGGTGCTTTCCGCGTCGCGTGGAGCATTGTGGCAGGTGCGGCACTGGGACTGCTTGTGTTGCGCGGCTTTGATTGGGCGGTACGCGCTCTCTTCGTGCCAGAGAGAACGGCCACGAAGGGGACGATTGCCAAGCTCTTGATCCTCAAGCTGCCTGCAATGGCCCTGTTGCTCTACCTAGTAGTGAACTCCGGATGGTTCCATCTTCCCGCGTTCGCTGGGGGGGTGGCGCTCATCCAAGCCGTGATCTTGCTGAAAGCCTTCGGCATCTATTTGATGGAACGCGAAGAGGAGCGTTGCAGCCAGCCCGGAGGAACCTCGGCAAGATGATGGTGTCGCGGTGTTGGTAAGGACCGGATCGTGGAATCGCATTTCGCCCCGTGGGTCATACTCCTCTGGTCGGGTGTCATCATAGCCTTCCTTGGTACGATCTCCTACCTGGGTACGCGAAAAATGAGGCCCGTGCCCGGGCGTCTACAGAACGCCCTGGAGTATATCGTTAGCACGCTCAATGAATTCATCAAGGGGATTATCGGGCCAGAGGGAGAGAAGCACACCCCATTCGTGGGCACGCTCTTTCTCTTCATCCTGTTTAATAACCTGATCGGGCTCGTGCCGGGGGCGATGGCGCCGACGAGCAGCCTGAACACCACGGTGGCCCTGGCGCTGATCACCTTCTTCTACGTGCAGTACCACGGTATCCGTGCCCACGGATTGGTGGGGCGCCTGAAGCACCTTGCCGGACCGATCCCGGCGATGGCCCCGCTCATGCTCCCCATCGAAATTATCGGCGAGTTGGCCCGGCCGCTCTCGCTCTCCATGCGTCTCTTCGGGAACATCTTTGGCGAGGAGCAGGTGATCGTCATCCTGGCCGGGCTTGCTTATTATGTGTTGCCGTTCGTGCCGATCCCATATCAGCTGCCGATGATGGTGTTCGGGCTTTTCACGGGCTTTGTTCAGGCGTTGGTCTTCACGATGCTGGCCTGCGTCTATATCTCGCTCGCCGCGGGCGAGGCTGAAGCGCATTAGCCTGCTCTCCCCGTCACCCTCGCATCACGATCCCCATTTCGTGGCAGTGGCGTGTGTGGGCGCAGGGTTGGCTGGGTGGGCGGCGTTTGCAAAGGGAGAACGAGCGGGCGAAGCGCGCCCAAATGGGAGGGCGCGCGGAGGCGGATAGTCATAAAGTTGCAGCGCGCGCGACGCGCTGCGGATGCCGGTGCGTCACAACAGGCATGCACCGCATGGGGAAGGGAGATCCGATAATGCTATACGGAGCCATGCTGGCGCTGGCCGCGGGTCTGGGCCTGCCGATCGCGGTGATCAGTGCCGCCTTGAGTCAGGGCCGCGCTGCGGCGGCCGCCCTCGAGGGAATTGCTCGCCAGCCGGAAGCGGCAGGCAAGATTCAGACGGCCATGATCATCGGCCTGGCGCTCATCGAGTCGCTGGTTATCTACGCTCTGCTGATGTTCTTCATGCTTCAGGGCAAGCTGCCGGCGGTGATGCAGGTCATCCAGGCCACCACCGGAGCGGGCTAGGAATCGAAATCGCAGTGCGTGCAACGTAAGGTGGGTTCGGGGCCTGTGATGGGAGAGGCGGGTGATCCGCTTCCCCGAACCCGTCTTGCGCGCCGTGGCGGGAGACTGGAACCGGCGCGCTTGCGCATTGTGTTGATCCACTTCGCGCCGGGCGAGAAAGCCCGGCACCAATTGAGACACCGGATGGAGATGGAACGGGCGCATGGGTACGCTACATCATGTATTGTGGATGAGCCTGGTCGCGGCGGAAGAAGCCACCCACGAGGCGGGAGCGGCCGCGCACGGCGGGGGCGATAGTATCCTCGCCCAGTTGGGCATCCAGTTTCCGCTGATTATTGCCCAGGCGGTCGGTTTCCTCGCCCTGCTCTTCATCCTCCGCGCATTCCTCTATCGCCCGGTCCTTGGCATGTTGAGCACGCGCGAGGAGGAGATCCGCGCGCGCTATAATGATGCCGATGAGGCCAGGGCGATTGCCTTGAAGCTCCAGCGCGAGTACGAGACGCGGATGGCGCAGGCGGAAGCTGAGGCACGCGACCGGATCCAGGACGGGATTCGCGAAGGCCAGGCGATGCGCGCGGAGCTGTTGGCGCAGGCGCAACAGGAGCGCGACCGGATTATCCAACAGGGCCACCAAGAGATCCGCGAGGAGCGCGAGAAGATGGTTTACGTGGTGCGCGAGACGGTGGCCAACATGGCTGTGGACGCCGCCGGGAAGATCATCGCGCGCTCCATGGATGAGAACACGCACCGCGCCCTCGTCCAGGAGTTCCTGGCGGCACTGCCGGCAGGAGAGAAGAGGGCCTGATGATTGCCTCGCAGACGGTTGCCAGGCGGTATGCCGAGGCGCTCTTCGTCGCGGCGCGTGGCGAAGACCAGGTGAACGCCATCGAGAGAGACCTCGCGTCGCTCTCAGCGTTGGTCGAGCGCACGCCGCAATTCCTGGAGGCGCTCCACAATCCGCTGCTGCCGGTGGAGCGAAAGCAAGCGATTATCCACCGCCTCCTGGGCGAGGAGGTGCAGCCGATCACGCTGCGCATGCTCAATCTCCTCGTGGAGAAGCGACGCAGTGAGGTGCTGCCCTATCTCTACTCGCTCTACACGGAGATGGCGAACGATTACCGCGGCGTTGCTCAGGCGTCGGTTGTCTCGGCGATGCCGTTGACACCGGAGGAAGAGGAAGCCTTGGTATCGCGGCTGGCGGCGATGACTGGCAAGCGCATCGAGTTGCGCACCGAAGTGCGCCCCGAGCTGATCGGGGGGCTGCGCGTCACCGTGGGCGACACCGTGATTGATGGCACGGTGGTGGGCTACCTGCGGCAGCTGCGCGGCCGGCTGAAAGAAGCCCTGCTGTAATAAACGGTTCCGGCGTGCAAGAGGCACGGCGGGTGAGAGTGCCCGGGACGCGGTCCGCAGACCGGCGTCTCGCGGAGCCGGGGGAGCAAGCCCCGGCGGCTTGACTTCAACGAACGATAATCTGCAATCTGCTTGGGGGGTTCCATGGCTGTCAGGCCCGAAGAGGTCACTCAGGTACTGGAGCAAGAGCTCCGGGGATATAAGAAGGAGTTGGAGGAGGTTGGGGTCGGGCGCGTCCTCCAGGTGGGCGACGGGATCGCGCGTGCCTATGGCCTGCGCGATTGTCTGTCGAGCGAGATGCTGGAGTTTGAAAACGGTGTCTTTGGGATCGCCCTCAACCTCGAGGAAGACAACGTCGGCATCATCATCCTCGGCGACGACCGCGATATCCGAGAGGGCGATATTGTGCGCCGCACGGGCCGCATCGTCGATGTGCCCGTCGGCGAGAAGCTCGTTGGCCGCGTGGTGAACGCGATTGGCGAGCCGATCGATGGCAAGGGCCCCATTGTCACGAATCAGCGCCGGCATATCGAGGAGCGCGGTCCGGGCGTCGTCGAGCGCCAGCCAGTTGTCGAACCGCTGCAGACGGGTCTGAAGGCGATCGACTCGATGATCCCGATTGGCCGGGGGCAGCGCGAGCTGATTATTGGCGACCGTCAGACGGGTAAGACAGCCCTCGCGATTGACACCATCATCAATCAGAAGGGGCAGGACGTCTACTGCATCTACGTGGCGATCGGCCAGAAGCAATCGACCGTTGCCTCGGTGATGAAGACGCTCGAGGACTATGGCGCGATGGAATATACGACCATCGTGAGCGCCACGGCGAGCGACTCTGCGCCGATGCAGTATATCGCGCCCTACTCCGGGTGCGCGATGGGCGAGTATTTCCGCGATACGAAGCGGCACGCTCTGGTCATCTATGATGACCTCTCCAAGCACGCGCAGGCCTATCGCCAGGTTTCGCTGCTCCTGCGCCGCCCGCCTGGTCGCGAGGCCTACCCGGGTGACGTCTTCAACCTCCATTCGCGCCTCCTGGAGCGCGCGGCCAAGTTGAGCGATGCCCTCGGCGGTGGCTCGCTCACGGCGCTGCCGATCATCGAGACGCAGGCCGGCGATGTCTCGGCTTACATCCCCACCAACGTGATCTCGATCACCGATGGCCAGATCTACCTGGCGACGGACCTCTTCTACGCCGGCGTGCGCCCGGCTGTTGACGTTGGTATCTCCGTCTCGCGCGTTGGCGGCAAGGCGCAGACGAAGGCGATGAAGACGGTGGCCGGCGGCCTCCGCCTGGACCTGGCACGCTATCGCGAGCTGGAGGCGTTTACGCAGTTTGCCTCGGATCTCGATAAGGCGACGCGCCAGCAGCTGAACCGCGGCGCTCACCTGGTGGAGGTCCTGAAGCAGCCCCAGTACCAGCCGATGTCCGTTGCCGACCAGGTGGTCATCATCTGGGCTGCCACCAATGGGTATATCGACGATCTGCCGCTGGACCAGGTGGCGCGTTTCGAGCAGGAGCTGCTCGCCTTTGTGCATGATCGCTACCAAGACATCATCCAGCGGATCTCCAAGGAGAAGGCGATCTCCGACGAGACGCGGCAGGTGATGGAGAAGGCGGTCCGCGAGTTCAAGACGCAGTTCCAGGTATGATGCGAGCGGGAGACGCGGGATGTGAGCGGAACGTGCGGCACCTGAGGGCCGGCACTCACGGCCCGGAGGGCGCCGGGCCACGCATCCCCTCTCTCGCACACCGCATCCCCAGCAGGGAGTCCGGGGGTTAAGCGATGGCGAGCATGCGCGATATCCGGCAGCGGATCCGG